>Ga0307515_10000180_pt1 | contig 156173 bp, 151 predicted proteins | sample 17_EM_MG_FD_194513 | JGI IMG/M metagenome (GOLD analysis project Ga0307515, IMG submission 194513) | Populus trichocarpa ectomycorrhiza microbial communities from riparian zone in the Pacific Northwest, United States - 17_EM | ecosystem: Host-associated > Plants > Roots > Unclassified... | reverse complement strand
AAGCGAGTTGCCCCGGGGCCGCCCGATGCCGAGCATCGCAGCGCAGTCGGCCCCCCCAGGGGCCGACCGACGAACCCCGAACCCTCAGCGGGCACCGCTCGCCGCGCCCGCTGCGACAGACGCACGCAAAAGCGGTCGCATGCCAACGGCCGCAAAGGGCCGCAAGCCGTCGTTCGAACACGCCGGGCACTTCATGCGTCGCGGGTCGCGCGACGCGCGGTGGAGCCGCTGAGATGGACGTGCTGGCCTTCGTCCGCCTCGCGCTGCTGGCGCTGATCGTCGCGCTGCTGCCGCTGAGCTGGCTGTGGCTGCGCCAGCGCGGCGCGAACACGCGCGTGCGGCTGGCTGCACTGACGGCACTGACGCTGTTCCTGACCTTCGACCTGGTCGTCTTCGGAAGTTTCACGCGCCTGTCGGACTCGGGCCTCGGCTGTCCCGACTGGCCCGGCTGCTACGGCGAAGCCAGCCCGTTGGGCGCCGCCGATGAAATTCAGGCCGCGCAGACGGCGATGCCGAGCGGCCCGGTGACGTGGTCGAAGGCCTGGATCGAGATGGTCCACCGCTACCTGGCGATGACCGTCGGCGTGCTGATCGTCGTGATGACGGCGGCGAGCTGGGTCGAACGGCGGCGGCTGCCATTCTCGCCGTGGTGGCCGACGGCGACGCTGCTGTGGGTGGTGGTGCAGGGCCTGTTCGGCAAGTACACGGTCACGCTGAAGCTTTACCCGCTGGTCGTGACGCTGCATCTGCTCGGCGGGCTCGCGCTGCTGGCCTTGCTGGCGGTCCAGCACGAGGCTTTCCGTCAGCGGCCGCTGCCGGCCGCGCCGGGCTTGCGACGCCTGGCCTGGCTGGCGACGGCGGCGCTGGTGCTGCAGGTGGCGCTGGGCGGCTGGGTCAGTACGAACTACGCCGTGCTGGCCTGCAGCGGCTTCCCGGCGTGCAATGGCAGCGCCTGGCCGGCGATGGATTTCGGCCACGGCTTCACCTTGCTGCGTGAACTGGGCCGCGCCGGGCATGGCGGCTATCTGCCGTTCGAGGCGCTGGTTGCCATCCACATGGCGCATCGGCTGTTCGCGGTGGTGGCGACGCTGCTGCTGGCGCTGCTGGCCTGGCGGCTGTGGCGCGCACCCGCGCTGCCGCGTTTCGGCGCCGTGCTGGCGCTGCTGCTGCTGGCGCAACTGGCCAGTGGCTTGTCGAACGTCGTGCTCGGCTGGCCCTTGTTCGCGGCGCTCGCGCATTCGGTCGGCGCCGGCGCGCTGGTGCTGTTGCTGACCCTGCTGCTCGCGCGCACGGCGCCGCGTGCCGCCGCCGCGCTGGCGCCGGTGCCCGGCGACGTGGCCGCTGCCTAGAATCGACGCTCAACCCATGGCCCAGACCCTCGCTGCCGCCGGCGCCACCGCATCCAAGTGGTCGCAGTTCTACGCGCTGACCAAACCGCGCGTGGTGCAGCTCATCGTCTTCTGCGCGCTGATCGGCATGCTGCTGGCTGAACCCGGCCTGCCGAACCTGGCGCTGGCCGGCGCCGCGACGCTCGGCATCTGGCTCGTCGCCAGCGCCGCCGCGGCGTTCAACTGCATCGTCGAGCAGCACATCGACCGCCGCATGGCGCGCACCGCCTGGCGCCCCACCGCCAAGGGCCAGCTGACGAACACGCAGACGCTGCTGTTCGCGGCCGTGCTCTGCGCCGGCGGCAGTGCCGTGCTGTACGTCTGGGTGAATGCGCTGACGATGTGGCTGACCTTTGCCACCTTCGTCGGCTATGCGGTGGTCTACACCGTGGTGCTGAAGCCGCTGACGCCGCAGAACATCGTTATCGGCGGCGCTTCGGGCGCGATGCCGCCGGTGCTGGGCTGGGCCGCGATGACGGGCGATGTCGGCCCCGAGGCGCTGATGCTGTGCCTGATCATCTTTCTCTGGACGCCGCCGCATTTCTGGGCCCTGGCGCTGTACCGCGCCGAGGACTACCGCCGCGCCGGGCTGCCGATGCTGCCCATCACCCACGGCCCCGAGTTCACGCGGCTGCAGGTGCTGCTGTACACCTTCGTGCTGTTCGCGGCGACGCTGCTGCCCTTCACCTACCGCATGAGCGGCTGGATCTACCTGGCTGCCGCCGTCGTGCTGGGCGCCTGGTTCATCGCGCTGGCGTTCCAGCTCTGGCGCGGCTACAGCGACGCGCTGGCGCGCCGTACCTTCCGCTTCTCCATCTGGCATCTGTCGCTGCTGTTCGCGGCGCTGCTGCTCGACCACTACCTGAACCCATGGCTCATCTCACTCGCCGCCTGACCCTTGCCGTCGTCGTTCTGGCGCTGGCCGGCTGCAACCGCGGCGAAGCGCCGAGGCCTGCGTTCAAGGGCGTCGACATCACCGGCGCCGAATACGCGACCGAGCTGAACCTGCCCGACGCCGACGGCAAGCCACGCCAGCTGGCCGACTTCAAGGGCAAGGTCACGGTGGTCTTCTTCGGCTACACGCAATGCCCAGACGTCTGCCCGACGACGCTGTTCGAGCTGGCCCAGGTGAAGAAGGCGCTCGGCGCGGACGGCGCGCGCGTGCAGGGCGTCTTCGTCAGCGTCGATCCCGAGCGGGACACGCCGGAGCTGCTGAAGGCCTATGTCGCGAACTTCGGCGCCGACTTCGTCGCGCTGCGCGGCACGCCCGAGCAGACCAAGGCGGCGGCGAAGAACTTCAAGGTCTTCTACAACAAGGTGCCGGGCAAGACCGACAGCAGCTACACGGTGGACCACACCGCCGGCTCGTACGTCTTCGACGCGCAGGGCCGCGTGCGGCTCTTCACCCGCTACGGCGGCGGCGCCGAGGCGCTGACCAGCGACCTGAAGCTGCTGTTGGCGGAAAAGGCCTAGACCGCGCCTAGGCCGGCACCGTCTCCAGCGCCTTGCGCATCTTCTTCATCGCCGCGACCTCGATCTGCCGGATGCGTTCGGCGCTGACGCCGTATTCGGCCGCCAGGTCGTGCAGCGTCATGCCGCCCGACGAGTCGTCGTTGACCTTCAGCCACCGTTCTTCGACGATGCGGCGGCTGCGCGCGTCCAGGGCGCCCAGCGCCTGCGCGATGCCGTCGCTGGACAGCCAGTCGCGGTGCCGGGCTTCGATGCGGCGCGTCGGCTCGGTGCTGTCGTCGGCCAGGTAGGCGATCGGCGCGTAGCTTTCTTCGCCGTCGTCGTTCTGCGGCTCCAGCGCCACGTCGCCGCCGGACAGCCGCGTTTCCATCTCGATGACTTCGTCGGCCTTGACATTCAGCTTGGCGGCCACGCTGGCCACCTCGGCCGGCGTCAGCGTGTTGCGGTGGGTGTCGGCGTCGAGTGCATCGCCCTTCAGGCCTTGCTTCATCGAACGCAGGTTGAAGAACAGCTTGCGCTGGGCCTTGGTCGTCGCGACCTTGACCATGCGCCAGTTCTTCAGGATGTATTCGTGGATCTCGGCCTTGATCCAGTGCAGCGCGTAGCTCACCAGGCGCACGCCCTGGGTCGGGTCGAAGCGCTTGACGGCCTTCATCAGGCCGACGTTGCCTTCCTGGATCAGGTCGCCCTGCGGCAGGCCATAGCCCAGGTATTGGCGCGACACCGAGACGACCAGCCGCAGGTGCGACAGCACCAGCCGACCGGCGGCTTCGAGGTCGCCGTGCTGCTGCAGCCGCTCGGCGAACGAGATCTCTTCCTGTGCGGTGAGCATCGGCAGGCGGTTGACGGCCGTGATGTAGGCGTCCAGGTTGCCGATGGCCGGCACCAGGGCCCAGGGGTCGCGGACAGACAAGGCAGTGGTGTTCATGCTCGCTTGGGTTCTCTTCGGGGATCCGAGTTCCCAAATATTAGCACTCCGTGTGGATGAGTGCTAAGCGCCCGTCAATGCCAATGTGTGCAGGTGCTCACATCAAACCCCAGCGTGTCTCCAGTGCATCGAGCGTCTCGTCCAGCGTTTGCAGGAAGTGGGCGATGTCCACCGGCTTGGTGAGGTAATGGCTGGCACCGAGGGTCAGCGCCTCCTGCATGCGCGCCGTCGTTGCGTCGGCCGAGACCACGATCACCGGGATGTTGGCGACATCGTCGTCCTGCTTCAGGTGGCGCAGCAGCTCCAGGCCGCTGATGTCGGGCAGCTGCATGTCGAGCAGGATCAGGTCCGGCCGGCGCTGTCGGATGGCCGCCAGGCCGTCCAGCCCGATCATCGAGACCTCGAGCAGGATCTGCGGCCGCTGCGCGATGATGCCGCGCATGACCTCGATGTTGGTCTCGTTGTCTTCGATGTAGTGCACGCGCCGCTGGCGGTACGGCGGCGGCGCGTCCGGCAGCGTCGGCACGGCCGCCACCGCGGCGGGTTCGGCGCGCGGCAGGCGCAGCGTGAACACCGAGCCCTGGCCGGCGACGCTGGCGGCTTCCAGCGTGCCGCCCATCAGCTCGGCCAGCCGGCGGCTGATGACCAGGCCGATGCCGGTGCCTTCGATCGCGGTGTTCTCGCGGCCGAGCCGGTTGTAGGGCTGGAACAGCGCCGCCATTTGCTCCGGCGTCATGCCCATGCCGCTGTCGCGCACCGTGATCGCCACGCGGGCTTCGGCGTCGACGGCGGTGGACACCACCACCATGCCGCCTTCGCGGTTGTACTTGACGGCGTTGGACAGCAGGTTTGTCAGCACCTGCTTCAGCCGTGTCTCGTCGCCGAGCACGGCGCGCGCGGCGGGCGACAGGTCTTCGTGCAGCGCCACGCTGCGCTGCCGGGCGGCATTCGACACCATCGACAGACTGCCGGCCACCACCGCGTCCAGGTCGAGCGGGCGCAGCGCCAGGTTCACCGCGCCGGACTCGATGCGCGCCAGGTCCAGCGTGTCGTTGATCATCTCCAGCAGGTGCCAGCCGGCGCGCTGGATCTGCGCCGTCCATTCGCGCTGGTGCGGGGCCAGCGCCGGCGTGTGGTCCAGCCCGAGCAGCTGTGCGAAGCCGATCATCGCGTTCAACGGCGTGCGCAGCTCGTGGCTCATGCGCGAGACGAACTCGCTCTTCGCGCGGTTCGCCGCCTCGGCGCGGTCCAGCGCCCGTTCCGACTCTTCCAGCCGCAGGTGCTCGGTGATGTCTTCGGCCACGCCGGCCAGCCGCAGCACCCGGCCCTGGGCGTCGCGCAGCACGGCCAGGTGGGCGCGCACCCACAGCACCTGGCCATCGCCGCGCAGCAGCCGCATCTGGCGCCGGCCGGTCTCGGCGCGGCCGGCCTGCAGCGCGGCGAGCTGGCGCCGGTTCTCGGCGTGTTCGTCGGCATGCGAGATGTCGGCCAGCGACGATCGCAGCAGCAGCGCCGCCGGGCGGCCGAGCATTTCGCACAGGCGCGGATTGGTCTCGACGATGCGGCCGTCGGTGTCGAGGAACATCACGCCGATCGGCACGTTGTCCAGGATGCTGCGCAGCCGCGCCTCGCTGTCGCGCAGCGCGTCTTCGGCGTGGCTGCGCTCCTGCACCTCGCGGCGCAGCTCGGCGGTGCGTTCGTCCACCGCGACCTCGATGCGCCGGGCGCGGCCGGTCACGGTGAGCAGCAGCGCGCCGAGCATGGCCGCGGACAGCAGCCCGGCCACCGAGAACAGCCAGGCATTGGCCTGCTGCCGGCCCGGCACATGGTTCGGCGGCGCGAACACGCGCAGCTCGAGTTCGCGTTGCGCGAAGGCCAGCGTGCGGCGGCGGTCGAAGCTGCCGCCTTCGACCTTCTCGCAGCCGGCCGGCCCGGCCAGCCGCGGCCGCGCCGACGCCGGGTCGCGGTCGACCAGACACCAGCGCAGATAGTCCTTGCCGGGGCCGGACAAGGCGTACAGCAGGCGTTCGGCGCGCACGGTGACGAAGACCACGCCGCGCAGCCGTTCGGCGCGTTCGGCCGCGTTGGCCGGCGCGCCGTCGTAGACCGCCTGGTAGAGCACGAAGCCGGTTTCGTCGTGGTTCGACTGCGTCAGCCGGAAGCCGGCGGTGGCTGCCGGCAGGCCGGTGTCGCGCGCGCGTTCGATCGCCGGCCGCGCCGCCGGTATCGACAGCACGTTGACGCCCAAAGCGCTGGCGTTGCCCTGCATCGGCACGATCAGCCGGATGGCCACCACGTCGCGGTCGGCCGCGATCTGTGCCACGCCTTCGCGGTTGAAGACGCGGTACTCGGGCGGGCCGCCCTCGGCACGGACGCGGGCTTCGAACGCCGGCAGATCGATGCGCGGCACGCGCGCGCTGAAGCCCATCGCCTGCAGCTCCAGCGGCTGGTTCAGCCACCAGCGTGCGGCCTCGCCCAGGTTGGCGTTCGTCAGCGTGCCGGCCGCCAGGTAGGCGCTGTGCAGCGCTTCGAGCGCGTGGATGGGGTTGCGCAGCCGCGATTCGGCCTCGATCGCCATCTGGTCGGCGTCGCGTTCGAAGGCGGCGAGTACGCGGTCTTCGTCCCAGCGGCTGACGACGAGCGTGGCCGCGCCGAGCAGCAGCGTGGCCAGCAGCAGCGGCACGCCGACGGTGCGGCGGCGCGGCGCCCAGTCGTCGTGCGGGCGGCCGATCAGCGTCAGCGCCAGCGGCGCGCCGATCAGCACGCCCAGGGTGTCGCCGACCCACCAGGTGCCCCAGGTGGTGGCGAGCTGGTCGTCGTCGATCGCGCCGGTGAGGCGCAGCGCCAGCGTCGCCAGCGTCGGGTTCACCATGCAGGCCAGCACGGCGCCGAGCAGGCCGCTGCGCGCGATCTCGCGCGGCCCGGCCAGCGCCAGCGGCTGCGGCACCCAGCGCCGGATCAGCGCTGCGCCGGCGGCGCATTGCAGCATCGCCCCGCCGGCGATGGCCGCCGGCAGCAGCACCGCCGCGGCGTCGATCTGCCCGCGCGACGCGCTGAGAACGACGTTGACCAGGAACGAGCCCAGCGCCACGCCGGGCAGCGCCATGCGGCCGTAGATCAGCGTCGCGGCCAGCGCGATGCCGGCTGACGGGTACAGCGGCGACGCGTAACCCGGCGGAATCGCCAGCAGCAGCGCCAGCCAGCCGACCACCGCGTAGGCCAGCGCGGTGCCGCCAAGGACGCGCCAGCCGGCTTCGGGCGGGGCGGATTCGGCGGGGTCGGCAGCAGCGGGCATGGCACGACTCTACCGCTGCAACTGTGCTCGCAGGAATGCGATGACCCATCGCCCGGACCAGTTTGGCGCCGGAGCCCGGCGCAGCGCGTCGCAGCCACGCATGCGCCGACCGTCGGACGCGGGTCCAAACTCAGGTGCCACCCTCGGCCTTCGCGATGAAGGCTCGAACGCGACTGCTGGCGGGAGCTGCCTCGAGTTCCTGCCGGCTCACGTCTGCAATCACGACACCGTCTTGCATCATCACGATGCGATCGCTGATGCGGGTGGCGAATCGCATTTCATGCGTGACGATGATCATCGTCATGCCCTCGGCGGCCAACCGTTCGATGGACTGCAGCACTTCACCGACCAGTTCCGGGTCGAGCGCCGATGTGGGTTCGTCGAACAGCATCACCTTGGGCTGCATGGCCAGGGCGCGCGCAATGGCGACGCGCTGCTTCTGCCCGCCGGACAGCTGATGCGGGTACTTCATCGCGTGCGCCGCCATGCCGACCTTCTCGAGATTGCGCAGTGCCGTCGCCCGCGTCTGCGCGTCGGTACCGAGCCCGTGGTAGCGCGGCCCGAGGATCACATTGCCCAGGACCGTGAGATGCGGAAAGAGGTTGAACGACTGGAACACCATGCCGATGCCGGTGACCTCATTCGAGAAGTTCGCCGACACCGTGTACGCGCCTTGATGACTGATCCACGGCGCGCCCTTGAACCGGATCTCGCCCGCGTCGATGTCTTGCAGCGAGTTGATGGTGCGGATCAGCGTCGTCTTGCCGGACCCGGAAGGGCCGATGATGCTTACCACCTCGCCCGACCGCACGGTCAGGTCGATGCCTTTCAGTACGGCCTTGGTTCCGAACGATTTGCCGACGCCGCGCATCTCGATCACGGGCTCGCCGATGACCCGGTCGCGCCCGGCTCTTGGCGGCCCTTTGTCGGCGTCACCGATGGCCGCCGCGGTCTCGGCGCCGCCGCGGCGCGTGACGTCCAGGCGGCGCTCGATCAGGCCGAGTGCGAAGCTGAAGAGGGTGACGATCAGCACGTAGTAGCACGACACCGCCAGCAGCGTCTCGATGACCATGAAGTTCCGGGTGTACAGGCGCTGCCCGACGAGAAGCACCTCGGCCAGCGAGATCACCGAGACCAGCGAGGTCAGCTTGACGATGGTGATGAACTGGTTGCCCAGCGACGGCAGAGCCACGCGCATCGACTGCGGGATGACGATGTGCCGGTACTTGCCGAAGGCACGGATGCCCAGTGCCCGCGCAGCCTCGTGCTGCCCGATGTCAACGGCCAACAGGCCGCCGCGATGGATCTCGGCCAGGTACGCGGTTTCGCTGGCCACCAGCGCGATCAGGCCGGCCCAGAATGGATTCGACAACACCGGGCGCAGGCTGGGGAATGCCTGCGGCAGGTTGTACACAAAGATCAGCAGAACCATCAGCGGCAGGCTGCGAAAGAACCAGACGTAGGTTCTCGAAACCTGCCGCAGCCAGGCCGGGCCATTCAGGCGGGCCATCGCCACCAGGAAGCCCAGGCCGGTACCCAGCGTCCACGTGAGCACGCTGAGCCAGGCGACCAGCGCCGAGGCGTTCCAGAAATCCCGGTTGGCGGCCAGGCCGGCGAGGTAGGTCAGGTCCAGGTTCACGTCGGCAGTCGCTCATTCCAAACCCGGGCCGGGGATCGGCGCCCAGGCCAAGGATCCGGAAGCCGACGCAAGACATATGCCACGGACAGTACGGGACGCTAGCTGCCGACCGCGGCCTTGAACTCCGCTTCGCTGGGCCTGGACACGTTGTACTTCTTCATCAGCGCGTCATAGCTTCCGTTGGCCTGCAGCGTGGCCAGTGCCTTGCGAAGGGTGCCGGCCAGGTCGTCGTTGCCCTTGCGCACGCCCAGGCCCACGATCACCGGATAGAAGTTCTCCTTGGTGGTGATCTGGATCCGGCCACCCAGCTTGGTCACGGCATCCTGCAACACGGCAGAGTCTTCGATCTGCGCGTCCACGCCGCCCGACAGCATGGCCTGGGTGGTCTCCGGCGAGGTCGGGAACTCGCGCGAGTCGATCGGATTGGCCTTGCACACGCCCTGATTCATCGCGGCGAGTTTCTCCAGCCAGGCCGCGCCCTTGATCGAGCCGACCTTCTGGCCGCACAGATCCTCGGGCCTGGCAAAGCTCTTCTTGCTGGCCGTTGCCACCGCGATCGACACGCCTGTCTTCATGTAGGCGATGTAGTCGATCTGCTTGGCGCGTTCCGGTTTGACATACAGCGTGGAGGCGATGACGTCGAACTGCCCGCCGCGCACGCCGATGATGAGGTTCTCGAACCGGGTGTCGACGATCTCGACCGTCATGCCCGCTGCCTTGGACAACGCAGCCATCAGTTCCACGTCGAAACCGGCGGGCTTGTTGCCGTCGGCGAAGTAGTTGTACGGCGGGTAGGTCAAGTCGGAGCCGACCTTCAGCACGCCCTTGGCTATCGTGCCCTGCGCCCAGGCGGGCACGGCCATCGTCAGCAATGCAGCCACGGCGGCGGCCGCAAGCGTCTTCGTGTGGAAGCTGTTCATTCAGGGTCCCTCGGTTGGTTTCGTGGCGAAGGCTCAGTACGCAGAGCCGTTGGAGCTGTCCAGGCTGTGTCTCTCGGTTCCCTGCAACGGCGGATTGAAGACGCTGACCAGGACAAGGTTGGTGTTCTTGCCACCACGCAGGTAGTGCTTGTCGTTCTTGTTCAGCACATAGATGTCGCCGACAGCGATAGGGTAGATGTTCCCATTCATGTCTTCCACCTCGCCTTCGCCGCCAATGCAGTAGCAGGCTTCCAGGTGGTTACGGTATTCCAGCAGCGACTCCGTGCCCGCGAGCACGACGGTGTGGCAGACGGTGAACCCCATCTGGTCGACAGCCGTCAGGAGCCGGTGGCTCGTACCGTTGCCCCAGTTGACGAAGCGTTCCGTGGGCTCCACGTCCTTCAAGGATCTGACAAACACGACACCTCCGACTCTTCAATATTGCTCATGATTCGCGCGCTCAGCGGTGGAGCCCGGTCCGCAGGGTGGAGCCGGTTCACTTCCCATTGCGCCAACGCCAGTGTCAGACCAGCGGTGTGTCCGGACAATTGATCATTTCTGCGAATTCATGCAAAAATTTCTCACATGACGACCCCACCCCTCGGAGCCCTTCGCGCGTTCGAAGCAGCGGCACGGCACATGAGCCTCTCGCGGGCCGGAGACGAGCTCCACGTCACCCACGCGGCCGTCAGCCACCAGATGCGCAACCTGGAAGACTGGTTCGGGGCGCCTCTGTTTCAGCGGCAAGGGCGTGGCGTGCGCCTGACGACCACCGGCGAACAGTTGTTCGCACGCATCTCGCCGCTGTTGTCCGGCATCACCGACGCATGCGTCACGGTGAAGAAGACCCACACCGGCGCCAGCCTCAGCGTCGGATGCATCCCGTCGATCGCGACCCGCTGGCTGGTCCCCAATCTCGGCAAGTTTTCCAGCGAGTATCCCGACGTGGACATCCGGGTGGTCTACGCGCACGCCGACGAGAAGCTGGCGAGTTCGAACCTCGATGTCCTGATCACCTACGGCGAGGACCACTCGAAGGACGTATTGACCGAGCAGCTGTTCTCGAGGATCAACAAGCCGGTGTGCAGCCCCCACTTCATGGCTCAGCGCGGACCCTTCGACAGGCCGGAGCAGATCATTGCGGCCGATCTGCTGCACGACGCCTCTCGCGAGGGTTGGAAGGAGTGGTCGGCCGCCGCCGGCTTGAAGCTGACGAAGGCACTCAGCGGCCCCATCTACCAGGACTTCAATCTGCTGGCGACAGCCGTGATTGCGGGGCACGGCATCGGGCTGTGCCCGGTCAACGTGTTCTCCGCGGAGATCCGGCGCGGCGATCTTGTCGTGGCGTCCGAGATCGCGACGAACGACGACAAGGGCTATGTGGTCATGACGCGGCGAGGTCGGCCCCGGATCGGCGACGACTTCGTGCGCTGGTTCATTGCCGAGACGAAGTCCCGGCAGGTCGAGGCCAAGGGCTCGAAGCGAACGGCTCGGCGACCGCCCGGGTGACGTGCTGGATCGGACGCCGGGCGCCCTGCCTCAAACGTTGAACAGGAAGTTCATCACGTCGCCATCCTTGACGACGTACTCCTTGCCTTCGGCGCGCATCTTGCCGGCGTCCTTGGCGCCCTGTTCGCCCTTGAAGGCCACGAAGTCGTCGTAGGCGATGGTCTGGGCGCGGATGAAGCCGCGTTCGAAGTCGGTGTGGATGACGCCGGCGGCCTGCGGTGCGGTGTCGCCGATGTGGATCGTCCAGGCGCGCACTTCCTTGACGCCGGCGGTGAAGTAGGTCTGCAGCCCGAGCAGCTTGAAGGCAGCGCGGATGAGCCGGTTCAGCCCCGGCTCGTCCTGACCCATCTCGGCCAGGAACATCGCGCGATCCTCGTCGGCCATGTCGGCGAGTTCGGCTTCGGTTTTGGCGCAGATCGCGACCACCGGCGCACCTTGCTTGGCGGCGAATTCGTTCAGCCGGTCGAGGAACGGATTGTTCTCGAAGCCGTCTTCGGCGACGTTGCCGACGAACATCGCCGGCTTGGCCGTGATCAGGCACAGCGGCTTCAGGATGACCTGTTCTTCCTTGCTGAACGCGATGCCGCGCACCGGCTGCGCCTGGTCCAGCGCGGCCTGGCACTTCTCCAGCACCTTCACCAGCGCCGCGGCCTCCTTGTCGTTGCCCGAGCGGGCCGCCTTCACGTAGCGGTGCAGGCTCTTCTCCACCGTGGCCAGGTCGGCCAGGCAAAGCTCGGTCTGGATGACCTCGATGTCGGAGATCGGGTCCACCTTGCCGGCGACGTGGATGACGTTTTCGTCTTCGAAGCAGCGCACCACGTTGACGATGGCGTCGGTTTCGCGGATGTGGCTGAGGAACTGGTTGCCCAGGCCTTCGCCCTTGCTCGCGCCGGCCACCAGCCCGGCGATGTCGACGAACTCGACGATCGCCGGCACGATGCGCTCGGGCTTGACGATGGCGCTCAGCGCCGCCAGCCGCGGGTCGGGCAGCTCGACGATGCCGACGTTCGGCTCGATGGTGCAGAACGGGTAGTTCTCGGCCGCGATGCCGGCCTTCGTCAGGGCGTTGAAGAGAGTGGACTTGCCGACATTGGGCAGGCCCACGATGCCGCACTTGAGGCTCATGGAGAAGGGGCTTTCGAAAGCGATACGGGCGCCGAACAGCGCGCGAAGGGCCGGATTTTCCTACACTGCGGGCATGAACCCGCCCCGCCTGACCCTTTCCCCCCACAGCAAAGACCTCGGCGGCGGCTTTGTCGTGTGCCGCCTGCTGCCGTCGGCCGCGCGCCAGGCGGTGGGGCCGTTCCTGTTCTTCGACCACTTCGGCCCGATCGAAGCGAGCCCCGAAGACAACCACGACGTGCGCCCGCACCCGCACATCGGCCTGGCCACCGTGACCTACCTGTTCGAAGGCGCGATGATGCACCGCGACTCCACCGGCATCGTGCAGCGCATCGAGCCGGGCGCCATCAACTGGATGACCTCGGGCCGCGGCATCGTGCATTCGGAGCGCACGCCCGAAGACCTGCGCGGCGTCACGCGGCGCAGCCACGGCTTGCAGCTGTGGTGCGGCCTGCCCGAGGCCGACGAAGAGCGCGCGCCGTCGTTCGCGCACACGCCGGCCAGCGAGATCCCGGCGCTGGAGGTTGGCGGCGCCCGCGTGCGCGTGCTGATCGGCAGCGCGTTCGGCGCCACGTCGCCGGTGGCCACGCTGTCGCCGACGCTGTACCTGGACATCGCGCTGTCGGCTGGCGACGCGTTCCCGCTGCCGCCGGCGGCGCCGGAGCGGGCGCTCTACGGCGTCAGCGGCGGCTTCGAGCTCGACGGCGAGCCGGTGGCGCCGAACACCATGGTCGTGCTCGCCGAAGGCGAAGAGCCGATGATTTCCGCCGCGGCCGACGCGCAGGTCGTGCTGATCGGCGGCAGCCCGCTCGGCCACCGCCACATGTGGTGGAACTTCGTCTCCAGCCGCAAGGAGCGCATCGCGCAGGCCGCCGACGACTGGGCGGCGCAGCGTCTCGGCCAGGTGCCGGGCGAAAGCGAGTTCATCCCGCTGCCGGAACGCCGGCCCTAGAACTTCAGCGTCGCCGTCGCCGTCTGGCCGACGCGCAGCGTGTGCTCCTGGCCTTCGAGCACGATCGCGTTCATGCCGAAGGTGATGCCGCCGTTCATGCGTGCGTCGGCGCGAAAGCCCGCCAGCGTGTCGCCCGGTTCGTGGCCGGCTTCGCCGCTGGCCGGATCGACGTTCGGGATCGTGCAGCGCACACAGGGCTTGACCAGCTTCAGCCGCACCGGGCCTTCGTCGGCGGCGATGACGATCTCGTCGATGTGGTCTTCATCGAAAGCCTCGATGCCGTCGAGTACCAGGTTCGGCCGGAAGCGTTCGATGCCGACCGGCGCCACGCCGCGCGCCGCCAGCCGCGTGTTCAGTTCGGCCAGCGACGCGGTGCTCGAAACCAGCAGCGGAAAGGCGTCGGCGAAGGCGTTCTCGGCCTCGAACTCACCGGTCCACAGGCGGCTGGACAGGCGGCGCTGCTCGGGGTCGAAGCGCACCAGGCGCAGCATTTCGTCACCCCGGCGGCCGAGAAAGTCGCTGAACCACTGCGCCGCCAGCGCGCCCATGTCGTAGGCCTTGACCTCGTCGTCCCAGACGCGCGCGCGGGTCGGCAGCTCGACGCGGTCGAGCGCGATGTGCAGCGCCAGCATGCCGGGCGCGCGCAGCACCATGTCGTGAGCTTTTAGCGTCGGCCGGACCAGCGCCAGCCGCGGCAGCTCGCGCTGCGTCAGCATCGCGCCGGCGGCGTCGACCACCATCCAGGCGCGGTCGAACTCGAGCCCGGTCTCGATGAGCAGGCTGTCCGGCACGGCGATGCCGCCGCAGGACTTGATCGGGTGCACGAACAGCGACGACAGGCGGCATTGGAGGTCGCTCAAATTCGCTCCCGAGGGTCATGACGAAGGGTCACGATTGTGCCGTGGCCGGCTCCCTACAATGGCCCATGACTTCGTATGACGTGCTCGTGCGCGGAACCGGTGCCGTCGGGCTGGCGGCTGCCCTGGCACTGGCGCGCCAGGGCCTGGGCGTGGCAATGCTCGATGTCGTGGGCGCCGCCGGCGCGGCGCCGCGCGAAGACGTGCGCGCTTTCGCGCTGAACGCTGCCTCGGTGGCCTTGCTGCAGTCGCTGAAGGTCTGGGACACGCTGCCGGCCGACGCGCGCACGGCGGTCTACGACATGCGCGTCGAAGGCGACGCACCCGGCGCGGCGCTGGACTTCTCGGCCTGGGCGCAGGGCGCCGAGGCGCTGGCCTGGATCGTCGACGCGGCCGAGCTCGAAGCCGGCCTGCGCACGGCGGCGCGTTATGCGCCGCACATCGCCTGGGTCGACGCCGAGGCCGACGCCGCGCTGGTCGTTCTCGCCGAAGGCAAGGCCTCGGCCACGCGCCAGCGCCTGGGCGTGCAGATGCCGCTGCACAGCTACGGCCAGCGCGCGGTGGCGGCGCGGCTGCAGGCCGAATGGCCGCATGCCGGGCTGGCGCGGCAATGGTTCCGCTCGCCCGACGTGCTGGCCTTGCTGCCGTTCGACAAGCCGCGCAGCGGCCATGGCTACGGCCTGGTCTGGTCGGTGCCCGATGCGCGTGCCGACGAGCTGATGGCGCTGTCGCCGGCCGATTTCGAGACCGCGCTGATGGACGCCACCGGCGCGGCCGCCGGGCCGCTGAAGCTGGCCGGCAGCCGCGCCGACTGGCCGCTGGCCATCGGCCGCGCCGACCCGGTGTGCGGCGCCGGCTGGGTGCTGGTCGGTGACGCCGCCCATCTGGTGCACCCGCTGGCCGGCCAGGGCCTGAACCTGGGGCTGGCCGATGTCGTGGCGCTGGCCGAGACCCTGGCCGCGCGCGAAAGCTGGCGGTCGCTCGGCGACGAGAAGCTGCTGCGCCGCTATGCCCGTGCGCGCGAAGGGCCGACGCGTGCGATGGGTCACGTCACCGACGCCTTGCTGCACCTGTTTGCCAGCGAACAGCCGATGCTGCGGGAACTTCGCAACCGCGGCCTGACTCTGGTCAACCACCTGCCGCCCGTCAAGCGCTTCCTGACTGCGCGCGCGCTCGACAGCTGAAACCCGAGGATCCCCCCATGAAGACCCCCGCCATTCGCCTGCTCGTGTTGGCTGCTGCCGGCTTGCTGGCCAGCGGCGCGCTGTTCGCGCAGGAGGCCGTGATCCGCAAGGCGCTGGCCGAGCGCATCCCCAGCCTGCCGAAGATCGACGAAGTGCGCCCGGCGCCGATTGCCGGCCTGTTCGAGGTGCGCTATGCCGGCAGCGAGATCCTCTACACCGACGCCAAAGGCGAGTTCCTGGTGCAGGGTTCGATCATCGACACCAAGTCGATGAGCAATCTGACCGAAGCGCGCATCGACAAGCTCAACGCGGTCGATTTCGCAGCGCTGCCGTTCAAGGACGCCGTGCTCATCAAGCAAGGCGGCGGCACGCGCAAGCTGGCGGTCTTCGTCGACCCGAACTGCGGCTACTGCAAGCGCTTCGAGCGCGACCTGGCGGCGATCAAGGACGTGACGGTCTACGCCTTCATCATGCCCATCCTCGGCCCCGACTCGAACGTCAAGGCGCGCGACATCTGGTGTTCGGCCGACGCTGCCAAGAGCTGGCGCGCCTGGATGCTCGACGGCGTGGCCCCGACCAAGACCATGGGCAAGTGCGACACCACGGCGATCGACCGCAACGTCGCCTTCGGCCACAAGTACCGCGTGCAGGGCACGCCGGCAATCTTCTTCGAAGACGGCACGCGCAAGCCGGGTGCGATCCCGGGCGAGATGGTCGAGAAGCTGCTCGCGGCGGCGGCGACGAAGAAGTCCTGACCCCCCAACGGTGACAATCGCGGCCATGAATGCCGCGCTGTCGCCGTCCCCTTCCACCGCCTTCCGGCTTGCCTATGCCGGCCTGCTGCCTTTCGTCGCCGGCGCGCTGCTGGTCTGGCTGGTCTGGCCCGACGCGCACCCGTACGCGACGCTGGCGCTGTCGGCCTATGCCGCGGTGGTGGTGTCCTTCCTCGGCGGCATCCACTGGGGCATTGCCTTCCGTGAAGCCGAGCCGCCGCCGTCGCTGTTCGTCTGGGGCGTGCTGCCGGCGCTGGTGGCCTGGGTCGCGGTGGTGATGCCGGCCAGCGCCGGGCTGGTGATCCTGGGCGTGATGCTGTGCGTTTGCTACGCCGTCGACCGGCGCGTCTACCCGCGGCACGGCCTGGCGCGCTGGTTGACGCTGCGCTTTCGCCTCAGTGCTGTGGCCAGCTTGAGCTGCTTCCTCGGCGCCGCGGGAACCTGAAAGTGCCGGACTATCGTGTCGAGATCGAAGACGCCCAGGCGCACCTGTTCCGCGTCACGCTGACCTTGCCACGGCCAGCGGCCGAACAGGTGCTGAGCCTGCCGGTGTGGGTGCCGGGCAGCTACCTGGTGCGCGAGTTCTCGCGCCACCTGTCGGCGCTCAGCGCACGCCAGGGCCAACGCGACGTGGCGCTGGTGCAGCGCGACAAGACCAGCTGGGTGGCCGCCTGCGACGGCCGCGCCGCGCTCGTCGTCAGCTACCTCGTCTACGCCTTCGACAGCTCGGTGCGCGGCGCCTTTCTCGACGCCGAGCGCGGCTTCTTCAACGGCAGCAGCCTGTTCCTGCACGCTGAAGGCCACGAAGCCGAAAGCCACCGCCTGACGCTGGCCGGCCTGCCCGCCGGCTGGCAGCTGGCCACGGCCATGCCGCAGCGCAGCGCGCGCCGCTTCGAAGCCGCCGACTACGGCGAATTCATCGACCACCCGTTCGCGCTCGGTCGCTTCTGGCGCGGGCGTTTCGAGGCCGGCGGCGTCGAGCACGAGTTCGTCGTTGGCGGTGCCTGGCCGTCGTTCGACGGCGAACGGCTGCTCGCCGACGCGCGCCGCCTCTGCGCCGCGCAGATCCGCTTCTGGCACGGCCGCGGCAAGCCGCCGTTCAAGCGCTACGTGTTCCTGCTGCAGGTTGCCGACGACGGCTACGGCGGCCTCGAACACCGCGCCAGCACGGCGCTGACCGCGTCGCGCCGCGACCTGCCGCGCGCTGGTGGCGCCGAGGCCGGCGACGCCTATGTCGGCCTGCTCGGGCTCATCAGCCACGAATACTTCCACGCCTGGAACGTGAAACGGCTGATGCCGCACGAGTTCGTCGCGCCCAAGCTGGCGCGCGAGACCTACTCGTCGCTGCTCTGGTTCTTCGAAGGCTTCACGTCGTACTACGACGACCTGTTCCTGCTGCGCACCGGGCTGGTCGACCGTGCGCGCTACCTGCGCCTGCTGGCCAAGCCGCTGAATGCCGTGCTCGGCGCGCCGGGCCGGCGCGTGCAGAGCGTCGCCGAGGCCAGCTTCGACGCCTGGATCAAGCACTACCGCGGCGACGAGAACACCGTCAACGCCACCGTCAGCTACTACAACAAGGGCGCGCTGGTGGCCTTGCTCTGCGACCTGGCGCTGCATGCCAACGGCCGCTCGCTCGACGACGTGATGCGCCGGCTCTGGCAGCGCTCGGCCGGCGGCGCCATTGGCGAAACCGACATCGCCGATGCGCTGGCCGAAGCTGGCGGCGCGGCGCTGCGGCGCGACCTGCGCGACTGGGTGCACGGCACCGCCGAGCTGCCGCTGGCCGCGCGGCTGGCGCGTGCCGGCGTGAGTTGGCGCGAAGAGCCGGCGCCGCTGGCGGCCCAGCTCGGCCTGAAGCTCAGCGAAGGGCCGGTCAGCGGCGTGCAGGTTCGCCAGGTGCTGCGCGGCAGCGCGGCCGAGCAGGCCGGCTTCGCCGTTGGCGACGAACTGCTGGCGGTGGACGGCTGGCGCATCCGCCGCCTCGAAGAAGCGCGCCAGTGGCTGGCCGCCGGCCAGGCCTTCGACGTGCTGGCCGTGCGCGACCAGCGCCTGCGCACGCTGCGTGTGGCACCACCAGCGGCCGCCGCGGCGCCGACACGGCTGCTGCTGGCCGACGAGCAGGCCGACGCGCCAGCGCTGGCGCTGCGCCGCGCATGGCTGGGCAGCTGAGCGGCGCGCGGCGTCGCATCGTCGCGGCGGCGCTGGTCGCCGGCGTCACCGCGGTCCATCTGTGGCTGGCTGACGGCACTTTGCAGGCGCGGCTGGGCAGCGGCGCGGCCGACACGCGGCCCAAGCGCATCGAAGTCGCCTTCGTGCGCGAACTGCTGCCGACGGCGCCGCCGGCGGCCGCGCCGCCGAAAGCCCCGCACCGCGCCAAGCCGGCCACCGCGGCCGCCGTGCCGGAGCCCGCGGCGTCGGCGCCCGAAGCCAGGCCGCCACCGCCCGAGCCTGCCGCGTCGGCGCCCGAGCCGGCCGTCGTCGCCGAAGCGCCGCCGGCGCCGGCTGAAGTGCCGCCGCCGACCCCCGAGCCGGCCGCCTCCGCACCCGCGGCCTTCGAATGGCCGCCATCGACGCGGCTGAGCTACACGCTGACCGGCAACTACCGCGGCCCGGTCGAAGGCCAGGCCCAGGTCGAGTGGTTGCGCACCGGCACGCGCTACCAGGTGCACCTGGACGTCAGCATCGGCCCGTCGTTCGCGCCGCTGGTCAGCCGCCGCCTGTCCAGCGACGGCGAACTCACCGAACGCGGCCTGGAGCCGCGCCGCTACGACGAAGAGACCAAGGTGGCGTTCCGCGAGCCGCGGCGTGTGACGCTGCTGTTCGAAAACGGCCTGGTGCGCCTGCCCGGCGGCCGCGACGTGCTGCGCCCGCCCGGTGTGCAGGACACGGCGAGCCAGTTCGTCCAGCTGACGTGGCTGTTCACCACGCAGCCGGCACTGCTCGAACCCGGGCGCTCGGTCGACATCCCGCTGGCGCTGGCGCGCTATGTCGACCTCTGGACCTACGACGTGCTGGCGCGCGAGACCTTGGTCACGCCGGTCGGCGCGGTCGACGCCGTGCACGTGAAGCCGCGCCGCGAGCCGCGCCCGGGTGTCGAGCTGACGGCCGAGATGTGGATCGCGCCGTCGCTACAGTACCTGCCGGTGCGCATCGTCATCCGGCAGGACGCCGAGACCTATGTCGACATGCTGATCACCCAACTGCCGCTTCAGGCCGCGCCGCCGCGCTGAGCGCCGGCCCATCTACTTCACTCCAGGAGACTCCGATGACCGACCCCCTGATCCTCACCGACGTGCGCGGCGACGGCGAGCGCCGCACCGGCGTGATCACGCTGAACCGGCCCAAGCAGCTGAACGCGCTGAACGATGCGTTGATGGACGAACTCGGCGCCGCGCTGCTGGCCTTCGACCGCGACGATGGCATCGGCTGCATCGTCGTCACCGGCAGCGACAAGGCCTTTGCGGCCGGCGCCGACATCGCCGCGATGGCCGCCTTCAGCTACATGGACACCTACAAGGACGGCTACATCACGCGCAACTGGGAAACGATGCGCCAGGTGCGCAAGCCCGTCATCGCCGCGGTGGCCGGCTTCGCGCTGGGCGGCGGCTGCGAGCTGGCGATGTTGTGCGACTTCATCATCGCTGCCGACAGCGCCAAGTTCGGCCAGCCCGAGATCAAGATCGGCGTCATCCCCGGCGCCGGCGGCACGCAGCGGCTGCCGCGCGCCGTGGGCAAGAGCAAGGCCATGGACATGGTGCTGACGGCCCGCATGATGGACGCCGCCGAGGCCGAACGCGCCGGGCTCGTGTCGCGCGTGGTACCGGCGGACAAGCTGATGGACGAAGTGCTGGCGGCTGCCGCCGTCATCAACGCGATGAGCGGCCCGAGCGTGATGATGGCCAAGGAATGCGTCAACCGCGCCTTCGAAGGCGGCCTGTCCGACGGCGTGGCCTACGAGCGCCGCACCTTCCACGCGCTGTTCGCAACCGACGACCAGAAGGAAGGCATGGACGCCTTCTTGAACAAGCGCAAACCGGTGTTCAAGCACCGCTGAGCGCGGCGGGTTCCCTTGTCATCATTGCATCAGCGCGAACAGTGCGTTAACGGGCCGGCCATTTTTCTCCATCGGGTCTAACCCTAGAGTTCAGCCCATGGACAACGCCGGTCAGGCATCCACCGACAGACGGTCCACCCACCCTCTCGGATGCTGCAAGGAACCCATCATGAAGAAGATCACACTGCTCGCCCTCTCGCTCGTTGCCGCCGGCGCCGCCTTTGCTGAAGACATCACGCCCGACAACACCGCGCTGGCGCTGTCGACCAAGACCCGCGCGCAAGTGCAGGCCGAACTGGTGCAAGCCCGTGCCGACGGTTCGATCAAGGTCTGGTCGACCAGCTACAACCCGCTGACCGTGGCGCGTTCGGTCAAGACCCGCGACGAAGTGAAGGCCGACCGCGACGCCAACTTCGCGGCTGCCTGGTACGGTGAAGACAGCGGCTCGTTCGCGCTGGCTCGCGTGCAGCCGGCCCGCCAAGCGGCCGCGCTGTTCGCCGGCACGCCGAAGAGCGCGCAGTAAGCGCCGCTCAAGGGGCCAGCCAGCGCTGGCCCCGGCTGTCGAACAACGCACGCCGGTGTCCATCGGCGTGCAGTTCGAGCCAGTCGATGGCGCTGATCTGCGCCGTCACCACCGCGAAGTAGTCGCGGCTGCCGCGCTCCAGCGCCGGCTGCTCCAATGCACTGCCGGGCGGCCACGGCGACATGTAGTCCTGCGCCGCCGGCATCATTTTCAGCCGCGCCCAGCGCGACGAAACCGCCAGGCCGCTGCTTTCCACTTCCAGCTTCAGCTTCAGGCGCAACTGCCAGCTCAAGGCCGGCGACCACAGCACCAGCGTGCCTTGTGGGTGCGCCGCAATCTGCGCCACCTTGGCGCTGCGCGCGTCGGTGTACAGCCGCAACGTGCGCGTTGCCACGTCCAGCTCGCGCAGCACCACCGTGCGCGCATCGGCGGCTTCGCCATCCGTCGTGGCGAGTACGCCGCTGCGCCAGGCGTGGTCCTTGCGCCGCAAGGCGGCTTCGAGTTCGCGCCAGACGCCGGCCTCGATCGCAGCCAGATCCGTCAGGCGCTCGGTCATCGGTCTCAGCCTTCGCGCCGCAGCGCCGGAAACATCACGATTCCCGGCGCAAGGCCGGGAAGAGGATCACGTCGCGGATGCTCGGGCTGTCGGTCAACAGCATGATCAGCCGGTCGATGCCGATGCCGCAGCCACCCGCCGGCGGCATGCCGTATTCCAGCGCGCGGATGAAATCGGCGTCGTAGTACATCGCCTCTTCGTCGCCGGCGTCCTTGTTCGCGGCCTGGGCCTGGAAGCGCGCCGCCTGGTCTTCGGCGTCGTTCAGCTCCGAGAAGCCGTTGGCGTATTCGCGCCCGGTGATGAAGAGTTCGAAGCGCTCGGTGATGGCCGGGTTGCTGTCCGACGCACGCGCCAGCGGCGACACCTCCACCGGGTAGTCGATGATGAAGGTCGGCTGCCAGAGCTTCTCTTCGACCACGGCCTCGAACATCCCGAACTGCAGCTCGGGCAGTTTCCAGTGCGCGGGCGGCTCCTCGCCCAGCGCGCGCAGCTTCGCGTGCAGCACCTGCGCATCGTCGGCCTCGGCCGCCGTCAGGCCGGCGTGCACGACCAGCGAGTCGCGCACCGACAGCCGCGCAAACGGCTTGTCCAGGTCGACCGGTTTGCCGGCGTAGCTGATGGCGTCAGAGCCGGTGGCCGCGCGCGCGGCGTGGCGCAGCACGGCCTCGGTGAAGTCCATCAGATCATGGTGCGTCCAGTAGGCCGCATAGAACTCCATCATCGTGAACTCGGGGTTGTGCCGGACGCTGATGCCTTCGTTGCGGAAGTTGCGGTTGATCTCGAACACGCGCTCGAAGCCGCCGACCAGCAGCCGCTTCAGGTACAGCTCGGGCGCGATGCGCAGGAACATCTCCTGATCCAGCGCGTTGTGGTGCGTGGTGAAGGGCTTGGCATTCGCGCCGCCGGGGATCGGGTGCAGCATCGGCGTCTCGACCTCGAGAAAGCCGTGCTCGACCATGAAGTTGCGGATCGAGCTGACGGCCTTGCTGCGCGCGACGAAACGTGCGCGCGCCGCGTCGTCGGTGATCAGGTCGACATAGCGCTGGCGGTACTTCTGCTCCTGGTCGGCCATGCCGTGGAACTTGTCGGGCAGCGGGCGCAGGCTCTTCGTCAGCAGGCGGACGCTCGTCGCCTTCACCGACAGCTCGCCGCTCTTGGTGCGGAACAGGGTGCCTTCGCAGCCGAGGATGTCGCCCAGGTCCCAGTGCTTGAAGGCGGCCAGCAGTTCAGCGCCTACCGCGTCTTGGGTGATGTAGAGCTGGATGCGGCCGGTGCCGTCCTGCAGCGTCGCGAAGCAGGCCTTGCCCATCACGCGCTTCAGCATCATGCGGCCGGCCACCGAGACCTTCACCGCCTGCGGTTCGAGTTCGACGTTGTCGACCTGGCCGTATTTGTGGTGCAGGTCGGCGGCGTGGTTCTTCGGCTTGAAGTCGTTCGGGAAGGCGACGCCGGCGGCGCGCAGGGCTTGCAGCTTTTCGCGCCGCTCGGTCATCAGTTGGTTGTCGTCGCTCATATCAACTCGTTGAATCTGCTGCAATTTTAGGCGCACCCGTAAAATGGCCGGTTGATGAAGAACAGCCTTCCCATCGTCGACCGGCCGATCCGCTTCGCGCTGGTCGGTTGCGGCCGCATCTCGGCCAACCACATCGAGGCCTTGCGCCAGCACGCGGGGCGCGCCGAACTGGTGGCGGTGTGCGACAACCGGCCTGAAGCATTGGCCGCCGCGGTGGCCAAGACCGGCGCCAGCGGCTTCGCTTCGCTCGACGCGCTGCTGGCCGGCAGCAGCGCCGACATCGTGACGCTGGCCACGCCCAGCGGCCTGCACCCGCAGCACGCGATACGCGCCGCCGCCGCCGGCCGCCATGTGCTGAGCGAAAAGCCGATGGCGACGAAGTGGGACGAAGGCATGGCGATGGTGCGCGCCTGTCGCGACGCCGGCGTCAAGCTCTTCGTCGTCAAGCAGAACCGGCTGAACCCGACGATGCAGCTGCTGAAGAAGGCCATCGAGGCCGGCCGCTTCGGCGCGATCTACATGGTCAACGTCAACGTCTTCTGGACGCGCCCGCAGAGCTACTACGACGACGCGCCGTGGCGTGGCCGCTGGGATCTGGACGGCGGCGCCTTCCTGAACCAGGCCAGCCACTATGTCGACATGGTCGACTGGCTGGTCGGCCCGGTCGACAACGTGCACGCCTACACCGCGACGCTGGCGCGCGACATCGAGGCCGAAGACACCGGCGTGATGAGCCTGCGGCTGCGCAAGGGCGGGCTGGCGTCGATCAACGTCACGATGCTGACGCACGGCAAGAACTTCGAAGGCAGCATCACCATCCTCGGTGAACGCGGCACGGTGCGCATCGGCGGCGTCGCGGTGAACCAGATCCAGCACTGGGAGTTCGACGAGGCGTTGCCCGAAGACGCGGCGGTGAAGGACGCGAGCTACGCCACGCCGTCGGTCTACGGCTTCGGCCATCCGCTGTACTACGACAACGTCATCGGCACCTTGCGCGGCGAGAAACACGCCGAGGTCGACGGCTACGAAGGCCTGCGCTCGCTCGAGGTCGTGCTGGCGGGCTACCGCAGCGCGCGGGATGGCGTGCGTGTCGGGCTGCCGCTGGTTTTCTGAATGTCCGCCATCGTCCACCCCAGCGCCATCGTCGACGAAGGCGCGACGCTCGGCGACGGCACGCGGGTCTGGCACTTCGCCCACGTGTCGCCGGGCGCGCGCATCGGTGCCGGCTGCTCGCTGGGGCAGGGCGTGTATGTCGGCAACGACGTGCGCATCGGCGACAACGTGAAGATCCAGAACAACGTCTCGGTCTACGACGCGGTGACCTTGGAAGACGACGTGTTCTGCGGCCCGAGCATGGTCTTCACGAACGTGCACAACCCGCGCTCGGCCGTGCCGCGCAAGAACGAATACCGGCGCACGCTGGTGCGGCGCGGCGCCACGCTGGGCGCCAACTGCACCATCGTCTGCGGCACGACGGTCGGCGCCTACGCCTTCGTCGGCGCCGGCGCGGTGGTCAGCCGCGACGTGCCGGCGTATGCGCTGGTGGTCGGCGTGCCGGCGCGGCGCATCGGCTGGATGAGCCGGCACGGCGAGCGTCTGGCGCTGCCGCCTTCGGGCCACGGCGAGGCCGAATGTCCGGCTACCGGCGAACGTTACCGCCTCGACGGCGACACATTGATCCCATGCAATTCACCGACCTGAAGTCGCAGTACGCGGCGCTGAAGACGAGCATCGACGCACGCATCCAGCGTGTGCTCGACCACGGCCAGTACATCATGGGCCCTGAGGTCCAGGAGCTGGAGGCGGCGCTGGCCGCGTTCACCGGGGCCAGACACTGCATCACCGTGGCCAGCGGCACCGAGGCGCTGCTGATCGCCTTGATGGCGCTGGACCTGCAGCCCGGCGACGAAGTCATCACGACGCCGTTCACCTTTGCCGCCACCGCCGAGATGATCGTGCTGGCCGGCGGCAAGCCGGTGTTCGTCGATGTCGAGCCCGACACGGCCAACATCGACGCGTCGCTGATCGAAGCCGCGCTCACGCCGCGCAGCAAGGCCATCATGCCGGTCAGCCTGTACGGGCAGGTCGCCGACATGGCCGAGATCAACGCCATCGCGGCGCGCCATGGCCTGGCCGTGATCGAAGATGCCGCGCAGAGCTTCGGCGCGCTGTACCAGGGCCGGCGCTCGTGCGCGCTCAGTACCTTCGGCGCGACGAGCTTCTTCCCGAGCAAACCGCTGGGCTGCTATGGCGACGGCGGCGCGCTGTTCACCGACGACGACGCGCTGGCGCAGGCCGCGCGCGAGATCCGCGTGCACGGCCAGAGCGGCCGCTACCACCACACGCGCGTCGGCGTCGGCGGGCGCATGGACACGCTGCAGTGCGCGGTGGTGCTGGCCAAGCTGGAGCGCTTCGGGTGGGAGCTGCAACGCCGGGCCGAGATCGGCGCGCGCTACGGGCAGCTGCTCGAAGGCATCGAGCAGGTCGCGGTGCGGCCGGACCGCAACTCGGTCTGGGCGCAATACACGGTGATGATCGATCAGCGCGCCGCCGTGCAGGCCGCGCTGCAGGCCGCCGGCGTGCCGACGGCAGTGCACTACCCGAGGCCGCTGAACCTGCAGCCGGCTTATGCCCGCTTCGGCACGGCCGACGGCTGCCCCGTCGCCAGCCGCCTGGCGCAGCGCGTGCTGAGCCTGCCGATGAGCGCCGACCTGAGCGAGGCCGACCAGGACCGGGTCGCCGCGGCGCTGCGCCAGGCCTTGCAGTGAAACACCGCGACTGCGTCGTCTGCGGCAGCGCGAACCCGGCCCTTCTGTTCAACAAGGACGGCTACTCGATGGTGGCCTGCCGCGGCTGCGGCGCAGTCTACGTCGGCGAAGACCCGGCGGCGATCGACTTCGACGCACTCTACGGCGAGAGCTACTACACCGGCGGCAGCGACGCCGTCTTTGCTGACTACGTCGGCCAGGAGGCGGCGCGCCGCGCCCATGCACGGCGCAAGCTGGCGGTGCTGCGCCACCTGGCGCCGCGCATCCCGCGTGCCGGCCGGTTGCTCGACATCGGCTGCGCCGCCGGCTTCTTTCTGGCCGAAGCGCGGGCCTTCTACGACGTGCAAGGCGTCGAGCTGTCGAGCTGGAGTTCGGCCTACGCGCGTGAACGCCTCGGCCTGCCGGTGCACACCGGCACGCTGCAGGACGCGAAGCTGCCGGCCGATGATTTCGACGTCGTCACGCTGTGGGACGTGATCGAACACGTGCCCGACCCGGTGCCGCTGCTCGCCGAAGCCGCGCGCGTGCTGAAGCCTGGCGGCCGCCTCGTGCTGAGCACCGGCGACTGGGGCAGCGCCTATGCGCAAAGCAAGGGCGCCGACTGGCACCTGATGACGCCGCCCTGGCACCTGACGATGTTCAGCCGCGCCACGCTGCAGCGCGCCGCGCAACGCGCCGGGCTGACGCTGGTCGCCTGCCGCAGCGAAGGCGTGGCCGGCGATGGCTGGCTGTGGCGCAACAAGGCTTCGCTGCTCGCGTCGCGCCTGCTCGACCGGGGCGACATCGTGCGCATGACGCTGACGAAATGAACTCCAGCGTCGCTGGCGTCGCGAAAGGCACCGCGATCAACCTCGCGACGCGGCTGCTCGCCGTCGGCGGCGTGCTGCTGATCACCGCCTTCACGGCGCGCCTGGGCACGGCGACGCAAGGCGCCTTCGCGCTCTTCACCAGCGTCGAAGGCGTGCTGTTGGCGCTGCTGTCGGGCTTCGGCATCGCGCTGGCGCGGCGCGTCTCGCACCATGGCGAACAGCCGCGCGCGCTGCTTGGCGCCGTGGTGCTGGCCTGCCTGGGCCTGGGCGCGCTGGCCGCGCTGCTGCTGTGGGCGCTGTCGACCGTCGGTCCGCCGGCGTATTCGATGCTGTGGCTGCTGGCGCTGGCCGCGCCGGTGCTGCTGCTGGCGCCGAACATCGCCGGCGTCTGGCTCGGCGAAGGGCGCATGGCGCCGATGGCGGCCGTCTCGCTGGCGCCGCCGTGGTTGACGCTGCTCGGCCTGGCGGCGCTGCTGCTGGTGCAGGCGACGACGCTGCCGCAGGTGCTGGCGGCCTGGGTGCTGGCCAAGGTGCTGGTCGGCGCCGGCGTGCTGGCGCTGCTGTGGCGCGCCGGCCGGCTCGCGGCGCCGGACTTCGGCGCCTTGCGCGGCGAGCTGCCCTTCATCGCCACCATCGGGGTGACGAATCTGATCGGCCTGCTGAACTACCGCGTCGGCCTGTTCGTCGTCGAACGCCTGCTCGGGCTGTCGGCGACCGGCGTCTATTCGATCGCGGTGGTGGTGGCCGAGCTGCTGTGGTTCGTGTCGGGCTCGCTGACGCAGGCGGTCTACGGCCGCATCGGCACGCCCGACCGCGCCCGCGCGGCCGCCACCACGGTGCGCGTGGTGCACCTGAGCCTGGCGGCGCTGCTGCTGGTGGCGCCGCTGCTGTGGGCGCTGGCGTCGTTCGTGATCCCCTTCGTGCTCGGCCCGGCCTACGCCGCCAGCCTGCCGCTGCTGGCGCTGCTGCTGCCGGGTGCGCTGGTGTTCGGCGGCGCGTCGGCGCTGTCGGCCTACTTCACCAACCACGCCGGCCGGCCGCAGGTGCCGGCCCGGGTGGCGGCACTGTCGCTGGCGCTGAATGCGACGCTGGCCCTCGTGCTGGTGCCGCGGCTGGGCATGGCCGGCGCGGCGCTGGCGGCGTCGCTGTCCTACGCCGTGGCGGTGGCCGTGCTGGGCTGGTGTTTCGCGCGCCACGCCGGGCTGCCGGCGGCAGCGCTGCGGCCGGGCGCGCAACTCGGGCGCGACCTACTAGCATTGCGCCGTGGAGGGGCCTCCTGATGCCCGAGTGGATGCAAAGCTGGTGGCGCGTGCTGTTCGGCCCGCGCATGCTCTACGGCTGGCGCCGCGCCGACGGCACCTGGCTGGAACACACGCGCATCAGCAATGCCACGCGCATCGAAAGCCCCGAGCTGCTGGACATCGGCGACCACGTCTACATCGGCCCGTTCAACCTGGTCGACGCCTCCGGCGGCCTGCACATCGGCGAAGGCTGCCAGATCACCACCCATTGCGCGCTGCTGACGCATTCCAGCCACCAGGCGCTGCGCCTGGCCGGGCGCCGCTACTGGGGCGCGAGCGACCCGCCCGGCTACGTGCGCCGCTCCACGCACATCGGCGCCTACACCTTCGTCGGCCCGCATTCGGTGGTTGCGCCGGGCAGCCGCATCGGGCGCGGCGTCATCGTGCGCGCCTACAGCTATGTCGATGGCGACGTGCCTGACTTCGCCATCGTCGCCGGCCAGCCGGCGAAGGTGGTCGGCGACACGCGCGAGGCCGACCGCGACTGGCTCGTCAAGCATCCGCACGAGCGCGCCGACTACGACGCCTGGGCTCAGCCCCGCTGATGCCACGGATGCGTTACGTATTGCTTGGCGACGGCGACAGCCCGCACCTGCTGAAGTGGGCGCGGGCGCTGGCGGCGCTGCCCGGCATCGAGCTGTGGGCGGCGTCGAGCCGCGGCTTCCTGGCCGGCTTCGACGCGGTGCTGCCGCCCGAGCGCCGGCTGGCGCTGGCCACGCGGCCCGACGCGGCCGGCGGCAACGTCGCACTGCTGCGCCACCTGCCGCGGCTGGCGCGATGGCTGCGCAAGGTCGACGCAGCGTGGATCCATGCCCACTACCTGACGTCGCACGGCACGCTGGCCTGGCTGGCGCAGCGGCTGTACGGCGTGCGCGGCCGACTCGTCGGCTCGGCCTGGGGCAGCGACATCCTCGTCACGCCGCAGCGCAGCGCGCTGATGCGCAGCGCGACGCGGCGCGTGCTGCGCGCCTGCGTGCTGACGACCAGCGACTCCGCGGTGATGGCCGGCCGCATGCGCGAACTCGGCGCGCGCGAGGTGATGGTGTTCCCGTTTGGCCTGGAAGCCCTGCCGCCGGTGGCGCCGGTCAAGGACGACCGCCTGTTCTTCGCCAACCGCGGCCTGGAGCCGATCTACGCGCCGCAGCGGGTGCTGCAGGCTTTTGCCGGCCTGGGCTGGCCCGACGCGCGGCTGGTGGTGGCCAACGACGGGTCGCTGCGCGCGCCGCTGCAAAGCGCCGCCCCACCGCCGGTGGCTTTCGTCGGCCGGCTCGACGCCGAGACGCAATCGACCTGGTACGCGCAGGCGCGCTGGTACCTGAGCCTGCCGACCAGCGATTCGGTGTCGGTCTCGGTGCTCGAAGCGATGGCGCACGGCTGCATCCCGATCCTGTCGGACCTGCCGGCGAATCGCGAACTGGTGCGCGACGGCGACAACGGCCTGATCCTGGCCGATGGCGCCGCGCTGACCGGCGAACGCCTGCAAACCGTGCTCGCGCAGGGCAGCCGCATCGCCGCCGACAACCGCGCCTGGGTCGAGCGGCACGCGCTGTTCGCGCCGCGCGTGCAGGCCTTCGTCGAGCGCCTGCACGAGATCGCCGCATGAACATCCTCTACCTCAACCACTACGCCGGCAGCCCGCGGCTGGGCATGGAGTACCGGCCGTATTACCTGGCGCGCGAATGGCAACGGCTGGGCCACCGCGTGCAGATGCTGGCTGCCGACTTCTCGCATGTGCGGTCGCGGCAGCCGCTGCCGGGCGACGAGACGATCGACGGCATCGCCTACCGCTGGTACGCCACGCCGCGCTACGAAGGCAACGGCCTCGGCCGCGTGAAGAACATCGGGGCCTTCCTGCGCGCCGTCTGGGCCGACACGCCGCGGCTGGTGCGTGAGTTCAAGCCCGCCGTGGTGATTGCATCCAGCACCTATCCGATGGACATCTGGGTCGCGCGCCGGCTGGCGCGGCGGGCCGGTGCCAAGCTGGTCTACGAAGTGCACGACCTGTGGCCGCTGAGCCCGATCGAGCTGTCGGGCATGTCGCGCCGGCACCCGTTCATCATGCTGTGCCAGGCGGCCGAAGATGCGGCGTATCGCGACGCCGACGTCGTCGTCTCGATGCTGCCCAAGGTGCACGACTACATGGCTTCGCGCGGGCTCGACCTGAACAAGCTGGCCATCGTGCCGAACGGCATCACGCTGGACGAATGGCAAGGCGAGGCCGAGCCGCTGCGCGACGACGTGGCGCAGGCGCTGACCGGCGGCGGCACGGTGGTCGGCTATGCCGGCTCGATGGGGTTGCCGAATGCGCTGGACACCTTGCTCGACGCGGCAGCGCGGCTGCGCGGCGAGGCGATGCGCTTCGTGCTCGTCGGCGGCGGCCACGAACAGGCGCGGCTGGCGCAGCGGGCGGCCGACGAAGGCCTGGCCAACGTGAGCTTCCTGCCGCCGATTCCGAAGGCGCAGATCCCGTCGTTCCTGGCGCGTGCGGACATCGCCTACATCGGCTGGCAGCGGGTGCCGATCTACCGCTTCGGCATCGCGCCGAACAAGCTGATGGACTACATGATGGCGCGCTGCGCCGTGCTGCATTCGGTGGAAGCCGGCAACGACCCGGTGGCTGAAAGCCACTGCGGCCTGACCGTGCCGCCGCAGGACGCCGCCGCGGTTGCCGACGGCCTGCGCCGGCTGGCGGCGCTGCCTGCCGACGAGCGCCGCGTGATGGGCGAACGCGGCCGCTCCTTCGTGCTGGCGAACCACACCTACCCGGTGCTGGCGCAGCGCTTCATCGAGGCGCTGGCGTGAACGACGAAACCCGCGCGGTGGCCGAGCGCTATGCGCGCCGCCAGGCGTCGAGCCTGGGCGACCGCTACAGCATCCTGCGCCCGGAGGTCTGGCAGATGCTGCAGGAGCGCCAGCGCGCACTGCTGCGCCGCTTCGCCGCGCAAGGCCTCACTGACCTGGCCGCGCTGCGCCTGACGGAGGTCGGCTGCGGCAGCGGCGGCAACCTGCTCGAACTGCTGTGGCTGGGCTTCGCGCCCGAACACCTGTGCGGGCTGGAGCTGCTACCCGAACGCCACGCGCAGGCGCGCCGCGTGCTGCCGCAAGGCACGCGCGTCTGGCTCGGCGACGCGACGCTGGCGCCGGTCGAAGCCGCCAGCCAGGACATCGTGCTGCAGTCCACCGTGTTCTCGTCGCTGCTCGACGATGCCTTCCAGCAGCGCCTGGCCGACACGATGTGGGGCTGGCTGAAACCCGGCGGCGCGGTGCTCTGGTACGACTTCGTCGTCGACAACCCGCGCAACCCGGACGTGCGCGGCGTGCCGATGGCGCGGCTGAAGCAGCTGTTCCCGCAGGGCCGGATCGCCGCCGAACGCGTGACGCTGGCGCCGCCGCTGGCGCGCGTGGTCTGCCGCTGGCACCCGGCGCTGTACGGTGCGTTCAACTGCCTGCCGCTGCTGCGCACGCACGGGCTGGCCTGGGTGAGCAAGCCCAGGCCCTGAACGCGCACGAGAAACAAATGCCTTCACCGCAGAGGGGCTGAGGACGCAGAGGATTCGCAGAGACGGTACGTGCCTTCTCGGCGCACCTCTGCGTCCTCAGCCCCTCTGCGGTGAAGGTATTGAAGTTTCTCCACCGAACGCCAGGCGCCAGCGGGGCCTGGGATGCTCTTTAGCCGACCTCGATGCGCGCCGCCTTGACGATGCGCGTGTACTTGGCCATCTCCTGCGCCACGAAGTCGCTGAACTCGGCCGCCGATGTGCTGAGCGCCATCGTCACGCCGATGCCGGCATTGGCCTTCGCGATCTCGGGGTCGGAATAGACCTTGACGTGGGCGTCGAACAGCGTCTGCACGATTGCCGGCGGCGTGCCCGCCGGCACCCAGACGCCGGTCCAGCCGACGAGCACCAGGTCGTCGCTGCCGGTCAGCTCTTTCAGCGTCGGCAGTGACGGCAGCGCCGCGTCGCGCTGCGCCGACGTGACGGCCAGCGCGCGCAGCGGGCCCTTGCCGAGCTGCGGGATGACGGTCGACGCCGTCAGGATCGCGAACGCGATGTCGTTGTTGCCCAGCGCCTGCACCAGATCGCCGGCGCCGCGGTAGGGGATGTGCGCCACCTCCACCTTGGTCTGGCTGACCAGCGCCGCGCCGGCCAGGTGGGCGACGCTGCCGATGCCGCCGGAGCCGTAGTTCAGCTTGCCCGGCGCGGCACGCGCGGCGCGCACGATGTCGTCCAGGCTGTGATACGGCGACTCGGCGCCGACCACCAGCACCGACGGCGAATACGACATGCGCGTGATGTGCCGGAAGCTCTTCACCGGGTCGAACGCCGAGCTGGGCTTGAGCAGCTTCTGCGTTACGTGGCTCGAAGCGCCGACCATCATCGTGTAGCCGTCCGGCGCCTGCTGCGCGACGTGTTCGGCAGCGATGATGCCGCCGGCGCCGACGCGGTTGTCGATGTAGACGGTCTGCCCCAGCGCCGCGCCCAGCCGCGGCAGGAACTGGCGCGCCAGCACGTCGGGCCCGCCGCCGGGGGCAAAGGGCACGACGAGGCGGATCGAACGCGTGGGGTAGGCGGACTGCGCCCGCGCGGTGGCCGGAGCGGCGGCGGCCAGCAGGATCTGCAGAGCGGTGCGGCGGGAGGCGTCCATGGGGTTACGGCAGGCTGCGCCGATAATTCGGCATGGCTGCTGATTTTCTCCCATCCTTTCTTCCATTCGCCCTGCCCGAGATCGGCGACGAAGAAATCGCCGAGGTCGTCGACACGCTGAAGTCCGGCTGGGTCACCACCGGCCCGAAGGCGCGCCGCTTCGAGCAGGACTTCAGCGCCTTCCTCGGCGACGAGTCGCTGCATTCGATCGCCGTCAACTCCGCCACCGCCGGCCTGCACCTGGCGCTGGAAGCGCTGGGCATCGGCCCGGGCGACGAAGTCATCACCACCACGCACACATTCACCGCCACCGCTGAAGTCGTGCGCTACCTCGGCGCCGACGTGAAGCTGGTCGACATCGACCCGGCCACGCTGAACATCGACCCGGCCGCGGTCGAAGCCGCGATCACGCCGCGAACCAAGGCCATCATGCCGGTGCATTACGGCGGCCTGGCGGCCGACATGCCGGCGATCCTGGACATCGCGCGGCGGCACGGGCTGAAGGTGGTCGAAGACGCCGCGCATGCACTGCCCGCCACCTGCGGCGGTGCGCTGGTCGGCACGCTGGGCAGCGACGCCACGGTGTTCAGCTTCTACGCCAACAAGACCATCACCACCGGCGAAGGCGGCATGCTGGTGACGCGCGACGCGGCGCTGGCACAGCGCGCGAAGACGATGCGCCTGCACGGCATGAGTCGCGACGCCTTCGACCGCTTCACGGCCAAGGTGCCGAGCTGGTACTACGAGATCGTCGCGCCGGGCTTCAAGTACAACCTGACCGACATCGCGGCGGCGCTCGGCTTGCACCAGCTGAAGAAGGCGCATGCCTTCCAGCAGCGGCGCGAGCGCATCGCGGCGCTGTACGACGAAGGCTTCAAGGGCCTGCCGCTGATCACGCCGCCGCGGCCGCCGGCCGGCGAGCTGCATGCCTGGCATCTGTACCCGGTGCGGCTGGCCGACGGTACCGGCATCGAGCGCGATCGTTTCATCGAAACCCTGTTCGAGGCTGGCATCGGCTGCAGCGTGCACTACATCCCGCTACACCTGCAGCCGTACTGGCGTGAACGCTATGGCCTGGAGGCGGGCGAGTTCCCTCACAGCCAGAAGGCCTTTGAACGCATGGCGAGCCTGCCGATCTACACGCGCATGGGCGACGGCGATGTCGAGCGGGTGGTGGCGGCGGTGCGGGCGGCGCTACGATGACGAGCCGGGATGGAGGTCCACCTTGAACGCCATGGCCCAACCCAAGCTGTCCATCGAGGCCTATCTTGCCTGGGAAGCTGCACAGCCTGACAAGCACGAATTCCATCGTGGGGAGGTCTTTGCGATGGTGGGTGCGCAGCGCATTCATGGTCGCGTGGTGAATAACGTCGCCAGCGAATTGAGACTTCAGCTCAAGGGCTCGCCTTGCCAGGTGTTCCACGAGGGCATGAAGGTCCAGATCTCCGATGACACCGTGCTCTACCCGGATGTCTTCGTCACTTGCGACAAGGCCGACTTGTCCACCGAGCTGATCTTCACGGCGCCCACGCTGGTGGTCGAGGTGCTGTCGCCCAGCACCCAGGCCTACGACCGCAGCCAGAAGTTCGCGCTGTACCGGCGCATCCCTGCGCTGCAGGAGTACATCCTCGTCGACCCCGAGACGCGTCGCGTCGAGGCTTTCCGCCGCGGCGCCGACGGGCTGTGGGTGCTGCACGACATGAGCGAAACCGATGCCTTGCAAGCCGCCAGCGTCGGCTGTCGGGTGCTGCTCTCCGACGTGTTCGACGGCGTCGACGCGCCAGGCTGACGCCGCCAGGAATGCCCAAGCGGCTGTTTGACCTGCTCGTCGCCACGCTCGCGCTGCTGCTGCTGTCGCCGCTGCTGCTGGTGGTGGCGGTCGTCGTCAAGTTCGACTCGCCCGGTCCGGTGTTCTTCCGGCAGGAGCGCGTCGGGCGCCATGGCGTGCCCTTTCGCATCCACAAGTTCCGCACCATGGCCACCGGCGCAGGCGGCCTGCCGCTGACCGTGGGCGACGACCCGCGCATCACGCGCAGCGGCGCCTGGCTGCGCCGCACGCGGGTCGACGAACTGCCGCAGCTCATCGACGTGCTGCAAGGCTCGATGAGCCTGGTCGGCCCGCGCCCGGAGGTGCCACGCTACGTGGCGCACTATCCGGCCGACCTGCGCGAACGCGCCCTGGCGGTGCGGCCCGGCATCACCGACCCGGCGTCGCTGGCCTTCATCGACGAAAGCGAGCTGCTGGCGCGTGCCGCCGACCCCGAGCGCGAGTACATCGAAGTCATCCTGCCGGCGAAGTTGCAGCGCGCGGCCGAGTACGCCGAACACGCCACGCTGGCCAGCGACCTCGGCGTGCTGCTGGCCACGCTGCGGCGGCTGGCGGGGCGGCGCGGATAGAATTACGTACTTCACTACATTCGTTCGGGTGAACCATGAAGACTGTCACCGCGGCCGAGGCGAACCGCAATTTTTCGGCCTTGCTCAAAGACGTGGCTCGCGGTGAACAGGTCGTCGTCACGTCCCGCGGCAAGCCCGTTGCCACCATCGCGCCTGTGGTGCCCATCGCCGACGCCGCGCGCGAGCAAGCGAAAAGGGCGCTTCTGGCACGGCTGGCCGCGCAGCCGATCAGCGGCGTTCCGCGCGACTGGACCCGCGACGAACTTTACGAATGATAGGATGCGCATCGCTGTCGATACCAACCTTCTTGTGTACGCCGAAGGCGAAGGGGACGAGCCTCGATGCAAGCAGGCACAGGCCTTGTTTGCTCGGCTGCCGCCTGCCGAAGTGCTGCTGCCGGTGCAGGTGTTGGGCGAGCTGTACAACGTGCTGACGCGCCGCTTCCGGCGCGGAGCGGACCGGACCCGGAGCGCGGTGCTTGAATGGGCGTCGTTGTATGCCGTGCGCGACTCGACCTGGACCGCGCTGCGAACGGCGATGGAGCTCAACAGCGCCCACGAGATGCCGATCTGGGACGCGCTGATCCTTTCCGTGGCTTCGGAGCATCGCTGCCGTGTGTTGATGAGCGAGGACCTTCAGCATGGCTTCACCTGGGGTGGCGTGACGATCGTCAATCCGCTGCTGGATCCTGCGCATCCTCTGCTGGCCGTCTAGCCGGCCAGCCTCTTCGCCCATGCCCGCTCCGCAAACGGTCTGGCACCGCCTGGACCTCTTCCTCGCCCGAGTTCGCCCGCACCGCGAGCCGCTGTCGCTGGCCGCCGACGCGCTGGTGATCGCCGCCTGCTGGAACGTCACCTACCTGTTCCGCCTGGGCTTCGAGCGCTGGATCAGCGCCCGGCCGGGCTACGACCACTGGGTCATGCTGGGCGTCGCCGCTGGCTATCTGCTGGCCTTCAGCCTGTTCAAGGTGCCGCAGAGCATGTGGCGCTTCTCCGGCTTCGGCGAAGTCAAGCGGCTGACGCTGGCCTGCGCGCTGGCCGGCATGGCGGCCGCGGCCGTGGTGATGGGCTTGGGTCTGGCCCAGGTGCCGCGTGCGGTGCTGGCCTTGCACCCCATCGTTTCGCTGATGGGTGTGTGCGTGGTGCGCATCGGCTACCGCATGCTCTATGAACACGCGCGCTCGCGCATCACCGGCAGCGAACGCGAGATCCGCCGCGGCATCGTCATGGGCGCCGGCGCGGCCGCCCGGCTGCTGCTGGCCGGCATCCACGAACAGGGCTGGATCGTGCTCGGACTGCTCGACGACGACCCGGACAAGCGACGCGCACGCATCGCCGGCGTGCCGGTGCTGGGGCCGCTGGACGCGATCCGCGACAAGGCGGTGCGCGGCGCGGCCACGCACATCGTCATCGCGCTGCCTGGTGCCAGCGCGGCGCAACGTCGGCGCGCTCTCGAGCTGGCCGCCGGCACCGGCCTGCCGGTGCTGACGGTGCCGACCGTCGACGAGCTGCGCACCGGCAAGAGCCGCATCGAGCGGCTGCGCGACATCGAACCCGAAGACCTGCTCGGCCGCGAGCCGGTACAGCTGGACGAAGCCGGCATCGGCCAGACGCTGGCCGGCAAGACGGTGCTGATCACCGGCGCTGGCGGCAGCATCGGCAGCGAGCTGTGCCGGCAGGTGGCGCGCTACGGGCCGGCGCGGCTGGTGCTGTACGAGCTGAGCGAGTTCAACCTGTACAGCATCGAACAGGAGCTGTCCGAAGGCTGGCCGGCGCTGGAACTGGTGAAGCTGATCGGCGACGTCAAGGATCTGGAGCACCTGCGCGCCACCTTCGCGCGCTGGCAGCCGCAGGTTGTGTTCCACGCCGCGGCGTACAAACACGTGCCGCTGATGGAAGAGCACAACGCCTGGGCGGCACTGCGCAACAACACGCTGGGCACGTATCACGCGGCGCTGGCGGCGGCCGAAGCGGGCGTCGAGCGGTTTGTGCTGATCAGCACCGACAAGGCGGTGAACCCGACCAACGTGATGGGCGCGACGAAGCGGGCCGCGGAGATGGTGATTTCGTCGCTGGCCGCCGAACACGCGGGCACGAAGTTCATGGCCGTACGCTTCGGCAACGTGCTCGGCTCCAGCGGCAGCGTGATCCCGAAGTTCAAGGAACAGATCGCCAAGGGCGGGCCGGTGACGGTGACGCACCCGGACATCATTCGCTACTTCATGACGATTCCCGAGGCGGCACGGCTGGTGCTGCAGGCGGCGGCCATCGGGGAGAGCGGGCAGGTGCTGGTGCTAGATATGGGGGAGCCGGTGAGGATCGTCGACCTGGCGCGGGATCTGATACGGCTGGCGGGGCATACCACCGACGAGATCAGGATCGAGTTCACGGGACTGCGGCCGGGGGAGAAGCTGTTCGAGGAGTTGCTGGCGGATGCGGACACGACACTGGCGACCGCGTTCGAACGGCTACGTGTAGCGCGGCTGCAGCAGGGCCCAGAGCGGCTGCGGGTGCTGGAGTGGCTGGGCCGCGCAGCGCAGGGAGAAGGCGATCCGCGCACGCGGCTGCGGGAGCTCGTGCCGGAGTTCCAGGGTGCCGCCGCTTGATGCCCACCGTCTACATCAATGGCAAATTCACCACCCAACGCGCAACCGGCGTGCAGCGTGTGGCCCGTGAACTGGTGATGGCGCTGGACGCCTTGGCGCCGCCGGGACGCTGGGCACTGCTGACGCCGCCAGGCTCGGGTGTGCTTCCGCTGCAGCACATCGCGCAGCAGCCTGTTGGCTACCGCGGGTTGCCGTGGCACCTATGGGAGCAGACTGTTCTTCCCTGGGCGGCACGTGATGGCTTGTTGCTCAGCCTGGCCGGTTCGGCGCCGTTCCTGGCTCGGCGCCAGGCCGCGCTGCTGCACGATGCGGCAGTGTTCGACCACCCCGAAGCCTACACACGCAGCTTCGTCGCCTGGTACCGGCGGCTGTTCCGCCGCCTTGCGCTGCGCGCCGAGCGGCTGTTCACGGTGTCGTCGTTTTCGCAGGCCCGTCTGGCGCTGGCGCTGGCCGTGCCTGCACAACGTTTCACGGTCCTGCCGAACGGCTGCGACCACATGGATGCCATCGTGCCCGACCCGACCATCCTGGAGCGGCACGGGCTTGTGAATCGGCGCTTCCTGCTGGCCGTGGCGAGCGCCAACCCGACGAAGAACCTGCCTGCGCTGCTGGCCGCGTTTGCCGCGTTGCCGGGTGCCGACGGGCTGCGCCTGGTGATTGTCGGCGGCAGCAACACGCGGGTCTTCTCCGACACCGCAGGCGCCACCGATCCGCCCGGGGTCATCCGCACCGGCACGCTGGACGATGCACCGCTGAAAGCGCTCTACGGGGCGGCGGCGGCGCTGGTGTTTCCCAGCCTGTACGAAGGTTTCGGCCTGCCGCCGCTGGAGGCGATGGCCTGCGGCTGCCCGGTGGCGGCAGCACGGGCGGCCTCGCTGCCCGAGGTCTGCGGCGACGCCGCCAGGTATTTCGACCCCAGTTCGGTCCCGGCGATCACGGCAGCCTTGCGCGATGTGCTGCACGATGCCGCGTTGCGCCAGTGCCTGCAGGCGGCTGGGCGCGAGCGCGCCGCGGCGCACCGGTGGAGCCGGCCTGCAGCAGGCTTGCTGGCGGCACTGGGCGGCGGAGACTACGCTTGAGAGTCCTGCAGATCAGCAAGTTCTACCCGCCGGTGATGGGCGGAATCGAATCGGTGGCCTGGGAGCTGACCGAGGGCTTGAACCAGGCCGGTGTCCGGACCGACGTGTTGTGCGCCAACCAGCGCCCACGCACGGCCCGCGAGCTGGCGCCGGCGGGCTACAGCATCACGCGCGCGGCGTCGTGGGGCATGCTGTTGTCGACGTCGATGGCGCCGGCCATGGCCAGGCTTCTACGGCGGCTGGCAGCGGACCACGATGTCCTGCACATCCACATGCCCGATCCGATGGCCGCGGTGGCGCTGTGGGTGGCGCGGCCGCGATCGCGTGTCGTCGTGCACTGGCACAGCGACGTGATCCGCCAACGCGTGGCGCTTAAGCTGTACGAACCGCTGCAGAACTGGCTGCTCGGGCGTGCCGATGCCATCGTCGCGACGAGTGCGGCCTATGCCGAAGCGTCGCGGGTGCTCCAGCCATGGCGCCACAAGGTCGCAGTGATCCCGATCGGCATCAGCGACAATCACAGCCAAGCGTGCAGCATCCAGGCGGCCGCGATACGCCAGCGTTTTCGCGGCCGGCGCATCGTGTTCTCGCTGGGGCGCATGACGTACTACAAGGGGTTCGACGTGCTCATCGACGCCGCGGCCATGCTGCCGGAAGACAGCGTCGTGGTCATCGGGGGCGACGGCGAACTGTTGGACAGTTATCGAACCATGGTGGCCCGGCAGGGCCTGGCCGGCAAAGTGCATCTGCTGGGACACATCGACGACGACGAGCTGGCAAGCCACTTCGAGGCCTGCGATGTTTTTTGCATGCCATCGACCGTGCGTGCCGAAGCCTATGGGGTGGCCATGGTCGAAGCGATGGTCATGGGCAAGCCGATCGTTGCCACCCACATTCCAGGCTCCGGCGTGCCATGGGTCAACGTGCATGGCGAGACGGGCTTCAACGTCGAGGTGCGCCGGCCTGATGAGCTGAGCGCAACGCTCAACCTGCTGCTCGCCGACGCGCCGCTGCGGAAACGGCTGGGCGCGAAGGCGCGCCAGCGTTACCTGCAAGAATTCAACGCCGCGCTCATGACGCAGAGAACGATCGGCCTGTACCGCCGGTTGCTGCTCGATGGGCGCTGAACAACGGACTGACGCATTGGACGCGACCCCTTCTCCCGTGGTGCTTCAACAAGCCCGCCCCTCGCGCCTGAAGCGGCTGCTGCGCCGCTTCGACGCCATCTTCATGCTGACCGTGCTCCTGCCCACCGGGCTGGCCGGCATCTACTACGGCGCTGTGGCATCGGACGTTTACATCTCCGAATCGCGATTCGTCGTCAAGAACCCACAGCGGCAGACGCCGTCGGGCCTGGGTGCGCTGCTGCAGGGCACGGCCTTCTCGCGCTCGCAGGACGACACCTATTCGGTGCACGACTTCGTGCTCAGCCGCGATGCGCTAAAGGAGCTCAACGACAAGCTGAACCTGCGCGCTGCGTTCGCGAACCAGAAGATCGACTTGGTCAATCGCTTCCCCGGCCCGCTGACACGCGAGAACAGCTTCGAGGCCTTGCACCGGCACTACCTGAAGCACGTCAGCATCGACTACGACACGATGTCGTCGATCTCTATCCTGCGTGTTCGTGCCTTCACCGCCGAGGACGCCCGTGGCATCAACGATCTGCTGCTGCAGATGGGCGAGCGGCTGGTGAACAACCTCAACATCCGCAGCCGGCAGGATCTGATCCAGGTGGCCGAACAGGAAGTGCGGCTCGCCGAAGAGCGGGCCAAGGGAACAGCCGCGTCGCTGTCGGCCTTCCGCAGCGACCGTGGTGTCTTCGACCCGGCGGCGCAGTCCGGCCAGCAGTTGCTGGCCGTCGGCAGGCTGCGCGAGGAATTGTTGAACGCCGAGACGCAGCTGTCGCTGGTGCGGCAGGTATCGCCGAACAACCCGCAGATCGGCGGCCTGACGAGCCGTGTGGAAGCCCTGCGCCAGGCCATCGCCGCCGAGAATGCGCGTGTGCTTGGCCGCGAAGGCGGCCTGTCGTCGAAGTCCCCCGCGTACGACCGGCTCACCCTGGAGAAGACCTTTGCCGACCGGCAACTGGCGAGCGCGATGCTGGCGCTGGACTCGGCGCGCAGCGAGGCCGCGCGCAAGCAGCTGTACCTCGAGCGGTTGGTGCAGCCGAACCTGCCCGATGCGTCGGTGGAGCCGCGGCGCCTGCGCTCGGTGCTGATGGTGCTGCTCGTCGGTCTGCTCGTCTGGGGTGTCGTCAGCCTGGTCGTCGCGAGCGTGCGGGAGCACACCGAGTGACGACCTTCGCCCAGTCGTTGCGGATCCAGGGCCGCGTCATCAATGCGCTGCTGATGCGCGAGGTCATCACGCGCTTCGGCCGCGAGAACCTCGGTGTGCTCTGGCTGGTGGCGGAGCCGATGGTTTTCACGCTCGGCGTCACGGCCTTCTGGTACGCGGCCAAGCTGAACCACGGTTCCGCGATTCCGATCGTCGCCTTCGCGATCACCGGCTACTCGAGTGTTCTGCTCTGGCGCAACACCGTGAACCGGGCGAACGGTGGCATCCAGTCCAACCTGAGCCTGCTCTACCACCGCAACGTGCGCGTGATCGATGTCTTCATCAGTCGCATCATCATCGAGATGGCCGGCGCCACTGGCTCGTTCCTCGTGCTTGCCGTCTTCTTCACGCTGATCGAGCAGATCGACGCGCCTGTCGACCCGCTGATGGTGCTGGCCGGGTGGGGCATGCTGGCCTGGTTCGGCGCCTCGCTGGCCATCGTCATCGGCGCTGCAACGGCCTACAGCGAGATCGTCGAACGCGTCTGGGGCCCGGTCTCGTACCTGATCTTTCCGCTTTCGGGCGCCGCCTTCATGGTGGACTGGGTGCCGCCGGCGATGCAGGAGGTGGTGCTCTATATGCCGATGGTGCACGGCGTCGAGATGCTGCGTGACGGCTACTTCGGCGACATCGTCCGCACCCATTACGACATCGGCTATGTCGCGCTGGTGAACCTGGTGCTGACGCTGCTGGGACTGGTGCTGTTGCGCGATGCGGCCAAGCGCACCGAAATGAAATGATCCGGCTCGAGAACGTCGTCAAGAGCTACCCGACCCGGTTCGGCCCGCGCAGGGTGCTGGACCGCGTCAATCTTGAGCTCGGCCGCGGCAGCAACCTTGGCATCCTCGGGCGCAACGGCGCCGGCAAGAGCACCCTGATCCGGCTGCTTAGCGGTGCCGAGCAGCCGACCTCCGGGCGCATCCACCGCGGCATGAGCGTGAGCTGGCCACTGGCGTTCACGGGGGCGTTCCAGACCCACCTGACCGGTATCGACAACCTCAAGTTCATCTGCCGGGTCTACGGTGTCGACTGGAAGCCGCTGGTGCGCTTCGTCGAAGACTTCACCGAGCTCGGGCTGTATCTGCGCGAACCGGTGCTGCACTACTCGGCCGGCATGAGCATGCGCCTGGCGTTTGCACTGTCGATGGCGATCGAGTTCGACTGCTTTCTCATCGACGAGGGCTTGGCCGTCGGCGACGCGCGCTTCGGGCACCGCTGTCACGTCGAGCTGTTCGAGAAACGCAAGGACCGCGCCTTCATCCTCGTCTCGCACGATCCGCACATCATCAAGATGTACTGCGAACGCGCCTGCGTGCTGCACGAGGGTCGCATCCACGACTTCGACACCGTCGACGAGGCCTACCAGTTCTACGAATCGGCGCTCGTTCCGGCGCCGACCGTGGTCTTCGATTGAGCGTGCTGTCTTGAAGATCTTGCTCGACCTGCGCGCCGCGCTGGATGGCCACAGCGGCATTCCGCAAGAGACCCGCCTGCTGTTCCGCGGCCTCGCCGATGTCGAGGGTGTCGAATTGGCCGGACTGGTCCAGAGCAACAACCTCGTGCTCGAGGCCGGGCTGCCGGTGCGCCGCGGCCAGCGCTTGCCGAACGCTTCGAACCAGCAGGCGATTGACCGGCTTTCGCAGGTGGTCGTGTCCTTGCAGCAGGGCGCCGCGTCGAACCGCCTGGAATATATCCGCAAGCGCCTGCTCAAGTTCCTCGGCCCGGTCGGTGCGTGGTTTCAGTCGCTGCTCGGGCGCCGTGTCGCGCTGGGCGGGTTCGATCCGGCGCACTTCAAGGACTTCGTTTGGCGTACGCTGTTCGCCAAGTCGCTGCCGAACGAGGACTTCGACGTCGTCACGACGCGCGAGTTCAGGGTGCTGCGCTGGCCCTGGGGTGTGCTGCATGCCGCCGGCTTCCTGACGGCCAAGCTCGGCCGCGCGCTCTACCTGCGGCTCGACACCACCGGAGTCGACGTCCTGGTCGTCGAGACGCCTTACCCGGCCCGTGTGGCGGCCCCGACCCGCATGGTGGTGCGCTACCACGACGCGATTCCGCTGCTGATGCCGCACACCATCAAGGACCGCGGTTACAACCGGGCCGCGCACTTTCATGCGCTGCAGCGCAACGTCAAGGACGGCGCTTGGTTCGCCTGCGTTTCCGAAGCCACGCGGCAGGATCTGCTGTCGGTGTTCCCCGAAGTGGCGGCGCGCGCCGTGACGATCCCGAACATGCTTCCGCACCACTTCTACCCGGAGACAGCGCCCGTCGACCGCGTGGCCGAGATTGTCTGGAGCCGCAAGAACCGCAATGCGCCGCATGGTGGCGGTGCGGCGATCGCGGCTGTCGACATCGAGGACGGCCGCTTCCCCTACCTGCTGATGGTGGGAACCATCGAACCGCGGAAGAACCACTTGGCCTTGATCGACGCCTGGGAGCTGCTGCGCAGTGGCGGCTTCCCGACGCTGAATCTGGTGCTGGTCGGCGCCTTCGGCTGGGAGCACGAGGCGATCCTGCGACGCTTTTCGCCGTGGCTGCAGCGTGGCGGGCTGCATCTGCTCGAAGCCGTGCCAGCGGCCGACCTGCGCCTGCTGTACCGCCATGCCCGGGCCACGGTCTGCCCGAGCTTCGGCGAAGGCTTCGATTTCCCGGGTGTCGAGGCGATGCGCTGCGGCGGCGTCGTGGCGGCCTCCGAATTGCCTGTGCATCGCGGCGTATTCGGCGACGCCTGCGAGTACTTCAGCCCCTACGATGTTGACGATCTGGCGCAGAGCGTCCGCCGCCTGATCGGCCCCGACAGCGCCGCCCGTCGCGAGTTCCTCGTCGCCGAAGGCGAGCGTGTCTCGGCGCAGTACCTGCCCGAGCGTGTCATGCCGCAATGGGGCGAGTTCCTGCGCAAGGTCGTGGGCTGATGTTCTGGCCGTACCGGTTGAAGCGGGTTGCGAAGGCGATCCGCGCCCTGTTGACTTCACGCGCGAATGCGGTGACGCGCATCGCCGGCAGCGGCCACTTCCGGGCCGACGATATCGACTGGATCTGCGAGACCTACTTTACCGAGGGTGTCGGCCCCGGCACGCCATGGGAGCGTGCGCTGTGCGACGCACACATGCGTCTGCCCGACTGGTTCCGGCACGGACTCGACCCCTACGGCGAGCCCTACGCCGAACAGCAGCGCAGGCTTTGGCAACTCGTTGCAGGCACCGACCGCGCCTACGAAGCCGAGGTCAACGAGAAAGAACACCATTGGGGCGATGTCGACCCGGTGCGCAGCCCGGGCTACTTCCTGCGACGCGATCCGCTCGCCGTGGCGGCGGCATCCGACCATGTGCTGGCCACCGGCATGATGCTCAAGTACTGTGGCCTGGCGCCGGGCGACTGGGCATTGGAGTACGGTGCCGGCTTTGGCCAGACCGCGCTGGCGCTGGCACGCTTGGGCGTGAACGTCGACACGGTCGACATCTCCGCCACGTTCTGCGAGTTCGTGCGCCGGCAGGCCGAGTTCTTCCAGGTGCCGCTGATACCCTTCCACGGTCACTTCGGGTTCAATCCGCGCGGCGCGCACAAGTACAAGGTGATCTGGTTCTACGAGAGCTTTCACCACTGCGTCGAGTTCCTGCAGGTCGTACACCAGTTGCGTGAACATCTTGCCGACGGCGGGCGTGTCATCCTCGGCGGCGAGCCGATCGTCGAGCGCGAGTACGCCGCCGTACCGTATCCCTGGGGCCTGCGACTGCACAGCGAAGTGACGGCGGTGGTTCGCAGGCAGAGCTGGTTCGAACTCGGCTTCTCGGAAGACTTCCTGCTCGACCTGTTCACGCGCGCCGGCTTCGTCGGGCATCGCATCGAGTGCGAGCCGTCGTTGTTCGGGCGTCTCTACGTCTTTGAGCGGCGCCCGGACGTGGTCGAGTTCGCCAAGCAGTGGTTGCCGCCGGTGCTCGGTGAACAATGGCATCCGCCCCATCCGGACGGGCGCTGGAGCCGCGGCCGCGCGACCTGGCCGCTCGACACCACGGCCGGCTTCTCGGCTATCGAAGTCGAACTTGCGAACCCGATGCTGCGCAGCCAGCAGGTGCATGTCCGCTATGGCGATACCCAGCAGACGGTCGACCTTGCCGGCGGCGAGACACGCACGCTGCGTTTCGACGCCGCCAGCAAGGCGCCGCTGCTGGAACTGCAATGTCAGCCGCGGCGGCCGAGTTGGATCGACCGGTTTCGCGCCGGCGACCGGCTGGCCATCGGCATCTTCGCGCGGCGCCTGCGCTACGTTCCGTAGCGGGGCATCGCGCTCAGTCGAGCGGCACGCGGTAGACCGTACTGCCGTAGACGAAAGACAGTTCGCCCTGGGCCAGCAGCATCTTCGTCGGCATGACGTCGACGCGCAATGTGGTCTGGCCGGTGCTGCCCTTCCAGCTGTAGATCTTGTTGTCTGCGGCGTAAACGACATTGCCGCCCGTCGACCCCACCAGCGTTGCCGACAGCAGGGTCGACAGCGTCGCCGTCGCCGTTGCCGTGACGCCTTTGATGGTGGTTGACACAGAGGTACGAGCCTCCCAGCCGACGACGCCGTCGCTCAGCGCAAACCCGACCGATGTCGTCGCCAAGGTGCTGGTCGCACCGCCGCCGAGCGCCCTGGAGGCAAGGCTAGTCGTGGTGCCGGAGATGTCGCTCTGACGCCAGGCGATGCGCTGGCCGTCGGTCTTCGGGTCGGTGTTGGCGCCACTGCCAGCGGACACGTTCTCGGTCGTCGCGCTCAGCGACGACCAGTGGTAGACGTCGGAGGCGCCACCGCCCCGGGGCCCTGAAAAGACAAGATCGACGACACCACCGCCGGCGACGAAGTCGAAGCTGCCGTCGATGTCGACGGCACTCGCTGGCCGGGTCACCTCCCGGTAGGTTCTGGCCACCGCGTCGAAGACCGTGAAACTGCCCGGGGCCCAGGGCGATCCACCCCGATTGACCCAGACGACGTGCTCGCCCCGCACCACAAAGGCGCTCAGGGTCCGGCCTGCACCATGGGGATTGCCGCTGCTGAGATTGAGCCGCGTGCCGTCTGGCTGCCATTCGTAGATGCAGTAGAGCGTGGCCGGACAGTCGGTGTCCTGCAACACCGCATAGACTTTGGAACTGCCGAGTTGGATGTTCGGGTATTCACTCGCGGCGCCGAGCAAGACCACGTCGGTTCCGGCGGCAGCGTCGCGCAGCCGCATGCTGCCATTCGCGAGGCGGTAGACGGCTCTGGCGCCGTCGGCCGCGAGCAGCGTGCCGTCGGCCGGCAGTTCGAACAGGGGTGGGTAGGCCAGTGTGACGCTGGAAGCAACGATAAGGTAGCGATACACATCGCTTGCCGCGCCCGCACTGTCGACAGCGTGCACCGACAGCAGGTAGGAACCCGGGCTGATGCCGGTCAGGTCGAGGCTGCCACCGAAGGAGCCAGCGCCGGATGCCGAGGTCGTCCGCATGAACTCGAAGCCGGCGAGTGTGGCAGTGACCGTGATCGAATTCGGCGCCGGTTTGTCGCTTGTGAAACTGCCGGCCACGGAAAGCGTGCCGAAGACGGTTGCGCCGTTTCCCGGTGTTGGCGCGGTGATGCTTAGCGGGGGCGGATTCGAGACCAGCACTGGCACAACCAGGCTTTGCTGGTTTCCGGCGCTGTCGGTCGCCGTCAAAACCACATTATGAGTTCCCGACCCAAGGGCGATGGCATCCAGCGTGAACCGGTAGGCCGTGTACCCCAGACGGCACGGCAGAGGGCAAAGGTTGGGCGCTGTCAGCGAGCCTAGCAAGACACTGTTGAGACGGGCCTCCACCAACACGATGGGATAGGGCGAGTTGGCGTACGAATCGACGTACAGTGGAACGGTCGAGCCGTTTGTCGACGCAGTCAGACGGACCACCGAATTGCTCACCGTCACGGCGCGTCGGAGCTCGAGATAGGTGCTCGGCGCTGTTTGCGCGCGGGCGAGCAGTTGGTGCGAACCGTTTGCCGAGCCGACTGTGTTCCACGTGATCGGAGCACCAGGTCCGGCGGCGCCGTTGCCGATGTCGCTGAGATCAACGAACCAGGCAACTGCCGAATTGCTCAGCCCGGTATCGACCGAGAGCTGCACGCTGTCGGAAAGCGGCTCGGGCTTGTCGAGCGCAATCGACGGCGCCACGGCCGGCACCCTGGCCTGCACCGCCCAGTTGCCGTCCGACGTCAACAGCGCCGTGCTCAGGCCGTTGCTCTGCGCCTGGACGCGGTAGGTCGTCGAGGCCAGTGCCGTACGCTGCCATCTCACGCCTTGCCCGGTGCCGGTGCCGGCTACGGTGTCCAGCGTGCTGAAGCTGCCGTCGGAGCCCCTGGCCTCGACCCGGTAGCTCGTGCCCGCGGGGAAGTTGTCGACCCACTCCAGCCGTTGTGTGCCGTCGCCCGGTGCGACCGTCGTGCTCAGCAGCGCAGCTTGGGCCAGTGCACGTTGGTTCTGCGACTGGGCGGTCTGCTCTGCGGTGAAGGAGACCGAGACCGCGTCGACGAGGCTGCCGTCGCTGACCGCCAGCGTCAGCGTGTAGAGACCGGCGACGTCCGGAACGAGACTGGTAGCAACCGTGTTGCCTTCGGTCAGGCCCACCACGCTGCCGCTCGGTTTGCTGGTCAACGCCCAGCTGTAGCTGAGCGCGTCGCCGTCGACGTCGCTGCTGCCGCTGGCGCTCAAGCTGGCGACACCGCCGACGGTCACGGTCTGTTCAACACTGGCCTGGGCCCGGGGCGCGGAGTTGCCGCCGCCGCTCTCCCCGCTACCGCCACCGCCGCAACCGGCGAGCACCAGCAGCACGCACGTCAGGAGGGTTTTCATGGTTCTGACCTTCGACCTGTGGCGTGCCTGCATCATAGAGGCGCGCCGGCCACCCCGGCGCCGTGTTGCATTATGCGAGCCGAGACAATCCACCATTCAACCACTTCCGACGATGGCAATGAGCGAGTTGGTCCAAGAACAAGAGCAGTCGCTGCTGCGCCTGTATGGTGACCATGTTGGCAAGGTGTCCGACAAGTGGTCAATCTACCTCTTCGAGTATGGACGCCTGTTCCATGGGTTCCGGCAGCGCCCTGTGCGCCTGCTCGAGATCGGCATCCAGAACGGCGGCTCGCTGGAGGTCTGGTCGACCTTCTTTCCGGCAGCGCGAAAGATCGTCGGCTGCGACATCGACCCTCTGTGCGGTGAGCTCGAGTTTGCCGATCCGAAGATCAGTGTCGTCATCGGCGATGCCAACTCGGACACCGCGCAGGCTGAGATCCTGGGCCATGCAAGCGCTTTCGATCTGGTCATCGACGACGGTTCGCACCTGAGCAGCGACATCCTCAAGTCCTTCGCACGCTACTTTCCGTATCTGACGGAAGGCGGCCTGTTTATCGCCGAAGACCTGCACTGCAGCTACTGGAAGGAGTTCGAGGGCGGCCTGTTCGACCCCTTTTCGTCGATCGCTTTCTTCAAGCGCCTGGCCGATGTTGTGAATCATGAGCACTGGGGTGTCGGCAAGGCGCCGAGCGCGGTGTTTGCGGGATTCTTTGCACGCTACGGTTTTTCGATCGACGACAGCCAGCTGCTGCAAGTGCATTCGGTCGAGTTCATCAACTCGATGTGTGTCGTGCGCAAGCGCCGGCCCGAACACAACGTGCTTGGACTGCGCTTCATCGCCGGCCAGGTGGAGCAGGTCATGCAGGGGCATCCGCCGCTGCATCAGACGCCGGCTCGGCCGAACAGCCAGTTGCACAACCCGTGGTCGGTGCGCATGTTGCCGCCCGACGAAGAACTCTTCGCCATCCAGGACGGGCTGGACGACAGCCACCCCGAGCGCGGCGCCTTGCGCGCACTGAAGCTGGCGCGGCACAACACGCTGCTGCGCCAGCTTGCCGAGGCCGAGGCGCGCCTGGTCGCGCGCGACGCCGTCGTCAGCGGCCAGGCGCGACGCGTGGCCGAACGCGACCTGCGGATCGAGCAGATGCAGCGTGGGCTGACCGAGCGGGATCTGCGCATTGGCGAGCTCGGACGCCAGCTGGCTGCGGAACACGCGCTGATCGAGCGGCAAGGGCAACACATCGCCGAGCGTGACCAGTTCATCGAACGCGTTCAGGGCAGCGTGCTTGCCCGCGACGAGCGCATCGCCGAGCTCGGCCTGCAACTCGACGCTCGCGACGCCGAGATTGCGCTGCGGGACCGCAGCATCCTCGAACGCGACCAGCATGTCGCCGTGCTTGGACTCGAGACGACGCGCCTCGCGACCGCACTGGCCACCAAGGACGAGTCGATCGGCGAGCTGGGCGCCAGGCTCGCCGAGCGCGAGCTGTGCGTCGGTGAACTGACCCAGGCGCTGGCGCAGGGCCAAGGTGAAGCCGAAGGCCTGCGTCGTGTGCAGACCCAGCAGGCCCGGCACATCGATGCGCTTCATCACAACCTGGCGCAGCGCGATGCGCAGCAGGACGAACTGCGCAAGGCACTGGCGGCCCGCGACACGACTGTCGACGCACTTCATCGCACGGTGGCTCACCGCGACGTGCAGCTGCGCCACGGCCAGCGAAGGCTGGAGTCCGCACAGCAGCATGCCCAGCACCTGGAGCAGACCTTGGCGGCGGCGCGCGGGTTGACCGACGAGATGGCGCAGTCCGCCACTGCGCAGGCTGCCGCCATTTCGGAGCTGCGCGCAGCGCTAGCCGAGCGCAGCGCAACCCTGACTGAACGCGATGCGCAGTTGACCGCGCGCGACGCGCAACTGGCCGAGTGCAATGCGCAACGGGCCGAGTGCCATGCACAGCTGGCCGAGCGCAACGCCCAGATCGCAGACCTTCATGCCATGCTTGACGGGATCGAGCAGCGCCGCTGGGTCAACCGGGCCCGGCACTATCTCGGGGCGCGCCGGGCGCCGTAGCCCGCAGCGCGGCCGCTTCCCGCTCGCCGGGGTCAGGCAGCCCTGGCTGGCTGTATCTCCTGGCGCCGAATGGCCTCGAAGAGCTCGGGCAGGCGCGCGAAGCTGCCGATGTCGATCTCCTTGACGGTAGCGTCCTTGCCGTGCATTGCGACATTGCGACGCAACTGGGCCAGCTCGGTGACTGCATCGGCATCGCCGTCGCCGGCCAGTGCCGCCAGCGTCGTCACTTCATCGGCCCATTTCAACTCGGTGCCATCGAGCTTGGCGCGGAAGTCCGCCGGCAGCGGTTCGGCGGGGCCTTCGGGTTCCGGGAACAGCGTCGACAGGATCTGCAGGCGCCGGTAGCGCCCGACATCGACCTCGCCAAGCGCGAAAGTGCCCAACCGCGCCCGGACGTGATGCATCGTGATCAGGAAGTTCGTGTTGTACGACGGGCCGGGCAGCACCTGTTCCTGGAAGGCTTCGTACATCGGGTCGGCCGGCAGATCGGTGGCCAGCATAGCCGCACCCTGAGTCTCGAGCCTGTTGAACAAGGTGAAGCCGAAGGACTTCTTCGAGACGCCGGCAATGGCCAGCGGCTTGGGCGCTGCGGTGATGACCTTGCCGAAGCCCATCGCCACGTTGGCGAGGTAGTAGTCGGGAAATGGCGAATGGAAGACCTTGCCGTCCATCCGGATGCTGTCGAGGAAGGGCTTCGAGAAGCAGAACGCCTGCATGTTGTAGGCGAAGTTGCGCTTGAAGCCGAGCGAGCCGTTGACGGCATGCTGGGCTGCGCCGGGGTCGACCTTGAAGATGTCGTCGCGGCCCTCGAAGAACTCGCCGTAGCGCAGGTCGACGACATAGCCCGCCGGTTCCCACGGTGCCACGCCGGGGTGAAAGAACTGGTACAGCGAGGTGTAGATGAAATCAGGCCCTTCCTGATGGCGCGTGATGAACTCCACCGAGGACATGAAGTTCGGCGTCAGGCCATCGTCGTCGCCGAGCAGGGTGATGTAGTCGCCACGGGCTTCGTCGATGGCGCCGTTCCAGCTGTCGGTCACGGGCAAGAACCGGTCTGACCTGACGTAGCGGATGCGCTCGTCGTTGAATGCCGCAACCTCGGCTTCCAGCGGTTCGTCGGAGTTGTTGTCGAAGACGATGCATTCCCAGTGCGGGTAGTCCTGGCCGATTACAGAATACAGTGCGTCCTTGACCAGCGCAGTGCGGTTGCGCGTCGGGATAACAATCGATATCAACAGCGGCCGGTCCGTCGCTCCCGGTCGCGTACGCGCGGTGTGGCTGAGCTGGAGATTGCCGCGCGCATGCGGGAACCCCAGCTGCGACAGCAGCGCAGCTGGGAAGTCGGCATACGCGCCCCAGGACAACCGGGTCAACTGCCGGCGTTCTTCCTTTCCGGCGACGCTGAAGGCGCGAACCTGGTTGTCCGTGACCATCACGTTGGTCTGGTCGCCGAGCCGGAAGCCATTCGACTCGGTCCACTTCTCGGTCGCATAGGTCTGGCCATCGGCGCCCACCAGCACCGACGCCAGACCACGCTGCGCAATGCGTGTCGGCAACCCGTCGAGGCCGGACTCGAAGCGCACGCAGTCCATCTTGGAGTCACCGAGTTGGAAGCCCAGATTGTTGAAGAACTCGCGCCGCATCACGAAGGCATTGCTGCGCAAGTGCGGATTCGGAAACGGCTTGAACTGGTCCAGCCCCCAGAGACCACCACCCACCTTGGTGACGGCGCGCCAATGGGCCGCGAAACCGTCGCGGATCGCGGGGGTGTCGAGCTCAACGAACGTTCTCGCGGCCACCTCCGGCTGTGCAGGCCGCGCGTTGAGCCACTGCGGCACATGCAGCGACAGCTGCGGTGCGAAGGCGGTGGCGATGCGGTGGTCGTAGCCGATGTGGCCACCCGAGCACATCCAGATCACCTTGCTGTAGAGGCCGACCGAACTGTGCAGACTCTCGTAGGACGCGGTCGCGCCGGCCATGCCCACGGTCGGCGAGTCGAGCAAGGGTTGCAGCAGCTTGGCCAGCCAGTCGTCGGCGCAGATTTCGGAGTAGGTGTTTAGGAAGCAGACATAGTCATGGCTGAGTTGCGGCGCAACTGCCAGATAGGCCTGGATGTCGAAACCGTTGTCGTCCCGGTCGAAGCTCGAATATTCGATGCCATCGAAGAGCATGGCGATCGCCTCGCGGGCTCCGGCCTTCGTCGCCGCGCCTTTGTGGATGATGATGAGCTCATGCGGTACACCTGCCTTGAACTTGCGATACGACAGGGCAAAACGGGAGAAGTCCTTGGCCGACCCGAACTCGGATCTTGCAAGGTAAACAACGGCGATCGACTTGCCCATGTATCGGTGCTCCAGAGTGCAATGCTCAAAGAAGGAAGTGAAGAGGTCAGAACCTGACGCCGATTGTCCCGGACAAGCGCAGGCGCCGATGCCGGGTGCTCAGGATGTTTTGGCTTGCCTCCGCGTCGAATGGCTGGCGCGTTGTGGGAGTGCAACAGACGCCCATGAGGCGTGGCGGGATGCCGCCACAATCCCGCGCAGCGGCGCAACGCACCTGGTGCGGGGCATGCGTTGCGGGCGACAGCGACCGGTAGCCGGCATGTCGCATGACGCGCAGCCCGGTGTCCACTGTGAGTTGATCGACGATGATGTTTGAGGCCGAAGAACGCATGCGTGGTGGCCGGCCGCTGGCCTTCATGTTTGGAACGCAGAAGTCTGGAACGACTTGGTTGCGGAACCTGGCGGGCAGCCTGACAGCGATCGACCGCGATTCGGAGTGGTACTTGCCGGCGCTGGCGGAGGGTTTCGAGAACCACTTCCTGCGCTACGCGAACCACCCTGCCGACACGAAAGTGGCGCTGCTGCGGAGCAATGTCGCCCGTGCCTGGCAATTTCTCATCTGTTCGACCGGGGCGCTCAGTTTCGTCGACAAGAGCGCCTACCCCTGCGTCGCCGAGACCGGCTTTCGGGACGACCTCTTTCCCTATGCCGCGGCGATGAAGGAGTTCTATTTTCCTGATTCCAGAAGCGTGCTCGTCGTGCGTGACCCGCGCGACGTCCTGATCTCTTCGAAGTATTTCTTTGGCCGCATCCATCTCGCTTTCGATGCCGACTACCTGACCCGGTTCATTAACGGCTGGGCGCGTTCCAACCTGCACTGGCTGGCAGCGAAGCCGACGCTGCTGATCCGGTTCGAGGATCTGAAGACGAACTTCGCCGCGTCCTTGCGCGCACTGCTGTCGGCGATCGACGTCGAGGCGACAGCGGCCGAGTTCGATGCCATCTGCGCAGGCCATGCTTCGATCGCTGCGGTGCAGCAAGAGAACCCGGTCTTCTATCGGAAGGGCGCCGTCGGCGATTGGAAGCACGAGTTATCGGCAGACGAGGCGGCACTGATCTGGGAGGTCGGCGGCGACGCAATGCGTGCCTTCGGCTACCGTGAGGACGGCAGTGTCGACGCTGTCCTCGGCGCTGACCACTTGCTGGGCGACAGCGAGGTGATGCCGCTGTCGTGGCTGGCCGCGCAGCATTGGAGCGACAGCGCGGCCGGGCAGCGTCTGGGGTTGAACTGTCTGGAGCTGTGGGTCGCGCGACATGACCTCAACGTCGTGATGGACGGCAGCAGGTTCCCGCGTGCCGGCGAGCAGCAGAAGCTGATGGTGATCGTCGAAGTCTCCTGGGCAGCGACGCCGTTGCAGCGCGCCGACGTGGACTACTTCGACGGCCGCATCGGTTGCCAGTCCGGTCCCGTCTTCGGCCTCACCGTGCTGCGGGGTCCGGCGGCGGCGCCGGCGGCGCCGCCGCAGCAGTCCAGGGTCCATGCGCGCTCGTGCTTCTACGGCAAGCGCTCGTTGTTGTGCTTCGAACTGGAGATCAGTCTCGAGCCGGACGACCGCCTGCAGCTCCAGCTCTTCAACGGCGGCGGTGCCGAGCCGTTTGTCGGCCGGGTGCACTCGCTGCGCAGCAAACTGCTGCGCCGGGGCAGCGGGCTGGCCTCGCAGTTGAACGATCTTGAGCCTGTCGCTGTCGCTCGGCCCTGAGTGGCGGGAGGGTGACCGGTCAACGGCCGAACACGCGCTTGACGATGCGTGCGGCGAAGCTACCCCGGGCTGCGAGCCTGGCGTCGAGCCCGGGCAGGCGCACGTCGCGTGCCCGTCCCTCGGGCGAGATGCTGAGTGAGCGCAGCACATCGAGCTTGTCGGTGCCGTCGCGCAGTTGTCCGGCATAGAACTCGAGGCCGGCGTTGTCCGCCGGTCGGCAGAGCAGGGTTGCATAGGCACGCGCCACGAAGTCACGCCCCTGCAGCGCGAGCAGACTGTCGAGGTCGGCCACTGCCGCGCTCGCGGCGTGGGTGTCTGTGCCACCGGCCGGGATGGGCGCAACCTGGCGGTCTGCCGACGGCCCCGAGGCCGCTTGCCGAAGCCGATCGGCCGCCGCCGTGCGCCCGACGAGGCGCTCGAAGACCCGACGATCTGCGGCCCGTTCGCGACAGAAGCCTGCAAAGGCGTCGATCCAGCCGTCCCAGTCGTCGGCGCGGCGGTCGCTCGCCACGCTGCTGTCACGGGTCAGGGCCAGTGCACAGGCTGCCGCCAGTCCGGCATCGACCTCGAAGAGGTAGACACCAGCGATGTCGTCCAGCGTCGCCAGGATTTCCTCGGTGCTGGGGGTGCGGCGAACGACGACAGGCCGGCGCGCCGACAGCGCCTGTAGCAAGCGATGGTTGAATCCTTCTGCATACGAGGGCAGCACCACTGCTCGGGCCTCGGCCAGCAGTGCTTCCAGCCGCGACGCGGCCAGGTCGCGCGGCACAAGACAGGTCAGGTTGCCGGCCTCGGTGCTGGCGGCGCCGACGGCGATGAAACGGACATCGGCGAAAGCCGCACTCAGGCGGCGCGCCGCCGACTCGGTGCCGTCGTGCGGTGCACCGCTGCCGAGGATCAGCACCGGCCCGGCGGCAGCGCGCGCCGCCGGCCGCGCCGGTGAGGTGAGTCGTGTCGGCAGCAGACGCGCCAGCAGTGGAAGCTCGCGGCTCTGCGGATGGCGGGCGTGGAAAGTGTCGCGCGCAAACTGGCTGATGAACACCAGGCCGTTGGCATGGGCGCCGATGTGCTCGCGCAGGGGCCCTGCCGCGCTGGCGGCGGCAACGGGGCCGCAGTCTTCGTCGCTGCTGTCGCAGACGACATAGATTTGCACCGGCGCCAGGCTCTCCATGCGGTCGACGTCCGCCATCTCCAGCCGCGATGCCGTGCGCACCGCGATGCCGTGCACACCGCTGGCACCGGGTTCGTCGCGAACGATCCGCAGCTGCGTGTTCAAGCCCAGCGCCTCAAAGCTGCGCGCGCTGCAGACGACGGCGACCCGCAGGTGCCGTTCATGGCGCCGCGCCAGGGCGGCCAGTGCCGCCACCGGTGGGAACGGCGCTGCCGTGTCCTGCGGCGACACCGATGCCCAGTCGAAGACGAGTCTGGTGCGGCCGCCGTCGTCGGGCAGTAGGCCAGCGAGCAGGCGCTCAGCGCGAAAGTGGGCTGAGCGCTCGTACCGTGTCATCAGCGGCAGGAACTCGGGATGCAGGGCGACCAGCTTGTCGAGGTTGTTCCTGCGCTGCTCGGCCAGGTCTAGGCCGGTCAGTGCAAACGAGGCTGCCCCGGCGTGGAACGCAAAGGCGTGGTTGGCCAGCACCGCGCGGTAGCCGACCTTGCCTGCCCGCATCACGAGGTCGTTTTCTTCCTCGTAGCCGACACCGAAGTCTTCGCGCAACGGGCCGAAGTCGGCAAGCACCTCGTGCGCGATGTACATGTAGAAGCCGACCGCCGTGGGCACGAAGTGGAACGCAGGCAAGGTAGAGCCCAGGGTGGCCCAGCGCCGGTAGGACGCCTGCGCCGTGTGCTGTGATGTGTCCTGCAGATGAGGCCAGGAACACAGCGACGCGTTGTTCGAGCGCGGACTCGCGAAGCCGATGCCGGGATCGGCGCGCGCCGCCAGCAGCAGCTGCACCAGGGTGCCCGCGAAAGTGACCGTGTCGGCGTTGACCAGCAGCACCGCATGACCGGCTTCGGCGGCCAGTCGCAGGCCGCGGTTGACGGTCTGCACGAAGCCGAGGTTGGCCTCGTTGTGCAGCACGACGAGGTCCCCGTTGCCGGCTGCATAGGCGCCGAGCAGGCTGGCCACGGCCACGTCGCCGGGCGAGTCGTTGATCAGCACCAGCCGCGCCGGCGGCCCCGGGAGTTCGCCGCGGTGCGCCAGCAGCGAGTCCACGCAGGCCTTGACCAAGTCTGCGTTGCGGTAGATCGGCACGATGATGTCGAGTGGCCGCATGGCGCTCGTTTCTCGAAGACGGTCAGGCGTTGTGGACCAGGCCTGCTGGTCCGGGCCTAAGGCCTGCGGAAGAACAGGAATGCACCCAGTGCACCGCCATGGTCGGTCAGCTCGGTGTGCACCTGGCTGACGCCGGCACGCTGCAGTATGAACATCAGCTCACTGAGGTTGTAGAAGTTCATCTGCATTTCCGGGTCGGGGTTAACGACCGGTGGCTCCGCTGCAGGTGGCGGGCGCCGCAGGCCGAGCGGCTCGAGCACAGCGCGGCGCAGCTGCGACTTGACCTGCCCGAGAGGCCCCGCGGGGGCCGACTCAACCTCGTTGGTTGCCGGCGGCGGCTGTCCGAAGGTGGCGGCGTGCTGGTCGAGGCCGAAGGTCACATGGAGGGCGCCGATGCCGCCGGGCTGCACACGCTCGACCAGCAGCTTGAACAGCAGGCGGCCACGTTCGATCTCGATGTGCTGGAGCACGATGCAGGAGTGCACGAGATCGAAACTGCCTTCGATGGCCGAAAGCGTGTCGTCGGACGGCAGCAGCACGACATTGCTCGCGCCGCGCGCCGCGCAGTTGCGCTGCGCTTCTGCCAGCATCGATACCGAGACATCGACACCGACGACCTGCTGCGCTGCCTTCGCAAAGCCGATCAGCAGCCTGCCCACGCCACAACCGAAGTCAAGCACCCGGTGCGGCGCGAACGCCGGGTCAATGCGCAGGCGGCAGGTTTCCAGCATCTGGCTGACATGGTTCTGGCCCGAACGGAAGAACTCTTCGCGCGTCTCCGGTGTCAGCGCGGTGCGCCGGAACATGGGATTGGTGAGGACGCCGAAGTAGGGATCCTCGGCGCCCCAGCGTTCCCACTCCTGGTCTGTGCTCATGGGGTGAACTTCGTGCTGCGCACTGCGGTGTCAGCACCTTCGGACGGCCGGGCGGCGCTCATGCGCCTGCTTCGGCTTGACGCAGCAGGCCATCGAGGCGATTGCGTGTGCCCCAGAAGGCCAGTGGTTCGTAGTCCGGGTAGGGGTAGTGCCCCAGGTTCAGTGCGATGTTCCAGCCGCGCTCGGCGAGCAGGCTTTCGACGAACTTCCGGACCGACACCGGCCGGCCCGAACAGAGGTTGAGCACGCCCGCGTCGACGCGGTGCACGGCCAGGGTCGCCAGGTGGCGCGCGATCTCGGTCACCGGCAGGTAGTCGCGCAACTGCTCGCCGCCGGACATGTTGAACACCGCGTCGCCGCGCGCTACGGCACGCTCCAGCTGCGGCAGCAGCGAGTTCGGCGCTTGGCCCTCGCCATGCATGTAGAAGAGGCGAGCCCAGGCCAGCGCGAACGGGTGCGTGGCGCGCAGGTATTCCAGTTGCTGCCGCAGCGTGTCCTTGGCAAAGCCGTAGGGGTTGTTCGGCCGCGCCGGCATGGCCTCGTCGAGTGCGCCCGACTGCATGCCGTACTCGAAGCAGGTGCCAGTGACCACCAGCGACTTCAGGCCGTCCCTGACCATCTGGCCAAGGAACCGGTACTGGCTCGGCAACTCCTGCTCGAAGTGGTGCAGCGACCTGTAGTTCGGCAGTCCGCCCCAGGCCAGGTGGATCAGCGCGTCGGGCCTGCCCAGCAGCGCGAAGGCGCCTTCGCTGCTGCGGGTCAAGTCCAGCCCAACGAGTTCGACGCCTTCGAGCACCGGGCTGGCGGGTGTGGCAGCACCGGCCTGGCGGCTGAATGCGACCACGTCGACCTGGCGCCGGCGCAGTTCGGCGACGACATGGCGACCGATGAAGCCGGTGGCCCCCGAAACCGCAACTCTCATTCCTCGACGCGTAGGCTCGGAACCGCAGTCACGAAACGCCCTCCCCAGGCGTGGATATAGTCGAGCTGCTTGACCACTTCCTGCTTCAGGTTCCATGGCAGGATCACGACGTAGTCGGGCTTCGCCACTTGCAACTGCGACTCGGCGACGATAGGGATCCGGCTGCCCGGCATGAACTTGTCCTGCTTCGCCGGGTTGCGGTCGACGACGAAGCTGATGAGATCAGGGCGGATGCCCGCGTAGTTCATCAAGGTGTTGCCCTTGGCGGCGGCGCCATAGGCCGCGACCGACTTGCCTGCCGCCTTGGCGTCGAGCAGGAAACGGATGAAGTCGTCCTTGACGCGATTCGTCTTCGCCTGGAAGCCTTCGTAGAACGACGCGCTCGCCATGCCCTTGTCGGCTTCGCGGGCCAGCAATGCAGTGACGTTGTCGCTGCGCCGGTGCTTGCCCGTGTCGGTGCGCTGCGCGAAAACACGCAGGCTGCCGCCGTGGGTGGGCAGTTCCTGCACGTCGAAGACGGCAAGCCCGTTGCTGGCGAAGACCTTCTCCACCGCCGTCAGCGACAGGTAGGAGAAGTGCTCGTGATAGATCGTGTCGAACTGGTTCTCGAGCGCCAGCTTGAGCAGGTGCGGGAACTCGAAGGTCGAGACGCCTTGCGGCTTCAGCAGCCGTGCGAAACCGGCAACAAAGTCGTTGATGTCGGGAACATGGGCCAGCACGTTGTTGGCGGCCGTCAGGTCGGCCTGTAGGCCGCGCCCGGCGAGTTCGTCGGCAAGGCGGACGCCAAAGAAGTCCTCGACGATCGAAATGCCCTTGGCACGTGCTGCGCTCGCCGTGCTCGCTGTCGGTTCGACGCCGGTGCAGGGGATGCCGCGGGCCTGCACGTACTGCAACAGGTAGCCGTCGTTGGCCGCCACTTCGACGACATGGCTGGCGGCGCCGAGCTCAAAGCGAGCCGCCATCTCGACGACATAGCGCTCCGAGTGCGCCAGCCAGCTGGTCGAGAAGCCGCTGAAGTAGGCATAGTCGGCGTCGAACAGTTCATCGGCCTGCGCGAAGTCCTCGGTCTGCACGAGCCAGCACTTGGAGCAGACCAGGACACGTAATGGGAACCACTTCTCGGGTGCGCGAAGCGATTGTTTCGTGAGGTAGGCGTTGGACGGGGGGGCGCTTCCGAGATCCACGAACGGCAGGGTTATCTCGGCGCTGCAATGGCGGCACTTCATCAAATGGCTCCAGTGAAATTGTCATCGACCAAGGGGTGTCCCGTGTCGCGTGTCGATCGTTCGGTGATCGGCAGCGGCCACGTGATGGCCAGGTGGGGGTCCGTCGCGTTCAGGCCGCCTTCGGCGTCGGCGCGGAAGAACGCGGTGTGGAAATACAGCATCTCGCAGTCGTCGGTCAGGGTCTGGAATCCGTGGGCAAAGCCTTCCGGGATGACCAGGGTGCGGTGATTGTCGGCACTCAGGACTTCGCCATACCACTGCAGGAAGGTTGGCGATGTTCGGCGCAGATCGACCGCCACGTCGAAGACCTCGCCTTTCAGACAACTGACGATCTTCGTTTCGGCGTGCGGCGCGAACTGGAAGTGCATGCCACGCAGCGTGCCGCGCCGCGCAGTCAGCGTGTGGTTGATCTGAACAATCGTGGCGCCGGGCACCACGTCAGCCAGATCCTGCTGGCAGAACATGCGCTCCAGGTAGCCGCGGTTGTCGCCTATCAGCCGGCGTTGCAGCAGCGTGAGGCCAACGATCGGGGTGGCGATGGCATCGAAACGGCTAGACATCTTGCTGTCGGGCCCTGCTTGCCTCGTAGGCGTGGATCTGCTCCAGCGTCAGTGCCGCCATGTCCCGGCCGGTGCGCCAGCCGCGGTGCCACGCGAGCGTGTGTTCGAGCGCTTGTGCAAGCTGCCAGCGCGGGAACCAGGCGAGCGCTGTCTTGGCCTTGGAGCTGTCGAGCTTGAGGTAATTGGCCTCGTGCGGCTGCGGCTGGGTGTCGAGCTGCCACTGGGCGCCCGGAATGCGCTGACACAGGTGTTCGACGATCCATTGCACCGGCCGCGCGTCGGACTCTTCGGGGCCGAAGTTCCAGCCGTCTGCATAGGTGGCGCCCTGTTCGAAGAGCCGTTGCGCCAGCGTGAGATACCCGGAAACGGGTTCGAGAACATGCTGCCAGGGCCGGGTGGCGTGCGGCGAGCGGATCGTGAGCATGCGGCCGGCGTCGAGCGCACGCAGGAAGTCGGGCAGCAGGCGGTCGGCAGCCCAGTCGCCGCCACCGATCACGTTGCCAGCGCGTGCGCTGGCCAGTTGCACGCCGGTAGCGGCCAGAAACGACGAACGGTACGCAGCCGTTACGAGTTCGGAGCAACCCTTGCTGCTGGAGTAGGGATCGTGTCCGCCCATCGCCTCGTTTTCGCGGTATGGCCAGACCCACTCGCGGTTCTCGTAGCACTTGTCGGTGGTGACGTTGACCACGGCCTTCACGCCCGCTGTCTGCCGCACTGCTTCCAACAGGTTGACGGTACCCATCACGTTGACGGCATAGGTGTCCACCGGTGTGTCGTATGACTTGCGCACCAGCGACTGTGCCGCCAGATGCAGCACGACCTGCGGTTCGGCCGCCCGCATCGCGCGTATCAGGGCCGGCAGATCGCGAATGTCGGCGAGCGTGTTGGAGGCGAGCCGCGAGGCCAGTCCGACAACCTCGAACAAGCTCGGGTCGGTCGGTGGCGCCAAGGCGTAGCCGTGCACCTCTGCGCCCATGTCGGAGAGCCAAAGCGCGAGCCAGCCGCCCTTGAAGCCGGTGTGCCCGGTCAGGAACACCCGCTTGCCTTGCCAGAAGCTGCGCATCACTTCCACACCTTCCAGGGCGCCTGCCCCGAGGCCCACAGTTCTTCGAGGTGGGTCTTGTCGCGCAAGGTGTCCATCGGTTGCCAGAAGCCGCGATGGAACCAGGCGTTCAGGCTCTGCTGCGCCGCCAGACGCTCCAGCGGCTCGCGCTCCCAGATGCTGTGGTCGCCATCGATGAGGTCGATCACCTTCGGATTGAGCACGAAGAAGCCGCCGTTGATCCAGCCGCCGTCGCCCTGCGGTTTTTCCTGGAAGCTGTTGATGCGGTGGCCGTCGAGGTTGATCGAGCCGAAGCGGCCCGGCGGCTGGGTTGCGGTCAGCGTCGCCAGGCGCCCTTCGCGCTTGTGGAAGGCAATGGAGGCGGTGATGTCGATGTCGCCGACGCCGTCTCCGTAGGTGAAGCAGAAATCGTCTTCGCCGAGGTGTGCCCGGACACGCCGCAGCCGCCCGCCCGTCATCGTTTCTTCGCCGGTGTCCACCAGTGTTACGCGCCAAGGCTCGGCACTGTTGGCATGCACGTCCATCTTGTTGTGCTTCATGTCGAAGGTGACGTCCGACATGTGCAGGAAGTAGTTGGCGAAGTACTCCTTGATCATGTAGCCCTTGTAGCCGCAGCAGATCACGAAGTCGTTGACGCCATGGGCCGAATAGATCTTCAGGATGTGCCACAGAATCGGTTTGCCGCCGATTTCAATCATCGGTTTTGGGCGCGTATTCGATTCTTCGCTGATGCGAGTGCCGAGCCCACCGGCAAGAATGACCGCTTTCATGACAAGTTGAGCCTTTCCATTGAATTGACAGCGAAGGGTTTCTGATTTCTATCGTCTTCGACCCGGAATGGATGCGGACCGCGCTTCATCGCAGCATTTCGAAGTCGCGGATGAAGTGTCCCCAGGTACGCAGGACAAACTCGCGCTTTTCGTTCCAGGTCAGACCGTTGAAATTGCGTGTCTGATTGTCGCCAACCAGCAGATTCCTCTGGAAGCCGAGGCGGAAGGTGTCGCTGACCGGCCAGAAGGCGGGGGCGTAGCCGCGGCCATCGCGTCCGACCAGCAGGATCTCCTTGCCCAGGGCCAGGACTTTGCGCGTCAGGCTCTGGGCGCCACTCTCGAAATTGAAGGCGTCGAGCTTCTCCCGGATCAATAGTCCTTCGGTGAGCGCGCAAAGCAAAAGCCGATCGATCATGAAGGCGTTCGAACGCAAATGCACGTTCGGGAACTCTGGAAAAGTGGCGTTCCAGTCGTTGAGGCTTTCATACGAGGCGCTCGCACCGACCAGGCCAACATTCGGCAGTGCCAGATTGGCCGCGAGTTTTGCCAACCAGCGGTCGGCCAGGACTTCGCTGGCGCTGTTCAACGCACACACGGTGTCGGCATCGATCTGGCGTGCCCATTCGATATAGGCGCCGATATCGAAACTGTCGTCCTCGAGGAAGAACGCGCGGTGCGGCAACGCCGCGAAAAGGTGCCGCGCCTGCGATAGCGAGGTGGTGTCCGGAAAACCCTTGAACAGGATGCACAACGTGTGTTCGGCGCCGGCCGGGTGGCTGTAGTAGGATTTGATGAAGCGCTCGCAAGAGGCTTGCCAGCCGGGGTCGGCGCCACGCGCCAGATAGGCCACTGCCAGGCGTAACGGGGCGCTCTTGGTTGTCGCTGGCATCTCGGCAACCGCCTCAGACGAGGCGTTCATTGACACAGGGAACAAAAGTCGGCGACGCGACGGTCAGAAACCGCTCGTTGTAGAAGCGATCGCTCACGACTTCTTCGGCCCAGCGAGTGTGGTACCAGGCCACTTCGTCGGGATCGGCCGATGCCACGCGCGACTGCGATTCCATGTGGGTCAGTTCGACCGCGGGCGCGTAGACGATCGACAGGCCGCGCTGCCCCACCTTGAGGCAGTAGTCCGCATCGTTGTAGCTGACTGCCAGTTCTTCGCTGTAGCCGCCGACCTCGCGATAGACCGCGGCGGTGGTCATCATGCAGGCGCCGGTGACAGCGCCGAAGTTGCGGACACCGCAACTGCTGTAGAAGTATCCCGCGTCGTCCCGCGGGAACAAGCGGCGCACGTGATCGGGGTTGCCGCTGTTGTGGACAACACCAACATGCTGAGTCCTGCCATCGGGATAGAGGAGCTTGCCGCCGACGACGCCGACATGCGGCTTCTCGAAGTGTTCGACCATGCGCTCGATCCAGTCCGGCGTCAGTATCTCGATGTCGTCGTTCATCAGCAGCAGAAGCTCACCGTCGGCCAACGTGACGCCCAGGTTCAGTTTCTTGGCGATGTTGAAGATCGGCTGCGTGTAGGTCACGCGTTTGCAGCCTCGCCGCTGTAGCAGCGCCAGTTGCGCGGGTGAAAGGTCGCCATTGTCGACGATCACAATCTCAAGGTTGCGGTAGCTCGACCGGCCGAGGATCTGCTCGATGACGTTGGCGAGCAGATCGATCTCCCGGCCGTCGAGCACGATCGTCTTGCCCGCGGTCGGGATCACGATCGAGACCAGCGGTGCCCGACGCAGTTGCAGCGTCACTGCATAGCAGCCCTTGTGCACGGGGTGTTCGTGCACCGAGCCCTTGCGTCCAGTGCGCGCCAGCCGTGCCGACAGGGCGGCGATGTCGCGCGCCGCCGGGGTCGCTGCGTCGGCACCCGCCGACGCGATCCTGTCGCCCAGGAACTGCGGCAGATGGAGGATGTTCCGCGTGCGCTCGGTGATACGCAGCGCCAGTTCGTAGGCGTGGACCACCGCGCCGCGCTCGATGCAGTCGCGCATCAAGGTGCTACGAAAGCAGGCCGCGAAGCCGATGTAGTTGAAGGTCTCGAGGTAGTCGGGGCTCCAGTCCGGCTTGTAGAAGGGCTGCGGTGGCCTGCGGCGCCCCTGCCCGATCAATTCGTCGCCGTAGATCAGGTCCACCGCCGGCATCTGGTTGACGGCCGCCGCAAACGCGTAGAGCGCACGCGGCATCAGGCGCTCACCAGCGCGAAGGGCGACTACAAAATCGGCGCCGCCGTCGGGCACCGAGAACTCGGGCACGACAGCCGCCGCGGCCGCCCAGGCCGGGATCGTCTTTGGTGGCCGCTGCGTCCGGATCTGGACCTGATGCTGCGGGTAGACCTGGTCCCGGATGGCGGCGAGCGTCAACCGCAGCGCCGCGTCGAAGTCAGGGCTGTCGATCAGCACCAGGAAACGCGGCCTGTCCAGCATCACCTGGATGTGCCGCTGGACCTCTGGCAGTTCGAGGGCCTGGAACTTCTGCTCGGCGCGCAGGTAGGCGCGCAGCGTCCGTTGCGGCGCGGCGCGGTGGCGCTGACCGAGCCCGGGCACACGCAGCAGGCGCGCGCGCCGGACCGGAACCCAGTCGCCGTCGGCTGCCCGGACCTCGACCTGGATGCGGTGCAGGCCGATCGGTAGCGACAGCACACAGGCAAAGCCCGTGTTCGGCGGCAAGGCGCCGAGCGATCGAAAGGCCTTCTGGACGTCCTCGCGCTGCTTGGCATGCGCCGCGTGGACGCGGTCGCCGACGACCACCCGGACCGGCACGGTGGCGCAGGTGCTTTCGTCGAAGACCCAGCCGGAGACGATGCACTCGGTGTTGACGACGTTGACGCGTTCGACCTGGGGGCTGTCGAGATGGAAACGGAAGCCGCCGGGCAGCGACGCGGCGGATGTGTCGCGCAGCGCGACGCGGACATGGTCCAGCGTTCGCGACAGCACGGCCTGCGGAAGCGCGTTGGTGATCCAGTGGCTCACCTTGCCGCCCGGCAAGCGCCGCTGCGGCGGCGCGCTCAAGACCTGACCTTGCAGCTGGACGGCCCAGATGCCCGGCGCGCGCTGGACTTCCACGCGCATCGGCACCACGCCAACCGGCGGCTGGAGCATGACGGAGAAGCCGGTCTCCAGCGGCAGCGGCCCATCGCCGGCAAAGGCCGATTGCACGTCCTGCCGGCCAACGGCGGTGGCTGCAAACGTCTGTCGGCCGAGCACCACGCGCACCGCGACTGCGCGGAATGGTGCCAGATGGCATGCCCAGCCGGAGGCCATGAACCTGCCGTCGACATCGTCGGCCGCTCCGGTTCGCGGCGTGTCAAGGTGAAAGCGCAGGCCTGTGCCCGGCGGCGCTGGCGCGTCGGCATTGGCGAAGATCAGGAAGTTCAGCCGCCGTGCACAGTCGAGCAGGCTCGCCGAACCCACGGTGAGCGATTTCAGGCGCCAGCAGAGCTCGCGCTGGTCGTTGCCGTCGCCGATCTGCGCCGGCACGAAGCAGCGATCGCAAACGATGACCAGCTCCGCGCCGCCACCGCGCACGTGCGACGGATCGAGCACGAAGTGCACGCTGAAGGTGCCGTGTGCTCGCAGTGTCGTGCTGTGAACCTGCTGTCCGCCGATGAGGAAGGCGACCTGCATTTCGGCACTTCCATGTTGCGCGGCGACTAGCTTCGGAAAGTACAGCCCGGTCAACGTGACATTGCCGTCCGCCGATGGCGGTAGCGGAATCCTGACGCGGCGCTCGATCCAGACGCCCCGCTCGGCAAAGTCGGGCTCGAGCGGATGCAACCCGGTGAGCACCGGCGGGTTCGGCGCAGGGCCGCCAGACCCCGGCTCCGGACGCAGCGCGCTGACGGCGCTTGCAATGGGTTCGTTCATCGTTGGGCGAAATGATTTGTCACGTCACACCCTTGCTTGCAGCCTGGCAACCTGCCGCCGATCCACAAGGACGAATGGCTTTGTGCGTGCCACCGCGCAGGCGCCCGACCGCTACTGCGTCAGCTGGATGGTGTTCAAGATCGGATAGGCCACGGAAAACACCAGATTGAGGAACTTCTGCAATTCGGCTGCAGGGGCGTTGCTGACGTAGAGGATGTCTTTGTTGCTGATCGGGAAGCTCTGCATCACGAAGAAGCTCCTCGGGTCGCGCAGATCCATGCGGTACACGACGGGGACCATTCCCTCGGGGGTCGTTGCCACCGGTTGGCGCGGCCAGTCGAGGGCCCGCGCCGGCTCCAGGCGGAAGATGAAGACGCCCTGCGCATTGGAGCGCGAGTCGATCAAGCCGCCGGCGCGCGCCAGTGCCTGCGCGAGCGAGATCCCCTGCGCCTCGAACGCGATCTCCTCGTTCTTGCCGGTCGCCCCGAGCGCGGTGAAGCTCAGGGGCTGGAACATCGCCGTGACCACGTCGCCCGGCTGCAACGGCACGTTCTGCTGCGGATCCCGGATGATCACGTCCAGAGGCAATGCTTGGTAGCGGCTGCCGCGGGTCACCTGCAGCGTCATCTTGCTGACTGGCTGGCGCACGCCGCCGGCCGCTGCCAAGGCATCGAGAAGGCGCTCACCGCTCGCCGTCAGCGGCATCCGCACGCTATTCGCCACCTCACCCACGACAGTGACGCTCGAGGACGCGTTGCGCGTCGTGCGCACCAGAACTTCGGGTTCGTTGGCCTTGCCCTTCAGCCGGCGTGCGATTTCCGATTCCACGGCCTGCGGGCTCTGGCCGGCAGCGCGGATGCGGCCAGCGAAGGGCACGGACACGAAGCCCTCGCGGTCCACCATCTGTTCCGGAAAGCTCGTGGCACGCACCGTGGCCGGATTGCGGGGGTCGATCGTGCCGCCGCCGCCGAACAGCGTTGCGGGAGGCGCTTCCCAGATGCTGATCTCGAGCGTGTCGCCATGCCCGATGGCGCTGCCGACCACGGCGGCAGACCCCAGCGTCTCCGAGAACAAGCCGTAACGACGCTGCGCCAGCAACTGGCGCGCTACGCGGTCATCGATGTCGACGACCTGGATCGCACTCGCACCTGGCGCGCTCGCTGCACGTCGGACCTCTTCTTCGCTGGGCCCGGATGTCGGGAGGTTGGAGCATCCGACCAGGGCCAGACTGAAGACCAGGCAGAGCTCTGCGGCAAAGAGGCGGGGGAGTGGGAGCTTCACGTTGCGTTTTGGAATAACCGAACCGCAAGCAGCGGCTTTGATGTCCGAATTTACCGCACGGGTGTGTCGACCCCGCCACACCCGGAAGCCGCGGCCAAGTGCAGCCGCGGGCGGCGCGCCGCCCTTTTCGGGCTTACGGCCTTGTGCCGGGTCTGGTGCCGTCGCGGCAGCGCCTAGAATTTCGGCGTGATCCCGTTGCTGTTTGCCTTCGCCGTTTCCGTTGCCGTCACGCTGCTGCTTGTGCGGTCGTCGAAGATGCACGCGCGGCATTCCGGCGACCACGACTTCGGGAAGCCGCAGGGCCTGCACGCAGTGGCAGTGCCACGGATCGGCGGCGTGGGCATCGTGCTCGGTCTCGTTGCGGGCGCGGGCGGTATCGCCGCCAGCATGGACCGTTCGGCGGGCATGTTCACATTGACCCTGCTGGCCTGCGTTGCGCCGGCCTTCGCTGCGGGCATCGTGCAGGATTTCACCGAGGCGCTTACGCCGCGGGGCCGATTGGTGGCGACGGGCCTGTCCGCGGTGCTGGCCTTCTTCGCAATGGACGCCGGCATTCGCGACACCGCGATTCCCGGGCTCGACTGGGTGGTGTCGTTCACCGCGGGGTCGGTGCTCGTGACGGTCGTTGCTGTCGCCGGCATCGCCAATGCCATCAACATCATCGACGGCCTCAATGGCCTTGCTTCGATGTGCGTGGTGCTTATGCTGGCTGCCATCGCCTATGTCGGCTACCAAGTCGATGATCCGCTGATCGGCTCCCTGGCCCTCGTCGGCATCGGCGCCGTGCTCGGCTTCTTCCTCTGGAACTTTCCGGCTGGGTTGATCTTTCTTGGCGATGGCGGTGCGTATCTGCTGGGCTTTTTTGTTGCCGAAACCTCGATCCTGCTGCTCGTGCGAAACGAGGAGGTATCGCCGCTGTTCCCGCTGCTGGTGTGCATCTACCCGGTCTTCGAGACGCTATTCTCCATCTATCGCCGCAGCTTCCTGCGCGCCATGCCGCCGAGCATGCCGGACGGCATCCACCTGCATTCGCTGGTCTACCGCCGGGTCATGCGCTGGGCCGTTGGTAGCCACAGCGCCAAGGCGCTGACCCGGCGCAATTCGATGACTTCGCCGGTGCTTTGGGCCTTGTGCATGGCGTCCATCCTGCCAGCCGTGTTGTTTTGGAGCAACACATCGGCGCTAATGCTCTTCCTGCTTTTATTCGGCCTAAGTTATGTCGCGCTGTACTGGCGCATCGTGCGCTTCCGCTCGCCGCGGCTCCTGCGCATTCTCGGTTCTCGCCCCATGCCGCTGGATGCCGGCGATAATCCGAAGACATGATCGAGTCTGCCCCTGGCGAGTCCACCGCCCCCCCTCCGCAGTTTTCCACGCTTCCGCTCGACCCGAAGCTCCTGCGCGCCGTTTCCGACGCCGGCTACTTGGCGATGACCCCCATCCAGGCCAAGGCCATCCCCATCGTCCTGGCCGGCCGCGACGTGATGGGCGCGGCGCAGACCGGCACCGGCAAGACGGCTGCGTTCACCATCCCGCTGCTGCAGAAGATGCTGCGGCACGAAAACCCCAGCATGTCGCCGGCCCGCCACCCGGTGCGGGCCCTCGTGCTGGCACCCACGCGTGAGCTGGCCGACCAGGTCGCGAACAACGTCAAGACCTACGCCAAGCACACGCAGTTGCGCTCGACCGTGGTCTTCGGCGGCATCGACATGAAGCCGCAGACGCTGGTGCTCAAGGGTGGCGTCGAGGTGCTGATCGCCACGCCGGGGCGGCTGCTCGACCACATCGAGGCCAAGAACGCGGTGCTGAACCAGGTCGAGTACGTCGTGCTCGACGAAGCCGACCGCATGCTCGACATCGGCTTCCTGCCCGATCTGCAGCGCATCCTGTCCTACCTGCCGAAGGAGCGTCAGACGCTGCTGTTCTCGGCCACTTTCTCGCCCGAAATCAAGCGCCTGGCCAACAGCTATCTGCAGGACCCGGTGCTGGTGGAAGTAGCGCGGCCGAATGCCACCGCCACCAACGTCGAGCAGCGTTTCTACAGCGTCACCGACGACGACAAGCGCGCCGTCGTGCGCCAGCTGTTGAAGTCGCGCGAGTTGACGCAGGCGCTGATCTTCGTCAACTCCAAGCTCGGCTGCGCGCGTCTGGCACGGTCTTTCGAACGCGATGGCCTGCGCACCCAGGCGCTGCACGGCGACAAGTCGCAGGACGAACGCCTGAAGGCGCTGGCCGCGTTCAAGGCCGGCGAGGTCGATCTGCTGGTGGCCACCGACGTGGCCGCACGTGGCCTGGACATCGCCGACCTGCCGGCGGTGTTCAACTTCGACGTGCCCTTCAACGCCGAAGACTACGTGCACCGCATCGGCCGCACCGGCCGTGCCGGCGCGTCGGGTCTGGCGGTGACGCTGGTCACGCGTGATGACACGCGGCTGGTCGCCGACATCGAGAAGCTGATCAAGAAGAAGCTTGAGATCGAGCCGATCGAGATCGAAGACGATCGCCCGCGCCGGCCGCCGCCGCGCCGTCGCGATGAAGACGATGGTTACCGCGAGGCTGCCGAGCGCGTCATCGAACGCGCGGCCGACCGCTTCCCGGAGCGGCCGCGCCGCCCGGCCGCTCCGGCGGGCGACCCGTTCTTTGACAAGCCTTACGAGCCCAGCGGCTCCGGCTCGGCGGCCTGGGAAAAGGGCCCGGCACCGGTGGTGGCCAAGGCCGTTTCGCCGAGCATCCGGCCGAAGAAGAAGGTCGCGTCGCTTCTCGGCGGCGGCTGAGCTTCAGCTTCTGGGCGCCGCCAGGCGCAGGCAGTTCAGGCTCGCGAAGCGGTCGAAGTCGCGGTCGAAGGTGACCAGGCGCAGGCCGGCGCTGATGGCGAATGCGGCCAGGTAGGCGTCGGTCCACAGCCGGGCCGGTAGTGGTGGTGCTGCAGTGAAGCGCTGCAGACCGGCTTCGCAGGCGTCGGGTTCGTGCAACAGGCCGACCTCGGGCAGTTCGGCGAAGCGGCGGTAGACCTCAAAGGCTCGTGGCACATCGAGCGCTGCATCGCCCATCACCTTGGGCTGACACAGCAGCCGCACCAGCGCAAGCATCGTCACGCGGTTGAACCACAGGCGCGGCGCGCCATCGCGCTGCCAATAGCTGCGGGCAACGGCGTGATGCGGGTGCTCCTGCACGGCCAGCGCGAGCCAGACGTTGACATCGGGCAGGTCGCCCTTGTCGACGATAGCCGGCGCCGGGCGCTCCCCGGCTTCAAGCCTCATCGAGCAGTTCGAAGAGGCCGGCGTTGCTCGGGTTCTGCACCGGCATCGGGCGCCCGATGCCCAGGCTCGGCAGGGCGCTGCGTGCGTTCGAACGCGGCACGGCCCGGGGCGCGTTGAGGCCTTGTTCGACCAGACTCTGCACCAGCGCCTTGAGCGTGGTGCCTTCGAGGGCGGCGCGTGACTTCAGCTGGCGCAGCAGCTGGTCCGGGAAGTCGATGGTGGTCCGCATAAAGGCATCTTAGCATCGTTGTGTCTATCGCCAAAGAGGCAAGCGTGATGCGATGTCCCTGGCGAGTGGGAGACGTGACCCACTCCTTTCGTGCACACTAAGGTGTGCGCACGAACTTGGAGTTCACGATGAAGAACATCACCCTCAGCGCTGAAGAATCCCTTATCGAGGCGGCCCGTGCGCAGGCGCGTGCCGAGAAGACAACGCTCAACGAGCAGTTCCGCATCTGGCTTGCTGGCTATGGCCGCCGGCAGCAGGGCGCCGACGAAGCCATGGCACTCGTCGACGAGATGCGGAAGTACGTCAGCACCGGGGGCCGGCGGTTCACGCGGGACGAGATGAATGAGCGCTGATTTCTTCGACAGCAACGTCTTCGTTTACCTGTTCGACGAAGTTGCTCACGAGAAGAGACGCGCTGCCGAGACACTCATCCGCAAGGCGCTCGACACGAAGTCTGCGTGCATCAGTTTCCAGGTCGTGCAAGAGACGCTCAACGTTCTGACGCGCAAGCTCGCCGCTCCCGTCACACCTGCCGACGCGCAGCGTTTTCTGCAGCGGATGCTGGTGCCGTTGTGGCGAGTGATGCCGAGCCAGAAGCTGTTTGCCGACGCGATCGGGCTTCAAGGCCGCCTGGGCTTTGGCTTCTACGACTCGTTGATCGTCGCCGCCGCGCTCGAAGCCGGCTGCACGCGGTTGCTGACTGAAGACCTACAGGACGGCCAGCGGATCGAGGGCCTGCGGATCGAAAACCCGTTCAAGGCCTGAGGCGCCGATTCACCCCGCCCCGACCTTCAAGAACAACTCCCGATCCGGCGCGAAGTTCGCATACAGCGGCAGCAACGCACCGCCGATCGCCCGCGCATCCGAGCCTATCGTGCCGGGCAGCGCCGCCGGGCGCACCACGCCTTCCCAGCTGTAGCGGTCCAGCGCCGTGGCCAGTTCGGCCAGCAGCGCCGCGAGCAGTTCGCGGCTGAACGATCCGTCGACGATCACGCCTTCCAGGTCCAGCAGGCAGGCGGCGCTGTTCACCGCCAAGGCGATGGCCGCCGTGGTCTCGCGCAGCCAGCCTTGCGTCACCGGCCACCAGGCGGCCTGCACGGCGCGGGCGTCGCCGGCGGCGGCGCGGTCCAGGCCGGCGGCTTCGAACAGGCGCTCCAGGTTCAGCAGCGACGCGCGGCTCAGCAGTTGCGGCGGCGGTCCGGCCTGCGACGCGTGGCTCAGGCCGAGCGGCATCGAGCCGATGGCGCCGGCGTTGCCGTTGAGCCCGCTGCGCAGGTGGCTGTCGATGACCAGGCCGCCGCCGATGAAGGTGTCGACGAAGACGTACAAGAAGCTCGTCAGGCTGCGGCCGCGCCCGGCCACCAGTTCGGCCACGCAGGCGGCGGCCGTGTCCTTCAGCAGTTCCACCGGCAGCCGGGTCAGCGCCGCCACGGCCGCCGACAGGTCCAGGTCTTCCCAACGCGCCGCCAGCGCGGCGTCCACGCCCAGCAGCGGCTGCCAGCCGCCCATCTGCAGCGGTGCGGCGATGCCGATGCCTTGCACGCGGTCGTGGTGCTTGTCGCCCAGTGTGTGCCGGATGTCCTGCAGCCGGCGGCCGATCTCGGCCAGCACCTGGTCGGGGTCCGGGAAGGGGTAGTCCAGCGACCAGCGCTCGCGCACCGCGCCGACGAAGTCGACCAGCAGCACGTCCAGGCTGCGCCGGCCGACCTTGACGCCGATGGCGAAAGCGCCGTCGGGGTTCAGCGACAGCGGCACCGACGGCTGGCCAACCTTGCCGCGCTGCGGTGCACCTTTGACGAGCAAGCCGTCGTCGAGCAGCCGCTTCGTGATCAGCGAGATCGTCTGCGCCGTCAGGTGCGTCAGCCGCGCCAGCTCGGCGCCCGGCAAGGCGCCGTGCAGCCGGATCGCCTGCAGCACGACCCGTTCGTTGTACTGGCGCAAGCCCCCTTGGCTCGAGCCGCGCGGCTTCAGCCGCGCCGGGTCGTCGTGGCTGGCCACATGCTGGGTCATGGCGCCAGGCATTCGGCCGGAATGTCTTCCGGCCGCATCGCGCCCGTCATCACCGCGACGGTGTCGCTCATGCTGATCTTCTTCGGGTTCAGCACCGCGGCGCGCTTGCCCAGCCGCGCGACGTGGATGCGGTCGGCGATCTCGAACACGTGCGGCATGTTGTGGCTGATCAGCACCACCGGCAGGCCCTTGTCGCGCACGCGGCGGATCAGCTCCAGCACCATGTTGCCTTCCTTGACGCCGAGCGCCGCGGTCGGCTCGTCCATGATCACGACGTGCTGCGCGAACGCCGCCGCGCGCGCCACCGCCACGCACTGGCGCTGGCCACCGGACAGCGTTTCCACCGCCTGCGTCATCGAGCGGATGCCGACCTTCAGGTCCTGCATGCGGGCGATGCTCTCGGCCAGCATCCTCGGCTTGTCCAGCATGCGCAGCCAGCTGCCGAGGAAGCCTTCGCGGCGCAGTTCGCGGCCGAGGAACAGGTTCTCGGCGATGGTCATCGCCGCGGCCACGGCCAGGTCCTGGTAGACGGTTTCGATGCCGGCCCGGCGCGCGTCGATCGGGCTCTTGAAGTGAACCAGCTGGCCGTCGAGCCGGACTTCGCCTTCGTCGGGAATGGTCGCCCCCGACAGCGCCTTGATCAGCGACGACTTGCCGGCGCCGTTGTCGCCGATCACGGCCAGGATCTCGCCGGCGCGCAGCTCGAAATCGGCGCCATCCAGCGCCACGACCTGGCCGTAGCGCTTCACCAGACCCTTGGCCTGCATGACGATGGTTTCGTTCATCGTGTCCCCTTGCGCGAAAGTTGGTCCGCTGCCACCGCCAGGATGACCAGGATCCCGGTCACCAGCACCTGGTAGATCGACGACACGCCCATCAGCGTCAGCCCGTTGCGGAAGATGCCGACGATCAGCGCGCCGACCAGCGAGCCGAGCACGATGCCGCGGCCGCCGAACAGGCTGGTGCCGCCCAGCACCACGGCGGTGATTGCGTCCAGGTTCTCGGTCTGCCCGGCGTTCGGGTCGCCGACGCCGGTGCGCGCCACGCTGAGCAGGGACGCGATGCCGTAGAAGAGGCCAGCCATGACGTAGACGCCGAGCAGCACCTTCTGCGTCGGGATGCCGACCAGCCGCGTCGCCTCCGGGTTGTTGCCCACCGCGTAGACATGGCGGCCCGACGCCGTCTCGCGCAACACGAACCAGGCCAGCCCATACAGCGCCAGCATCAGCACCGTGCCCCAGGACACTTCGGTGCCGCCGATGACGAAGGTGTTGCCCAGGGCCGTCATCGCCGGCGGCAGGTCCGTCACCGTCTGCGAGTTGGAGTACAGCTGCGTGATCGCGAACGCGATGTTCAGCGTGCCCAAGGTGACGATGAACGGCGGCAGCTTGACACGCGTCACCAGCAGCCCGTTGACCAGGCCGAACAGCGTCGTCACGGCAACGCCGCACAGCACCGCCAGCGGCGCCGGCAGGCCGAAGTCGGCCGCGAACTTGCTCATCACGATGCCGCCCAGCGCCATCACCATGCCGCAGGACAGGTCGATGCCGGCGGTCAGGATGACCAGCGTCTGGCCGATCGCGATGACGCCGACGACGGCCACCTGCTGCAGCACCAGCGACAGGTTGCCGCCGGTGAGGAACTGCGGGCTCTGCGTCGCGAAGAAGATGCAGGCGGCGAGCAGCGCGATGAACGGGCCTAGCGTTCCGATGTGGGCCAGCACGGGCGCCAGCTTGTCTTTCACTTCTTGCCCCAGCACAGCTCGGTGCCGGTCTTCACGTCCTTGCTGTCGACGCCGGCCACGCTCTTGGCGGCGATCAGCGTCACGCCGGTGTCGGTGTAGCCGCTGGGCTTCTTGCCGCTCTTGGCGTATTCGACGCCGGCTTCGACGCCCATCGCCGCCATCTTCAGCGGGTACTGCTGGCTGGTCGCGGCGATCTTGTCGGCGCCGACGTCCTTGATGCCCTGGCAGCCGCCGTCGACCGAGACGATGATCACGCCCTTGTCCTTGCCGGCCTTCTTCAGCGCGTTGTAGGCGCCGGCCGCGGCGGGCTCGTTGATCGTGTAGACCAGCGTCACGTCGGGGCTCTTCTGCAGGCAGTTCTCCATCGCCGTCTGGCCCTTGGCCTGGTCGCCGAAGCTGTCGGCCATGCAGACGATGGAAGCGTCCTTGCCGAGTTCGTTGCTCTTCGCGTCGGGTGCGGGCAGGCCGAAGCCTTTCAGGAAGCCGTTGTGGCGCTGCGCGCCGACCGGGTGGCCGGGAAAGAGGTCCAGCGTGACGATCTTCGCCGGCTTGCCGCCGAGTGCGGCCTTGGCGTACTGGCCGATCAGCACACCCGCCTTGTAGTTGTCGGTGGCAAACAGCGCATCGGTGGCTTCGGCGGGGTCGGTCGGGCTGTCCAGCGCGATGACGAGCACGCCCTTGTCGCGGGCCTTCTTGATCGCCGGCACGATGGCCTTGCTGTCGCTGGGCGTGATGAGGATCGTCTTGGCGCCGGCGGCGATCATGTTTTCCATCGCCGTCACCTGGCCGGCGTTGTCGCCGTCGGCCTTGCCGGCGCCCGACAGCAGCTTGGCGCCCTTGGCCTTGGCGGCTTCCGCCGCGCCTTCCTTCATCTTCACGAAGAACGGGTTGGTCTCGGTCTTGGTGATCAGGCCGATCACCGGCTCGCCGGCGGCGAAGGTGGTACCGGCCGAAGCCAGCAGCAGGGTCGCGAGGGCGATGCGGGTGCGTTGTTGCATGGTCTTGTCTCCTGGGGGTGGCGGAAAAAGTGGGGGCCGCTGCGTCGTCGGCTGCCTTCATTGTCGGCGCCGGTATTTAATAAATCAAGTTGATTGATTAATGGAAAACCCGGTGGCAGAGCGCTCCCGGCGCGGCCATGCTTGCTGCTGTCCGGCCGTGGGGCTGGGGTCAGGAGTTGCCCATGTTCGTGGTCTGCGGCGAAGCGCTGATGGACGTGTTTGCCGCCGGCGAGACGCCCACCGGCATGGCGCTGGATGCGCGCATCGGCGGTTCGCCGTTCAATGTGGCCCTGGGTCTGGCGCGGCTGGGCCAGCCGGTGTCCTTCTTCGGCGCGCTGTCCAGCGGCTTTCTTGGCCAGCGGCTGCTGCGGGCGCTGCAGGCCGAAGGCATAGGCACCGACTGCACGCCGGTGCTCGACGCGCCGACGACGCTGAGCCTGGTCGGGCTGGACGCGCGCGGCGTGCCGTCGTATGCGTTCTACGGCGAAGGCTGCGCCGACCGGCTGCTGCCGCTGACCGCGCTGGACCGGCTGCCGGCCCAGGCGCGGGCTTTCCAGTTCGGCTCGTATGCGATGGTCGTCGAGCCGGTGGCCGCGACGCAGCGCGCCGTCGTCGAGCGCGAACACCGCCGCAGCCTGATCGCCTACGACCCGAACATCCGCCTGAACGTCGAACCCGATCTGCAGCGCTGGCGCGACACGCTGGCCTGGATGCTGCCGCGCACGCACCTGCTGAAGGTCAGCGACGAAGACCTGGGCCTGCTGTTCCCGGGCGCCGACATCGCGGCGCTGGCGCAGGGCTGGCTGGATGCGGGCGTCGGCTGGGTCGTCGTGACGCGCGGCGGCGAAGGCGCCGAGGCCTGGATGCCGGGCCTGCACCTGCGCGCCGCGCCGCACAAGGTGACGGTGGTCGACACGGTCGGCGCCGGCGACACCTTCCAGGCCGCGCTGCTGACCTGGCTGGCCGAACGGGACCGGCTGTCGCCGCAAGGCCTGCGCGGCTGGACCGAGATGGACCTGGCGGCGGCGCTGGACTTCGCCGGCCGTGCCGCGGCCATCACCTGCTCGCGGCGCGGTGCCGACCTGCCGCGCCGGGCGGAGCTGGGCTAAGACGCCAGCAGCGCGAAGACCGCCGGCACGCGGTCGGGCAGGGCGGCTGGCTTGGCGCGCCAGCCGGCGACGCTGTCGCAACGGTTCCAGCCGCCGGGCAGCGTCAGGCCGCAGCTGATCGACAGCCGGGTGGTCGGCGCCAACGCCGCCAGCAGCGCTTCCAGCAGCGCGGCGTTGCGATACGGCGTTTCGATGAACAGCTGCGTCTGCTGCTGGCGGCGCGACAGCGCTTCCAGTTCACGCAGCCGCGCCGTGCGCGCTGCGGCGTCCTGCGGCAGGTAGCCAACGAACGCAAAACTCTGGCCGTTGAGCCCGCTCGCGGCCAGTGCCAGCAGCAGCGAACTGGCACCGGCCAGCGGCAGCACCGGCACGCCGGCGGCATGTGCCGCCTCGACCAGCGCCGCGCCGGGGTCGGCCACCGCGGGCAGGCCGGCTTCGGAGATCAGGCCGAGGTCGTTGCCGGCCAGTGCCGGCTGCAGCAAGGCGCGCCATTCGGCCGCCGGCACCGGCTCGCGGCTGCCTTTGCGCGGCCGCGGCAGTTCGCGGATGTCGATGGCCTGCAGCGGCTGCGCCAGCGGCACGATGGCGTCGACGCGCTTCAGGAAGGCGCGCGCGCTGCGCGCATCTTCGGCCGCCCAGTGCAGCAGCGCGGCAGCGCGGCGGATCACGCCCAGCGGCAGCACCTCTTGCAGCGCGATGGCTTCGGCGCCCAGGTCGAGCGCATTCGGCACCAGCAACAGCGTGCCGGTCATGCCAGCGGATCCAGGCCCGCTTGGCGCAGTAGCTCGCAGGTGCGGATCAGCGGCAGGCCGACCAGCGCCGTCGGGTCGTCGGACTCGATGGCGGCCAGCAGCGCGATACCCAGCGTCTCGCACTTCGCGCTGCCGGCGCAGTCGTAGGGCTCTTCCAGCCGCAGGTAGCGCTCGATTTCGGCGTCGCCGAGCGAGCGGAAGTGCACGCGCACCGGTGCCAGTTGCACCTGTTCGAAACCTGTCGAAGCGCGCACCACCGCCACCGCGGTCTGGAACACGACCTCGCGGCCGCTCATGCGGCGCAGCTGCGCGGTAGCGCGTTCGTGCGTGCCGGGCTTGCCGATCGGCTCGCCATCGAGGTCCGCCACCTGGTCGGAGCCGATCACCACCGCGTCCGGGTGCAAGGCGGCCACCGCCCGCGCCTTGGCCAGCGCCAGCCGCAGCGCCAGCGCCGCCGGCGCTTCGCCGGGCAGCGGCGTCTCGTCGACCCGCGGCGCGACGACCTCGAACGGCAGCCGCAGCCGCTGCAGCAGTTCGCGCCGGTAGCGCGATGTCGAACCCAGGATCAGCGGACCGGCATTTTCCATGCGCAGGATTGTCCCATCCGCGCGGCCCGCCGCCGGCCGCTACACTGGCCGCCGACCATGTACACGCTCTTCGGATCCCAGGGCTCGGGCTCGGCCGCCATCGAAGTGGCGCTCGAGATCGCCGGCCAGCCCTACCGCACCGTGCGCGCTTCCACCTGGGAGGCCGATTCGGCCCAGGCCGAGTTGCGCCGGGCCAACCCGCTGGGACAGATTCCGACGCTGCAGCTGCCCGAAGGCGGCGTGCTGACCGAAAGCGCGGCGATCCTCGTGCACCTGGGCCTGGTGCACCCGGCCTCCGGGCTGCTGCCGGCCGATGCGGCGGCGCGCGCGCAGGCCATTCGCGGCCTGGTCTACATCGCCGCCAACTGCTATTCGGCGATCAGCATCATCGACTACCCCGAACGCTGGTGCATCGACCCCGACGCCGCCACCAACGAACGCATCCGGCTCGGCGCACGGGCGCGGCTGCACCACCACTGGGGCCTGTTCGCCGACCAGTTTCCGGCCACGCCGTTTCTGACCGGTGACGCCGTCGGCGCGCTGGATGTGCTGGCGGTCGTGGTCAGCAAATGGTCGGGCGCGCGGGCGTTCCTGCGCGAGAACCGGCCGGCGTTTCACGCGGCGCTGCAACGCATCGAAGCGCATCCCGTCGTCGCTGCGGTCTTCGCGCGCCACTGGCCGGCGGCCTGAACCATGGCCAAGGACCGCAACGCTGACCCGCGTCGGCTCGATGTCTACGCCTTCGCCAGCACCGCCGGCGCGCTGGCGGGCGAGTGGCCGCAGCGCGACTTCACGCGGCTGACCGACAGCCTGATGCCGACCCCGGGCGATACCTTGCCGCCGCCGGTGGCCTGGTCGGCCGCGGGCGAAGCGCGCCCCGTGAGCGGCGCTGCACCCGAATGCTGGCTGCGGCTGGAAGCGCACAGTACGGTCACGCTGCAATGCCAGCGCTGCCTGCAGCCGATGGCCGAAGCGGTGGCCATCGACCGCGACTTCCGCTTTGTGCACGACGAAGACGAAGCCGCACGGCTGGACGAGGAGAGCGAAGACGACGTGCTGGTCGCTTCGCGCAGCTTCGACCTGCGCGAACTGGTCGAAGACGAGCTGATCCTGGCCTTGCCGCTGGTGCCGCGGCACGCCAGCTGCCCGCAACCGCTGCCGATGAGCGCCGCCGACGAAGAGGTCGACGACGAAGCGCCGAACCCCTTTGCCGCGCTGGCCGCGCTGCGCCGCCCGCCGGGTGGCCGCTGAAGCGCTCCATGCGAAGCAAAACGTGCGTGTTATACTGGTGGGCTTTGCGAAGGCTTGTTCACAGCCTGCGCGCCCGCGCCGCTCGCCGAAAGATCCTTTTTCGCGCGGCGCCGACCCCAGGAGATTTTCATGGCCGTCCAGCAGAACAAGAAGTCGCCGTCCAAGCGCGGCATGCATCGCTCGCACAACGCGGTTGCCGCCCCGGGCACCGGCATCGAGCCGACCACCGGCGAAGTGCACCTGCGTCACCACATCAGCCCGACCGGCTTTTATCGTGGCCGCAAGGTGCTGAAGACCAAGGCCGACGCCTGATCTGCACCGGCGCCCGTTCCGGGCGCCGCTTCGGCCCCGCGCCCGGTGCGTGGGGCTAGATCCTCGTGTCTTCGCACCCCGCTCTGGAACCGCTGCCGCTGGTGCGCATCGCTGTCGATTGCATGGGCGGCGACCACGGTCCGTCGGTCACGCTGCCGGCCTGCCGTTCCTTCCTGGAAAAACACCCGGCTGCCGAGCTGGTGCTCGTCGGCACGGCCGCCGCATTGGCCGGTGCCGGTGCCATCCCGCGCACGCGCAGCGTCGTCGCCACCGAAGTCGTCACGATGGACGACCCGCTCGAAGTGGCGCTGCGCAAGAAGCGCGATTCGTCGATGCGCGTGGCTATCGCGCAGCTGAAGGCCGATGTCGCCCCGGCCCAGGCAGCGGTTTCGGCCGGCAACACCGGCGCGCTGATGGCGGTGTCGCGCTACGTGCTGAAAACCTTCGACGGCATCGACCGCCCGGCCATCGCCGCGCTGCTGCCCAACGCGAAGGGCGGCTTCACCAAGGTGCTCGACCTCGGCGCCAACGTCGACTGCACGGCCGAACACCTGCTGCAGTTCGCGGTGATGGGCAGCGCGCTGGTGAGCGCGCTCGACGGCATCGCCGAGCCCAGCGTCGGCCTGCTGAACATCGGCGAGGAAGCGATCAAGGGCAGCGAGACCATCAAACAGGCCGGCGACCTGCTGCGCCGCGCCGCTGCCGGCGGCCACCTGAACTTCCACGGCAACGTCGAAGGCAATGACATCTTCAAGGGCACGACCGACCTCGTGGTCTGCGACGGCTTCGTCGGCAACGTCATGCTGAAGACCTCCGAAGGCCTGGCCGGCATGCTGACGCAGATGATCAAGGAAGAGTTCACGCGCACGCCGCTGTCCAAGCTGGCCGCGCTGGTGGCGCTGCCGGTGCTGAAGCGTTTCAAGGCCCGCGTCGACCACCGCCGCTACAGCGGCGGCGCGCTGCTGGGGCTGCGCGGGCTGGTGTTCAAGGCCCACGGATCGTCGGACGCGCTGGCCTTCGAATGCGCGCTGGAGCGGGCGTATGATGCCGCGCGCAACCGGTTGCTCGACCGTGTTCACGACCGCATCGCCCAGACGCTGCAGGCCATGCCTTCAGGCGACGCCGCGGCCCAGGAAGCCGCATGACCTTGTCCACCGCACCCACCTATTCCCGCATCACCGGCACCGGCAGCCACCTGCCGCCGCGCCGCCTGAGCAACGACGACATGGTCGCGATGCTCGGCCGCCGTGGTGTCGAGACCAGCGACGCCTGGATCGTCGAACGCACCGGCATCCGGGCGCGCCATTTCGCCGACGACGGTGTCAACGCCAGTGATCTGGCGCTGAACGCCGCGCGCCAGGCGCTCGAATCGGCCGGCCGCAGCGCGGCCGATGTCGACCTGATCATCGTCGCCACGTCGACGCCGGACATGGTGTTCCCGTCGACCGCGGCGATCCTGCAGCACAAGCTCGGCGTCCATGGCTGCGCCGCGTTCGACCTGCAGGCGGTGTGCTCGGGCTTCGTCTACGCGCTGTCGGTGGCCGACGCGATGATCCGCGCCGGCGGCCCGCGCTGCGCGCTCGTCATCGGCTCGGAAGTCTTCTCGCGCATCCTCGACTTCAGCGACCGCACCACCTGCGTGCTGTTCGGCGATGGCGCCGGCGCCGTGGTGCTGGAAGCCAGCGACGCACCCGGCATCCTGGCCAGCGACCTGCACGCCGACGGCCGCCATGTCGGCATCCTCTGCGTGCCGGGCACGGTGGCGGGTGGCCATGTGCTGGGCGATCCGCTGTTGAAGATGGACGGCCCGGCGGTCTTCAAGCTGGCTGTCGGCGTGCTCGAAAGCGCCGCCCGCGCCGTGCTCGAAAAGGCCGGCCGCAGCGAAGCCGACCTCGACTGGCTGATCCCGCACCAGGCGAATATCCGCATCATGAACGGCACCGCGAAAAAGCTGAAGATGTCGCCGGACAAGCTCGTCGTCACCGTCGACGAGCATGGCAACACGTCGGCGGCGTCGGTGCCGCTGGCGCTGGACGTGGCGGTGAGAAGCGGCCGCGTGAAGCGCGGCGATACCGTGCTGCTCGAAGGCGTCGGCGGCGGCTTCACCTGGGGCGCCGTGCTGCTCGACTTCTAGAGCAGACACATAAAAAAGTAGGAGACAGACCCGATGGCTCAGTTCGCATTCGTCTTTCCCGGGCAGGGTTCGCAGTCCGTCGGCATGCTCGACGCCTGGGGCGGCCATGCCGCCGTGCGCGCGACGCTCGAGGAAGCGTCGGCCGCGCTCGGCAGCGACATCGGCCAGCTGATCCACGAAGGCCCGAAAGAGCAGCTCGACCTGACGGTGAACACGCAGATCGTGATGCTGGTGTCGGCTGTGGCCTGCTACCGCGCCTGGCGCGCCGAAGGTGGCGCCGAGCCGTCGGCCGTGGCCGGGCATTCGCTGGGCGAATACAGCGCGCTGGTGGCCGCCGGTGCGATCAGCCTGGCCGATGCCGTGCCGCTGGTGCGCTTTCGCGCCCAGGCGATGCAGGACGCGGTGCCGGTCGGCGTCGGCGCGATGGTTGCCGTGCTCGGCCTCGACGGCAGCGTCGTCAAGCGCTGCTGCGCGCAGGCGTCGGCCGACAGCGGCGAAGTCGTCGCCGCGGCCAACTTCAACGATCCGAAGCAGACCGTCATCGCCGGCTCGAAGGCCGGCGTCGAGATGGCCGGCCAGGCGCTGAAAGCCGCCGGTGCGAAGCGGCTGCTGCCGCTGGCGGTGTCGGCTCCGTTCCATTCGGCGCTGATGAAACCGGCCGCCGACCGGCTGAAGGAACGCCTGGCCGCGACGAAGATCGAGCCGCCGCGCTTCGCCGTGGTCAACAACATCGATGTCGCTGTCGAGACCGACGCCGACCGCATCCGCGACGCGCTGTACCGCCAGGCCTTCGGCCCGGTGCGCTGGGTCGAGGTGGTGCAGGCCTTGCGTGCGCGCGGCCTGAAGCACATCTTCGAGTGCGGCCCCGGCAAGGTGCTGACGAAGATCGTCTCGCGCATCGATGCCGAGGTCGTGACGACCGACGTGCTCGACCCCGAATCGCTGGCGCGGGCCAAGGAACTGCTGGCATGAGCGACAAGCAGGTCGCGCTGGTCACGGGCGCTTCGCGCGGCATCGGCCGCGCCATCGCCGCCACGCTGGCGGCGCAAGGCTTCCAGGTCGTCGGCACCGCCACCACCGAAGCCGGCGCCGCGGCGATCAGCGATGCGCTGCCGGGCGTGCGGGGCCGGGTGCTGAACGTCACCGACGGCGCCGCCGTCGAAGCCACGATCGCGGCCATCGTCGCCGAACACGGCGGGCTGCATGCGCTGATCAACAACGCCGGCATCACGCGCGACACGCTGGCCGCGCGCATGAAGGACGACGACTGGGATGCGGTGCTCGACACCAATCTGAAAGCCGTGTTCCGCCTGAGCCGCGGCGTGATGCGCACGATGATGAAGCAGCGTTACGGCCGCATCGTCAACATCACGTCGGTGGTCGGTGCTGCCGGCAACCCGGGCCAGGCCAACTACGCTGCCGCCAAAGCCGGCGTCGCCGGTATGACGCGGGCGCTGGCGCGTGAACTCGGCAGCCGCGCCATCACGGTCAACTGCGTCGCGCCGGGCTTCATCGCCACCGACATGACCGAAAGCCTGGCCGAAGCGCAGAAGACCGCGCTGCTGGCACAGATTCCGCTTGGCCGCCTGGGGCAGGCCGACGAGGTGGCGCATGCGGTAGCCTTCCTGTGCAGCCCGCTGGCCGGCTACATCACCGGCACCGAACTGCACGTCAACGGCGGCATGCACATGTGCTGAAAACGGCGGGCCCGAAGCGGCCGGTCGTCGAACCAAAACCCGGTACTTGCCCCGCCGGTAGAATCGCGGGCAGTTTTTCCGATCCCACTCCCGGAGGAGTCATGAGCGATATCGAAGCGCGTGTCAAGAAAATCATTGCCGAGCAACTCGGCGTGCCCGAGTCCGACGTCACCAACGAGAAGGCCTTCGTGGCCGACCTCGGCGCCGACTCGCTCGACACAGTGGAGCTGGTGATGGCCCTCGAGGACGAGTTCAGCATCGAGATCCCCGACGAAGAGGCCGAGAAGATCACCACGGTGCAGCTGGCGATCGACTACGCCGTCAATCACCAGAAGGCCTGATCACGACATGTCGCGTCGTCGCGTCGTCGTCACCGGGCTCGGGCTGATCAGCCCGGTGGGCAATACGGTGGCCGAAGGCTGGGCGAATCTCGTCGCCGGGCGTTCGGGCATCGCGACCATCACCAAGTTCGATGCGGCCGCTTTCGCCTGCCGCTTCGCCGGCGAGGTGAAGGGCTTCGATGTCGAAGCCTACATGCCGGCGAAAGAAGCCCGGCACATGGACACCTTCATCCACTACGGCATGGCGGCGTCCATCCAGGCCGTGCAGGATGCCGGGCTGCCGCATGGCGACGCGCTGAGCGAAGCGCAGGCCGAACGCATCGGCGTCATCGTCGGCTCGGGCATCGGCGGCCTGCCGATGATCGAACAGACCGACGGCGACTACCGCGAGCGCGGCCCGCGCCGCATCTCGCCGTTCTTCGTGCCGGCGTCGATCATCAACATGATCTCCGGCCACGTCTCGATCCGCTTCGGTTTCACGGGGCCGAACCTGGCCATCGTCACCGCCTGCACGACCGGCCTGCACTGCATCGGCGAAGCCGGCCGCATGATCGAATACGGCGATGCCGACGTGATGGTTGCCGGCGGCGCCGAGGCCACCGTGTCGCCGCTGGGCATTGGCGGCTTCTGCGCGGCGCGTGCGCTGTCCACGCGCAACGACGACCCGCAGGCCGCGTCGCGGCCGTGGGACAAGGATCGCGACGGTTTCGTGCTCGGCGAAGGCGGCGGCGCGATGGTGCTCGAAGAGTACGAACACGCGAAGCGGCGCGGCGCCAGGATCTACGCCGAACTGGTCGGCTTCGGCATGGGTGCCGATGCCTTCCACATGACGGCGCCGAACGTCGACGGCCCCAAGCGTTCGATGCTGGCCGCACTGCGCAATGCCGGCATCAACGCCGACGAGGTGCACTACCTGAATGCACACGGCACGTCCACGCAGTTGGGCGACGTGAACGAGAGCAACGCCATCAAGAAGGCCTTCGGCGAGCATGCCAGGCGCATGGTGGTCAACTCGACCAAGTCGATGACCGGCCATCTGCTCGGTGGGGCCGGCGGCATCGAGTCGGTGTTCACCGTGCTCGCGCTGCACCACCAGGTGTCGCCGCCGACGATCAACCTCGACACCCCCGATCCCGAGTGCGACCTCGACTACTGCGCCAACGCAGCGCGCGAGATGAAGATCGACGTCGCGGTGAAGAACAACTTCGGTTTCGGCGGCACCAACGGCACGCTCGTCTTCCGGCGCGCGTGAAAGCCACCCGGCGCCACGCGCCGCCGGTCGGCGTGACCCTTTCCGGCGGCGGCGCCTGGCGCGCCGCACAGGCACTGCTCGCGGCTGGCGCCGGCGCAGCCTTCACCGGCTGGCTGGCGCTGCTGGCCGGCGCGGGTGACGCGGCGGCGGCGCTGTCCAGTGCCGCCGCCGCAGTCGTTGCCGGGGCCGCGGCATGGCTCGCCGCCCGGCCGCTGGCCACGCTGCTGCGCTGGGACGGCCAGCAGTGGAGCGCCGACGGCGCGCCCGGCGAGGTCGGCCTGATGCTCGACCTCGGCGCCTGGCTGCTGCTGCGCTTCCGGCCCGCCGCTGGCGGCGGCGCGCGCTGGCTGCCGGTACCCGATGGCGAAGCCGGCCCGGCGCGGCACGCCTTGCGCGCGGCGCTGTATTCGCGCGCCGCCTTGCACACGCCGCCTGCCGCAGCGATCGACTGAATGGCCGACAACGATGCCGACGCCCTGCTCGTCGAGCGCGTCAAGCTCGGCGATGTGCGCGCTTTCGAGATGCTGGTGGTGAAGTACCAGCGGCGCATCGAAAGGCTGGTCGGCCGCATGGTGAGAGACACCGACCTGGTGCAGGACATCGCGCAGGAGACCTTCATCCGCGCCTACCGCGCGATGCCGCAGTTCCGCGGCGAGAGCGCCTTCTACACCTGGCTGTACCGGATCGCGGTGAACACGGCGAAGAAGGCGCTGGTCGAACTCAAGCGCGATCTGCTGGTTTCCGAGTCATCCTTGGCATCGCGCGACGAAGGCGACGAAACTTCACGCGTAGAAAACGAACTAAGCGACGGCGAAACGCCCGAGGCCTTGCTGGCGAGCAAGGAAGTCGCGGCGGCCGTGAACGCGGCGATCGAGGCCTTGTCGGAAGATTTGCGACAAGCCATCACGCTGCGTGAGATCGAAGGTCTGAGCTACGAAGAGATTGCCGAAGTCATGAACTGCCCCATCGGCACGGTGCGCTCGCGCATCTTCCGCGCACGCGAAGCCATCGCTGCGCGGCTGCGCCCGCTGCTCGACACCCGCGACGGTGAACGCTGGTAGTCCGCCCCAGCCCACATTGCACAACGCCATGAACCCATCAGCCGACAGCGACGAATCACGCAACGAACCCGCTCCCGACGAGCGCGGTGCCTTGATGTCAGCCCTGGCCGACGGCGACGCTGCCGCACTGCAGCGCGGCTGCGCGCTGTGGCGCGACGACGCGCAGGCGCGCGCCACCTGGCACGCCTACCACCTGATCGGCGACGTGCTGCGCTCCGAAGACCTGGCCAACCGCCCATCGCGCGACGCCGCTTTCCTGGCTGCGCTGCGCACGCGCCTGGCCGACGAGCCGGTCGTGCTGGCGCCGCAGCCGGCTGCAGCTGCCGCCGCGCGCCGCCGGCCGGTCTGGCAGCCGTGGTTGATGCCGGCCGCGGTGGCCGCCGGCTTCATGGCCGTGGCCGGCGTGCTGGTGGTCACGCGCATCGCCGGGCCCGTGGCCGACGGCCCCGTGCTCGCCGCCAGCCCGGCGCCGAACACCGCGCTGACGCTGGCCGGCAACGCCGCGCCGGTGGCGCAGCCGCTGGTCATCGAAGGCCGCCTGATCCGCGATGCGCGGCTGGACAGCTATCTGCGTGCGCACCGCGAAGCGCTCGGTGGCGCGCCGTACGCGCTGCCCGGCGGCGTGCCGCGCAACGTCGAGACGCTCGCGCCGATGGCTCCCGCGGCCCAGCCGGCCGCGCGCTGAAGCGGCGATGCGCATGCACGTCTGGCGCTGGCTGCCCATCGTCACGCTCACGTCGCTGCTGCTGCCGGCCGCAGCGGCTGGGCCGGACGCTGGCGTGTCGTCCACCGAGCCCGCCGACGCGCGCGCCTGGCTGGTGCGCATCCACACCGCCGCTAACCAGCGCAACTACCAGGGCACGCTGGTGTTCAGCGCCGGCGGCGTGCTGTCGAGTTCACGCGTGGCGCACTTCTGCGTCGGCGACCAGTCCTTCGAACGGCTGGAGGCGCTGGACGGCCGCCAGCAGCGCGTCTACCGCGTCGGCGACACCGTGCACACGCTGTGGCCGCAGACGCGCGTGGCCGTGGTCGAGAAGCGCGCGCCGATCAGCAACCTGCCGTCGGCCACGCAGACCGTCGAGCCGCGCGTGCTGGAGCAATACGATCTGCTGCGCGAAGGTAGCGAACGCGTCGCCGGCCGCGAAGCCCAGGTCTTCCTGCTGCAGCCGCGCGACGACCTGCGCTACGCACAGCGGCTGTGGGCCGACAAGGCGACCGGGCTGATGCTGCGCGCCGACGTCATCGGGCCGAACCGCAGCGTGCTCGAGTCGGCCGCGTTCTCGGAGGTCGAGGTCGGCATCAAGCCGCAGTCGGATTCGGTGACGCAGCCGATCAAGAAGCTCGACGGCTACCGCACCGTCAAGGCGCAGCAGCAGCCGACGCAGCTCGACGCCGAAGGCTGGGTCATGGATCGCATCGCGCCCGGCTTCAAGCTCGCCGGCTGCGTGAAGCGGCCGCTCGAATCGGCGTCCGGCGAAGACCAGGTGCTGCAGGCCGTGTTCTCCGACGGGCTGACGCATGTCTCGCTGTTCATCGAACCCTTCGAATCGCGCCGCCAGCTGGCCAGCCTGAGCGGCCAGATCGGTGCCACCAGTACGCTGCGTCAGCGCCGCGGCGACTACTGGATCACGGTGATGGGCGACGTGCCCGCTGCGACGTTGAAGACCTTTGCCGACGCGCTCGAGCGCCGGCGCTGACAACCCCGACCCCGACACGCCCGACCCCGTCATCCATGAACCTGTCCACGACCTCCACCGCTTCCCGCTGGACCCGGCGCACGACGCTGGCCCTGGCTTCTTCGCTGCTGCTCGGCGGCGCCGCGCTGTGGCCGGCCACCGGCCACAGCCAGAGCGCGACGCCCACGGTGATGCTGCCCGACTTCAGCGAACTCGCCGAACGCGTCGGCCCGGCGGTGGTGAACATCCGCACTGCCGAGCGCAGCCGCCGCGGCAGCGCGCGCGGCGACGCGGCGCCGAACATCGAGGACTTCTTCCGCCGCTTCGGCATCCCGCTGCCGGATCGGCCCGACCAGCAACGCCCCGGCACGCCGCGCGAAGACGAAGAGCCGCAGCAGCGCGGCGTCGCATCGGGCTTCATCCTCTCGGCCGACGGCTTCATCATGACCAACGCCCACGTCGTGGATGGCGCCGACGAGGTCATCGTCACGCTCACCGACAAGCGCGAGCTGAAGGCCAAGATCATCGGCGCCGATACGCGCACCGACGTGGCGGTGGTGAAGATCGAAGCCACCGGCCTGCCGTCGGTGAAGATCGGCGACGTCACGCGGCTCAAGGTCGGCGAATGGGTGATGGCCATCGGCTCGCCGTTCGGGCTGGACAACACGGTGACGGCCGGCATCGTCAGCGCCAAGCAGCGCGACACCGGCGACTACCTCAACTTCATCCAGACCGACGTTGCCATCAACCCCGGCAACTCGGGCGGCCCGCTGCTGAACCTGCGCGGCGAGGTCGTCGGGATCAACTCACAGATCTACAGCCGCTCGGGCGGTTTCATGGGCATCAGCTTCGCGATTCCGATCGACGACGCGATGCGCGTGGCCGACCAGCTGCGCACCAACGGCCGCGTCATCCGCGGCCGCATCGGCGTGCAGATCGCGCCGGTGACGAAGGAAGTGGCCGAGTCGATCGGCCTCGGCAAGCCCGCCGGCGCGCTGGTGCAAAGCGTCGAGAAGGACGGCCCCGCCGACAAGGCCGGCATCGAGGCCGGCGACATCATCGTCAAGGTCGACGGCAAGGCGGTCGAGCGCTCGGGCGACCTGCCGCGCAGCATCGGCGCCACCAAGCCGGGCTCGAAGGCGCAGCTGCAGTTGTTCCGCCGCGGCGCGCTGCGCGAGGTCGCGGTGACGGTGGGCGAATTCGAAGCCGATCGGCCGACGAAGCGCGCGCAGGCCGAGCCCGGCGCGGCGCCGGTGGCCAAGAGCGCGCTCGGCCTCACGGTGGCCGATCTCGGCGATGCGCAGAAGAAGGAGCTGCGCATTCGCGGCGGCGTGCGCGTCGAGTCCGTCGACGGCCCGGCGGCACGCGCCGGCTTGCGCGAAGGCGACGTGATCCTGTCGCTGGACAACGCCGAGGTGGCCGACAGCAAGCAGTTCACGGCGCTGGCCGCCAAGGCCGAGAAAGCGCGTGCCGTCAGCGTGCTGGTGCGGCGCGGCGAGTGGGTCAACTACTTCGTCATTCGACCCACCCGCTGATGGCGGCTAGTTGACCTTGTCAGCGGGTCTTTCCGCATTGTGGGAGCCTCGGGCGCCTGGCGAACGACTTCGCGCCAGCCAGGCCGGGCAGTTTGTTAGTGACCTATCACTTCGTTTTTGCTGGACCGGGGATTACGGCGGCCGGCGTCTAGAATCGCTGCTTCGCCTGTCTCCTTTAGGTTCGCGGGCTGGCCGAAGCCAGGCATCGACAGACAGTCCACAGTTGCTTTTGAGTCTTGTGGATAAGCTGTGGATGAAATTCCCTGTTGGCAGCCCGCAACGACCGGATAACAAGCATTGGCGCGGGTTCCAGCGGGGTGCTTTTGGCTACAATGAACGCCCAACAAGCAGTTGCCAAACGTTCTGTTGGAAGGCGCGTCATTCATTTCGACGTGCCTTTTTTTTGACTTCGGCACGGCCCTCCGGGCCTTCACATCGCTTCGCGATTGAGAGCCTGCGTCGCAGCGGCTTTACCGCTGTAGCTTCGGGTCCAGGCTCACGCCGTTCGCTTCCATGAACCACATCAGAAACTTCTCCATCATTGCCCACATCGACCACGGCAAGAGCACGCTGGCCGATCGCATCATTCAACGTTGTGGGGGCTTGAGCGATCGCGAGATGGAAGCGCAGGTGCTCGACTCGATGGACATCGAACGCGAGCGCGGCATCACCATCAAGGCGCAGACCGCGGCACTCGAATACACGGCCAAGGATGGACAGGTCTACAACCTGAACCTCATCGACACGCCGGGCCATGTCGACTTCTCGTATGAAGTGAGCCGCTCGTTGTCGGCCTGCGAAGGCGCGCTGCTCGTCGTCGACGCGTCGCAAGGCGTCGAGGCGCAGACGGTGGCCAACTGCTACACCGCGCTCGAACTCGGCGTCGAGGTCGTGCCGGTGCTGAACAAGATGGACCTGCCGTCGGCCGACCCCGAGAACGCCAAGCGCGAGATCGAGGACGTCATCGGCATCGACGCCGAACACGCGATCCCGTGCTCGGCCAAGACCGGCATGGGCCTGGACGAGATCCTGGAAGCCGTGATCGCGCGCATGCCCGCGCCGCGTGGCAACCCCGACGGCCCGCCGCGCGCGATGATCGTCGACAGCTGGTTCGATACCTACGTCGGCGTCGTGATGCTGATTCGTGTCGTCGACGGCTCGTTCAGCAAGGGCGAGCGCATCCGCATGATGGCCACCAACACCGTCTACGGTGTCGAGCAAATGGGCGTGTTCACGCCCAAGTCGCTGCCGCGCGACACGCTGAAGGCCGGCGAGGTCGGCTTCGTCATCTGCGGCATCAAGGAACTGCAGGCGGCCAAGGTCGGCGACACGTTGACCCTGGAAAAGAAGCTGCCGAACAACGCCGGCCCGGCGACCGAGCCGCTGCCGGGCTTCAAGGAAATCAAGCCGCAGGTCTTTGCCGGCCTGTACCCCACCGAGGCCAGCGAATACGACCAGCTGCGCGACGCGCTGGAGAAGCTCAAGCTCAACGACAGCTCGCTGCGCTACGAGCCTGAGGTCAGCCAGGCGCTGGGCTTCGGCTTCCGCTGCGGCTTTCTCGGCCTGCTGCACATGGAGATCGTGCAGGAGCGACTCGAACGCGAGTTCGACCAGGATCTGATCACCACCGCGCCCAGCGTCGTCTACGAGGTCGAGCTGAACGACGGCACCGTGATGCTGGTCGAGAACCCGAGCAAGATGCCCGACCAGGGCCGCGTGAAAGAGATCCGCGAGCCCATCGTCACCGTGCACCTGTACATGCCGCAGGATTCGGTGGGCCCGGTGATGACGCTGGCCAACCAGAAGCGCGGCGTGCAGCTGAACATGGCCTATCACGGCCGCCAGGTCATGCTGACCTACGAGCTGCCGCTGGCCGAGATCGTGCTGGACTTCTTCGACAAGCTGAAGAGCGTGTCGCGTGGCTACGCGAGCATGGACTACGAGTTCAAGGAGTACCGTGCCGCCGACGTCGTGAAGGTCGACCTGCTGATCAACGGCGACCGCGTCGACGCCTTGTCGATCATCGTGCACCGCGTGCAGAGCCAGTACCGCGGCCGCGCCGTCGCGGCCAAGATGCGCGAGCAGATTCCCCGCCAGATGTACGACGTGGCGATCCAGGCCGCGATCGGTGCGAACATCATCGCGCGCGAGAACATCAAGGCCTTGCGCAAGAACGTGCTGGCAAAATGCTACGGCGGCGACATCACGCGCAAGAAGAAGCTGCTCGAAAAACAAAAGGCCGGCAAGAAGCGCATGAAGCAGATCGGCGCCGTCGAGGTGCCGCAGGAAGCGTTCTTGGCCATCCTTCAAGTGGACGATTAAATCTTGATGAGCTCACTCACCGGCGCCCTCTACGGCGTCCTGATCGTCTACCTCGGCGGCTGGTTCCTCGGCCAATGGACCGGCAACTTCTCGCTGCTGCTGTTCGTCCTGACCCTGGTCACGCTGGGCTACTGGCTGGCCGAGCGTTTCCGCTTCAAGCCGGCGCGCGAAGCGGCCGCCGCGACGCTGGAAACGCAGGACGCGAGCCGCCGCGCCGAACTGGCCAAGATGGGCATCGCCAAGGTCGACGGCGATGTCGGCGAAGCCAAGGCCAAGCTGCTGATGCAGCCGTGGTGGCTGGACTGGACGGCGGGCCTGTTCCCGGTGATCCTGATCGTCTTCCTGCTGCGCTCGTTCCTGTTCGAGCCGTTCAAGATTCCGTCGGGCTCGATGATCCCGACGCTGCTCGTCGGCGACCTGATCCTCGTCAACAAGTTCCACTACGGCGTGCGGCTGCCGGTGATCAACAAGAAGATCATCGCCAACCACGACCCGCAGCGCGGCGACGTGATGGTCTTCCGCTACCCGGTGGACCCGCGCGTCGACTACATCAAGCGCGTCGTCGGCGTGCCCGGCGACGAGATCACCTTCGTCAACCAGCAGCTCAGCGTCAACGGCCAGCCGGTGGCCATGAAGTCGCTGGGCGACTTCTACGACGAGGACAGTCTGCGCTACTCGCCGATGTACAGTGAAAAGCTCGGCGACGTCGAACACAACGTGCTCGTCAACCCGCGCCGATCGCCTTCGTACGGGCCCGACCCCAAGACCTTCCCGATGCACGAGAATTGCCGCTATTCCGCCGAAGGCGTGACGTGCAAGGTGCCGGCCGGCCACTACTTCATGATGGGTGACAACCGCGACAACTCGCAGGACTCGCGCTTCTGGGGCTTCGTGCCCGACGAGAACATCGTCGGCAAGGCCTTCTTCGTGTGGATGAACCTGGGCAACCTCGGCCGTATCGGGCCGTTCCATTGACATTGAGACCGAGAGGCCACTCACGATGACACCACGGACGCCGGCCCCGCCAAGCACGCCGCGTGCGCGCCAGCGCGGCGTCACGCTGTTCGGCCTGCTGTTCTGGGCCATCTTCCTGGGCTTCGCTGGTTATGTGGCGGTGCGCACGCTGCCGACCGTCAACGAATACCTGACCATCCAGCGCACCGTCGAGAAGGTGGCCGCGGGCCAGCCCACCACGGTGAACGAAGCGCGCATCGCCTTCGACCGGCAGAAGGAGATCGAATATTCGATCGTCTCCGTCACCGGCCGCGACCTGGTGATCACGAAGGAAAACGACAAGGTCGTCATCGCCTACAGCTACAACAAGGAAGTGCCGTTGTGGGGGCCGGTGTACATCCTGCTCAAGTACGAGGGCCGCTCCAAATAGGCACCATGGACACCCGACTCGACGCCTTGCAGCAGCGCCTGTCGCACCGCTTCAGCAGTGCTTCGCTGCTGACGCGCGCGCTGACGCACCGCAGCTACGGTGCCGACCACAACGAACGGCTCGAGTTCCTCGGCGACGCGGTGCTGAACCTGGCCGTCTCGAGCCTGCTGTTCGAGCGCTTTTCCGGCAGCGACGAAGGCGACCTGACGCGCGTGCGCGCCCACCTCGTGCGCGAAGACAGCCTGCACCGCGTGGCGCTGACGCTGGGCCTGCCCGAGGTCGTGCGCCTGTCCGAAGGCGAAACGCGCGGCGGCGGCGCCCAGCGGCCGTCGATCCTGGCCGACGCGGTGGAAGCGCTGATCGGCGGCATCTTCCTCGACGGCGGCTTCGAGCCGGCGCTGGCTGCCGTTCGCCGCCTGTTCGGCGAAGTCATTGCCGCCACCGAGGTCGATGCCTGGAGCAAGGACGCGAAGACCGAGCTGCAGGAATGGCTGCAGGCGCGCAAGCTGCCGGTGCCGGCCTACCGCATCGCGGGCACGCGCGGCGAGAAGCACGCGCAGACCTTCGACGTCGAATGCGCCGTGCCCGCGCTTGGCCTGGCCGAACACGGCGAAGGCCGCTCGCGCCGCGCCGCCGAGCAGGAAGCCGCGCGCCGCATGCTTGAACAGCTCAAGGCCAGCGACAAGCCCGGCGGGCCGCTGCGCTCCTGATGACCGCCGCCGAAGAAACCACGCCCCAGCGCTGCGGCCTGGTGGCCATCGTCGGCCGGCCCAACGTCGGCAAGTCGACGCTGCTGAACGCGCTGGTCGGGCAGAAGATCAGCATCACGTCGAAGAAGGCGCAGACCACGCGCCACCGCATCACCGGCATCCGCACGCTCGGTGCCGCGCAGTTCATCTTCGTCGACACGCCGGGCTTCCAGACGACCCACATGAAGCGCCACAGCGGCGCCATGAACCGCAACCTGAACCGCACCGTGCAGTCGACGCTGGGCGACGTGGACGCGGTGATCTTCATGGTCGAAGCCGGCAAGTTCACGCTCGACGACGCCAAGGTGCTGGCCATGGTGCCCGAAGGCAAGCCGGTGATCCTGGTGCCGAACAAGCTCGACACCGTGCGCCGGCGCAGCGACCTGCTGCCGTGGCTGCAAGGCATGCAGGAGCGCCACGCCTTCGCCGAATACTTCCCGATGTCGGCGAACGCCGATGCCGACGTGCAGCGCCTGTTCGGCATCGTCGAGAAGTACCTGCCCGAGCAGCCGTGGATGTACGAGGAAGACGCGCTGACCGACCGCAGCGACCGTTTCCTGGCCAGCGAGATCGTGCGCGAAAAGCTCTTCCGCCTGACCGGCGACGAGCTGCCGTACACGTCGACCGTGGTCATCGACAAGTTCGAGGAAGAAGGCAACCTGCGCCGCATTGCCGCGACCATCGTCGTCGAGCGCGATGCGCACAAGGGCATGATCATCGGCGAAGGCGGCGAACGGCTGAAGCGCATCGGCAGCGAAGCGCGGCAGGAGCTGGAGCAGCTGCTGGAAGCCAAGGTCTTCCTCGAGCTGTGGGTCAAGGTGCGCTCCGGCTGGGCCGACGACGAAAGTCATCTGCGCAGCTATGGCTACGAGTAGATCGTCGAACGCGGCGCCGCTGTCGGCCTACGTCCTGCACAGTTACGCCTGGAGCGAGACCAGCCTGATCGTCGAACTCTTCACGCGCGAGCGCGGCCGCGTCGTCGTCGCCGCCAAAGGCGCGAAGCGGCCGACCTCGCAGCTGCGCCCGGTGCTGCTGCCGTTCCAGCCGCTGGCCGTGCAGCTGGGCAAGACGCCGGCCGACGAAGCCGCCGAAGTGCACGTGCTGCGCAGCGCCGAATGGGCCGGCGGCGCGCCGATGCTCGGCGGCGCGGCGCTGTTCCCGGGCTTCTACCTGAACGAGCTGCTGCTCAAGCTGCTGGCGCGGCAGGATCCGCACCCGGCGCTGTACGACGCCTATGCCGATGCGCTGACGGCGCTGGCCGACGAAGCGCCGGCGCTGCGCGCCTTCGAACTGACGCTGCTGCGCGCGCTGGGCGTACTGCCGGACCTGAGCGTGCAGACGCTGACGCTGCAGCCGGTGGCCGCCGACGCGCGCTACACGCTGCACGCCGAAGCCGGCCTGGTGGCCGACGGCGACGGCCTGCCCGGCGAGCGCTGGGTCGCGCTCGAAGCGGCACTCGTGCACGGCCACCCCGGCGCCTTGCGCGCCGCCTGCGCGCCGGTGGCGGCGGCGCTGCGCAGCCCCTTGCGCGGCCTGCTTCACTATCATCTGGGGCACACGAAGCTGCGCACGCGCCAGGTCATGGTCGATGTGCAGAAGCTCGTCGAAACCGGACCGCCATGAATCCTCTCGTCGCCCCCGAAGCCGCCAGCGGCCTTACCAAGCTGTCGGTCAACGTCAACAAGGTCGCGCTGCTGCGCAACACGCGCCACCTCGGCATTCCCAGCGTCGTGAAGGCGGCGACGCTGAGCCTGGAAGCCGGCGCCGACGGCATCACCGTGCACCCGCGGCCCGACGAGCGCCACATCCGCAGCGATGACGTGCACGAACTGGCGCTGCTGATGAAGCACTGGCCGATGGCCGAGTACAACATCGAAGGCAACCCGTTCCACAACCTGATGCCCTTCGTGCGCGAGGTGCGGCCGCAGCAGTGCACCTTCGTGCCCGACAGCGAGGGCCAGTTCACGTCGGACCACGGCTGGGATCTCGCCGCAGACAGCGAACGGCTGCGCCCGCTGATCGCCGAAGCGCATTCCTTCGGCGTGCGCGTGAGCCTGTTCATGGACCCGCTGCCCGAGGCGATGGCGCTGGCGCGCGCGGTCGGCGCCGACCGCGTCGAGCTCTACACCGAGCCCTACGCCGCCGCGCACGGCACGCCGCAACAGGCCGAACAGCTGGCGCGTTTTGCCGCTGCGGCGCGGGCCGCACTGGCCGCCGGCCTGGGCGTCAACGCCGGCCACGACCTGAACCGCGACAACCTGGCCGACTTCCTGCGCGCGGTGCCCGGTGTGCACGAGGTGTCGATCGGCCACGCGCTGGTGGCCGATGCGCTGGAGCTCGGCCTGCCGGAAACGGTGCGCGCCTACCAGCGCCTCATCCGCATCGCACGATGATCTACGGCATCGGCACCGACCTCTGCGACATCCGCCGCATCGAGGCCACGCTGGCGCGCCGCGGCGAGCGCTTCGCCGAGCGGGTGCTCGGCCCGGCCGAGCTGCAGGTCTACCACGCCCGCCGCGCCCGCGTGGCGGCGCGCGGCATCCGCTTTCTGGCCAGCCGCTTCTCGGCCAAGGAAGCGTTCTCGAAGGCCATCGGCCTGGGCATTCGCAGCCCGATGAGCTGGCGCGCCTGCGAGATCCTGAACGAACCCAGCGGCAAGCCTTTCGTGCGCCTGTCGGGCGACCTGGCCGACTGGTTCGCGGCACGCTCGCTGGTGGCACATGTCACCGTCACCGACGAATCCGACTACGCCGCGTCGTTCGTGGTGGTGGAGAAACCATGACCGCCCACGCCCCCGTCGTGCTCGACATCGCCGGCACCGCGTTGAACGCCGACGATCGCCGGCGCCTGAAGCACCCGCTCACCGGCGGCCTGATCCTGTTCGCGCGCAACTGGGAGAGCCGGCGCCAGCTCACCGAGCTGACGGTCGAGATCAAATCCTTGCGGCCCGACGTGCTGGTCTGCGTCGACCACGAAGGCGGCCGCGTGCAGCGCTTCCGCAGCGACGGTTTCACGCACCTGCCGCCGATGCGCGCCTTGGGCGAACTGTGGATGAAGGACGGGAATCGTGGCCCAGGCGCAGGCGCCTTGACCGCCACCGACGCCGCCACCGCAGCCGGCTACGTGCTCGGCGCCGAGCTGCGCGCCTGCGGCGTCGACCTCAGCTTCACGCCCGTGCTCGACCTCGACCACGGCCACAGCGCGATCATCGGCGACCGCGCCTTCCACCGCGACGCGCGCGTGGTGGCCGTGCTCGCGAAGAGCCTCATGCACGGCCTGCTGCGCGCCGGCATGGCGAACTGCGGCAAGCACTTCCCCGGCCACGGCTTCGTCGCGGCCGACAGCCATGTCGATGCGCCGGTGGACAAGCGGTCGCTTAAAACCATCCTCGCCGACGACGCCCGGCCCTACGAATGGTTGAGCACCAGCCTGACCTCGGTGATGCCGGCGCATGTGGTCTATTCGAAGGTCGACCACCGCGCCGCCGGCTTCTCCGAGCGCTGGCTGAAGGAGATCCTGCGCGGCCGGCTCGGCTTCACCGGCGCGGTGTTCAGCGACGACCTGAGCATGGCCGGCGCGCGCGTCGTCGACGGCGGCCCGATCAGCTATGCCGAAGCGGCGGCGCTGGCGCTGACGGCCGGCTGCGACCTGGTGCTGCTGTGCAACCAGTCCTTGAACGGCGGCGCGGCGGTGGATGCGCTGCTCGACGGCCTGGTCGAAGCCGCCGTGAACAAGCTCTGGTCGGCCGACCCCGACAGCGAAGCACGCCGCCTGGCGCTGCTGCCGCAGACGCCGCCGCTGCCCTGGGACGACCTGATGCACGACGCCGTCTACCAGCGCGCGCTGGAACGCCTGCCGTAAAGCCTCAGGCCGCGGCGATGAGCCCGGCCATGGTCTCGGGCGACAGCCGCATCGGCATCGCGTGCTCGGGCAGCAGCGCCACCACGGCGTGTTCGGCGCGTGCGCTGTCGCGCATCAGCGGCGTGCGGCGCACACCGCCGTCGGCCGTGGTCAGCGCGGCCACGTGCGGGTGGTAGGCCTTGTCGCCGTTGCGCGCCACCACGCCGACCTCGCCCGACGCCAGCCGGACGCAGCTGCCGGGCGGGAAGATGCCGAAGGCCTTGATCACGGCCGCGCACAGCGAGCTTTCGGAAGCCATCTGGTACAGCTCCCGGCCGGCCTGGCGCGCGCTCATCGCCGGCCGGTTCGAGCGTGCGCTGAGCAGCGCCGTGTAGACATCGGCAAAGCGCATCAGCTCGGCGAGTTCGCTGATGTCGGTGTAGCCGTTCGGGTAGCCGGAGCCGTCGCGCAGCTCGTGGTGCCGGCCGACGGCGGCTAGCCACAGCGCATCGGTGATGCCGGCTTCGGCCAGCATCTCGGCGCTGCGGGTCGGGTGTTCGCGGATGGCGGCGCGCTGGCCGGCGGTGAGTGGCGACACCTGGGTCGCCAGCCGCGCCTGCAGGTCGAGCATCGACAGGTTCATCGTCAGCGCGGCCTGGAAGGCCCGTCGCTGTTCATCGGGCTGCCAGCCCAGATGGCGCGCCGCAGCCAGGCAGGCGGTGGCCGAGTTCATCGAATGCGTCACGCCGTAGTGGCCGCCGCTGGCGTGCTGACGCACCACCTGGGCCAGCGCGACGTCGGGCGCGCGGTCGATCAGCCCGAGCAGCAGGTCGGTGGTCGTGTCGATGGCCGCGGCGGCCACGCTGCCGGGCGCCGTCAGCGCGCTGCGCACGTCGTCGGCATAGCGGTCCCACAGCGCCGGCAGCCGGGCCACGGGCGCCGGCGGCGGTGCTTCGGGTGCCGCGGCGGCCTTGGGCTGGTTCTGCATCGACGCGGCCAGTTCGTCGGCATCGACCAGCGCGCCGCGCGCGAGCAGCGCTTCGAGATGATCTTCGTCGCAGATCAATTGGCCGCGCGCCAGCAGCAGCGTGCGGTCGGCATCGCGCACGCTGAACGGCAGTGGGCTGCCGAGCACGATGCGGTTCTTGACGGTCGAAAGCGAACAGACGCGCATGCCGTGTCGAAGAAGGGGAAAAGGGCGCAGCGCCCGCGACGAACGCGGATGCTGCGCCCTTCTTTTCGGCGCCGTCTGTTACAGACTTGAGTCCGGGCTCAGTGAGCCGCCACCTCGAACGGCAGTTTCAGCTGCGACAAGTCCTTGCGCGTCTCCACCAGCACCAGCGGGCCTTCGTCGATGACGACCGGCGGCCGCGGCTGGCGCGGCACATGGATCGGCCGCGGCTCGGCGGCCATCGCCGCCTGCACGGCGCTGATCTTGTCGGCGTCGGAATTCACCCACTCCAGGCCGGCGCCGCCGGCCAGCGTGTGCAGCGCGTCGATCGGCAGCACGTAGGGCTCGATGCGGGCCGGCGCGGGCGCTTCGGCGACGACCACCGGTGCGGCGGGTGCTGCTGCGGCCACGACGGCGACCGTCTCGATGGCTGCCGGTGCGGCCGCTTCCGGCGCGGCTTCGGCCACGGCGGCCGCGGCCGGCGCATCGGCGGCAACGGTTGCGGCGGCTGCGTCGCCGCCTTCGCCACTGCCTTCGCCGCTGAGTTCGCGCGGCTCGCGCCGGTAGCGGTCGCGTCCGCGGCCGCGGCGGCGTCCACCTTCGCGTTCAGCACCTTCGGCCGGTGCGCCTTCGCCGCCTTCGGCGGTTTCGGCGGCCGGGTCCTGGGTCGGCAGCGCTTCGGCGTTGACCGCCGGCGCGCTTTCTTCGCCATTCACCGGTGCCATTGCGGCCTCGTCGCCACGACCTTCGCCCCGGTCACGGCCACCACGGCGGCGGCGACGGCGGCCTTCGCGCTCCGCTTCGCCGCCGGGTGCTGCCGCGCCTTCGACAGCGGGCTGCGACTCGGCAAAGGCCTGCACGGTTTCCGGCGCGGCTTCTTCGCTGCGTGCGCGCTCGGGGCGCGGGCCGCGGCGGCTCTCGTTGCGCTCGCCGCGCGGTTCACCACGCTCGCCGCGGCCTTCGCCGCGTCCTTCACCACGATCGGCACGCGGGGCGCGCTCGGCGCCTTCAGCGGCAGCGGCCGTGGCCTCGGGCGGCGCGTCGCGCCGGCCTTCGCGGCGGCCGTCACCGCCCTTGTCGCTCTTGTCGCGGCCATCACGGCCATCGCGGCCACCACGCGGGCCGCGTTCGCCGCCCCGTTCACCACCGCGCTGTTCGCCGCGTTCACCACCACGGCCGCCGCGTTCGCCGCGGCGCCCTTCACGCTTCTCGGCTGCTGCGGGCGTGGCTGCTGCCGCAGCCACCGGTGCTGCCACGGGGGCCGCCACCGGCGCCGGCGCGGGCTCGCCGCCGAAGAACTTCTTCACCCAGCCGAAGAAGCCGCTGCCGGCCGGTGCCGGGGCCGGCACGGGTGCGGCGACCACGGGGGCTGGGGCGGGCTTCGCGACCACCGGCTTCGGCGCGGCGGGCGGCGGTGCCGGTGGCGCCGGCTGGTCGGGCAGCACGCCCTTGATGATCGGTTCCTGCTTCGGCTTCGGCTTCTCGCGCCGCGTGATGCCGACCTCGTCGCTCGGCTCTTCGATCATCGTGTAGCTGGCCTGCAGGCCTTCCAGCCGCGGGTCGTCGTGGCGCAGGCGCTCGAGCTTGTAGTTCGGCGTCTCCAGGTGCTTGTTCGGCACCAGCAGCACGGTGACGCGCTGCTTCAGTTCGATCTTCGTGATCTCGGTGCGCTTCTCGTTGAGCAGGAAGCTCGTCACCTCCACCGGCACCTGCACGTGCACGGCGGCGGTGTTCTCCTTCATCGACTCTTCCTGCACCATGCGCAGGATCTGCAGCGCGCTGGATTCGGTGTCGCGGATGTGGCCGGTGCCGTTGCAGCGCGGGCAGGTGATGTGGTTGCCTTCGCTCAGCGCCGGGCGCAGGCGCTGGCGGCTGAGTTCGAGCAGGCCGAACTTGCTGATCGAGCTGAACTGCACGCGCGCGCGGTCGTTGCGCAGCGCGTCGCGCAGGCGTTGTTCAACCTCGCGCCGGTTCTTGCTCTCTTCCATGTCGATGAAGTCGACGACGATCAAGCCGCCCAGGTCGCGCAGCCGCATCTGGCGCGCGATCTCGTCGGCGGCTTCCAGGTTCGTGCGCGTCGCGGTTTCCTCGATGTCGCTGCCGCGCGTGCTGCGCGCCGAGTTCACGTCGACCGAGACCAGCGCCTCGGTGTGGTCGATGACGATGGCGCCGCCGGACGGCAGGTTCACCGTGCGGCTGAACGCGGTTTCGATCTGGTGTTCGATCTGGAAGCGGCTGAACAGCGGCGCGTCGTCCTTGTAGCGCTTCACGCGATTGGCCGTTTCCGGCATCACGTGGTTCATGAACTGCGCCGCCTGATCGAAGATGTCGTCGGTGTCGATCAGGATCTCGCCGATGTCGGCGGTGAAGTAGTCGCGGATCGCACGGATGACGAGCGACGACTCCTGGTAGATCAGGAACGCGCCTTTGCCGGCCTTGGAAGCGCCGTCGATGGCGTCCCACAGCTTCAGCATGTAGTTCAGGTCCCACTGCAGCTCGGCGGCGCTGCGGCCGATGCCGGCGGTGCGCGCGATCAGGCTCATGCCCTTCGGGTATTCGAGCTGGTCGAGGTTGTCCTTCAGCTCTTCGCGGTCTTCGCCTTCGATGCGCCGCGAAACGCCGCCGCCGCGCGGGTTGTTCGGCATCAGCACGAGGTAGCGGCCGGCCAGGCTGACGAAGGTCGTCAGCGCCGCACCCTTGTTGCCGCGCTCTTCCTTTTCGACCTGCACGAGCAGGTTGTCGCCTTCCTTGACGACGTCTTGAATGCGCGCCGAGCGCACGTCGGCGCCTTCGCGGAAGTAGTTCTTCGAGATTTCCTTGAACGGCAGGAAGCCGTGCCGGTCTTCGCCGTAGTCGACGAAGCAGGCTTCGAGCGAAGGCTCGACGCGGGTGATGACGGCCTTGTAGATGTTGCCCTTGCGCTGTTCGCGCCCTTCGATTTCGGTCTCGAAGTCGAGCAGTTTCTGGCCATCGACGATCGCCAGGCGCCGCTCTTCCGGCTGCGTGGCATTGATCAGCATGCGCTTCATGTGCACTCCACGCGCGCCCTCGCGGGCACGCTGTTCCCTACACGCGCAGCCTTGCGGGCGGCGCGTTGCCTCGATCGATGCACGAGAAGCGCGGAAGAACCAGCTGGCGCGAAATGCCCTGGACTGCGTTGGACCGCGCTAGCGCGGTCAGCGGCGCAGCGTTGGCGCGTGCGAGCCGCAGGCGGCGGTGGCTGTCGGCGCTGGCCCCCGGCGCCGCGGATCACGCGGCGGCAGGCCCGCGCCGGCCGCAGCGGCATGAAGCCGGGGCCTGGTGGCGGGGGTGGGGGTCGACGGAGACGACATGGACTGCTTGGAACCTGTCGGGACGCGGGTCTCAGGCCGGCGCGGGCGCCGGGCCTGGAACCTTGAATTTTCGGTGCCTCTCGTCGAGGCGGGGTTCTTCTTTGTTCCTCTTGCCACCCCGGGCCGCTCGCTGCCGGGTCACTTGGGGACCCCGGCCCGCGTGCAGCGCACAAGGCGTTGCATCACCTTCGTGTGCGTTCATCCGCACACGACTTTCACCACGGTGGTATTGCGCGTGCCCGGGTAAACTCCCAAGAATCAAGCACTTACAGCACGAACGTGGAGCGCCGGATTATAGGGCCAGGAGCCGGCGCCGCGGCGCCGCAGGTGCAGCGCGTCACGGTCGACGAAGAATCTGCCGGCCAGCGGCTGGACAACTTCCTGCTGCGCATCCTCAAAGGCGTGCCGAAGACGCATGTCTACCGCGTCATCCGATCGGGTGAAGTGCGCGTCAACAAGGGCCGGGCTTCGGCCGACACCCGTGTCGCCGCCGGCGACGAAATCCGCGTGCCGCCGGTGCGCCTGCCCGAGAAGCCGCAGGTCGTCGTGCCGGCGCGCGAGTTCCCGCTGCTGTTCGAAGACGAACACCTGCTGGCCATCGCCAAGCCCGCCGGCGTGGCGGTGCACGGCGGCAGCGGCGTCAGTTCGGGCGTCATCGAGCAGCTGCGCAAGGCCAGGCCCGAAGCACGGTTCCTGGAACTCGTGCACCGGCTCGACAAGGAAACCTCGGGCGTGCTGCTGCTGGCGAAGAAGCGCAGCGCGCTGCTCGCGCTGCAGGACCAGTTCCGCGCCCGCGACACCGGCAAGAGCTACGTCGCCCTGGTCGCCGGCGCCTGGCCGAAGAACCTGAAGGTCATCGACCAGCCGCTACACAAGACGCTGGACGCCGCCGGCGAGCGCCATGTGCGCGTCGTCTCGCCGGCCAGCGAAGACGGCCGGCGCTCGATCACGCTGATCCGGTCGATGACGACCTATGGCGCGTTTACGCTGCTCGACATCAGCCTGAAGACCGGCCGCACGCACCAGATCCGCGTGCACCTGGCGCATGCCGGCCACGCCATCGTCGGCGACCCGAAGTACGGCGACTTCGCGCTGAACAAGCAGGTGGCCCGGGAATACCGCTTCGCGCGCATGTTCCTGCACGCGCGCGAACTGGCCTTCGACCACCCGGCCAGCGGCGAGCGCATCACGCTCGCCGCGGCGCTGCCGGCGGATTGCGCGGCACTGCTGGCCGGCTTGGCCGGCAGCGCCCACGCTTAGCCGCGCCGGTTCAGAAGTCGAAGCGGACGTTGAAGGTCAGCGCACGCACGTCGGCCTTCTCGCCGGCGTACTCGGCGCGGCTGAAGTCGGCGCCGAGGCCGAACTTGACCGCCTTCGACACCGCGTAGGTGACGCCGGCGCCGACGTACGGCGTCGTGTTCGTCTCCGAGTCGGAAGCGCTGCCCAAGCCGACCACCGTGCCCGAGACGGCCGTCTTCATGCTCGCGATGCCGAGGCGGAAGTTCGCGCCCCAGTCCTTGCCGAACGCCACCTGGTAGGCGACGCCGACGGTCACCGCGGTGGCCTTCACCTCGGCGCTGACGGTGGCGTCCGACGCGGTGGCCTTGCCGAAGGCGATGTAGCCGACCTCGGCGGCCAGGCCGTTGCCGAAGCCGTAGCCGCCGACGAACTTGAACGCGGTGTCGTTGTTGTCGCAGGTGGTTGCGCCGCTGCAGTCGAAGTTGGCGTGGCCGAAGCCGGCGCCGCCGCTGACGTAGGCCTGGGCCATCGCGCCCGTCGAAACCAGCCCAGCCATCGCTGCTGCGACGGCGATTGCAATTTTGCTCATGGATCTCTCCCTCAGTCTATGGACCAACCCGCCCCATGGCGGCCCGATCATTCTGCCGAGGCAGGGCCGGCCGGCGGCCCGCGAGCGGCGCCGTTTTGCGCGGTGGGTCCACGGCGCCACGGCTGGAGCGAATCAAGTCACGCTGTGACCGGCCAACGCTGTGTCGGCCGCGCCACACGGCGTTCGGCGTCCGCCGCGCCGTGCTACGGAGGACGAGGCGCCCGGCGCCACCGATTAGGCGACACTCTCGGGGATGAACCCGCCACGCCGCTTCGACCTCCTCGTGTTCGACTGGGACGGCACCCTGTTCGACTCGACCAGCCTGATCGTGCGCTGCATCCAGGCCGCCTGCGCCGACCTCGGCGTGGCCGTGCCCAGCGACACCGACGCCGCCTACGTCATCGGCCTGGGCCTGCACGACGCGCTGAAACACGCCGCCCCGGGCCTGCCACCCGAGCGCTACCCGGAACTCGGCCAGCGCTACCGCCACCACTACTTCGCGCGGCAGCACGAGATCGTGCTCTTTCCCGGCACGCTGGACATGCTGCAGGCGCTGAAAAGCCGCAACCACTGGCTGGCCGTGGCCACCGGCAAGGGCCGGCGCGGGCTGGACGAAGCGCTGGCGCATTCGCAGCTGGCGGGCCTGTTCGACGGCACCCGCACCGCCGATGAAACCGCCGGCAAGCCGAACCCGCTGATGCTGATGCAGCTGATGCGCGAGTTCGGCGCCGACCCCGAACGCACGCTGATGATCGGCGACACCACGCACGACCTGCAGCTGGCCGTCAACGCCGGCACGCCGCGCGTCGGCGTCAGCTACGGCGCGCACGAGCCCGAGGCCTTCGACGAGTTCGAGCCGCTGTTCGTCGCGCACAGCACGCGCGAGCTGCACGACTGGCTGCTGGCGAATGGATAACCCCGAGCCCTTGTGCCGCTCGGCCGAACTCGAAGAGCGCGGCCGCGCCTTCATCTGGGACGTGCTGCAGTACCGCCAGCCGGTGCGCGCCTTCGCGCTGCGCTTCGACGGCCGCGCCGTGGCCTACGTCAACCGCTGCGTGCACGTGCCGACCGAGATGGACTGGACGCCCGGCGAGTTCCTCGACGCCGACCGGCGCTGGATCCTGTGCTCGATCCACGGCGCCATGTACGAGCCGGCCGACGGCCGCTGCATCGGCGGCCCCTGCGGCCGCGGCAAGCTGACCGCGATCGAGCTGCAGGAGCGTGACGGCCAGGTGTATTGGTATCCTTCGCGCGACATCCAGCCGGTGCCCTTCGACGCGCCGGCCGACGAAAGCAAGACATGAGTTCGACCGACGAGAACCCGACCCCGCCTTCGACCTCAGCCCCCGGCCCGGTGGAGCCCACCTTCGGCCCGGTGCCGCCCGCTCCGGCACCGGCACCGGCCATGGCCGCCGCGCTGCCGCCGGCGCTGGAAGGCGGCCTGGAGAGGATCGCGCGCGAACTGCTGCGCCAGCAGCGCAGTGATCGCCGCTGGCGCGTCTTCTTCCGCCTGTCCTGGCTGGGGCTGGCGATCGCCATCGCCTGGGCGCTGTTCTCGCACCGCTTCACGCCCACCGCGCCGACCACGCCGCACACCGCGCTGGTCGAAGTGCGTGGCGAGATCGCGGCCGAAGGCGATGCCAGCGCCGAGGTGCTGGTGTCGGCGCTGAAGAGCGCGTTCGAAGACGGCAGTGCGCAAGCCGTGGTGCTGCGCATCAACTCGCCCGGCGGCAGCCCGGTGCAGGCCGGCATCGTCAACGACGAGATCAAGCGCCTGAAGGCCAAGCACCACAAGAAGGTCTACGCGGTGGTCGAGGAGATGTGCGCATCCGGCGCCTACTACATCGCGGTGGCCGCCGACGAGATCTACGTCGACAAGGCCAGCGTCGTCGGCAGCATCGGCGTGCTGATGGACGGCTTCGGCTTCACCGGCCTGATGGAAAAGCTCGGCGTCGAACGCCGCCTGCTGACGGCCGGCGAGAACAAGGCCATGCTCGACCCGTTCAGCCCGAACAACGACAAGCAGACGGCGCTGGCCAAGGCGATGCTGGCGCAGATCCACCAGCAGTTCATCACCGTCGTCAAGGAAGGCCGCGGCGAGCGCCTGAAGGAAACGCCGGAGACCTTCTCGGGCCTGTTCTGGAACGGCGAAGAAGCCGTCAAGCTCGGCCTGGCCGACAAGTTCGGCAACCTCGACTACGTCGCCCGCGAGGTGATCAAGGCCGAGGACGTGATCGACTACACGCCGCGCGACAACGTCGCCGAACGGCTGGCCAAGCGCTTCGGCGCGTCGATCGGCGCCGGCGCCGTGAAGGCGCTGCGCGAGCTGGCCCCGATCCGTTGACGACGCCGCTGATGTCCGACCGCCTGGCGGTACTGCCGCAATACCTGCTGCCCAAGCAGGCGCTGACCTCGTTCGCCGGGCTCGTGGCCGGCGCGCGCGGCGGTGCCGCGACGACGGCGCTGATCCGCTGGTTCGTGCAGCGCTACGGCGTGAACATGGCCGAAGCGGCCGAGCCCGACACCGCCGCCTACGCCAGCTTCAACGAATTCTTCACGCGGGCGCTGAAACCCGGCGCGCGGCCGCTCGCCGATGCCGACCTGCTGTGCCCGGTGGACGGCAGCATCAGCCAGTTCGGCCGAATCGACGGCGAGCGCATCTTCCAGGCCAAGGGCCACGACTACACGGCCACCGCGCTGCTCGGCGGCGACGGCGCGCTGGCCGCGCACTTCCACGGCGGCGCCTTCGCCACGCTGTACCTGAGCCCGAAGGACTACCACCGCATCCACATGCCGGCAGCCGGCCGGCTGCTGCGCATGGTGCATGTGCCCGGCGCGCTGTTCTCGGTGAACCCGACCACGGCGCGCGGCGTGCCGGGGCTGTTCGCACGCAACGAGCGTGTCGTCTGCGTCTTCGACGGCGAACGCGGGCCCTGGGTGCTGGTGCTGGTCGGCGCCACCATCGTCGGCAGCATGGCCACGGTGTGGCATGGCGTCGTGAATCCGCCGCGGCCGGGCAGCCTGCGCGAGTGGGCCTATGCCGATCAGGCTGTTGATCTGGCGCGCGGCGCCGAGATGGGCCGCTTCCTGCTCGGCTCCACCGTCGTGCTGCTGTTCCCGCCGGGCCCGTTGCGCTTCAACTCCGCGTGGGCGCCGGGCGGCGCCATTCGCATGGGTGAAGCCATGGCGGACTTCGCCTAAAGCGTCTCGCCGGCGTCGAAGTCGAGTTCCACCTTGGCGCCGTTCGGGTCGTAGCTGAACAGCTGCCAGGTGCCCGACTGCACCTGCCGACGCAGGTCGTACTTGATGCCGGCCTCGTCGAAGCGCGCCTTCACCGCCTTCAGGTCGCTGGCCGTGAAAGCCATGTGGTCGATGACGCCGGTGCGCTGCGTCGGCATCGGCCGGTCCCAGTAGACATGCAGCACCGCCTGCGTGCCACCGGCGTAGAGCCAGGCGCCCGGGAAGCCGAGGTCCGGGCGTTCGCCTTCCTGCAGCCCGAGCAGGCCGCAATAGAAGCCCAGCGTCTTGGCGCGGTCTTCGGCAGCGATGGTGAAGTGGTTCATGCCGTGGATCATGGTGAAGCGCTCCGGTCAGATTGCACGATTGTCGTGTCAGGGAAATCCCTGCAGCCACCTCGGAATTACATGCCGAGGCAAAATTTGCCCAGTCAATAATTGACTGACCAAGCTCCTCGATCATGTCCTCCGCCCGCCCCTGCACGCTCTACGACGGCGACTGCTACGACGTTTCGCAAAGCGTCGGCCACCAGCTCATGCAGCTGATGGTGTTGATGCGTGGAGAGGTCGAGGTGCGCATGGTCGAGCATGGTCTCACCGACGCGCAGTGGAAGCCGCTGTGGATGCTGCACGACGGCCGCGCTGCGACGGCGTTCGAGCTGGCGCGCGAGATGGGCGTCGACGCCGGCGCCGTGACGCGCATGGTCGACCGGCTCGAAGCCAAGGGCCTGCTCGAACGCGTGCGTTCGGAGTCCGACCGCCGCGTCGTTCACCTGCGCCTGACGCCCGCCGGCGACAAGGCGGTCGAACGCGTGCCGCATGTGCTGGCCTCGGTGAACAACGACTTCCTGCGCGGCTTCAGCGAAGCCGAATGGAAACAACTGCGCAAGCTGATCGAGCGCATGGCCGTCAACGGCCTGGCGCTGCAGGCCGAAAGGGCCGTCGCATGAACAAGAGAATGAAGAAGACCCCTGTCGAAAAGCCGGTCGGCGTGCCGCTGACCGCATTGACCACCCTGGCGGCGCTGGCCGCCAGCGCCATGCTGCTGCTGGCCGGCTGTGCCAGCCCGGGCAACGTGCGGCCGACGCACAAGCTGGCCGACGCCACTGCGCAAGGCGCCACGTCGACCGCCACGCCGTGGCCCGCCGAGCGCTGGTGGTCGGCCTATGGCGACGCCGGCCTGGACCGTCTGATCGAGCGGGCGCTGGCTGGCCAGCCGACGCTGCAGGCCGCGCAGGCCCGTTTGCAGCAGGCGCAGGCGGCGGTCGGCGTGGCCGATGCCGCGCGCCTGCCGCAGGTCAACGGCTCGCTGACCCTGACCGACCAGCGCTTCACGAAGAACGGCCTGATCCCGCCGCCGCTGGCCGGCGCCACGAAGTGGAGCAACGACGCACAGGTCGCCGCCAGCTGGGAGATCGACCTGTTCGGCCGCCAGCGCGCCGCGCTGGACGCCGCCATCGGCCAGCTGCGCGCAGCCGAAGCCGATACGCAGGCGGCGCGTGTGCTGCTGGCCGGCAACGTCGCCGGCGGCTACTTCAATCTGGCGCGCCTGGTCGAAACCCGCGATGTCGCGAAGCAGTCGCTGCAGCAGCGTGAACAGGTCATTTCGCTGGTGCGGCAGCGCATCGGCGCGGGCCTGGACACCAACGTCGAACTGCGCCAGGCCGAAGGGCTGATCGCGCAATCGCGCGTCGAGATCGAAGCGCTGGACGAAGCCATCGCCCGCACGCGCCATGCGCTGGCCGAACTGGCGGGGCAGGGCCCGAACGCGCTCGACGCGCTGTCGCCGGCGCTGGCCGCGCTGCGCTCGTCGCCGCTGCCGGCCGGGCTGCCGGCCGACCTGATGGGCCGCCGCGCCGACCTGGTGGCGCAGCGCTGGCGCGTCGAAGCCGCATCGCGCGACGTCGACGTGGCGCGCGCGCAGTTCTATCCGAACGTCAACCTGGCGGCCTTCGTCGGCTTGTCCAGCCTGGGGCTGAACAACTTCATCGAAGCCGGCTCGCGCACCTACGGCGCCGGCCCGGCGATCCGGCTGCCGATCTTCGAAGGCGGCCGCCTGCGCGCCAACCTGAGTGCGAAGAGCGCCGAGGTCGACGCCGCCGTCGAAGGCTACAACGGCACGCTGCTGCGCGCCTTGCGCGAAGTCGCCGACGAGGTTTCCAGCCTGCGCTCGCTGGAAGCCCAGCAGCGCGCACAAGCCGATGCCACGTCGGCTGCGAATGCGGCCTACGACCTGGCGCTGCAGCGTTATCAGGCCGGCCTGGGCAACTTTCTGACCGTGCTGACCGCGCAGACCAACGTGCTGGCGCAGCAGCGTGCCAGCACCGACTTGAAGGCGCGCCATCTGGGCAGCGAAGTGGCCTTGGCCCGCGCGCTGGGCGGCGGTTATGCCGCCACCGAATTGCCCGCGCTGGCTGCTGCGCACTGAACAACCGAACACCACAAGCGACCACAAGCGACAACACCATGAGCGACTCTTCCGCCCCCGCTGCGGCCCCCGCCCCGGCCGTGTCACCGAGCAAGCGCAAGCCCGCGCTGCTCGCCGTGGCCGGCCTGACCCTGGCCCTTGGCCTGGCCTACGGCGGCTATTGGGCAGCCTTCCTGCGCCACTACGAAAGCACCGACAACGCCTACGTGCAGGCGCCGGTGGTGCAGATCACGCCGCAGGTCAGTGGCACCGTGCTGGCCGTGCTGGCCGACGACACCGACATCGTCAAGGTCGGCCAGCCGCTGGTGCGGCTGGACCCGGCCGACGCGAAGCTGGCGCTGGAACGCGCCGAATCGCAACTGGCGCAGACGGTGCGCGAAGTGCGCACGCTGTACGCCAACAACGCCAGCTTCGACGCCAACATCAAGCTGCGCGAAGCCGAGGTCGCGCGCGTGCAGAGCGACGTGGCGCGCGCCGTCGACGACGTCAACCGGCGCAAGCCGCTGCTGGCCAGCGGCGCCGTCGGCGGCGAAGAGATGAAGCATGCCGAGATGGCGCTGGCTTCGGCGCGCAGCGCGCTGGCCGGTTCGCAGTCGGCACTGGCCGCCGCGCAGGAGCAGGCGGCGAGCAACCGCGCGCTGACCGAAGGCACCAGCGTCGAGAAGCACCCGAACGTCGAACGCGCCGCCGCCGCGGTGCGCGAAGCCTTCCTCGCGCTGCAGCGCACCGAGGTGCCGGCGCCGGTGACGGGCCAGGTCGCCAAGCGCACGGTGCAGGTCGGCCAGCGCATCGCCCCCGGCACGCCGATGATGTCGGTGGTGCCGCTGGAGCAGGTCTGGGTCGAGGCCAACTTCAAGGAAGTGCAGCTGCGCCAGATGCGCATCGGCCAGCCGGTGAAGCTGACCGCCGACCTGTACGGCAGCAAGATCGAATACACCGGCCGCCTGGCCGGCGTCGGTGCCGGCACCGGTGCGGCCTTTGCGCTGCTGCCGGCGCAGAACGCCACCGGCAACTGGATCAAGGTCGTGCAGCGGGTGCCGGTGCGCGTCGAGCTCGAACCCAGGCAGCTGGCCGAACACCCGCTGCGTGTCGGCCTGTCGATGGAAGCCACGGTCGACGTGGCCCAGCAGACCGGCGCGCCGGTGCTGGGTGCGACCGAGCCGCGTGCCAGCAGCCACACGGCGGTGTTCGAAGTGCAGAACGCCGAGGCCGAGCGCCGCGTGCGCGCCATCATCGCCGGCAACCTGGGGCGGCCGGCGGCGCGTTCGAACGCCGTCGCGCTCGCCAATGCCGCGAATGCCGCCGGCGCCGCCGTCCGCTAGAGCCGCGCCATGAGTGAAGCCATCGCCGCGCCGGCCGGCGGCGCGCCTGCCGCAGCGCCGGCGCCGCGCCCGCCCGGCCCCGTCACCTTCGCGCCGCTGACCGGCGGCGCCCGCATCGCCGGCACCGTGGCGCTGTCGCTGGCCACCTTCATGACGGTGCTCGACACGTCGATCGCGAATGTCTCGATCCCGGCGATCTCCGGCGACATGGGCGTCAGCCCGGGGCAGGGCACCTGGATCATCACGTCGTTCGCGGTGGCCAACGCCATCTCGGTGCCGCTGACCGGCTGGCTGACGATGCGCTTCGGCCAGGTCCGCCTGTTCACGGCCAGCGTGCTGCTCTTCGTGCTGGCGTCGTGGCTGTGCGGGCTGGCGCCGAACATCGAATCACTGATCGCCTTCCGCGTGCTGCAAGGCCTGGTGGCCGGGCCGCTGATCCCGCTGTCGCAGACGCTGCTGCTGGCCAGCTACCCGCAGGCGCTGGCCGGCATCGCGATGGCGCTGTGGGCGATGACGACGATGGTGGCGCCGGTGATGGGCCCGCTGCTCGGCGGCTGGATCACCGACAACGTCGCCTGGCCGTGGATCTTCTACATCAACATCCCGGTCGGCCTGTTCGCGGCCGCGCTGACGTGGTCGCTGTACCGCACGCGCGACCCCGGGCCGCGCCGCGTGCCGCTGGACTATGTCGGCCTCGGGCTGCTGGTGCTGTGGGTCGGCGCGCTGCAGATCATGATCGACAAGGGCAAGGAGCTGGACTGGTTCAACTCGAACCAGATCGTCGTGCTCGCCGTCGTGGCCGCGGTGTCGTTCGCGTTCTTCCTGGCCTGGGTGCTGACCGAGCCGCACCCCATCGTCAACCTGCGCCTGTTCGCGCGGCGCAACTTCCTGATGGCGACGGTGGCGCTGTCGGTGGCCTACGGCCTGTTCTTCGGCAACGTGGTGCTGCTGCCGCTGTGGCTGCAGCAGTACATGGGCTACACGGCCACCTGGGCCGGCATGGTGACGGCGCCGGTGGGTCTGCTGGCGATCCTGCTGTCGCCGTGGGTCGGCAAGAACGTCGGCAAGATCGACCCGCGCAAGCTGGCCACGGTGGCCTTCCTCGGCTTCGCGCTGGTGCTGTGGATGCGCTCGCAGTTCAACGTGCAGGCGCCGGTGATGACGATCCTGATCCCGACGCTGCTGCAAGGCGCGGCGATGGCCTTCTTCTTCGTGCCGCTGCAAGCCATCATCTTCAGCGGCCTGAAGCCCGAGCAGATGCCGGCGGCGTCGGGGCTGTCGAACTTCGTCCGCATCACCGCGGGCGCCTTCGGCACCTCGCTGTTCACGACGCTGTGGGACGACCGCGCCGCAATGCACCACGCCCACCTGGCCGAATCGGTGAACCTGGGCAACAACGCGGCGACCTCGGCGATGGCGCAGCTGGCGGCCGCCGGCCAGACCCCCGAGCAGGCCAGCGCCACGATCAACCGCCTGCTCGACCAGCAGGCCTTCACGATGGCCGTCACCGACGTGTTCTACCTGTCGGCGGTGCTCTTCATTGCACTGATCGGCCTGGTGTGGATGACGCAGCCGAAGCGCTCAGGCGGTGCCGTCGCCGACGCCGGCGGCGCCCACTGACGACGGGGCCGACAGCGCCGCCAGGCAACGCAGGCACAGACAAGTGCTGTAGCGCTGGCGCAGGTCGGCCAGCGTCGCGGCATCCAGCTTGATCGTCGTGCAGGCGCAGGGCTCGGCGTCGTCGACGCCGCAGTGGAAGCTGCCGCCGCAGCGTGGGCAGGTGTCGGGGACGAACGGCGTATCCATGCCCTCAAGGCTACCAGCCGCGGCCCGGGGCCGCAGCGTTTCGTCAAGCTAGGGGATGCGACGGCGCGGCATTGTGCGGACACTGCAGCCGGTCCCCCACGGAGTGTCGCAAATGGCCATGGTCCCACGCACGGAAAAGGGCAAGGCACCACCGCTGCCGCCACGTCGGATCGACGGTGCCGTCGGGGCCGGCCTGGTGCTGGTCTTCCTGCCCGGTCTGGCGCTGTTCTTCGGCATCGAGTGGATCGGCCGCACGCCCGGTGCGGGGCTGCCGGTGCTGGCCATCTTCGGCATCATGATCCTGTTCGGCGCGCTGGCGCTGACCTCCACGCTGTTCACCCGGCTCGGCTTGCACGACCCGGCCGAGGCGCTGGCGCTGCCGGCCGGCTCGATCCGCGCCGCCGTGACCTTGTCGCTGATCGTGCTGTTCGCGATCATTTCGATCATGCTCTACCAGAGCATGTTGCAGACCCGGCTGCTGAGCGGGCTCAGCGCGGCCGAGAAGGAACTCATCGTCAAGGAGCCGAAGAACCAGGTCGTGGCGGTGCTGCCCGGCCCCTGCATTGCTTCAGCCCCGGCCGGCCAGGACTGCGAGCGCCGCTACGAGGTCGAGCTGTCGCATGGCCCGGGCCAGGATGCCAGCGACCTGGCCAAACAACTGCTGACGCTGATCGGAACGCTGGTGACGGCGCTGACCAGCTTCTACTTCGCGGCGAAGACAGCCGCGCCGCCGAAGAAGGACGACGCCGCGCCGGCCACCCCGCCGCCGGTCGCGCCCGATCCGGTCAAGCCTATTGCCGCGGATGCTGCGGCATCGGGCGAAGAGCACAAGGACGGGTGCGACGTGCCGATCGACGAGGCAACCCCGGACCACGAATTGCCCGCAGCCAAGGGAGGCGTCGTCTGACATGGTCTTCTCAATGACATGGTTGCCCGGGGTGCTGAAGGACGCCGGGCTCAAGGTCGCCGAAGTCGATGGCTGGGAAAGCCGGGGGCGCGGCGAGATGGGGCCGCTGGCCGGCGTGATCTGCCACCACACGGTGGGCCCGAAGGTCGGCAACATGCCCAGCCTGAAGGTCCTGGTCAACGGCCGCGGCGACCTGCCCGGGCCGCTGGCCCAGTTGGGCCTGGGGCGCGACGGCACCTTCTATGTCATCGCCGCCGGCCGCAGCAACCATGCCGGTGCCGGCCAGTGGAAGGGCGTGACGGCCGGCAATTCGAGCTTCATCGGCATCGAAGGCGAAAATACCGGCGCGGCCGACGATGTCTGGCCCGACGTGCAGATGGATGCCTACCAGCGCGGCGTGGCCGCGATCCTGCGCAAGCTGAACGTCGGGGCCGACTTCTGCGTCGGCCACAAGGAGTTTGCGCAGCCGCCAGGGCGCAAGATCGACCCGCTGTTCGACATGACGGTCTTCCGCGCCGCGGTGGGCGCGATCCTCGACGGGACAGCGCCGCAGCCGGTCTTGATCCCCGCCGTGGAGCCGGTGCCGGCGCCGGGCGCTGCGCCGGCCCGGCCGACCTTGCGCCGCGGCGCGACCGGCCCGTTGGTCAAGCAGTTGCAGGCCAAGCTGGCCGCCGAGGCCGACGGTTTCTTCGGCCCGCACACCGAAGCGCTGGTGCGCGCCTTCCAGCGTGACCATGGCGCGGTGCCGGACGGCATCGTCGGTCCCAAGACCTGGCGCCTGCTCGACGCGGCCTGAGCGACATCAGGCTCACTACTGCCGCGCCGAGCTGTCGCGCCCAGGCGCATGGCCGGCGCATTGATCGACGAGCGCGAAGCGCAAGCGAAGGCCGGATAGCCAGACGCTGAGCGCGCCGACGGCCATGCCGGTGGGGATGTCGATCAGATGGTGCTGCCAGGTCGTCAGCACCGAAGCCCCGATCAGCACGAACCAGATCTGCAGCGGCAGCCGCCAGCGCGCGCCGACGCCGGGTGCCAGCCGCAGCCACAACAGCAGCAGGACGCTGATATGCAGCGATGGCGCGCGGTTGTACGGCAGGTCGCAGGCGCCGAGCAGATCGAACAGCAGGCCGCAGACGCCGTCCAGCACCGGCCGCTCGAACTGGAAACGCAGCGGAAACAGCAGGTAACAGCCGATCGACAAGGCCAGGTTCACGAGCAGGCGTTTGACGTGCCGTTCCAGCGTCACGCCGCCGCCGCCGATGAAGAACGACAGCACGAAGAAGACGACGATCGACAGGTAGGGCACGATCGTCCACGGCAGCAGCGGCATCGCGCGTTCCCAGTCGAAGACGGCGCTGCCGATGTCGCTGCGCTGCTGCGTGAGCCGGTTGCACAGGCCGTAGGCGGCGGCGAATGCGGCGCTCGTCAGCGCCAGGCGGCGGGCGGCGAGCTGGGGGTTCGGGTTGGCGGTGATCAAGGCGCTCTCCTCGCGACTGGTTGCGACTGTGCCGAGCGCGCCGCGAAGCGTCCTTTACCATCGTGAAGGCTCTTGAAACGAGGTGAAGGTGGCTGCTGCGCGCTATCGCTTCGACCGCTGCGAGCTGCACCCGGCCGAGCGGCGGCTGCTCGTCGACGGCCAGACGGCCGCGCTGGGCGGCCGCGCCTTCGACGTGCTGATGGCCCTGGTCGAGCGGCGCGGCCGCGTCGTCGCCAAGGACGAGCTGCTCGACGCCGCCTGGCCCGGCATGGTGGTCGAAGAGAACAACCTCGCGGTGCAGATCTCGACGCTGCGCAAGTTGCTCGGCGGCGCCGTCATCGCCACCGTCGCCGGGCGTGGCTACCAGTTCACCGGTGAGTTGCAGCCACTCGAACCCATGCCACCGGCGCCGGCCGCCAGCGGCGCCGCGCCGGCGCCGACGACCCGGCTCATCGGCCGCGAAGCCGAACTCGAAACGCTGGCCGCGCTGCTGCGTGCGCACCGGCTGGTCACGCTCGTCGGCCCCGGCGGCATCGGCAAGACGCGGCTGGCGCTCGGCTGGTGCGAAGGGCCGGCGCGCGGCGAGCGTGTGGTCTGGGTCGACCTGTCCGGCCTGTCCGATGTGGCGCTGCTGCCGGCCACGGTGCTGGTGGCGATCGGCGGCACGGCAGCCGGCGCGGCGCCGCTGGCCGCGCTGCGCGAAGCGGTCGCGCCGCTGGCGCTGACGCTGGTGCTGGACAACGCCGAGCCGGTGGCCGCCGAGGTGGCTGCATTGGCGCACGCATTGCTGGACGCGGCGCCTGGCTTGAAGCTGCTGGTGACGAGCCAGGTGCCGTTGCGGCTGCCGGCCGAGCAGGTCTACCGGCTCGGCACGCTGGCGCTGCCCGAAGGCCGCGTCACGCCCGATCAGGCACTGCGCCATGGCGCGGTGGCGCTGTTCGTCGAACGCGCGCGCGCCGCCGACCCGCTGTTCGAGCTGGCGCCGGGCAACGTGACGTCGGTGGTCGAGATCTGCCGCCGGCTGGACGGCTTGCCGCTGGCGCTGGAGCTGGCCGCAGCCCGCGTGCCGTCGCTCGGCGTCACCGCGCTCGCGGCGGCGCTGGACGAGCGGCTGCGCATGCTCGGCGATGCGCAGCGCAGCGCGCCGGCGCGCCAGCGCACGCTGCGCGCGGCGCTCGAATGGAGCCACGGCCTGCTCGACCTGCGCGCGCAGCGCGTGTTCAGCCGCCTGGGCGTGTTCGCCGGCGGCTTCACGCTGGCGGCGGCGCAGGCCGTGGTCAGCGACGACGATCCGAGCCGGGCGCTCGACGGCTGGGCCGTGATGGCGACGATCGGCCGCCTGGTCGAAGACTCGCTGGTGACGCGCGACGCCGGCGAGCCGCCGCGTTACGGCCTGCTCGAATCGGCGCGGCTGTTCGCGCTGGAGCAGCTGGAACGCAGCGGCGAAGCGGCGGCGGTGCGCGCGCGCCACCTGGCCTGGTGCGCCGGCTTCGTCGAGCGCGTGCTGGGCGGCGGCGTGCTCGACGCCGAGCGCGCGGCGCAGATCGCCGCCGAGTACCCGAACCTGCGCGCCGCGCTCGAACAGTCGCTCGGCCGCGAAGGCGGCGACCGCCCCGCCGGCGCCGCGCTCGCCGTGGCGCTGGCGCCGTACTGGAACCGGCTCGACCAGACCGACGAAAGCGACGAGCGCCGGCGCTGGCTCGAGCCGCAGCCGGCGGCCGGCCTCATCCAGCCGCCCGACGCCCCGGGCACCGCCGCCGCCGTGGCGCGCCTGCTGGAGCGGCTGCAGGCCGACGGCCTGGCGGTGGCCGCACCTGGCGCCGGCATGCAGCAGCAGACGGTCATCGCGCTCGCGCGCCGGCTGCGTGCCGAAGACGTGCAGAGCTTCGACGGGGCGCTGAAGGAGATCGAACGCGCCGTCGACATCGCCAGCCGCGTGCTGGCCGGCAGCGCCGATGGAGAAGGCGCCACCGATGCCTTCGTCGGCGACGTGCTGGCCGGCGTGGCCGAGCAGACCCGCAGCGGCGACTTCGACCGCGCCGCCGATGCGCTGGACGAAGCGCTGGTCGAGATCGACCGCCGCGACGCGCAGCGCCAGGCTGCGCTGCAGCGTTCACGCCGTGCACTGCTCGAAGCCGGCGTACAGCAGGATCTGCTGCGCCGCGATGCGTTCGCGGTGGCGCGCCGCATCGAGGCGCTGGCTGCGCTGGACGCGCCGGCGCGGCCGACGCAGTCGGCGCTGTACCTGGAACGCGAAACCCAGGCCTTCGACGAAGGCCGCGTGCAGGGCGTCAAGCTGTCGCTGGCCGTCGCGGCGGAGCTGATGCGCCGGCGCCTGGCCGCGGCGGCCGACGCCGGCGAGCGGCGCGCCGCGATGCGCTCGCTGGCCCGTGCGCTGGTGTTGCAGGGCGAGCGCGAGGCGCGCAAGGCCGCGCTCGAAGAGGCGGTGCGGCTGTGCCGCGAAGCACTGGCCGACTTCGCCGCGGCGCCGACGACGCTGGAATCGGCGGCGCTGCAGCACATGCTGGCCTTCGCGCTGCACCGGCTGGGCGAGCGCGAGCGCAGCTCGGCGCTGCTCGAAGAAGGCGTGCAGTGCTGCCATGAAGCGCTGAAGCTGCGCACGCGCGACCAGCATCCGCAGGAGTGGGCCGAGTCGCAGAGCCAGCTCGGCATGCTGCTGGGCCGGCTGGGCCTGCGCGAGCCGGGCACCGAGCGGCTGGCGGCTGCGGTGGCGGCGCTGCGCGAGTCGCTGAAGGAGAACACGCGATCACGCGCGCCGCAGGAATGGGCGCGCGCGCACAACCTGATCGGCATCGTGCTCGGTCAGATCGCGCAGCGCGAAGGCGGTGTCGAACGCCACCACGAGGCGGTGGCCGCCTTTCGCAACGCCTTGCTCGAACTGACGCGTGAGCTGGCGCCGGTCGACTGGGCGGCGTTGCAGAACAACCTGGGCATCGAGCTGGCGGCGATCGGCGAGCACGACGACGGGCTGGAGACGCTGCAGGCCGCGGTCGACGCCTATCGCGAAGCCTTGCGTGAGTGGACGCGCGAGCGCGCGCCCGGTGGCTGGGCCACCGCGCAGCACAACCTGGGTGGCGCCTTGCGCCTGCTGGGCGAGCGCGAAACCGGCACGCAAAGCCTGCGCGAATCGGTGCTGGCCTTCCGCGAGGCGCTGAAGGAACACACGCGCGAGCGCCTGCCGCTGGCCTGGGCTGCCGGCAAGAACGACAGCGGGCTGGCCTTGCTGGCGCTGGGCCGGCGCGAGGCCGGCACCGAGATGTTCGAGCAGGCCGTGCGGGCGCTGCAAGAGGCGCTGCTCGAACGGCGGCGCGAGTCTTCGCCGGTGGATTGGGCGACGACGCAGCTCGACCTGGCGCAGTCGCTGTTCGCGCTGGGCGAGCGCAGCGGCAGCGCTGAGCGCGTGGCCGAGTCCGCCGCGGCCGCCGAGTCCGCACTCGAGGTCCTGACCAGCGACGGCATGCCCGAACACCACGCGCAGGCGCTGGCCTTGCTGGCGCGCGCCCGGCGCTGGCGGGCCGGGCGCGGTGCGGCGGCACGGCGCCGCGGCTAAGTAGGCCATTTCACAAATACGGCCACGCGATTTCATGCGGCCGTATTTGTGAAATGGCCTACTTGAGCTTCATAAGGCTTTAGAACGCCAAAGGACGTTCCAACGACCCGCTGCGACAGTGCTCGTCAAGGGGCAGCAGCGACGAACGGCATCCGCCGCCCGGCCGCCGCCCTCGACGACGAGGAGCGAACGATGAACCAGCAACTGGAACGTGCGGCAGGGGCAACAACGCTGCGCAGCGTGTTGGCGGCAGCCTTGTTCTGCGGCCTGCAGGCGGGCTGCGGCGGCGGTGACGCGGGCTGGGTGGACCCACCGGTTCCATTCGTCGCCAGCGCGGCCCTGGCCGGCGAGTCCGACTACGGCCCCGGCGACCGGCCCGAGGCGGCCAGCCTGCCCACCAGCGACAGCGCCGCGATGCCGGCGGACCACGCCGCCCGCACACGGCCAGGCCTGTACCTGCGCCGCGCCGACGCCGAACGCTGGGAGCAGCGGCTGCGCGGCGACGTGGTCTGGGTCGATGCCGGCTGCTGCGCCGGCGACACCGCCGAGATGGCCTTGCTCACCGCCTACGGCATGCAGGCGGCGAAGAACCTGGGCAACGACGCGCCGTTCTTCGTCACCGGCAGCAACCAGCGGCTGGCCGCGACGCTGGTCAACCGCCTGGCCGAGACCGGCAGCCGGAACGCCTTTCTGGTGACGCCGTGAACGGGCCGGTGCTGCGCGTGGCTCCGGTGCCGGTTCCTTCGTGGCGCGCGGTCTACCTCAGCGTGCTGCTGTGGTCGTTCGCGGTCTTCAATGCGTTGCGGCTGCTGAGCTACCTGCCGACGCTGTGGGCGATCCACGCCAGCGGCCGCTCCGACCAGCACTCGCTGCTGACCTGGGTCGGCTGGACGCTGTCGAACCTGACGATGGCGCTGTGGCTGTACGAAAAGTCGCAGCACCGGCTCGATGGCGCGGTGGCGCTGAACTTCGGCAACGCCGCGATGTGCGGCGTCGCCTCGCTACTCATCGTCTGGTACCGGCTTTGATGGGGCGCTGCTTCAGACGTGGAACAGCCGGCCACCGGCGAAGGACCAGTTCTCCCAGGTCGTCTCCTTGAAGACCAGCATCAGCTGCTCGGCGTCGAAGCCGGCTTCCGTCAGCGACGCCACCAGGTGCTGCAGCAGCTGGCGCTTGATCTTCACGCTGCGGCCCACCGACCACAGCACCTCGACGAGCGCAAAGCCGTCGCCGCGCGGGCGCGCCGCATCGGGATAGGCCGGGTCGACGATGAACTCGTCGGCGCCGAGCGCGATGACGCGCTGGAAACGGTCGGTCGGCGGCACGCCCACCGCCACCAGCGCGCCGTGCACGGCATCCAGCAGCAGGCGGCGCGTCGCGGCGGGCGTGCTGTCGCGTACGGTCAGTGTCACGAGCGGCATGTGGCCTCCTTCACGGTGGCCGCGGCGCGGCGGCGCGGCCGCAGTTGCCGGCGCAGCCAGGCGAGCGCATCGCCGATGGCCAGGTCGCGCAGTTCGTTGGCACGGCGGCGCGCCAGCGTGCGGATGTCGGGTTGGAGCGGTATGGGGTTCATGAGCCACCTCGGATCGGGACGGTGATGCACTGTCGCCGCCGCAGCGCCGGCGCGAAACCGCGCTGCGCGGACAACGGCTTTGCGCGCGGCGCAACGCCTCCAGCCTTGGCCTTACGATCGCCCGCCATGGCCCGCACCGCTGCGCTGACGATCGACGACTTCGCACTCTTCGCCCGCGTTGCCGAGCTGCGCAACCTGTCGGCGGTGGCGCGCGAGCGCGACGTGCCGCCGTCGCAGGTGTCGCGCGCGCTGGTTCGCATCGAACAGCAGTGCGGCGCACGGCTGGTGCACCGCACGACGCACGGGCTGTCGCTGACCGATGAAGGCGACAGCGTCGCCGCGCACGGCGCGCTGCTGCTGGCGCAGGCAGCGCAGCTCGACGCCGACCTCGACGAGCGCCGCGGCGACCCCAGCGGCCTGGTGCGCGTGGCCACGAGCCCGGTGATGGCGCTGTTCCTGCTGCCTTGCCTGCAGCCGCTGCTGGCGCGGCACCCGCGGCTGCGCATCGAGCTGGCCGCCGACGACCGCATCGTCGACATGGCGCACGACGGCATCGACATCGCCATCCGCACCGGCGCGTCCAGCAGCGACGGCCTCGTCACGCGCGCCATCGGCACGCACGACCGCGCCGTCTACGCCGCGCCCGAATACCTGGCGCGCTGCGGCACGCCGCGGCACCCCGACGAGCTGGCGCAGCACACGCTGATCGGCAACAGCGCCAGCCCGGTGCTGAACCGCTGGCGCTTCATCGAAGGCGGCCAGCCGCGCGAGCTGAAGGTCAGCAATGCGCTGCGCACCGACAACTCGGCCATCGCGCTGGCGATGGCGCTGCAAGGCCTGGGCATCGCGCGGCTGATCGTGGCCATCGCCGCGCCCCACGTGGCGGCCGGGCGGCTGCTGCCGCTGCTGGAAGACTTCGTCGAACGCGGCGCCGTCCCGGTCTACGCGGTGATGCTGCCCGACCGCCAGCGCCTGCCCAAGGTGCGGGTCTGCGTCGAACACTTCGCGGCCTGGTTTGGCGTGGTCCCTAGAATCGACGGATGAGCACCGCATCCACACCGCGGATCACCGAACTGCGCGTGATCCCCGTCGCCGGCCGCGACAGCATGCTGTTGAACCTGAGCGGCGCGCACGGGCCGTTCTTCACGCGCAACCTGCTGCTGCTCAGCGACAGCGCCGGCCGCACAGGCGTCGGCGAAGTGCCGGGCGGCGAGAAGATCCGCCAGACGCTGGAAGACGCGCGCGAGCTTGTTGTCGGCCAGCCGATCGGTGCCCACCAGCGTGTGCTGCAGCAGGTGCAGCGGCAGTTCGCCGACCGCGACGCCGGCGGTCGCGGCCAGCAGACCTTCGATCTGCGCACGACGATCCATGCCGTCACCGCCATCGAATCGGCGCTGCTCGACCTGCTCGGCCAGCACCTGGAAGTGCCGGTGGCCGCCTTGCTCGGCGAAGGGCAGCAGCGCGATGCGGTCGAGATGCTGGGCTATCTGTTCTTCGTCGGCGACAAGGCCAGGTCCGAGCTGCCTTACGCCAGCGACCCCGGCGCCGACAACGACTGGTTCCGCCTGCGCCACGAAGTGGCGATGACGCCGGCGGCCGTCGTGCGCCTGGCCGAAGCCGCGCACGAACGCTACGGCTTCAACGACTTCAAGCTCAAGGGCGGCGTGCTGCGCGGCGACGACGAAGTCGAAGCCCTGGTCGCGCTGCATGAACGCTTTCCGCAAGCCCGCGTGACGCTGGACCCGAACGGCGGCTGGCGGCTGAAAGACGCGATCCGCCTGATGCGCGACATGCGCGGCGTCGTTGCGTATGCCGAAGACCCGTGCGGCGCCGAAGACGGCTTCTCCGGCCGCGAGGTGATGGCTGAATTCCGCCGCGCCACCGGCCTGCCGACGGCGACGAACATGATCGCCACCGACTGGCGCCAGCTGAGCCATGCGCTGGCGCTGCAGTCGGTCGACATCCCGCTGGCCGACCCGCATTTCTGGACCCTGGCCGGCTCGGTGCGCGTGGCCCAGACCTGCCGCGACTGGGGCCTGACCTGGGGCTCGCATTCGAACAACCACTTCGACGTTTCGCTGGCGATGTTCACGCAGGTCGGCGCCGCCGCACCGGGCCGTGTGACGGCGATCGACACGCACTGGATCTGGCAGGACGGCCAGCGCCTGACGAAGGAGCCGCTGCGCATCGAAGGCGGCCTGGTTCAGGTGCCGAAGAAGCCCGGCCTGGGCGTCGAACTCGACATGGCCGAGGTCGAGAAGGCGCACCAGTTGTACAAGACCCACGGCCTGGGTTCGCGCGACGACGCGGTGGCGATGCAAAGCCTGATCCCCGGCTGGACCTTCGACCCGAAGCGGCCGGCTTTCGACCGCTGATCAGGAACGGAACAACAGCCTTCACCGCAGAGGGGCCGAGGACGCTGAGTCAACGCAGAGGAAGACCTGATTTCCTCTGCGTTGACTCAGCGCCCTCAGCCCCTCTGCGGTGAAGGCTGTTTCAGCATTCAGGCCACGAAGCGGTAACCCACGCCGGCTTCCGTCAGCAGGTGCTGCGGCCGCGACGGGTCGGCTTCGAGCTTCTTGCGCAGGTTGGCCATGTGCACGCGCACGTAGTGCGTGTCTTCGGCGTGCGACGGGCCCCATACGCTCTTCAGCAGCTGGCGGTGCGTGAGCACGCGCTCGGGCTGGGCCAGCAGGTGCGTCAGCAGCCGGTATTCGATCGGCGTCAGGTGCACCGGCTCGCCGTGGCGGTCCACCGTGCGCCGCGCCTGGTCGATGCGCACGTCGCCGAAAGCGACCACCGGCTCGCCGCCGGCCTGCGTCTGCCGGCGCAGCTGCGCGCGCACGCGGGCCAGCAGTTCGCCGGCGCCGAAGGGCTTGACGAGGTAGTCGTCGGCGCCGGCGTCGAGCGCGGCGATCTTGTCGGCTTCGCCGGCGCGCGCCGACAGCACGATCACCGGCATCGCCGACCAGCCGCGCAGGTCGCGGATCAGTTCGACGCCGTCACCGTCGGGCAGGCCGAGGTCCAGCACCAGCAGGTCGGGACGGCGCGTGCCGGCATCGATGAGGCCACGCTGGTAGCCGTCGGCCTCATGCACCTCATGGCCTTCGCTGGCCAGTGCCAGCCGCACGAAGCGGCGGATGTCGGCTTCGTCTTCGATGACCAGGACCTTTGCCATGGCCTCAATTGTCTTCGGCGCCGTCCAGCGCCGGCGGCGTGCCGCGCGGCAGCACCAGCGTGAAGCGTGCGCCCCCGGCCGGTCGTGTTTCGCCGCGCAGTTCACCGCCGTGAGCCTTCATGATCGCCAGCCCGATGGCCAGGCCGAGGCCGACACCCGGCGTCGCGCTTTCCTTGCGGCCGCGCTCGAACTTCTCGAACAGCGCCTGCTCGCGGCCGCGCGGCAGGCCGGGGCCGTGGTCGTCGACGGTGACGAGCAACTCGTCGCCGCTGACGCCGGCGCCGATCTCGATGGCGCTGCCGGCCGGCGTGTATTTGGCGGCGTTCTCGAACAGGTTGACGAGCACCCGTTCGATCAGCACCGCGTCGAAGCGCACCAGCGGCAGATCGTCGTCGAGCCGCACGCCGACCGGCCGGCCTTCGAGCAGCGGTGCGGCGGCGCGCAGCGCGCTGCCGACCACTTCGTCCAGCGGCTGCCACTGCAGGTTCAGCGTCACGGCGCCGGCTTGCAGCCGCGCCATGTCGAGCAGGTTGTTGACGAGCGCGTTCATGCGCATCGCGGCGTCGCGCATCGCGGTGGCCACCTGTGCGTGGGCCGGGGCCAGCGCCGGTGGCGTCAGCGCCAGCGACTCGGCCAGGCCAACCAGCGAAGCCAGCGGCGTGCGCAGGTCGTGCGAGATCGCCGACAGCAGCGAGTTGCGCAGGCGCTCGGACTCCATCTGCACGGTGGTGCTCTGCGCCACGTCGACGTAATGCTGGCGTTCCAGCGAGATGGCCAGCAGCGACGCGGCGGTGTCGAGCACACGCCGGTCGTCGGGCGAGGCCGGCTCGGCCACCGCCAGTGCCAGCACGCCGCGCACGCGCATCGGCGCCTTCAGCGGCAGGTACAGCAGCGGCGTGGCCGGCAGCGTGTCGGTGCCGCGGCCGGCAGCGCCGCCGTGGTCGAAGCACCATTGCGCGACGCCGCTGTCGACCGCCGGCGCGTCGCGCCCCGGTGCCGCCAGCGGCGCGCCGAGCCGGTTGTCGTCATCGGCCACGAGCAGCGCGCTGCCGGCGTCGTATTGCACGGCGAAGAAGCGGCTGCCGATCTCGGCCACCTGTTCGGGCAGCAGGGCCGCCGACAGGTCGCGCGCCATCTCGTACAGCGCGCGCACGCGGCCTTCGCGCTGCGTGCTGACTTCGGCCTGGACCTTCAGCCCGGCGGTGAGCTGGCCGACGACCAGCGCCACCAGCAGCATCACGCCGAAGGTCAGCAGGTACTGGATGTCGCTGACGGCGAAGCTGAAGCGCGGCGCGACGAAGAAGAAGTCGAACAGCGCAACGCTGACGAAGGCCGCCAGCACCGCCGGCCCGCGGCCGTACAGCAGCGCCACCACCACCACCGTCAGCAGGAACAGCATGACGATGTTGGTCAGCTCGAACACCGTCAGCAGCGGCGTCGCCAGCAGCGCCACGGCCATGCAGGCCAGCGCGGCGATGGCGTAGTCGCGCCAGCGGATGGCCGGCGCGGCCACGGCCGGCGCCGCAGGTGCCGCAGGTGCCAGTGCGGTGGCGGGCAGTGCGACCTGCAGCACGTCGAGGTCGGCGCCGCGCTCGGCCAGCGCCTGCGCCAGCGACGGCTGCCCCGGCCAGCGCCAGCGCCGCGAGCGCCGGCCCAGCACCACGCGCGACAGGTTGTGCTGGCGCGCGTAACGCACGACCGTGTCGGCCAGCGCGCTGGCGGCCAGCGTCACCGTCGTCGCGCCCAGCTCTTCGGCCAGGCGCAGCGCGCGAGGCGCCGCGCCGGGTGCGCTGCCGGGGGTTTCGACATGCAGCACATGCCAGGGCACGTCGAGCTGCGCCGCCAGGCGTGCGCTGGCACGCACGACCTTCTCGCCGGCCTCGCCGTCGCCGATGCAGGCCAGCAGCGCTTCACGCGTCGGCCAGACCGGCGTCGTGGTGCGGCCGGCGGGCAGCTGGCGGCGGTAGCTCTGCATCTCGTCGTCGACGCGGTCGGCCGTGCGGCGCAGCGCCAATTCGCGCAAGGCGAGCAGGTTTCCTTTGCGGAAGAAGTTCTTCGCCGCCCGCTCGGCTTGCTGCGGCAGGTAGACCTTGCCCTGGCGCAAGCGCTCGATCAGGTCGTCGGGCGGCAGGTCGACGACGACCACCTCATCGGCGTCGTCGAACACCGGGTCGGGCACGGTCTCCTGCACGCGCACGCCGGTGATGCCGCCAACGATGTCGTTCAGGCTTTCCAGGTGCTGCACGTTCATCGTCGACCAGACCGTCACGCCGGCGGCGAGCAGCTCGCGCACGTCCTGCCAGCGTTTCGGGTGGCGCGAGCCGGGCGCGTTGCTGTGCGCCAGCTCGTCGAGCAGCAGCAGGCCGCCGGGATGCGCGCTGCCCCAGGCCAGCGCGGCGTCGAGGTCGAACTCGCTGAGCTGGCGGTCGCGGTACGCGATGCTCTTCAGCGGCAGCCGCGCCAGCCCACGCGCCATCGCCTCGGTCTCGGGGCGGGCATGGGTTTCGACGACACCGACGACGACGGTCTGGCCTTCGGCCAGCGCCGCACGCGCCGCCGCCAGCATCGCAAAGGTCTTGCCGACGCCCGCCGAAGCGCCGAAGAAGATCTTCAGCCGGCCGCGTTCACGCGCAGCTTCTTCTTCCTGCACGCGCTGCAGCAGCGCGTCGGGGTCGGGGCGCTGGTCTTCCGTCACGGCCTCACAACCAGCCCGACTTGCGGAAGCGCCAGTACATGACGCCGCAGACGCTGACGATGAAAGCCACGGCGACGACGTAGCCGTACTGCCACTTCAGCTCGGGCATGTGCTCGAAGTTCATGCCCCAGACGCCGACGAAGAAGGTTGCGACGGCAAAGATGCCGGCCCAGGCGGCCAGGCGCTTGGTGGTCTCGCTCTCTTCGATGGTCACCATCGACAGGTTGACCTGGATCGCGGTGGCGATCGTCTCGCGCAGCGTCTCCAGCGTCGAGTTGCAGCGCACGAGGTGGTCGTAGACATCGCGGAAGTAGTCCTGCGAGCTTGCGCAGACCTGCGGTACGCGGCCGCCGTAGAGCTTGCCGGTGGCTTCCATCAGCGGCACCACGGCATGGCGAACGACGCCGACGCGGCGCTTCAGCGCGTACAGCCGTTCGATGTTCTCGCGCGCGGTGCCGGGGGTGAAGATCTCGCCTTCGATCGTGTCGAGCTCGTTCTCCATCGCGTCGATGACCGGGAAGTAGCGGTCGACCACGGCGTCCATCAGCGCATAGAGCACGAACGACGCGCCCTGCTTGAGCAGGTGCGGCTCGCGTTCGGCGCGTGCGCGCACGCCCAGGAAGCCCTGGCTCGAACGGCTGCGCACCGACAGCACGAAGTTGTGGCCGACGAAGACGGCTACCTCGCCGACGACGAGATCGTCGGTGGGCGAGAACTCGACCATGTGCATGACCGCGAAGATGGTGTCGCCGTATTCCTCGATCTTCGGCCGCTGGTGGCCGTGGCGCGCGTCTTCCACCGCCAGGTCGTGCAGGCCGAATTCGCGCTGCATGTCGAGCAGCTCCTCGTCCTTCGGGTCTTTCAGCGCGACCCAGACGAAGCACTCGGGCCGGTTCAGGTAGTCGCTGATCCTGTCCACCGTGACGTCGGCCAGCTTGGCGCCGTGCGCGTAGACGGCGCAGTTGATCAGCATGCTTTTCCCTCGCGTGGCCTGGACGAAACGGTCAGTTTCGCATGCCGTCCAGCGCCAGGTTCAGCGCCAGCACGTTGACGCGCGGCTCGCCCAGAAAGCCGAGCAGCGGCCGCTCGACGTGCTGGCCGACCAGCGCACGCAACTGGTCTTCGGGCAGGCCGCGAACGCGCGCCACGCGCGCCGCCTGGTAGGCGGCGGCGGCCGGGCTGATGTCGGGGTCCAGGCCGCTGGCGGAGGCGGTGACCAGGTCCACCGGCACCGGTGCGGTGTTGCCCGGGTCGGCGGCGCGCAGCGCTTCGACGCGCGCCTTCACCGCGTCGGCCAGCGCCGGGTTGCGCGGGCCCAGGTTGGAGCCGCTCGACGCCCCGGCGTTGTAGGCCATCGGCGAGGTGGCCGACGGCCGGCCCCAGAAGTATTTCGGGTCGCTGAAGTTCTGGCCGATCAGGCTGGAGCCGACCGGTTTGCCGTCTTTCAGCACCAGGCTGCCGTTGGCCTGGGCCGGGAAGACCACCTGCGCGACGCCGGTCACGAGCAGCGGGTAGGCGATGCCGGTGATGGCTGACAGCAGCACGAAGAGCACGAGGGCCGGGCGCAACGGGTTGTTCAGGGTGTTCATGATTCAAGCCAGAGGGTCAGGTCAGATGAACGGCGACCAGCAGCAGGTCGATCGCCTTGATGCCGATGAAGGGAATGACCACGCCGCCGAGGCCGTAGATGGCCAGGTTGCGGCGCAGCAGCACGGCCGCGCCGACCGGGCGGTAGGCCACGCCTTTCAGCGCCAGCGGGATCAGCCCGATGATGATCAGCGCGTTGAAGATCACCGCCGACAGGATGGCCGAGTTCGGGCTGGCCAACCCCATCACGTTCAGCGCCGCCAGTTGCGGATAGGTGGTGACGAAGGCGGCCGGGATGATGGCGAAGTACTTCGCCACGTCGTTGGCGATGCTGAAGGTGGTCAGCGAGCCGCGCGTCATCAGCATCTGCTTGCCGGTCTCGACGATCTCGATCAGCTTCGTCGGGTTGCTGTCCAGGTCGACCATGTTGCCGGCTTCCTTGGCCGCCTGCGTGCCGGTGTTCATCGCCACGGCCACGTCGGCCTGGGCCAGCGCCGGTGCGTCGTTGGTGCCGTCGCCCGTCATCGCCACCAGGCGGCCGGCGGCCTGGTGTTCGCGGATCAGCTTCAGCTTGGCTTCGGGCGTGGCTTCGGCCAGGAAGTCGTCGACGCCGGCCTCCGCGGCGATGGCCGCGGCGGTGAGCCGGTTGTCGCCGGTGACCATGATGGTCTTGATGCCCATGCGGCGCAGCTCGGCAAAGCGCTCCTTGATGCCGCCCTTGACGATGTCCTTCAGCTCGACCGCGCCCAGCACCTTGGTGCCGTCGGCCACCACCAGCGGCGTGCTGCCGCGGCGCGCGATCTCGTCGACCGCCGCGCTCACCGCCGCCGGGAAGCTGCCGCCCAAGGCCTCGACATGGCGCCGCACCGCGTCGCCCGCGCCTTTGCGCACTTGCCGCATCTTGCCAAGGACAGCGATGTCGACGCCGCTCATGCGCGTCTGCGCCGTGAAGTGCACGAAGCTGGCGCCTTCGACCTCGCGTTCGCGTAGCTTGAACCGCTGCTTGGCCAGCACGACGATGCTGCGGCCTTCGGGCGTTTCGTCGGCCAGCGACGCCAGCTGCGCCGCGTCGGCCAGGTCGGCTTCCTTGACGCCGGGTGCCGGCACGAAGGCCGCGGCCTGGCGGTTGCCCAGCGTGATGGTGCCGGTCTTGTCGAGCAGCAGCACGTCGACGTCGCCGGCGGCTTCGACCGCGCGGCCCGACGTGGCGATGACGTTGGCCTGCAGCATGCGGCTCATGCCGGCGACGCCGATGGCCGACAGCAACCCGGCGATGGTGGTCGGGATCAGGCACACCAGCAGCGCCACCAGCACCGTGATCGACACTGCCTGGCCGGCCTTCGACGCGTCGACGCTGAACTGCGAAAACGGCAGCAGCGTGACGGTGACGCCGAGGAAGACGATGGTCAGCGCCACCAGCAGGATGGTCAGCGCGATCTCGTTCGGCGTCTTCTGGCGCTTGGCGTTTTCGACCATGCCGATCATGCGGTCGACGAAGGTCTCGCCGGGGTTGACGGTGACGCGCACGACGATCCAGTCCGACAGCACGCGCGTGCCGCCGGTGACGGCCGAGAAGTCGCCGCCGGATTCGCGGATGACGGGCGCCGATTCGCCGGTGATGGCGCTCTCGTCGACCGACGCGACGCCGTCGATGACCTCGCCGTCGGCTGGCACCACGTCACCCGCTTCGATCAGCACGACGTCGCCTTTGCGCAGGCTGTCGGCTTCGAGCGGGTGCCACTTCATCGTGGTGCGCAGCGTGCCGCCCTTGTATTCGCCTTCGAGCTTCTTCGACCAGGTGGCTTTCTTCAGCCCGCGCAGCGAAGCCGCCTGCGCCTTGCTGCGGCCTTCGGCCAGCGCCTCGGCGAAGTTGGCGAACAGCACGGTGAACCACAGCCACAGCGCGATGCCGATGGTGAAGCCGTCATGCACCTGCAGCGCCATCAGCGTGCTCAGCACGCTGCCGACCCAGACGACGAACATCACCGGGTTGCGCCACTGCACGCGCGGGTCGAGCTTCTTGAAGGCCTCGCCGATGGCGGGCACGGCGAGCGTGCGGTCGAACAGGGAAAACGATTGGCGGGTCATGTCAGGCCTCCTGCCGGGCCGCCCCAAGGGAGGCCTTCGCCCCCTCGGGGGGCAGCGAACGAATGTGAGCGTGGGGGTTCATGGCTTTGCCCACAGTTGCAGATGCTCGACGACCGGCCCCAAGGCCAGCGCCGGCACGTAGTTCAGCAGCCCGACCAGCAGCACCGTGCCGATCAGCAGGCCGACGAACAGCGGGCCGTGCGTCGGCATGGTTCCTTCGTTGGCAGCGATGCGCTTCTTGCTGGCCAGCGCGCCGGCGATGGCCAGTACCGGCACGATCACGCCGAAGCGGCCGAACCACATCGCTATGGCCAGCCAGACGTTGTAGAAAGGCGTGTTCGCCGACAGCCCGGCAAAGGCGCTGCCATTGTTGTTGGCGGCCGAGCTGAAGGCATACAGCACCTCGGCAAGACCGTGGCCGCCGGGGTTCAGGATGCCGGCACGGCCGCCTTCGCTCATCACCGCGATGGCCGTGCCCAGCAGCACCAGCAGCGGCGTCACCAGGATCGCGATCGAGACCATCTTCATCTCGTAGGCCTCGATCTTCTTGCCCAGGTATTCGGGCGTGCGGCCGATCATCAGCCCGGCGATGAACACGGCCATGATCGCGAACAGCAGCATGCCGTACAGGCCCGAGCCGACGCCGCCGAAGACGACCTCGCCGAGCTGGATCAGCACCAGCGGCACCAACCCGCCGAGCGGCATGAAGGAGTCGTGCATCGCATTCACCGCGCCGCAGGACGCGGCGGTGGTGATGGTCGCGAACAGCGCCGAAGCGGCGATGCCGAAGCGCGTTTCCTTGCCTTCGAAGTTGCCCGCCGTGACGTCCACGCCCAGCGCGGCCAGCTTCGGGTTGCCGACCTGTTCTGCCGACATCGCGATCACGGCGAAGACGACGAACAGCAACGCCATCGCGGCGAAGATCGTCCAGCCCTGGCGAGCGTCGCCGACCATGCGGCCGAAGACGAAGCACAGCGCCGCCGGTATCAGGAAGATCGAGACCATCTGCGCGAAGTTCGTGACCGCGCTCGGGTTCTCGAACGGATGCGCCGAGTTGGCGTTGAAGAAGCCGCCGCCATTGGTGCCGACCATCTTGATCGCTTCCTGCGAAGCGACCGGGCCGACCGCCAGGCGCTGCACCTCGCCTTGCAGCGTGTGCACGTCGACCGACCCGGCCAGCGTCTGCACGACGCCGGCTGCGGCCAGAGCCAGCGCGAACACCAGCGACAGCGGCAGCAGGATCCACAGCGTGCAGCGCACCAGGTCGGCCCAGACGTTGCCGACGACCTGCGCCGAATGGCGCGCGAACCCGCGAATGAGTGCGATGACGACGACGATGCCGGTGGCGGCGCTGAAGAAGTTCTGCACCGTCAGCGCCAGCATCTGCGTCAGGTGGCTCATCGTCGATTCGCCGGCATAGCCCTGCCAGTTGGTGTTGGTGACGAAGCTGACGGCGGTGTCGAAGGCCGAGTCGGGGCTGACGGCGGCAAAGGCCTGCGGGTTCAGCGGCAGCAGGCCTTGCAGGCGCTGCAGTGCGTACACGGCAAGCACGCCGAGGCCGTTGAAGATCAACAAGCCCATGGCGTAGCGCAGCCAGCCGGTCTCTTCATCGGCGCGCACGCCGGCCAGGCGGTACAGCGGCGCTTCGAGACGCGTGCCGAAGGCGAAGCGGCCGGCCATCACGGCGTCGATCCAGCGCGCCATCGGCCAGGCCAGCAAGGTGACGGTGGCGCAGAAGACCACCAGCAGGGTCCAGGCGGCGGCGTTCACGAAAAGTCCTCCGGCCGCAGCAGCGCGGCGACCAGGTAGACCAGCAGGCCCGCGGCGCAGGCCGCCGACAACCACAGCATCCAGTTCATGACTTCGCTCCCGGCGCCAGCCGCGCACAGCCCCAGGCCAGCCCGGCGAGCAAGGCCCAGCCGGCGGCAGCGAGAGCGAGGTAGATCAGGTCCATGACCATCCTTCACGAGCCCGTTCGGGCGATGAAGGAATGCTAGGAAGGCGGCCGTCAAGACGGGGCCAACATGAACTTGCGCGGCATCAAGAACGCATCAAGACCCGCTTGACGGCAGGTTCGCTTTCGGCTTCATAATAAGAACAATTCGCATTACAAATGGCTTCCATGTCGTTCTGGGCTTTCTGGAAAGAGCTGGCGCCGTCGCTGCTGCCGCGCAGCGGCGCCGCCGGGCGTCAGCCGGCGGCCGGGCCGCGCGGTTCGCTCGCGCTGGACGGTGCCGCCACCGGGCTGGCGTGCCGCGTGGTGGCCGTGCATTCGCCCGACGGCGTGCCCGACTGGGGCCGCTGGCTGGCCGAGATCGGTTTCCTGCCCGGTGAACACGTCACCGTCACCGCACGCAGCCCCTGGGGCGGCGACCCGATGGTCGTGCGCATAGGGCAATCGACCTTCGCCTTGCGCCGCGCCGAAGCGGCCTGCGTTCAGGTCCAGGCGTTGTGATTGGAGCCCGAGCGCCGGGCCGCCCCAAGCCGGGCTCGGTCCCCTCGGGGGACCGACCGCGGTACTCCGCGGGCGAGGGGCCAACAACATGACCGAAGCCGTTGTCCACGTCCACCGCGGCGGGCCGCTGGTGGCGCTGGTGGGCAACCCGAACTGCGGCAAGACGGCGCTGTTCAACCTGCTCACCGGCAGCCGCCAGAAGGTGGCCAACTACGCCGGCGTTACCGTCGAGCGCAAGGAAGGCAGGCTGCGCACGAAGGACGGCAAGCACCTGCGCGTGCTCGACCTGCCCGGCGCCTACAGCCTGCATCCGCGTTCGCCCGACGAGCGCATCACCGTCGACGTGCTGCATGGCCGCGCGCGCGGCGAGAAGCGGCCCGAGCTGGTGGTCTGCGTCGTCGACGCCACCAACCTGCGGCGCAACCTGCGCCTGGTGCTGGCGGTGCAGCGGCTGGGCCTGCCGGTGGTGGTGGCGCTGAACATGGTCGACCTGGCCGCGCGGCGCGGCCTGAAGGTCGACCCCGAAGCGCTGTCGCGTGAACTCGGCCTGCCGGTGGTGCCGACGGTGGCCGTCAAGTCCGAAGGCGACAGCCCCTTGCGCGCGCTGCTCGAAGACCGCTCGCTGTGGCGGCCGACCACCGCGCCGGCCGAGGTGCTGCACCACGACGGCGACCACCACGCGGTGCAAGGCATCCTGGAACGGCTGGGCCTGGACGCGGCAATGCCGCACACCGTCAGCGACCGCATCGACCGCATCGTGCTGCACCCGGTGTTCGGCCCGCTGCTGCTGGTGCTGGTGCTGTTCTTCGTGTTCCAGGCGGTGTTCTCATGGGCGACGGTGCCAATGGACCTGATCAAGGCCGGCACGGCGGCGGTCGGCGAAGCCGTCAGCGGCGCGCTGCCCGAAGGCCTGCTGCGCAGCCTGCTCGTCGACGGCATCATCGCCGGCGCTGGCGGCGTGCTCGTCTTCCTGCCGCAGATCATCATCCTGTTCTTCTTCATCATCGCGCTCGAAGAGTCGGGCTACCTGCCGCGCGCGGCCTTCCTGCTCGACCGGCTGATGGGCGGCGTGGGTTTGTCGGGGCGTTCGTTCATCCCGCTGCTGTCGAGCTTTGCCTGCGCCATCCCTGGCATCATGGCCGCGCGCACGATCGCCGACCCGCGCGACCGGCTGGTGACGATCATGATCGCGCCGATGATGACGTGCTCGGCGCGGCTGCCGGTGTATGCGCTGCTGATCGGCGCCTTCATCCCGCAACGCGCGGTGCTCGGCGGGCTGGAGCTGCAGGGGCTGGTGCTGTTCGGCCTGTACATCGCCGGCGTCGTCGGCGCGCTGGCGGTGGCCTGGGTGCTGAAGCGCTTCACCACGCGCGGCCAGGTGCGTTCGCTGATGATGGAACTGCCGTCGTACCACTGGCCGGCTGCGCGCAACGTGGCCATCGGGCTGTGGCAGCGGGTGGTGATCTTCATGCGCCGCGTCGGCGGCATCATCCTGGTGCTGACGATCGCGCTGTGGGCGCTGTCCAGCTTCCCCGGCGCGCCCGAAGGCGCCACCGGCGCGCCGATCGAATACAGCATCGCCGGCATGATCGGCAAGGCGCTGGCGGTGCTGTTCGCGCCGATCGGCTTCAACTGGCAGATCAGCATCGCGCTGGTGCCGGGGCTGGCGGCACGCGAGGTGGCGGTCAGTGCCCTGGGCACCGTCTACGCGCTGTCGGCGACGGCCAGCGACACCGCGCAGGCGCTGTCGCCGCTGATCGCCAAGGGCTGGTCGATGGCGACCGCGATGTCGCTGCTGGCCTGGTACGTGTTCGCGCCGCAATGCCTGAGCACGCTGGCCACCGTGAAGCGCGAAACCGGCGGCTGGACCTGGCCGCTGGTGATGGCCGGCTACCTGTTCGCGCTGGCCTACGCGGCGAGCTTCATCACCTACCGCGTGGCGCTGGCACTGACCGCCTGAGCGGCGGTCATTTCGTCGCCGTGACCGCTTTCGGCGGTCACTTCATCGAGTAGCCGCGCCCGTCCATGCACGCCTCGACGGCGCGCTGGAACACGCTGGCCTCGGCCATCGCCGCCGGCTGCGTCGTCGCCCAGCGGTTGCACTCCTGGCGGTCGTATTCGGTCTGCTGGCTGGTCTGGCCGTTGCGCGGGTAGATGATCGGGTCGGGCCGGGTCGGTGCCACCGAGACGGCGGGCCGCTCCACCACCACCGGCGGGTCGGCCGGCATCGCATACACCACCGGCGGTGCCGCGAAGACGACGGCCGGGCCCCAGGGGCGCAGCCACGGGCCGCGGTAACCGTAGTAGCCGTGGCCATAGCCATAACCGTAGCCGACGGCGCCGTAGTACGGGTAGCCGAAGTTCAGGTCGACGGAAACGCCGACGCGGGCCTGCGCGGCGCCCACGCTGCCCACGAGCAGCGCCGCAGCGACGCACAAGCGGCGCAGGCTGGAAGCTTGTCTGAAGAGCATGGCGAAGTCCCTCTTGGTCGAGATTCGGATGATCGCGCAGCGGCGTGGGCTTGTCGCGGCCGGCTTGCAAAGAAACGTGAAGCCCGACTGCTTCTAGCGCAGCAGGCCCTTGGTTTCGATGAACTCGACCACCGCGGCCAGGCCTTGCTGCGTCTTCAGGTTGCTCATCACGAAAGGCCGGTTGCCGCGCATGCGCTTGGTGTCGTCGGCCATCACGCTCAGGCTCGCGCCGACATACGGTGCGAGGTCGGTCTTGTTGATGACGAAGAGGTCGCTCTTCGTGATGCCGGGGCCGCCCTTGCGCGGGATCTTCTCGCCGGCGGCGACGTCGATGACGTAGATCGTCAGGTCGCTCAGCTCCGGGCTGAAGGTGGCGGCGAGGTTGTCGCCGCCGGATTCGATGAACACGATGTCGGCGTCCGGAAAGTCGGCCAGCAGCCGGTCCACCGCTTCGAGGTTGATCGACGCGTCTTCGCGGATCGCCGTGTGCGGGCAGCCGCCGGTCTCGACACCGAGGATGCGCTCCGGCGCCAGCGCGCCGGCCACGGTAAGCAGGCGCTGGTCTTCCTTCGTGTAGATGTCGTTGGTGACGACGACCAGGTCCCAGCGGTCGCGCATCGTCTTGCACAGCATCTCGACCAGCGTCGTCTTGCCCGAGCCCACCGGGCCGCCGACGCCCACGCGCAGCGGCGGCAGCTTCTTCGTGCGGCCGGGGATGCCGTGGCGGGTGGAAAGCAAGGCGCTGTTCATGTTTTCGCGTGTGTCGATCTGGACATACGAGTTTACGCGGCGGGTACTTTGGTTCACCGCGCAGCAGTCCGGCCCACGCAGATTGCGTCGGTCGAGCCGATCGGCCCGACACGATGAACGAACAAGCCTGACCACGAGGGATCCTTGACATGAATCCATTGAAGAAGGCCGCCGACGCGGCGGTATCGATGAGCACCAGCCGGCGCGGCGCACTCGGCGCACTCAGCGGCCTGGGCGCGCTGACGATCTGGGGTTGCGGCGGCAACAGCGCCGACAGCGCCAGCGAGACGGCGAGCGCCAGCGCCGTCGACGCGGCCAGCGAATCGGGGCTCGAAAAGATTCTGGCCACGACGACGACCACCTGCACGGTCGTCGCCGAGGAGACCGAAGGCCCCTATCCGTTGCGCGCGATCCTGTCCAACAGCGCCATGCTGCGCAGCGACATGACCGAGAGCAAGACCGGCGTGCCGCTGACGCTGCGCATCAAGCTCATCGACGTCAACAACGCCTGCGCACCCATCGTCGGCGCTTCGGTCTACATCTGGCATTGCGACAAGGACGGCCTGTACTCCGGCTACGACGTCAACAACAACGCCGGCCAGGCCGGGTTGACCTACCTGCGCGCCGTGCAGGTGTCCGACAGCACCGGCCGCGTGACCTTCAAGTCGATCTTTCCGGGCTGGTACGCCGGCCGCATCACGCACATCCACGCGATGGTGTTCCTGGCCGGCAGCAGCCTCGGCAACTCGAGCACCGCGATGGCGACGACGCAGTTCGGCTTCCCGCCGGCGGTGACGACGGCGGTCTACAACAGCGCGCTCTACACGAAGGGCCAGAACACATCGGTGACGAGCTTCTCGGCCGACAACGTGTTCAGCGACGGCACCAGCACCGAGCTGCTGACGCTGTCCGGCAGCGTCAGCGCGGGCTACCTCGGCGCCATCGTGCTCGGTATCGACCAGACGCACAGCTCCGGTGGCAGCGGCGGCGGTACGCCGCCAACGAGCCCGCCCACGCGCCCGGGCGGCGTGGTCTGAAGCGAATCGGAACAAGGAACGACAACACCATGAAACTTTCATCCATTTCACTCGGCCTGGCCAGCGTGGTGCTGGCCGCCGCCATGCCCGCGCAGGCGGCCCTGGACGACGCCGGCTTCGAAAGCGCGCTCGGCAGCGCCTGGAGCACCAGCGGCAGCGTCGCGCGCAGCAGCGACGACGCCTACAGCGGCAGCTGGTCGCTGCTGCTCGCCGACGCCGACGCGTCGGCCACCTACAGCTTCAGCACCGGCATCGCGGTCTCGGCGATCAGCGAGCTGTCGCTGTACGTGAAGAGCGCATCCGGGCCGCTGAACTACGTCGTCTTCGGCTACAGCGACGGCAGCAGCGGCACCAGCTACGCCATCGACGATCTCGGCGGCAGCAGCGACTGGGAGCAGTTCTCGCTGCTCGCCGACCTCGGCACCGGCAAGACGCTGACCAGCCTGACGCTGTACGGCAACAGCGGCGCGTCGACCTTCATCGACGACATCGCGCTCGTCACCGCCGTGCCCGAACCGGCGACCTGGGCGATGTTCGGCGCCGGCGCGCTGTTGCTGGCGGCGCGCCGCCGCCGTGGTGGCTGACTCCGTGGCTGACTCCGTGGCTGACCGGCAACGGCGCCGCCTGCTGCAGCAGCTGGGCCTCGGCCTGGCGCTGCCGCTGGTGGGATGCGGCGGTGGCGGCGGCACTGCCGCCACCGATGCCACCGCGTCAAGCGCGGACACGGCCAGCGCCGACAGCGGCATCTGGCCGTGGGCCGGCACCAGCACCACGGCGGAGGCGCCGAGCATCGACGACTTCGTCGAGGTCGTTGCCGACGGCAGCGTGGTCTACCCGTTCCACGCCAGCATCGTCAGCAGCACCACCGACCCGGTCAGCGGCGAGACCAGCGACACCAGCAGCACGGCCACGCTGGCGCCGTACTGGATCAGCAAGCTGCTGGTGACGAACGCGCAGTGGAAGGCCTTCTGCAACGCCATGGGCAGCAGCTGGTGGCCGAGCACGGCGCGCACCGCCGGCCAGTACTGGTACGGCGGCGCCTACCCGGCGGACAAGGAAGACCACCCGGTGTTCTTCGTATCGCTCGTCGCCGCGCGCGCCTATTGCGCCTGGCTCGAGACGCAGATCGACGGCTGGCACTTCTACGTGCCGACCGAAGGCGAGTGGGAATACGCGGCACTCGGCGCGAACGCCGGCTTCAGCTATCCGTGGGGCGCGGCCGCCGGCATCAGCTACGACGCCAGCAGCGGTGCCTTGATCACGCCGTTCAACTGCAACGCCGACTGCACGCAGTACGTGCTGTGGCTGTCGAACCTGACGACGCTGACCTACCGCAACGACAGCGTCGTCACCATGCTCAGCGACGGCACGGCGCTCGTCGACGACAGTGCGCCGCTGGCGCGTGTCTTGGCCATGAACGCCAGCGGCGGCGTCAGCGGCTGGCAGTACGACAGCGACAGCAACCGGGCTTTCGCCGACTTCGCCAACTCCGACGTGTTCCGCGAACTCGTCTCCGTCTACGGCGGCTTCAGCACGCCGGTGGGCCACTACGCCGCCGGCCAGAGCTGGTGCGGCTGCCACGACATGGCCGGCAACGCCTACGAGTGGACTTCGACGATGAACGTCGCGAGCAACGGCGCCGAGTCCGGCAGCAGCGTCAACTGCGTCAAGGGCGGTTCGTGGTACGCCACGGCCAGCAGCGGCAAGAGCAGCGGCCGTGGCGAAGGGCGCAGCGCCAGCGGCGCTTACCACTCGGTGGGTTTTCGCGTCGCCGCGCGCGCAAAGTGACGCGCGAGGTGAACTACTTCTGCGCCGGCGGGCGCTGGCCGCCCGGCGGCTGACCGCTCGGCCGTGCGGCGAGCACGCCGTTCGACAGCTGGCAGACGCCGGTCATGGTCTCGCCGCGGTGGCCGGTGAAGCTGACGCTGGTGCCTTCGGTCTTGCCCTTGCAGGCGGCCACCGCTTCCGGTGGCGGGCCCGGCGGCTGGCCGGTGGGCGGCTTGTCGTCGGCGGCGAAGGCGGTGCCGGCCAGGGTGGCCAGCACGATCAGGAGCGGGAGTGGGTTTCGGATCTTCATGGTGGTGGTGGGTTTCAAGCGATGGTGATCGTCAGGCTCGCGGCATAGCCGTTCGTGGTGTCGCCGCTGATGCTGACCATCTCGTAGGTGGTGCCGTCGCTGAACACGTTGTCCGCCGAGAAGCTGGTGACTGACGTGTTCTGCCCCTTCGTGTACAGCGACGAGTTGTAGACCGCCTGCGTCACGGCCAGCGGGAAGGCGAGCTGGGTCGTCGCCGTGGCCGTGACGTTGAGGTTGTCGTTGAGGTAGATCTGGGCATGGATGTGCGTGATGCGGCCGGCATACCAGCCCGGGTAGATGGTCGTGAACGTGACCTGGCCGTTGCTGTCGCTGACCTGGATGCCGCGCAGATAGGTCAGCCCCGTCTGGCCGGCATTGGTGCTGGTGCTGTAGCCCGAGTACAGGCCGTCCTTGTCGCAGTGCCAGATGTAGACCGCGGCATTGCTGATCGGCGTGCAGCCGTCGCTGGCGTCCAGCACAGTCAAGGTCAGCGTCAGCGGCACGCCGGTCTTGCTTTCGCGGATGTCGCTGCGCACGATGGCCGAGTTCGACAGGATCGCCAGCAGCGGGTACGGCCCCTGGGTCTCGGTCGGCGTGATCGTGCAGCTGCCGGCGCTGCTGCGCGTGACGGTGGTGGTGTAGGTCCGTGTCGTGATGCCGTCGGCGGCCGTGACGACGATGCTGAAAGCATTGCTGCCGACCGCCAGCGCGACCGATGCCGATGCGCTGCCGCTGGCCACCGTCGTCCCGTTGACCTTGATCGTGGCGGTGCTGCTGGTGGCCGTGGGCGTGACGGTGATCGCCGTCACGGTGTTGGCCACAGACACGCTGTAGGCCGTGGTCGCCGCGGCAAAGGCCGGCGACAGGCTGCCCTGCGACAAGGCCAGCGCGGACAGGCTGGCGTCGGTCGACACCGACGCCGCGGCGCGCGTGGCGGTGATCGTCGTCGTGCTCGTCGTGCTGCCGTCTTCGGCGGTGACGACGATGCTGATCGCATTGCTGCCGACACCCAGCGCAATGGCACTCGAGACGCTGCCGTTGACGACCGTGCTGCCGTTGACCTTGATCGTTGCCGCGGCGCTGGTCGCGGTGGCGGTGACGGTGACCGACGACACGCTGTTGGCCACCGAAACGCTGTAGCTCGCGGTGGCCGACGCGAAGCTCGGCGTCAGCGCGCCGGCCGAGAACACCAGGTCGCTCAAGGAGGCGTCCGACGAGATGCTGGCCGCGGCGCGCGTGACGACGATGGTGTAGGTGCGGCTGGTGCTGCCGTCGGCCGCGGTCGTGACCAGCGACAGCGTCGTCGAGCCGACCGCCAGCGACAGCGCCGCCGACGTGGCGCCGCTGGCCACCGTGCTGCCGTTGACCTTCACGCTGGCGCCGCTGTCGGCCAGCGTCGGCGTCACGGTCAGCGAGGTCACGCTGTTCGCCACGGCCAGCGTGTAGCTGGTGGTGGCGGCGTCGAAGGCCGGCGACAAGCCGGCCACCGACAGGCTCAGGCCCGCCAGCGCGGCATTGCTCGAAGCGCTGCTGGTGCTGCCGCCACCGCCGCAGGCGGCGAGGGCGAGCGCGGTGAAGGCGCTGACGGCGCCCAGGGCGTCGCGGCGGCGCGTCGGGCGGGGTTCGGTGGTTTGGCTCATCGGTTCTTGCCGGATCAGACGGAGATGCCGACTTCCAGCGTCGCGCTGTAGCCGTCGGTGGTGTTGCCGGTGACGGTGGCCAGCTGCGTCGAATAGCCGTCGCTGAAGATGCCGTCGGTGCTGAAGCTGGTGGCTGCCAGGTTGGCGGCGCTGCCGGTGTAGCCGCTGGTCGCGTAGACCGCGCTGCTGATGGCGGTGGGGAACGCGATCTGCGAGGTCTTCAGCTTGTTCGAGAAGCTGGTCGCGGTGGTCGTGCTGCGGTAGACCTCGAAGTGCATGTGCGGCACGCGGCCGCTGTAGCAGCCCGGGAAGATGGTGACGAAGGTCGCCACGCCGCTGCTGTCGGTGGCCTGCACGCCGCGCAGGTAGTTCTGCGCCGTGACGCCGCTCGAGTACAGCGAATAGCGGCCGAGCGCGTCGCAATGCCAGAGGTAGATCGCATAACCTTCCAGCGAGGCGCAGGACGCATTGGTGTTGACGAGCTGCATCTTCAGCGTCACCGGAACGCCGCTGGCGGTGCCGCTGGCGCCGGCAATGCTCGAGCGGATGTCGCTGCGCACGATGCCCGACAGCAGCAGCACGTTCGACGTGCTGCCGTTGCTGGTGTTCGAGCCGTCGCCGGGATACGGGCCCTGGGTCTCTTCCGGGATCACCGAGCAGGTGGTGCTGGTCGTGGTGGTGCCGGTGCTGCCGGTGGAGCCGCTGCTCGTCGACGTGCTGGTGCTGCTGGTGCTGTCGTCGCCACCGCCGCCGCAGGCGGCCAGGCCGACCGATGCGGCGCCGCCGGCGACCAGCCAGCGCAGCGCACGGCGCCGGTTCGCGGCCTGTTGGATCAGGGCTTCGAGGTCGGCGGCAAGGCCGTGGTCATGGTCGTGCATCAAGGCGGTCTCCGGTGGTTGGGTGGGTGCGGGTTCAGGCGGCGATGGCCAGGCGAAGGCGGGCCTGGCCATGGCTGTCGGCCGGCAGCTCGACGTTGTCGCTGGCGATGGCGCTGAGCTGGCCGTCTTCGGTGAGGTAGACCTTCACGCGCAGGTCGCAGGGCGGCCGGCAGTGCAGGCGAAAGTAGGCGATGCCGGCGTCGTCGGCGATCTGCACCGCCTGCGCGTCGGCGCGCTCGCGCTGCGCCACGTAGACGGCGGCACCGGTCAGCGGGCGGCGGCTGCGCGCCACCTGCACCGACATCACCAGCGCCGGGCCGTCCTCGGCGCTGCCGACGTCGGCGCGCAGCAGCGCCGACGTGGCCAGCATGGCCAGCAGCGGGTAGGGGCTGTCGCAGGGCTCGGCCTGCAGCAGGCGTTCGGCAAAGGGTTCGGGATCCGGCATGCCCGGCACTGTGCCGGGCGCATGTATCGAGCGTTCAGCCGTTGCGTGTCGGCGCGGACACAGTTGTTGCCGGCGCCGCCGTCGGCAGCACCAGCCGGGCGCGCAAGCCGCCGTGCGTGCGGTTGTTCAAGGTCAGCCGGCCGCCGTCGCGTTCGGCCAGGTCGCGCGCGATCGCCAGCCCGAGCCCGTGTCCGGCGCGTGCGTGCGACGTCGTCAGCCGCACCCAGGGCTTGAAGGCCTGTTCGAGCTGCTCGGGCGGGATGCCGGGGCCGCGGTCGTCGACGGTGATCTCCAGCCCTTCGGCACCGGCAACCAGCCCCACCTGCGCGCTGCCGCCGTAGCGCAGCGCGTTGCCGACCAGGTTGTCGACGATGCGGCGCAGCGCGGCCGGCCTGGCGCGGGCGCGCGCCTCGCCCGACGCGGCCAGGCTGACCTCGTGCCCGGCCACGGCATGGTCGTCGACGATGGCTTCGAGCAGCGAGCGCACGTCGAGCAGGCCGGGCTCACTGCCGTCGCGCTGCTCGCGCAGCACGGCCAGCGTGCTGTCCATCATTTCGCTCATCTCGTGGATGTCGGCGCTGGCGGCGTCGGCCAGGCTCTCCGGCACGTCTTCCAGGCGCATGCGCAGGCGGGTCAGCGGCGTGCGCAGGTCGTGCGACAAGGCGGCCATGTGCATGCCGCGGGCGTCGAACTGTTCCTGCAGCCGGCGTGCCATGGCGTTGAAGACATGCGCGGCCGAACGCACTTCGACCGTGCCGCGGCCTTCATCGAGCAGCGGCAGCGCCGCACCATGCGAGAAGCCGTCGGACAGCGTGCCGGCGGCGCGCGACAGGCGGCGCATCGGCGCCGACAGCCAGCGTGCGCCGAGCGCGGCGCCGAGCCCGATGACGAGCGCGCGCAGGCCGTAGTCGAGCCACAGTGCCCAGCCGCCCGCGCGGCCTGGCGGGCCACCGCCGGCAGGCTGGCCACCCGGCGGAGCGCCGGGCGGCGCGCCACCCGGCGCCGCGTCGGGCGGGGGGCCGGGCGGAGCACCGTCGGGCGGGGCGCCCGGTGGGCCGCCTGGGCCTCCCGGCCCGGGCTGATTGGACTGGCCTCCCGGGCCGGACTGACCGGACTGACCGGACTGGCCTCCCGGCCCAGGCGGGCCGGATTGACCGGACTGACCCGGCGGGCCGGGTTGGCCGGGCGGGCTGCTGCCGAGGTCGCTCGGTGGTAGCGAAGTCAAGGTCGGTAGCCGGTCCAGTTGCAGGCGGTTGCCGGCGTCCGACAGGCTGCCGCCCGTGCTCAGCGGCACCGCGAAGGTGAAGGCGAGCAGGTGGCTGACGACCAGCGTCACCCACATCAGCGCGAACAGGCGGACGAACAGCGTGTCGAAGCGGCGCAGGTTCAGGTTCATGGCCGGACCTTCACGTCGAAGAGATAGCCTTCGCCGCGCAGCGTGCGGATCAGCGGCGGTTCGCGCCGCGAATCACCGAGCTTGCCGCGCAGGCGCGACACCGCGAGGTCGATGCTGCGGTCGTTGACCTCGACACCGGGTGCCCGCGTCAGGTCGATCAGCCGGTCGCGGCTGAGCACGCGCCCCGGGTGATCGACGAAAGCCGCGAGCAGGCGGAACTCGGCCGCCGACAAGACCACGATGGTGCCGTCGGCAGCGCGCAGCTGGCGCCGGATGCGGTCGAAAGACCAGCCTTCGAAGTGCAGCTCGGCGGCCGGCGCTGCCGCCGCCGCGGCGACGGCCTGGCCACGGCGCAGCGTGGCCTTGATGCGGGCCACCAGTTCACGCGGTTCGAAGGGTTTGGCCAGGTAGTCGTCGGCGCCGAGTTCGAGCCCGAGCACGCGCGAGATCGGGTCGCCCTGGGCCGTGAGCATGATGATCGCCAGCGCCGGCTGCACCTGCTTGACCCATTGGCACAGCACCAGGCCGCTTTCGTCGGGCAGCATCAGGTCGAGCACGAGCACGTCGAACTCAGACGCCGGCAGCCGCCGCCGCAGGCCGGCACCGTCGCCGACCGATTCGACGTCCATGCCGTGGGCGCCGAGGAAAGTGGATACCAGTTCGCGAATCGTCTCGTCGTCGTCGACCAGCAGGCAGCGTGGCATGTCAGTGGCTCCAGGACGCAGCGCAGGACTCGCACGGCATCGAATGGGGAAGGGGCGTGGGCTGCTTGCGGCCCCAAGCAGCCGGAACAGCCTTCACCGCAGAGGTGCGGAGAGCGCAGAGGAAGCGCAGAGGAAGACATTGGATTTCTCTGCGGAAACTCCGCGTCCTCCGCTCCTCTGCGGTGAATGACTTCAATGGGCCGCAAGCAGCCTCCCAGGCGCCACCGACAGATGCATGCAACGCAAAGTCCCGCTTCACCATTTCAAGACCGGAACAGACGTGAGTATTGCGTCTCGTGCTGCGCGGACAGCAGCGCGAGCATCGGCGCGAAGGCCTGGCGGTCGGCGTCGGGCAGCGCCGATGCCTGCAGCGTGATCGTGGGGATCTCGGTTGCCAGGCGGGCCAGCATGCGCTGCGCCGCGCTCTGGCCCAGCGGCACCGCCTTCATCGCCGCCTGCACCATGTTCTCGGCCCAGCCGAAGGCGAAGGCGAGTAGGGCCTCGGCTTCGTCGGCGCCGGCCAGCACGGTGGCCAGTGCGAAGACCACCGGCCACGTGGGCGCCGGCGCCAGCGCCGCGGCGGCGGCGATGCGCGGGTCGTCGGCTTGTTCGCCGTTCTTCAGCCATTCGACGAGCGAGCGGCCCATCTGCTCGGCTTGCAGGCGCATTTCGCTGGTTTCGCGCGTCGCTTCGACCCAGGCGTTGAGCGCCGCGATGCGCGTGGCGTCGTGCTCGCGCCAGGCGCGCGCGGCCTGCGCCAGCACCGGGCCGTCGGCGCGCGCCAGCGTCGCGTGCAACTGCTGCAGCAGCCAGTTGCCGGCGCTGGCTTCGTCGACGACGAGGCCGGCTTCGACCGCGGCTTCCAGTCCTTCGGAATAGCTGAAGCCACCCACCGGCAAGGCCGGCGAGGCCAGCCACATCAGGCGCAGCAGCGTGGCCGGGGCGGGCATGGTTCAGTGGTCGTGATCGTGATGGCCATGATCATGGCCGTGATCGTGATCGTGACCGTGGCCGTGGCCGTGGTGGGCGGTCTCGGCCTGGTAGGCGCCGCCTTCGGGTTCGAAAGCCTCGCTGGCTTCGTTGACGATCAGGTGCATGCGCTGCAGCATCTCGGCCAGCACATGGTCGGGCTCGATCTTCAGGTGGTCGGGTTTCAACTCGATCGCGACATGGCGGTTGCCCAGGTGGTAGGCGGCGCGCGTCAGGTCGAACGGCGAGCCGTGTTCGGGGCAGGGCCGGATCACCAGCACCGGCTGCGGCGCGGCGTTCACGCGCACCAGCGAGCCGTCTTCGCTGACCAGCACGTCACCACCGCGCACGACGCTGCCGCGCGGCAGAAAGACGCCGAGCGTGCGGCCGGTAGAGTCTGTGGCGTCGAAGCGGCTCTTCTGGCGGGTGTCCCAGTCGAGCACCACCTCGGGGGCGCGCTTGAGCAGCACGCCGGCCAGGCCGCGGCCCTGCGGGATGAGCTTGTTCACGGTGATCATGGCGGCGGCACTCCGTTGGATTGGCGTCGAATCGAGACGGTGTTAGTATAACTAACGTTATAACGCGGGGTTTCCATGAACGCACTCAAGCTCACCCAGATCGGCAACTCCGTCGGCGTGATCCTGCCCAAGGAAGTGCTGGCGCGGCTGAAGCTGGAGAAGGGCGACATGGTCTTCGTCACCGATGCGGTGAACGGGGTGATGTTGACGCCTTACAGCCCGACGTTCGAAACGCAGATGGATGCCGCGCGCGGCATCATGAAGAAGCGGCGCAACGTGCTGCGTGAGCTGGCGAAGTGAGCACGCAGGCCTGGGTCTGGATCGACCCCAACGTGCTGTTGGCCGTGCACGAGGAGCAGCTTGCCGAGCACGGCGGGGCCAGCGGCACGCGCGACATGGGCTTGTTCGAATCGGCGATCGCGCGGCCGCAGAACCTGGCGCACTACGGTGCGCCCGATGCCGCCGATCTGGCCGCGTCGTACGGCTGCGGCATCGCACGCAACCACCCGTTCGTCGACGGCAACAAGCGCACGGCTTTCGTCGCGGTGGAACTGTTCCTGGCGCTGAACGGGCACGAACTGCCGGCCGATGACGCCGACTGCGTGCTGACGATGCTCGCGGTGGCGGCCGGCACCTTGGACGAAGCCGCCTTCGCCCAGTGGCTGCGCGAGCACGTTCAGAACAGGAAATAACGCTGCGCCATCGGCAGCACCGTTGCCGGTTCGCAAGTCAGCAGCACGCCGTCGGCATGCACGGTGTAGGTCTGCGCGTCGATCTCCATGCGCGGCGTGTAGGCGTTGTGCACCATGTCGGCCTTCTTCACGCTGCGGCAGCCCTGCACCGACGCGAGCCGCTTCTTCAGGCCGAGCTCGTCGCCGATGTCGCCGCGCAAGGCGGCCTGGCTGACGAAGGTCAGCGACGTGCTCGTCAACGCACGCCCATAGCTGCCGAACATCGGCCTGAAATGCACCGGCTGCGGCGTCGGGATGCTGGCGTTCGGGTCGCCCATCGCCGCGGCGGCGATGAAGCCGCCCTTCAGTACCAGGCTCGGCTTGACGCCGAAGAAGGCCGGCTTCCACAGCACCAGATCGGCCCACTTGCCGATCTCGACGCTGCCCACTTCGTGGCTGATGCCGTTGGCGATGGCTGGGTTGATGGTGTACTTGGCGATGTAGCGCTTGACGCGGAAGTTGTCGTTGCGCGCGCCGTCGTTGTTCAGCGCGCCGCGCTGCAGCTTCATCTTGTGCGCCGTCTGCCAGGTGCGGATGATGACCTCGCCGACGCGGCCCATGGCCTGGCTGTCGCTGCTCATCATGCTGATCGCGCCCACGTCATGCAGCACGTCTTCGGCGGCGATGGTCTCGCGGCGGATGCGGCTTTCGGCGAAGGCCAGGTCTTCGGCGATGCTGGCGTCCAGGTGGTGGCAGACCATCAGCATGTCCAGATGCTCGTCGACCGTGTTCGCGGTGTACGGCATCGTCGGGTTCGTGCTGCTGGGCAGGAAGTTCGCTTCGCCGACTACGCGCAGGATGTCCGGCGCATGGCCGCCGCCGGCGCCTTCGGTGTGGAAGGCGCACAGCGTGCGGCCTTTCGTCGCGGCGATGGTGTCTTCGACGAAGCCCGATTCGTTCAGCGTGTCGCTGTGGATCGACACCTGCGTGTCGGTGACCTCGGCGATGTCCAGGCAGTTGTCGATGGCCGCCGGCGTCGTGCCCCAGTCTTCGTGCAGCTTCAGGCCGATGGCGCCGGCGGCGATCTGCTGGCTCAGGGCCTCCGGCCGGCTCGCGTTGCCCTTGCCGAGGAAGCCCAGGTTCATCGGGAAGGCATCCGCCGCCTGCAGCATGCGGTGCAGGTTTTCCGGGCCCGGTGTGGCGGTGGTCGCCAGCGTGCCGGTGGCCGGGCCGGTGCCGCCGCCAAGCATGGTGGTCACGCCCGAGTAAAGCGCCTCGTCGATCTGCTGCGGGCAGATGAAGTGGATGTGGCTGTCGATGCCGCCGGCCGTGACGATCATCCCTTCGCCGGCGATGATCTCGGTGCCCGGGCCGATGACGATGTCGACGCCGCTCATCACGTCGGGGTTGCCGGCCTTGCCGATGGCCGCGATGCGGCAGCCCTTCAAGCCGATGTCGGCCTTGACGATGCCCCAGTGGTCGATGATCAGCGCGTTCGTGATGACGCAGTCGGCGGCTTCATGGTGGCCCGGGCCGTTGACCATCTGGCTCTGGCCCATGCCGTCGCGGATGGTCTTGCCGCCGCCGAACTTGACCTCGTCGCCGTAGCCGCCGGCGCGCAGCGTGTAGTCCTGTTCCACCTCCACCAGCAAGGCCGTGTCGGCCAGCCGCACGCGGTCGCCGACGGTGGGGCCGAACATCTCGGCGTAGGCGCGCTTTCCGATCGTCGCCATCACAAGGCTCCCTGGACCTGGCCGCGGAAGCCGTAGACGCGCCGGTCGCCGGCATAGTCCACCAGCGTCACGGTGCGCTGCTGGCCGGGCTCGAAGCGCACGGCAGTGCCCGACGCGATGTTCAGCCGCATGCCGCGCGCAGCGGCGCGGTCGAAGCGCAGCGCTGCGTTGGTCTCGGCGAAGTGGTAGTGCGAGCCGACCTGGATCGGCCTGTCGCCCGAGTTTTCGACCACCAGCGTGGCCGTGCGCCGGCCGGGGTTCAGCGGCAGGTCGCCTTCGTCGCAGAGGATTTCGCCAGGGATCATGGTGCAGCTCATGCAATGGGTTGGTGCACGGTCACCAACTTGGTGCCGTCCGGGAAGGTCGCCTCGACCTGGATTTCGCTCACCAGTTCGGCCACGCCGTCCATCACGTCGGCACGGCCGAGCACCTGCTTGCCTTCGCTCATCAGCTGGGCCACGGTCTTGCCGTCGCGCGCGCCTTCCATGATGGCCGCCGTGATCAGCGCGATCGCCTCGGGCACGTTGAGCTTGAGCCCGCGCGCCTTGCGGCGCTCGGCCAGCAGCGCGGCGGTGAAGATGAGGAGCTTGTCTTTTTCGCGCGGGGTCAGATCCATGGTCCTTCAGCCTCAGCAGGTTGGGTGCCATGTTACCGGCAAGGGCAACGGCGAAGGGTGGTGCGCTTCTTGATTGCACCATCCGGGTGAACACAGCCTCTGCAGCCAAACAACGGGTCGTCAAGACGCGGCGCGACTACAACAGCTGGGTTGCGCGCGAGACGATCGAGGACTACGCGCTGCGTTTCACGCCACGTTCGTTCCGGCGCTGGAGCGAATGGCGCGTGGCGAATACGGCGTTCGGCGCCGCGTCGTTCCTGATCCTCGAAGCGGTCGGCGCGACGCTGCTGATGCAGTACGGCTTCGTCAACGCGGCACTGGCCATCCTGGCCACCGGGCTCATCATCTTCGGCGCCGGTTTGCCGATCAGCCACTACGCGGCGCGCTACGGCGTCGACATGGACTTGCTGACGCGGGGTGCCGGCTTCGGCTACATCGGCTCGACCATCACGTCGCTGATCTACGCCAGCTTCACGTTCATCTTCTTCGCGCTCGAAGCCGCGGTGATGGCTTACGCGCTGGAGCTGGCCTTCGACATCCCGCCGGCCTGGGGCTACCTGCTGTGCGCGCTGGTCGTGATCCCGCTCGTGACCCATGGCGTCACCGCGATCAGCCAGCTGCAGGTCTGGACGCAGCCGCTGTGGCTCGTGATGCTGGTGGTGCCCTACGTCTACGTCTTCCAGCGCAACCCGGACATCCTGAGCGGGCTCGTTCAGTTCCGCGGCAACCTGACGGAAGGCCCGGCCTTCAACCTGCAGGCCTTCGGCGCCGCCATGACGGTCGGCATCGCACTGATCACGCAGATGGGCGAACAGGTCGACTATCTGCGCTTCATGCCCGAGCCGCGTGAAGGCAAGCGCGGCCGCTGGACCCTGGCCATGCTGGCCGGCGGCCCGGGCTGGGTGATCCCGGGTGTGCTGAAGATGCTCGGCGGCGCCTTGCTCGCCTACCTGGCCATCACGCACATGGTGCCGCCCGACCGCGCCGTCGACCCGAACCAGATGTACCTGGCGGCCTATGAATACGTCTTCCCGCACTACGGACTGGCGGTCGGCGCCACCGCGGCCTTCGTCTTCGTCTCGCAGCTGAAGATCAATGTCACGAATGCCTATGCCGGCTCGCTGGCCTGGAGCAACTTCTTCTCGCGCCTGACGCATGCACACCCGGGCCGCGTGGTCTGGATGGTGTTCAACACCGGCATCGCGCTGGTGTTGATGGAAATGAACGTGTTCCAGGCGCTGAGCCACGTGCTCGGCCTGTACGCCAACATCGCCATCGCGTGGATGATGGCGGTGGTGGCCGACCTGGTGGTGAACAAGCCGATGGGCTGGTCGCCGAAGGGCATCGAGTTCAAGCGCGCGCACCTGTACGACATCAACCCGGTCGGCGTCGGCGCGATGGGCATCGCGTCGGTGCTGGCTGTGGCCGCGCACCTGGGCGCGTTCGGGCCGCTGGCCCAGGCCTTCTCGGCACTCATCGCGCTCGTCACCGCCTTCGTCGCGTCGCCGCTGATCGCCTGGGGCACGAAGGGCCGCTACTACATTGCCCGGCAGACGATTCCCATCGTTGCCGAAGGTTCGTACAAGCGCCTGAAGCAGACCTGCACGGTCTGCGAGCGCGACTACGAAGGCGAGGACATGGCCTTCTGCCCCGCCTACCAGGCGCCGATCTGCAGCCTGTGCTGCACGCTGGACGCGCGCTGCGACGACCTGTGCAAGCCCGATGCGCGGCTGTCGTCGCAGTGGGCGGCGCTGCTGCGGCGCTTGCTGCCCAGGCGCATGTGGCCGCAGCTCGACGCGGGCCTGGCGCACTACCTGCTGCTGATGGGGCTGGTGACGCCGTCGCTGGCCTTGCTGCTCAGCGTGGCGCACCGGCAGACGGCGCGGGCTTTAGGCGAGCAGGCCGTGCTGTTCGAGCCGACGCTGGGCCAGGGCTTCGTCAGCGCCTTCCTGCTGCTGTGGATCGTCTCGGGCATCGTCGTCTGGTGGCTGGTGCTGGCGCACCGCAGCCGCGGTGCGGCGCAGGAAGAATCGAACCGGCAGACGCTGGCGCTGCAGCGCGAGATCGAGTCGCATGCGCGCACCGATGAAGCGCTGCAGCAGGCCAAACGCCTGGCCGACAGCGCCAACCAGGCGAAGAGCCGCTACATCACGACCATCAGCCACGAACTGCGCACGCCGCTGAACAGCATCCTCGGCTATGCCCAGCTGCTCGAAGAAGACGACGCGATGCCGGCGAACCGGCGCCAGGCGGTCAGCGTCATCCGCCGCGGCGGCGACCATCTGCTGAGCCTGATCGAAGGCACGCTGGACATCGCCCGCATCGAAGGCGGAAAGCTCGCGCTGGAAGTGCGCGCGATGCGTTTCGCCGACGGCATGGCCGAGATCGCGCGCCTGTTCGAGCTGCAGGCGGCCGGCCGCGGGCTGGCTTTCCGCTTCGCCGTCGAAGGCACGCTGCCGGCGGTGGTGCGCGCCGACGAGAAGCGGCTGCGCCAGATCCTCATCAACCTGCTCGGCAACGCGATCAAGTTCACGCAGACCGGCCAGGTCACCTTGCGCGTGCGCTACCAGCGCGAGATGGCGCGCTTCGAGATCGAAGACACCGGCCCGGGCATGACGGCCGACGAGCTGTCGCGCGTGTTCGAACCCTTCGAGCGCGGCTCGGCGGCCAGCGGCGTGTCGGTCGGCAGCACCGGCCTCGGGCTGACGATCGCGCGCATGCTGACCGAGCTGATGGGCGGCGAGCTGACGGTTAAAAGCACGCCCGGCGGCGGCACCACCTTCGTCATCCGCCTGTTCCTGCCCGAAGCGCATGGCGCGCTGCCGGAAGGCCACCAGCTGCGCGCGCGCCGCACCGGCTACGAAGGCGCGCGCCGGCGCGTGCTGGTGGTGGACAACGAAGAAGCCGACCGCCGCCTGCTCGGCGACCTGCTGCAGCCGCTGGGCTTCGAGGTTGCCAGCGCTGCATCGGGCGAAGAAGCGCTGCTGCACCTGGCGCAGCCGGTTGCCTTCGACGCCGTCTTCATGGACCTGGCGATGCCCGGCATCGACGGCTGGGAGACGATCCGCCGCCTGCGCGCCGCCGGCCAAAGCATGCCGCTGGCGGTGGTGTCGGCCAACGCCTTCGACAAGAAGCTGGACAACGACGTCGGCCTGCCGAGCGAAGACTTTCTCGTCAAGCCGGTGCGCGTGAACGAACTGCTCGACTGGCTCGGCGCGCGGCTGGACCTGCGCTGGACGCTGGCCGAACGCCCACCCGAACCGGCGCCGCTGCCGCCGGCCGACGGCGTGCTGCCGCCGAGCGAGCTGCTGCGCGCGCTGCACGATGCCGTCAGCCTGGGCCATGTGCGCGGCATCGGCCGCCAGCTCGACGCCATCGAAGCCGCCGATCCGGCACACTCGGCCTTTGCCGCGCGCATGCGCCTGCTGGCGCGGCAGTACCGGTTCGATGCGATGAATGACGTGTTGACGAAAGCCCTCGATGAACCCCGTGCCGCCTGACGACGGCCCGCGCAGCAGCGCCGATGTCGTGCTCGTCGTCGACGACGTGCCGGACAACATCGCGCTGCTGAACGACGCGCTCGACGAAGCCGGCTACACGGTGCTGGTCGCAACCTCCGGCGAGGCCGCGCTGGCGCTGGCGGCGCGCGCGCTGCCCGACATCGTGCTGCTCGACGCGGTGATGCCGGGGCTGGACGGCTTCGAGGTCGCGCGCCGGCTGAAGGCCGATACCGAGACGGCGGCGATCCCCATCGTCTTCATGACCGGGCTGACCGAGACCGAGCACGTCGTCGCTGCGTTCGGTGCCGGCGGCACCGACTACGTGACCAAGCCGATCCGCCCGCGCGAGGTGCTGGCGCGCATCGCCGCGCACCTGACGCAGGCGCGTGCGCAGCGCCAGGCGCGCAACGCGCTCGACGCCTTCGGCCATGCGACGCTGGTGGTGCGCGAACGCGACGGCCGCCGCGTCTGGCAGACGGCGCTGGCGCGGCGGCTGCTGGCCGAACACTTCGGCGGCGACGAAGCCGGCACGCCGCCGGAGGTGATCGCCTGGGTCGCGCGCGAGGCACTGCGCCGCCGCGCCGGCGCCGAAAGCCAGACGCTGACGGTGGCGCGCGGCGCCCGCCGCATCACCTTCGCGCTGCATGCGATGCCCGAGGAGAGCTTCGAAGACGACGCGGCCGGCGGTGAATGGCTGGTGGTCATGCGCGAGAGCGACGACGCCGCGATCGTCGAGGCCATCACGCTGGCGCTGGAGCTCACCGCGCGCGAAGCCGAGGTGCTGTACTGGGTGGTGAAGGGCAAGACCAACCGCGACATCGGCGAGATCCTGGGCACCAGCCCGCGCACGGTGACCAAGCACCTCGAACACATCTTCGAAAAGCTCGGCGTCGAGACGCGCACCGCCGCGGCGGCGCTGGCGATGGCGCGCGTGAAGGAACTCGGGCGGGGCTAGGCTGCGGGCCGCCGCCGTTGCGGCGCCGGCCCTGGGTGGGTTGACCGCGCGGCCCGGCCCGGGGGAGACTGCGCGCTTCGCCATTCCCGCCGTGCCGTGCATGGCGCCCCCGACGTGAAGATGTCTTCTGTTTGCGCAAGCGCCTTGTGCGCCGCCGCCGTCACGCTGGCCGCCACCGCCATGGCCGCCAAACCCGCCACCCGCAACCGCGCCGAGATCCCGGCCGACATGCGCTGGGACTTTTCCGCCATCTACCCGAACTGGGAAGCCTGGGAAGCCGACCTGCGCGTGGTGGAGACGAAGATGAACGCCTTCGCGGCCATGAAGGGCACGCTGGCCCAGGGCCCGGCGGCCCTGCTCAAGGCTTACCAGGCCTTCGACGAGATCGGCAAACTCGAATACCGGCTCTACCGCTACCCGCAGCTGCAGCGCGACGTGGACAGCCGCGACCAGGCCGTGGCCGGCCGCTTCCAGCGCGTGCGCGCGGTGTTCTCGAAGTTCGACACCGCCACGGCCTGGTTCACGCCCGAGCTGCTGACCCTGCCGCAGGCGCAGGTGCAGGGCTGGATCGAGCAGACGCCGGCGTTGGCGCCGTACCGCTTCACGATCCTCGACAACTTCCGCCGCCAGGCCCATGTGCTGGACGAGAAGGGCGAGCAGTTGCTGTCGCTGGCCGGCCCCTTCGGCCGCGCGCCGGCCACGGTGTACGGCGAGCTCAGCACCTCGGACATCAAGTTCCCGACCGTCACCTTGTCCGACGGCAAGGAAGTGACGCTGACCCCCGGCAACTACGGCCAGTTGCTCGACGAGAGCCCCGTCCAGGCCGACCGCGCCAAGGCCGCAGCAGCGCATGTCGGCACCTTCGGCGCCACCGCCAACACCTATGCGTCGATCTACGAAAGCCTGCTCCAGCGCGACTGGTTCACGGCCCAGGCGCGCCACCATGCCAGCACGCTGGACTCGGCGCTGGACGGCAACGCGGTGCCGCGCGCCGTCGTCGAGACGCTGGTCGAGGCCACGCGCGCCGGCACCGCGCCGCTGCAGCGCTACGCGCGGCTGCGGCAGAAGCTGCTGGGCCTGCCGAGCTACCACCTGTACGACAGCTTCGTGCCGGTGTTCCGCAGCAGCCAGACCTACCCGTACGAAAGGGCGCGCGAGCTGGCGCTCGAATCGGTGGCGCCGCTCGGCGCGGACTATGTCTCGCGCTACCGCAAGTTCGTCTCCGGCGGCCGCATCGACGTCTACGAAAACGAAGGCAAGCGCAGCGGCGCCTACAGCGCCGGTGTCTACGGCGTCGGGCCCTACCTGCTGCTGAACTACAACGACACGCTGGACGCAGCCTTCACCTTCGCGCACGAGGCCGGGCATGCGATGCACACCGTGTTGTCCTACGAGACCCAGCCTTTCGTGACGGCCGACTACACGATCTTCGTCGCCGAGGTCGCGTCGACGACGAACGAACGCTTCCTGCTCGAGACCCTGCTCAAGCGCACGAGCGACCCGAAGGAGCGTTTCCTGCTGCTGCAGCATGCGGTCGATTCGATCGTCGGCACCTACTACACGCAGGTGCTGTTCGCCGACTTCGAACTGCAGGCGCACAAGCTCGTCGAACAAGGCCAGCCGGTCACGACCGAGGTGCTGAACAAGCTCTATGCCGGTCTGCTGAAGACGTATTACGGCGACGCCGTGACGGTGGACGAGTTCTACAAGTGGACCTGGGCGCGCATCCCGCACTTCTTCAACTCGCCGTACTACGTGTACCAGTACGCGACCTGCTTCGCGTCGTCGGCGCAGCTGTTCAAGGCCATGACGACCGGCCCGGCCGAGTCGAAGAAGGCCGCGACCGAACGCTACCTGACGCTGCTGAAGAGCGGCGGCAACGACCATCCGATGGAGCAGCTGAAGAAGGCCGGCGTCGACCTGACCCAGCGCGCCACGGTGCAGGCGGTGATCGACCAGTTCGATGCGCTGGTCACGCAGATGGAAGCCGAAGCCGCGAAGATCGCACGCTGACCGCGCATGAAAAACGCCGCCGGGGCCTGGGCCGCGGCGGCGCTGTCGGCGAGCGCCGGGCTTACTTGCCCGACGGCACCTTGCCTTCGACGCCCTTGACGTAGAAGCTGATGCCGCCGAGGAACTTGTCGTCGGCGACTTCGTCCTTCTTCAGCACTTCCTTGCCGTCGGAGCCGACGATCGGGCCTTTCCAGATCGCGAAGCTGCCGTCCTTCAGGCCGGCCTTGACCTTCTCGACCTGCGCCTTGATGTCGGCCGGCACTTTCTCGTTGATCGACACGATGTCGATCGCGCCTTCCTTGACGCCCCACCACGAAGCCTCGCCACCCTTCCACTTGCCTTCCAGCGCGTCGCGCGTGGCCTTGATGTAGTACGGGCCCCAGTTGATGATCGACGAGGCCAGATGCGCCTCGGGCGCGTAGGCCGTCATGTCGCTGTCCCAGCCGAAGGCGTACTTCTTGTTCTTCGCCGCGGTCTGCAGCACGGCCGACGTGTCGGTGTTCTGGAACAGCACGTCGGCCCCTGCGTTGATCAGCGACTGCGCCGCCTCGGTTTCCTTCGGCGGGTCGCCCCAGGAGTTGACCCAGACCACCTTGGTCTTGATCTTCGGGTTGACGCTCTGCGCCCCGAGCGTGAACGAGTTGATGTTGCGAATCACTTCGGGGATCGGGATCGAGCCGACCACGCCCAGCGTGTTCGACTTGGTCATGCCGCCGGCGACGATGCCGGCCATGTAGGCGCCTTCGTACGTGCGCGAGTCGTAGGTGCGCATGTTCTCGGCCTGCTTGTAGCCGGTGGCATGCTCGAACTTCACGTCCTTCAGGTCGGCAGCGGCCTTCAGCATCGGCTCCATGTAGCCGAAGGTGGTGCCGAAGATCAGCTTGTTGCCCTGGCCGGCCATGTCGCGGAACACGCGCTCGGCGTCTGCGGCTTCCGGCACCTTCTCGACGAAGCTGGTGACGACCTTGTCGCCGAATTCCTTCTCCACCGCCTTGCGGCCGTTGTCATGGGCGAAGTTCCAGCCGCCGTCGCCGACCGGCCCGATATAGGCGAAGGCGATCTTCAGCGGCTCGGGCTTGGCCGGGGCGGCGGCCGATGCCGGCGCCGCGGCCACCGGGGCCGGCGGCTCTTCCTTCTTGCCGCAGCTCGCCAGCGCGGCAGCGGCGGCAAGCATCAGCAGCGAACGCTTCGAGACGATGAGGGTCATGGAATCTCTCTCCTGGGGGTGGTGAACGGATGATTATTCAGGAACCGGGGAAGAAGGGCTTGCCCAGCGACGCCGGCATGTTGACGCGGATCCAGGCCGCGTTGCGCGATATCAACACCAGCACGACGATGGTCGCGACGTAGGGCAGCATGCTGAGGAACTGGCTCGGGATCTCGATGCCCTGACCTTGCAGGTGGAACTGCAGCATCGTCACGCCGCCGAACAGATAGGCGCCGAGCAACACGCGTGCCGGCCGCCAGGTGGCGAAGGTGGTCAACGCGAGCGCGATCCAGCCTTTGCCGGCAACCATGCCTTCCACCCACAGCGGCGTGTAGACCACCGAGATGTAGCTGCCGGCCACGCCGCACAGCATGCCGCCGACGATGACCGCGGCCATGCGGATGCGCCGCACCGGGTAGCCCAGTGCATGCGCCGATTCGGGCGATTCACCCACCGCGCGCAGCACCAGCCCGGCGCGCGAGCGGTACAGGAACCAGCCGAGCGCAAAGCTCAGCAGCACGGCGATGTAGACCATCGGATGCTGGCGGAACAGCGCCGGCCCGATGAACGGGATGTCGGCCAGGCCCGGGATGCTGAACTGGTGGCGCTCGCCGAGCTTTTCCTGCACGTAGCCGATGCCGACGAAGGCCGAGAAGCCGCTGCCGAACAGGCTCAGGGCCAGGCCGCTGGCGTACTGGTTGGTGTTCATCCAGATCACCAGCAGGCCGAAGGCCGCGGCCATCAAGCCGCCGGCCACGGCGCCGGCGCCGAAGGCCAGCCAGTCGTTGCCGGTGTGCACGGCGGTGGCGAAGCCGGCCACCGCGGCCACCAGCATCATGCCTTCGGCGCCGAGGTTGACGATGCCGGCGCGTTCGTTGATCAGCAGGCCGAGGCCGGCGATCGCCAGCACGGTGCCGGCGTTCAGCGTCGCAGCGATGAGCAGCGCGAAAGTGTCGTCCATCTCAGTTGCTCCAGCGCGCTTCGCGCGAACCGTGACCCATGAAGTGCCCGGCGTGTTCGAACGACGGCTTGCAGCCCACAGCCGTCCTTCGCTGCCCGCCTCGCATGCGTATGCGGCAGCGGGCGCGGCGAGCGGTGCCCGCTGAGGGTTCGGGGTTCGTCGGTCGGCCCTGGGGGGCCGACTGCGCTGCGATGCTCGTCATCGGGCGGCCCCGGGGCAACTCGCTTCGTTCGCTGCGCTCTCTACGCTCAAACACTCCCCGGGGAGTCAGTTCACGAGGCGCGCTGCGCGCGCTCCGCCCAATGCCTGGCCTTGCAGGCCGCGCTGGGCCTCGC
>Ga0307515_10000179_pt1 | contig 156716 bp, 153 predicted proteins | sample 17_EM_MG_FD_194513 | JGI IMG/M metagenome (GOLD analysis project Ga0307515, IMG submission 194513) | Populus trichocarpa ectomycorrhiza microbial communities from riparian zone in the Pacific Northwest, United States - 17_EM | ecosystem: Host-associated > Plants > Roots > Unclassified... | reverse complement strand
CAGCTTTGCCGCCATGGCCAGCGACAGCGCCGGCGTGCTCTACCTTGGTGACGATTTCGGCGTGCGGCGGATCGCGCTCGACAACAACACGACCTTGCTCGCAGGTTCACGAACCGATATGGGCGCGGTCGACGGCAACGCCAGCACGGCCAGATTCCGCTTGATCCGCGGCCTCGCCGTGAAGCCGGGTGGCGAAGTGTTCGTAGCCGACAGCGGCAACGCCATCCGTCGGGTGGATGCCGCCGGCAACGTCAGCACCTATGCCGGCGTGATGGGACAAAGCGGCAGCACCGACGGGCCGGTGGCGACGGCGCGTTTCACCCTCCCGGGATCGATGGCGTTTGCACCCGATGGCTCCTTGTACGTGGTCGACGACACCGGTGATGGCGGCGTGGTTCGCAGGATCGCAAGCGACGGGACGAGTGTGAGCACGGTGCCCATTCCGCCCAACAGCCATGTCACCGCCATCGCGGTCGACGCAGACGGCACTCTCTATTACGCCGGCTACTACGGACTGATGAGGCTGCCACCTGGCGGCGGCACACCCGGTTTGCTGGTGCCACGTGGTGGAAGCATCGTGCTCGGCACCACCCCCGTGGTGTCGGACATTGACAGCATCGCTGTGCTCGGGCCCGGGCAGCTGGTCGTGATGAGCACCGGCCAGATGCTGAGGGTGACGCTGCCATGAGCATGCTTCCTGTGGTCGTGGCTGCCCCACCGAACTGAGGGCGCGCAGCGCGCTGACTCAAAGAGCAGCGCTTACAGCGGCAACTCGGTGAAGTAGCGCCCGCCGTGGAAGATCAGTGGCGAGGCGCCTTCGCGGCGCTCGCAGTGCTCGACCTCGCCGACGAAGATGATGTGGTCGCCTTCTTCGTACTGGCTGCGGTTGAAGCACTCGAACACGGCTGCGCTGCCTTCGAGCACCGGCGCGCCGCCGGCGCCGATGCGAAACGGCACGCCGGCGAAGCGGTCGACGTCTTTCGAGGCGAAGCGTTCGGCCAGCGTGTGCTGCTCGGCCGCCAGGATGTTGATGGCGTAGTGCGAGCCGCTGCTGAAGGCCGGCATCGAGCCCGCGCGTCTCGACAGGCTCCACAGGACCAGTGGCGGCGAGAGCGACACCGAATTGAATGAGTTGGCCGTCAGGCCGATCGGCTGGCGATTGACGTCGAGCGCGGTCACGATGGTCACGCCCGTGGCGAAGCTGCCCAGCGCAGAGCGGAATTCATCTGACGAAAAACTGGGTGCGCCGGGGCGCAGCAACGCGTTCATGGGTCCATTGTGGCGGAGTCGGCGGGCCTGCGCTGGCCGGGCTTTTCGCCTGCCCCGAGCGTTGACCCGGCCCCCGGTGCAGGTCGACACTGCGACCTATGCAGCTGATCACCCGCCACTTCATCGCCGCAGCATTCAACAACGCCTGGGCCAACCACCGCCTGCTCGGCGCCTGCGCGCGGCTCTCACAGGCAGACTTTGCCGCCACCCGGGTGAGCTTCTTCCCGTCGATCAAGGCGACGCTGAACCACAACCTCACGGTCGACGCGTATTACCTTGACGCCATGCAGCGCAGCCTGCGCGGTGACCCGCCCCACCCCGATTCGCGCTCGTTCTTCGACCCGGAGGAGCCTCACGAACGCTGCGCTGAACTGATCGAGGCGCAGCGAGCGCTCGACCGTGCACTGATCGCGCTGTGCCAGTCGATCACCCTGGACGAGGGCCGGCTTGAACACATCGTCGACGTGCCGCGCACCGATCACATCGACCCGGAGCCGATGCACCGCCTCTTGGCTCATCTGTTTGAACACCAGACCCACCACCGTGGCCAGGCGCACGCCATGCTGGCGGGCACGAAGGTACCGCCACCGCAGCTTGACGAGTTCTATTGCGCCAACGATGCCGCGCGGCGTGCGGAAGATTTCCGGGTTCTGGGCTTTTCGGAGGTGGGTATCTGGCAAGCCGAGCGGCCGCTGGAATAGACCGCCACCCGCCAGCGTAAACCTGTGGTGCAAGCCCCCACCTCCTTTCGCCAACAGCTGCTGGGCGCGATCCCGCGCTTGCGCCGCTATGCGCATTCGCTGGTGATGGATGCGAGCGCGGCCGACGACCTGGTGCAGACCACGCTGGAGCGCGCGCTCTCACATTGGCACCAGTTCGACCAGCAGCGCGACATCGTGGTGTGGATGCTGAGCATCGCCCACAACGCGCACCGCGACACCCAGCGGCGCAACATGCGCCTGCTCATCATCGACCCGCAGGCGCTGCAGGTCGAGCAGGACCTGCAGCGCAGCGACCCGGGTGCCGACGTCGGCCTGCGCATGGACCTGCTGGCCGCCCTGCAGCACCTGTCGCCCGAGCAGCGCGAACCTCTGCTGCTGGTGTCTGTCGAAGACCTGTCCTACGCCGAGTGCGCCGAAGTGCTGCGCATCCCCATCGGCACCGTGATGTCGCGCATCTCGCGGGCCCGTGCCGCCCTGCGCGTGCTGCTCGATGGCAAACCGGCGGCCACCGTGCGTGCCCTGCACCGTGTGGTCTGAATCACCATGAACACGACGCCCCACCTTCCCCCTTCCGACGACCGCCTGAGCGCCTGGCTCGACGGCGAGTTGCCACCTGCGCAGGCCGATGAAGTCGACGCCTGGCTGGCCGCCCATCCTGAAGACGCCGCCCGCGTCCGCCTGTGGGCCGCCGATCGCGATGCCCTGCGCGCACGCCTGGGCCCGATGGTCGCCGAGCCGGTGCCCGAGGCGCTCGCCGATGTGGTGTGGCGCTCATCGCCGAACCACGCCACGTGGTGGCGCTGGGCCGCTGCGATTGCCGTGTTCGGCCTGGGCGGCGTGGTGGGTGCCGCAGCCGTGTGGCAGCTGCGCACCGATCGCGCGGCCGTGACGGCCACCGCACCCACCGGCTGGGTGCAGCGCGCAGCCGTGGCGCACGCGGTGTATGTGCCCGAGCAGCGCCACCCGGTCGAGGTGTCGGTGGCCGGCGCGTCGGCCGAAGAGAACCATGCACAGGAAGAACACCTGGCGCGCTGGCTGACGCGGCGGCTGGGCTTTGCGGTGAAGCTCTACGACCTGCGCGACAAAGGCTTCGAGCTCGTCGGCGGGCGCCTGCTGCCCGACGCAGCCGGGCCGAGCGCGCAGCTGATGTACCAGGCGCGGCAACCCGGTGCCGATGGCGCGCCGCCGGCGCGTGTGACCGTCTACCTGCGCAAGCCCGAAGGCGGCACCGACTTTGCCTTCCGCTACGAGCGCCAGGGCGACCTGGGCCTCTTCTATTGCGTGGAAGACGGCGTGGGCTATGCGCTGGCCGGCAGCCTGCCGCGCGAGCAGCTGCTCGCGCTCGCCGAAAGCATCTACCACCAGCAACCCGGCGCGAAGTAGGCATCTGCGCCGAGCGCACGTGGGGCGGTCCCTAGAATCCGCCCCATGTCTGTTTCAGCGCCGCCTCGTTCCCTGCCATCGCGCTTCACGGCCTGGCATCGCCTGGTGGTGGTGACGGTGCTGGGCTTTGCCTCCGGCCTGCCACTCGCGCTCACCGGGCAGGCGATGCAGGCCTGGCTCAGCGTCGAAGGGGTCGACATCGCGACCATCGGCTTCCTGAGCCTCGTCGGCCTGCCCTACACCTTCAAGTTCTTGTGGGCGCCGTTGATGGACCGCTTCGAGCTGCCCTGGCTCGGCCGGCGCCGCGGCTGGCTGGTGTTGACGCAGCTCGCGCTGGCGGGCGCGCTGCTGGTGATGGCGAGCATCTCGCCGACCGCAGCCACGCGCAGTTTTGCTTTGCTGGCGGTGCTGGTGGCGTTCGTCTCGGCTTCGCAAGACGTGGTGGTCGATGCCTACCGCACCGATTTGCTGCCGGCGCATGAGCGCGGATTCGGCTCGTCGCTGTATGTGCTGGGCTATCGCATGGCGATGATCATCTCGGGCGGCGTCGCCTTCATCTGGGTCGACCCGACGCAGGGTTCGCACTGGAGCTGGCCCGAGGTTTACCGCGTGATGGCCGGGATCATGGTGGTCGCGGCGGTGATGTCGGCCGTGCTGTTGCCGCGCCTGCCCGACATCGCCCGCCCCTCCAGCGTGGTCCGCAACGACCTCGTCGGTTTCGCGGCCGTGCTGGTGGCCGTGGCAGTCGGCGTGGTCGTGAGCGATCGGTTCGGCCCGCCGCTGGCGCGCGTGTTGATCGCGCCGTTCTGGAGCGGCAGCGCGCTGTCAGCCGAGCTGCAGAGCAAGTGGACCGACCTGCTGGCCTTGATGTTGGGCGTGGCCTTCACGCTGCCGCTGGCCGCGTGGATGGCGCATCTGGCCAAGTTCGAGACCTTGATTGGCGGCCTGCGCAGCTACTTCAGCCAGTCCGGAGCCGGCGCCTTCCTCGCGTTCATCGTGCTCTACAAGCTGGGCGACGCGTTCGCCTATTCGCTGATGACGCCGTTCCTGCTGAAGACCATGATGTTCAGCGCGGCCGAAGTCGGCCTGGTCAACAAGGTGATCGGCCTGTGGCTCACCATCGGTGGCGCGCTGCTGGGCGGGGCACTGATGTTGAAGCTCGGCTTGTGGCGCGCGCTGATGCTGTTCGGCGTGCTGCAGATGGTCAGCAACCTCGGCTACTGGTGGCTCGCAGTCGAAGGCAAGGGCCTGATGCCGGGCCTCGTGATCCCGGCCTTCGACTGGGGCTTCGTGAAGCTGGTGCAAGACACGCCGGTCGATGGCGGCCTGCTGATGGTAATCGCGTTCGAGAACCTGTCGGGCGGCATGGGCACCGCGGCCTTCGTGGCCTTCCTGATGAGCCTGTGCAACCAGCGCTTCACCGCCACCCAATACGCCTTGCTGTCGGCCTTCGCGTCGGTGGGCCGGGTGTGGGTCGGGCCGCTGGCCGGCGTGATGGCCGAGACCGTCGGCTGGCCGACCTTCTTCATCGTCTCGACCGTGCTGGCCGGGCCCGCGCTGGTGATGCTGTGGTGGCTGCGCGAGCCCGTGCGCGCCCTTGAGGTCGACCCCGACGCCCCGATCTTGGACGATTGAGGGCGGAACCCCATCGTTGACACTGAATCTGAGAGCCATGACAAGCGACTTCGACACCCAAGCCGAGTTCATCCCAGACCCGCTGCTGCATCAATCGGGTTGCAGCTGCCATATGCATGCGCGCCGGCTGTTCACGGGCGCCTTGCTGGGCGCCGGCGGCCTGCTGGCGGTGCCGGCCTTCGCGCGTGAAGGCGTCGAAGTCGGCGGCCAGTCGACGTTCGCCAAGCTCGTGCCGGCCGACGACATCGAAAAGGCTGCGCAGCAGCAGTACGTGACGCTCAAGCAGCAGGCCGGCGAGAAGCGGGCTCTCGCGCCCGACGACCACCCGCAGGTGATCCGCCTGCGCGCCATCGGGCAGCGGCTCATTCCGTACAGCTACGAGTGGAACCCGCGTGCACGCGACTGGAAGTGGGAGATCAACCTGCTCGTCTCCAAGCAGATCAACGCGTTCTGCATGCCCGGCGGCAAGATCGCCTTCTACACCGGCATCCTGGAGCAATTGCAGCTCACCGACAACGAGGTGGCGATGGTGATGGGCCATGAGATCGCGCACGCCTTGCGCGAGCACGCCCGTGAACAAATGGGCAAGACCGCGGCCACGCGGGGCGCCATCGAACTGGGCGCTGCGATCTTCGGCCTGGGCAACGCAGGCCGCACCGTGGCCGGCATGGGCGGCCAGCTGCTCACGCTCCGGTTCGGGCGCGAAGACGAATCCGAAGCCGATCTGGTCGGCATGGAACTCGCCGCCCGCGCCGGCTACGACCCGCGCGCCGGCGTGACCCTGTGGAACAAGATGGCCAAGGCCAGCGAAGGCGCGCCGCCGCAGTTCCTCTCCACCCACCCCTCGGGTCCGACCCGCATCCGCGACATCGAGGCCAACCTGCCCAAGGTCGAAGGCCTGTACGCCCGGGCCGCCAAGCCGGAGCGGCGCTTCGAGCCGCCGAAGCCGTCGCAGGCGCCTTCAGCGCCAAGCAAGGGGTGAGAGGGCAGTCCGGGCTGGGACTTGATCTCCGGCTCCGGGTGAGCGACTGTTGGCAAAGGCATTGAGCACACGGGTCGCCGGAGCAGCGAGGTCGACCACAACGCCCGCGTCCGCCATCCGATGAAGAGCGGCCCCCCACGTTTGAGGTTAGCGTCAGGCTGAGTTCTTGCGTTAGCGTGGCTTGTCCTCAAGACGGAGGATGTATAGCGTTTGTCAAGGCTGCACCATGCCGATGAACCCATCTGAAGTGCCCTGGCCGGCCTTGCGCCGAGCTGCACGAACCGTGGTGGTGGTCGACGTTGTCGAGTCGGTTCGGCTCATGGAGCAGGATGAAGACGACATCGTCCGCCGTTGGCAATTGTTCGTGGGCGAGGTTGTGACACGGTTGCTGCCGCGAAGCGGTGGCCGTCTGGTCAAGAGCCTGGGTGATGGATTGATGCTCGAGTTTGGAAGCGTCCCGCCGGCCATTCAATGTGCTCTCGCCATGCAGCAAGCCATTCAACTCGGTAACCAAAGCCGGCCTCAGCCTGAGTGGATGTGCCTGCGCATCGGGGCGCATGTGGCTGACGTGATCGTCGACGATCACGACATTTATGGCAGTGGAGTCAACCTCGCCGCCAGATTGGCGACCTTGGCGGGCCCGGGAGAGATTGTTGTATCGGCCGCGGTCCGGGGCGGACTGACGGACGGCTTGGACGGGGACATTGCCGACCTGGGCGACTGCTTCGTCAAGCATGTGCGGCAGCCGGTGAGGGCATATCGCGTTGGAGCGATGGGGTCGGACCCAGCTGTACGAATATCGCCTCCGGCAACGGAAGCATCTCGCCCTGTGCTCGCTGTCATTCCGTTCACCGCTGCGCGCTCAGACCCGTCTGGCGCCGTGATTGGAGAGGCCCTCGCCGACGATCTGATCAGCGCGTTGTCGCGAACGTCTGAAATGCATGTTGTCTCGAGGCTGTCGACGACGGCATTGCGTGGTCGAGGCCTGACCCTGTCTGAACTGAAAGCGCTGCTGGGCGCAAGCTATGTGCTGTCGGGTTCGTATGTCGTGAACGGACGCAAGCTTCGTCTGCGTCTCGAACTGGCGGAGACGCGGCAGCAGCATATCGTCTGGGCCGATGGTTTGTCGGGCCAGCTCGACGAGTTCCTGCAACCCGATGGCGACATCATCTCGCTCGTGGTTTCTTCGGTCAGTTCAGCGGTAACCGCCAACGAGATTGCGAGATCGGTGGCCCGATCCATGCCGAGTCTGGAGAGCCATACCTTGCTCCTGGGCTCCGTTGCCCTCATGCATGGGGCATCAAGCGACGACTTCGACCGTGCGAAAGCCATGCTCGACCACTTGATCGAGCGCCACCCACGCGAGCCAGGGCCGCGTGCGTGGATGGGCAAATGGCACGTGATGCGGTTCATCCAAGGCGTGTCTCGCGACCGAACCGCAGAGGCCAGGCTGGCGCGCGAATCGGTGGCGCGCGCACTGGATCTCTCGCCGAAGCATTCGATGGCCTTGGCCATCGATGGCTTGGTGTCGGCGCTTTTGATGCGCGACCTTGTGCGTGCACAAGCGAGCTATAGCGCGGCACTCGAGGCCAATCCGAATGAATCCTTGGCGTGGCTCTTTTCTTCCGCCTTGCATTTCTACCGCGGAGAAGGGGCCGAAGCGGCGCATGCGGCCGAGCATGCCTTGCGGTTGTCGCCGCTTGACCCGTTGAAGTACTACTACGACACGTTTGCTGCCACCGCCATGTTGGCGGCCGGCCGCCATGGGCAGGCCATCGAGTTGGCGCACCGCTCCCTCAAGGCCAACAGCCAGCACACCGCTACCTACCGAACCCTCGCCATTGCCCAGGTACTGGACGGGCAGATCGAAGAGGGAACGAAGACCATGAATCGCATGCGCCAACTGGAACCGGAACTCACGGTCAGCGCGTACCTGGACCGCTTCCCCGGGACCGACCGGGCGATGGCCCTTCGATACGCCGAAGCGATGCGAACCGCCGGCCTGCCGGCTTGAGTTTGTCGACCGGCCGGTGGCGGCCGCACAGAGCACATCAGGAGGAACCGTGACCACGCTATCCACCCATTCGACACACTCAACGCATTCGACCCACTCCACGCATGGCGGGGGCGGGAGCTACGACGGCACGCCCAGCCTGAACGACTACTCCGGTGCAACCGGCGATGTCTTGCTGGCGGAGGCGCTGTCGGGCACGCGCGCAGAGATCAGAAGGAATGTCTCCGTGGCGACCGCCGTGAGGGACTGGACGACCACCGGCGACCGGCTGCCCCCCTTGGAAGATCCGGCGACGCTCGTGCAGTGCGGCGCCAATGTGCGTGGCTACCTGTGCGAGTTCGAGCTGATCAGCCGCAGCTGGTTTCGGTGCCCCTCGGAAGACGGGGGCGACGTGGCCGAGCTGAGTTTCACGCACGAGCAGGCCAAGGGCAGCCTGGCGATGGAACCCCTCTTGACGATGCGGCGGCCGAGCAAAGCCATTTTCGAGAGACAGCTCGAGATAGTGGCCCTGCGCCAGGCCGAGGGCGATGTGGATCCCCGGCGTGCCGAAGTCATTGTGCAGGCCTTGCCGCACCTGGCCTTCTTTTCGACGATCCTGAACCTGCAGCCTTCGCGCCACCGGGCGACGCTGGAGCTGATCGATGTGGCGCTTCAGTTCGTGATGCTAGCGGTCATGCGGTTCAAGTACGCGCTGGCGTGTCCGCGGCCCGTGGAGTACTCGCCGGAGTTGCAGCCCATGCTGCTGACGCCGGCGCACCCTTCCTTGCCGATGGGCCATGCGGCCGAGGCCTACATGATGGCAGCCGTGTTTCAGCGGTTGTTGAATCAGAGTGACACCAGCGTGACGGCCGTTCAGTTGCGCCGGCTTGCTCACCGCATCGGAGACAACCGGGTGGTCTCGGGGGTTCACTTTCCCATCGACCTCATTGCGGGGCGGCTGGCCGGAGAGGCCGTTGCCGAGTGTTTTCTGGCGCAATGCTGCGGCGGTGATTGGTCGCACTGGGAGTTCAACGTGTCCAAACCTGTCGTGCCGACGAGTCAGTCTGTCGCCGGAGCAGAGTTGGCCGCGCTGGATGGCTGCAAACGCGTGGCCAGTTTCCATCAGGACCGCCCGTCGTCACCGATCCTGGCGTGGATGTGGAGCCGAGCCCAGGCCGAGTGGGCCGGCACGAACTTCAGCCGTTGACCGCTGGCGTGTTCGGTACGCTGTTTACGGAAAGCAAACGCACATGGCCTGGGAAACTTTGAGGGTGGGTCGCGTCACGGGCTTCGACTGGTCGGCCAAGGGGGCCTTGACCGGCTTGGATCTCTATCTGGCCTGGCTGGACGAAACGGGGCTGAACCGCCACCTGCCCTTGCGCAACTACCAGGGCTGCCTTCCCGTGGCCCTGGAGGCGCCGGATTCTGCAATCGTTCATGGTCTGGACGCCTGCCACGTGATCACGCTGCCCCAGGCTTACAAGGACGAGATGCTTCGGCACCCGCGGGAGGGCCACTTTTGTTGCACCGCACTGATCAAGCCTTCCGCAGACGTGCTGAGCACCCTCAAGCAAGGGAAAGTCAAAATCGACCTGGGCCTGCCGCAACTCATCCCCGGGGAAGACGAGGAGGCACCGGTCACCCGCTCGCGAACCGGTGCACCCGAACTGCCGGCGGGCTTGACGCGAAGCGAGGTCGTCATCGGCATCATCGACGACGGCTGCGCCTTCGCACACAACGAGTTCTGCTACCGGGGGAGCGACGGGACGCGCCGCACGCGGGTGGAGTGGCTGTGGGATCAAGGCGAGGCCGCGCCTCAGAATTCAAGGCTCTGGCAGACACCGCCGGCTTTTGGCTACGGACGTGAAGCGAGCAACGACCGGCTCGATGCCTTGATGGCCGAAGCGGCCGAGCTCGGTGCTGCCGCCCTGGAGGACGTGGCCTATGCACGCGCGCAGCACCACCTGCCGCATGACCGCGCCTCGCACGGCGTGGCTGTGATGGGGCTGGCAGCCGGCAGGAACGACTTCTTCACCTCCACCGCCGACACCGATGCTGCGGCCGGCGCGCAGGTCGTGTTTGTGCAGCTGCCGCGGGCCGCCGTCGACGACACCTCGGCCGGCTGGTTGTCGGTGCATGTGCAGGATGCCCTGACCTACATCTTCGAGAAAGCCGGCAAGCGGCCGGTGGTCGTGAACCTGAGCTTCGGTGGCCAGGCTGGCCCGCATGATGGGTCGTCTGTCCTCGAGCGGGCCATCGACCGGATGCTGGAGGTTCCCAACCGTGCGGTGGTGGTGGCTGCGGGCAACGGGCGAGAGATGGGGTGCCACGCCAACTTCCCGCTTGCAGGCCATGGCGCGGCGGCCTCGCTCGTGTGGGGGCTTGAACGCGACGACCCCTCCGACAGTTTTCTGGAGCTGCGCGCCCAGCGCAAAGAGGATGGCAAACCGGTGCCGGTCGAAGTGCGTGTGACGCCGTTCGGGCAGCCCGCCGGCAGCAACTGGGTGAAGCCGGGGATGGGTCGGGTCTGGCGCCTGGACGACGAACCCTTGAGCGCGGTCTTCAACTCCAGTCAGGACGAAGAGGGCAATGACCCGTTGGTGCTGGTGTGCGCCGCCCCGTCGGTGGCGCAGCCCTTCGAGCCCAGCAGGCCTCCGGTTCCGTATGGGCCCTGGACCATCGAAGTCCGAACGATCGGGCCTGCGCCTGTGACGGTGGATGCGTGGATCGAGCGCGATGACTCCCCTTTTGGCCACCGTCGCCTGCGGCAATCGCGCTTTCAAGGGCCTTCGACGTCCGTCGAGGGAACCTTGAACAGCATCGCGACCGGGTTCAAGACCATCGTGGTGGGTGGCTGCTTGTTGTCTGATGGATCGATGGCGTCTTACTCGGCTTCGGGTCCCACACGCAATCGTCCCGCTCGCAAGGGCGTCACGCTGGCGGCGCCTTCCGGCCGAACGCTGAAGCAGGACACGATCGAAGTGATCGGCCCCAGAACCGCGACGCAGGCATTCCTGGACGGCACGAGCATGGCGGCGCCACTTGCAACGAGACGGGTTGCGGGCATCTTGGCGGCGCAGAAAAAACCGATGACAGCTGAGCAGATCCGGAGTGCGCTGACTGCTTTGGTGAAGAAGGCACCTGCCGGCTCAGATGGTGACGAGGTGGGTGCGGGCATCTTGATGCCGTGAGCTTGAGTCGTGTCAAACGCCTGCCGCTGAGGACATGAGCAAGTTGAGCGAGTCATCGCGCAAACCATGTTTGCTATCTGCGACGACGAGTGCAAATCGGTCCCGAATATTGATGACGACTCGCTGGCCAGAGCTAGGCAGCATCCGGCGTCGGCTGGAGTCGCTGCTCTTTCGTTCGAGTTTCGTTTGGGAGATCGGCGCGTGCGGGTCCAGAAATCGCAAGGACCCGCGGACACCAGCTGCATCAGTCCATCAATCTCAACATCGTGGGAGGTTCTTCATGGCTTATCAAGTGATCATCTTCGGGTTCGACCCCAACAACCGGCTGCCGCTCAGCTTGATTGCAACAGGGGTGGACAAGCCCAGCGCGATTCACGTGCAGTGCAACCCTTGCACGTCGACGAAGCGAATCATCGTCAGCGCCGGTGCGGTGCCGGCCGTTGCATCGACGAACGGTTACGCTGCGGGACCGAACGAAATACCGACTGACACGAAGGAGTTGTATGTGTTCGAGTTTCCGAACCGCGCCGCAGGCTGGGCCTGGATGACGACCAACAGGGATGTGCTTGTCGGAAAAACCATTCATACCGTGGACGGTGAGCTGGCCTGACACGGGCCGGCTGCGGCACGCCCTGCGGTGCTTGCGATCGCTCGGCGTGCCGCTCCTGATATGGATCAGTTCGTACTCGCTGGCGGCCGCAGCCCCCCCCGACAAGGTGCTCGTGCTGACGCCGTTCGACATGCCGCTCGTCAAGATGGTGGCCGATGCATTGAAGACCCGCCGCACCGTCGACGGCCAGCCGCTGCCGCCGCTCGACGTCGATGTGCGGGTGATCGACCCCAGCCAGGTGGAACGCAAGGCGGCGCGCGAGTTGCGCTCGCAGCTGACGCGCTACAAAGCCGTCTTTGCCACCACCCTCTTCCTGGCGCGCGCGCTGCAGATGGAAGACGCGCAGATTCCCATCGTGTTCGATGGGGCCGCCGATCCGATCCAGCTCTGCCTTGTCGATTCGCTGATCCGGCCGGGGAGAAACGCCACCGGCACCATCAACGTGCTGCCGGACGAAGACGCCAAGCTGATGGAGGTGCTGGTCGACGGCTTCCCGAAGCTGAAGAAGGTTATCTACCTCGTCGCCGGCAGCAACGTGCACCCGGCGAGCTGCGACCCGGACGACATCGTCTGGCGCAAGAACGAGGCCCTGCCCTGCACGATGGGAATGCACGTACCCGACGACTACCTGCGCCGCCTGGTCTCGTCGACGGCGGTGGTCGCACAGGCGAAGGCGCTCAAGGTCGACGTGGAATTCATGGTGGTGTGCGATGCGAAAGACATCGCGCGCCTGCCCGCGATGATCAAGGCCTCGCCCGACATCGGCTTTGCCATACCGTGGCAGGGCCTGTTCCCGGAGCATTCACGGGCGCTGATCGATGTGCTGGCGCGCATGCGCCGGCCCGCCATCTACGGGCGGTGGTTCTTCGCCCGCGAAGGCGGGGTGTTGGCGATGGAGCCGATCTTCGAGCCGGCCGATCGGCGGGCGAGCGTCGACATGCTGCTGCAGGTGCTCGAAGGGGCGGCGCCGGCGACGCTGCCTGTGCAGATGCCACGCGGGTTTCGGGTCATGGTGAACGCGCCGGCCGCCGCCCGGCAGGGTTTGCAGCCGTCGCTCAGTTTGCTCAGGCGGGCCGACAATGTGGTGGTGAAGTAGGGCGCAGACCGGGCGATCCGGTGTGCGTGCCCCGATCCGCACTCTCGGCAACGTCGACCATGCAAGCTCTGCGCTCAGGCGAACAATCGGTATGGCGTTCGCGCATCTGGCGCAAGCAGGCGGCGATCCTCGCGCTGCTGGTCACCGGGGGCCTCGTGGCGTTCGGGGTCACTGAGATGGCGGTGTCGTACCGCGAGACGCGCACACAGATCGGCCAGCTGCAGCAGGCGCAAGCACGGCAGGTGGCGCAGGCCCTGCGGGCTTCGTTGCAGAACATCGAGCGGCACGTGGATGCGGTGATGGCGCTGCCGTGGACGGTGGGCAACTGGTTGTCGCTCGACACGCGGCGAGAGGAATATGCGCGCCTGCTGCGCCTCGTGCCGGCGGTCGAGAGCGTGGCCTTCCACGACGCTGCCGGCCAGGAAGTGCTGATGGTCTCGCGCCGCACGCTTGACCGCGCGGCACGCACTGCGTCACCGCCGGCCTCTGCGTCTGCTTCATCCAACGGCGGCGCGTCTCGCGTCTACGGCGCGGTCGAGTACCTCGACGGCTATGACCCGTACCTGGTGCTGGACCTGTCGCACCCGGAAGACCCCGGCGCAGGCCACACCCGGGTCAGGATCGCGATGCGTGCGTTGGCACGGGAGACGGCCGCGGCCCTGTCCGTGCCCGGCGGCGAGGTGTATGCCGTCGACGCCACCGGCACGATCGTCATGCACCGTGACGCGGGTTTGATGCTCGGGCGGTTCAAGCCCCCACCGTTGCCCGATCGAAGCCGCGCATCCGCGGGCATGGCCGGCAAGGGCCTGCATGGCGATGAGGTGCTGCAGTCGGTCGAACCGATGGACGAATTGCGTTGGAGCGTGGTCGTCGAGCAGCCGATGACCACGGCGATGGAGCCGGTGTGGTCGGCACTGCGCCGCACCGGGGCCTTCATGTTGCTGGGGCTGGTCTTGTCGGGTGTCGCGGCGCTGTATCTCGCAGGGCGGTTGACGCGCCCGATCCGCCAGCTCTACCAAGGCGCACAAAGCATCGGCGCCGGCAGCCTGAGCACGCGGGTCGAGGTGCGCACCGGGGACGAACTTGAGATGCTGGCCACCCGCTTCAACGCCATGGCCAACAGCCTGGAAGAGTCGTACGCCTCGCTGGAGGCGCGCGTGGCCGAGAAGACGCACGACCTGGAGGTGGCGAACCGCCACAAGTCCGAGTTCCTCGCCAACATGTCGCACGAATTGCGTACGCCGCTGAACGCCGTGATCGGCTTCTCGGAGGTGTTGTCCGAGCAGATGTTCGGCCCACTCAATGCCAAGCAGATGGAGTACACCACTGACATTCATGGCTCGGGGCACCACCTGCTGGCGCTGATCAACGACATTCTTGAACTGTCGAAGATCGAAGCCGGCCGCCTTGAGCTCGAACCGTCGGAGTTTGACGTGCACGCGGCCGTCCAGACCGCGGCAACGCTCCTGCGCGAGCGTGCGGTGCGCCAGGGCCTGCAACTGGTGCTGCAGGTGGGGCCGGAGGTCGGCACCTGGGTTGCCGACCCTCGGCGATTCAAGCAGATCCTGGTGAACCTGCTGTCGAACGCCGTGAAGTTCACGCCTGACGGCGGCAAGGTGACGCTGACCGTGGCACAGACGAGTGAGTACCTGCGGGTGGAAGTGGCCGACACCGGCATCGGCATCGCCGCTGCCGACATCGAGCTGATCTTCGAGCCCTTCCGGCAGGTCGGCGCCCATGGGCGTGCACGGGCCGAAGGCAGCGGACTCGGCCTGTCGCTGGTGCGCTCGCTGGTCGATCTGCACGGCGGGCGCCTCAGTGTGGAGAGCCAACCTGGCGAAGGCTCCCGTTTCTGCATCGAATTCCCGAGGAGGTCGGCATGAGCCCGATGGTGCTGGTGGTGGATGACGACGAGAAGTGCCTGCGTCTGGCCTGCGACGTGCTCGACTTCCATGGCTTCGCCACGGTGCGCGCCGGCAGCGGCGAGCAGGCGCTGGTGATCGCCGAGACCACGCCGATCCGCATGGTGTTGATGGACATCCAGCTGCCCGGCATCAGCGGCGTCGAGACCTTCTCGCGCTTGCGCAAGATGGCGTCGTGGAAGGACATTCCTGTCGTGGTGATGACCGCGTCGGTGATGCCGGCGGACCGTAGCACGCTGATGAACGAAGGCTTCAGCGGCTTTCTTGCCAAGCCACTGGCGATCAAGGACCTGGTGTCTCTGGTGCGTGCGTCGCTGTCGCCGGACTGAGCGATGCGGCCTTCGCTTCTTCCGACACTCCCAGCCGGCACCGAGGGCGGCGCACGCGTGCTGGTGATCGACGACGTGCCGAAGAACGTGACGCTGTTGTCCGACCTGCTCGCCGCCTGGGGTTACCAGCCGGTGCCGGCCTTCAGTGCGGCGCAGGGCATTGAGCTGGCCCAGTCGACGCGGCCCGACCTGATCCTGCTCGACGTGCTGATGCCCGACATGGACGGCTTCGAAGTCTGCCGCCGCTTGCGCGCCGACGCCGCGCTCGCGGCCACGCCGATCGTGCTGGTCACCTCCCTTGAGGCGCGGCACGAGCGCATCAAGGGGCTGGAGTCGGGTGCCGACGATTTCCTCAGCAAGCCGGTGGTGCAGGCGGAGCTGTTCGCCCGCGTGCGCTCGCTGCTGCGCGTGAAGGCGTTGTACGACCAGGTGTCGCAGCAGCGTGCGCAGCTGGCCGAATGGTCGCTGACGCTGGAGCGGCGCGTCGAGGAGAAGCTCGACGAGATCGAGCGGCTCGCGCGGCTGAAGCGGTATTTCTCGCCACGGCTCGCAGCCAAGCTCGTGGGCGACCGTCGCGAGCCGCTGCTGCAAAGCGCGCGACGCGAGGTGTCGGTGCTGTTCGTCGACCTGCGCGGCTTCACCGCCTTCGCCGAATCCGCCGAGGCCGACGTCGTGATGGCGCTGCTGCGCGAGTTTCACGCGGCCATGGGCGAGCTGATCTTTCGCTTCGAAGGCACGCTCGAGCGCTTCACCGGCGACGGGATGATGGTCTTCTTCAACGACCCCGACCCGGTGCCCGACCATGCGCTGCAGGCGGTCAAGCTCGGCCTGGCAATGAGCGACGCGGCGCGGCGCCTCGCCCCTTCGTGGCTTGCGGCCGGCGGGCCGAGCGGGTTGGCTGTCGGCATGGCCAAGGGCATGGCGACCGTGGGCCCGATCGGCTTCGACGGCCGGCTCGACTACGCGGCCATCGGCAGCGTGACCAACCTGGCAGCGCGCTTGTGCAGCCTGGCCGAGGCCGGCAAGATCATCGTCTCCGACGAGATCTGGCATGACGTGCAGGCGCACGGTTTCACGGCCGAGCCGCGCGAGGTGGTGCTGAAGGGGTTCGCCCGCCCGGTGCGCTGCCACCGCCTGGCGGGCAGCGCGCCTTCACCAGCCGGTGGGCAACGGCCGCAGTAGCAGCAGCCGGTGGCCCTCGGTGGCGACATAGCCGCCGCGTTCGAGGTCTTTCATCAGCTTGCTGATCATTTCGCGCGAGGCGCCCACGCGGTTGGCCAATTCCTGGTGCGTCAGCCGTTGTGGCACGGCGCGCTTATCGCCCACCATGGCGGTGGCCAAGGTGTTCAAGGCTTTGGCCAAGCGGCCATACACGTCGAGCAAGGCCAGGCTGCGGGCGTTGTCGGTGGCGATGCGGGCACGCCGGATCACGCGGTTGAGCAGCTCGAACGCGAACTCCGGGTTGGCGGCGATGTGCTCGCGCAGCGTCTTGCGCGTGATCACCGAGCACACCGTAGCTTCGAGCGTGATCACCGAGGCCGAGCGGGGGCCGCCGTCCAGGCTCATCTCACCCAGGTACTCGCCGGTGCCGTAGATGCCGTAGATGATCTCGCGGCCGCGTTCGTTGGTGGAGAAGGCCTTGACGCTGCCTGACAACACGATGAAGAGCGTGTCGCCGATGTCGCCTTCGTGGATCAGCATCGTGCCCTTGCGGTAGCGGCGAGGCTCGCCGCGGCTCACGAGGGTGCGCAGGCTGTCGGGCCAGATGGGGTTGAGCTGGGTCGCCGAAACAGCGGAGTCCATGGTGCGCGGGCGGAGTGGTCGGCCCGCGCATCATCTCGCGAAAGCCGATCATTCCGCAACGCAGCAATGGGCGTCTGTGCGCCCTGGAGATCACCAAACGCTAATGTGACAACGCCAACTTCATCGCCGGCGCGATCGGCGGCAGCGCGGTGACGCGGCTGACGAGGTCGCGGATGCTGGTGGTTTGCGTTTTGGTGCGGATGCTGCTGATCTGCGTGCGGATCGTCGACACGGCCACGCCGTAGCGGCGGGCCGCCTCCTTGGGCCGCAAGCCATCGCACAGCGCCTGCAGCACCTTGGCTTCGGCGCTGGTGAGGCCTTGTGTGCGGGCGAAGAAACCGACGGTCAGCGCTTCGCAACTCTGGCGCCGGCCCAGCACCAGCAACACCAATGTTTCGTCACCCTCCTGATCGCTGCCCATCGGCACGGCGGCCACCGACAAGGCGGTGGCCTTGTCGCCAAGCGTGACCAGGCGGCGCCGGCCGCGTCCGGCGTCGACGACCACTTCATGCAGCACGCCGTGCTGGTCGGCATGAGAGGCCAGCACGTGGCCGTTGGACAGGCGCAGGCTGCCGCCGTGCGCCAGCTCCTGCCGTGCGGGCTGGTTGGCATGGCGCAGCTCTCCCGTGGGTGTGATGAGCAGCATGCCGTGGTCCATCTCGTCCAGCATGCGTGCCAGCCAGCCTGCCATCGCGGTGTCACCGCCTCGTCGCTCCGGACCCAGGTAAATGCCGGTATCAGGCCGATTGATCGTGGTGATTGTGGTGAAGGACTCCAACATGGCGCATTCCCCTTGTAGTTGTCGGTCGGCAAGCAAGCCGTGACAGCAAGAGTAGGTTTGGCATGCCGGGGAAGGCTGTAAATCTGACCGATCAAGCTTGTGAGTTATTCACCACCCCTGTGAATCGTTAGGCCGTTCGAGGGCCAACAAGTGTCAGTTGCAACTGGCCGTAATTGGTATTGTAAAAATACGATTGTTAAATACCATTAAGATACCTGTTGGCGATGACGTTTGCGCCGTGGGCATCTCAACTCATGAGGAGATCACGATGAATGCAAAGGCTTTGGGAATGTCGGTGGTGGCCGTGGCAATTGCCGGCATGTGGGGTCAGGTGCAGGCGGCAGCGTCGTTCGACGCTGCGCTGGCGCGGGCCACGGATGGCGATGTCCAGCTGGCGCAGGCGAGTACGGCGCCCGCCTGGAAGGAAGGCACGACCTACGCGGTCGGTGCCATCGTCAGCTATGGGGGACGCGACTATGTCGCGCTGGTGGCGCACACCGCGTGGGTGGGTGCGAACTGGAACCCGGCCTCGACACCTTCGTTGTGGAGCCCGCTGACATCGGCACCCGCTCCTTCGCCGGCTCCCGCACCGGCGCCTGCGCCCAGCCCCGCGCCGGCACCTTCTCCAACTCCAGGTGGCACCTGCTACCTGGCCTGGTCGTCCTCGACGGCGTACAACGGCGGCGCGACCGTCAGCTACAACGGCGTCAACTACAAGGCCAACTGGTGGACGCAGGGCAACAACCCGGCGACCAACAGCGGCCCGACCGGCAGCGGCCAGCCTTGGACGGCGGTGGGCAGTTGCACTGGTGCGCCCGCACCGGCACCTGCGCCCTCCCCCGCGCCTGCGCCGGCTCCTGCACCCGCCCCAGCGCCCGCCCCGGCCCCTGCGCCGGCTCCAGCACCCGGCCTGCCGGCCGAGGCGATCCAGGCCGTGCAGACCAAGCGCGTCTACGTTGGCTACTACCCGAGCTGGAGCGACAGCTGGTTCGACGCCACCGGCAAGACGGCCAGCGAGGTCTACCGTGCCAGCAAGTTCGCGCGCATTCCCGGCACCTACACGCACGTGATGGCGGCATTCGCCGACCCGAACTTCTCGTGGGCGGGCCTGGCGACCAACAGCTTCTCGGGCACCGGCATCAACTTCACCGCGACGCCGAAGGACATCAAGGCCGCGATCGACGTGCTGCACCAGCGCAACATCAAGGTCATCCTCGCCGTTGGTGGCGCGACCTATGGCAACTGGGGGCCGCTGGCTGCGCAAGGCCAGGCCGGCAGCGGCTCGATCATCAACGCGCTGGCCAGCTTCATCAGTGAGCTGGGCTTCGACGGGCTGGATGTGGACTATGAAGTCGATGGCGACGTCGACCGCTACGCCAACTCGATCAAGGCGCTGCGCGCCGCGGTGGACAAGGCTGGCGGCGGCCGCGTGCTCACGCTGGCAGGCTGGTCCACCGGAGCCGATTGCACCTCGGGCACCAGCGCCGACCCGTACTGCGCCGGCAAGATGTCGTACTGGGGCGGCAATGCCGGGCGCGAGCGCGGCGTGGTGCTCAAGTACCCGGCCGTGGCCAACATGCTCGACATGGTCAACGTGATGAGCTACGACGCACGCTACGAGCACTACGACGGCACGGTGGCCTACAACGACTACCGCAACCTGTTCCCGGCCAAGACCATCGTGTCGATCGGCCTGGAGAGCTCGCCCGAAGGCTGGGCCGGCGCCAACCTCGTGATCAACAACGCCGATGCGCAATGCGAAGGCTCGCGCAACCTGCAGACCCAGTACGGCGTGACGGTGAACGCGCCCTACTCGGTCGAGCGCTACACGGGTGCGGTGTTGTCCAGCACCAGCGCCAAGCGCAATGCACGCGACGGCGCGATGCTGTGGGCCATCATCAAGCCGACCAGCGGCAGCTGTGGCAGCGCGCCGCTGGCCAGCCCCGGCACCATCGGCCAGAAGGTGGGCACGCAATTCGGCCTGCCGGCAGACCCGCTGCTGCTAGGCCCTGACTGGAAGTAAGTTGCCTGGAACGCGGGGCCGATCGCCCTGACGTACTTTGAGCCCTCCCCACAAGGGAGGGCTTTTTTACGCTGGCAGTTTCTTCGCCGGAGACGTTCAGGCCAGGACGCGCAGCAGCCAGCGGTTCAAGTCGGCGATCTCCTGGGCGCACACCGAGTGCGGCATCGGGTACGCGTGCCACTCGATGGCGTAGCCGAGCGCGGCGAGTGCGTCGCGCGAGGCCACGCCGCGCGGGTAAGGCACCACAGGGTCTTGCGTGCCGTGGGCCAGGAAGAGAGGCACGTCGCGATTCGCTTCGCTGCGTTCGGCGGCGGTGGTCGCTGCCAGCGGCAGGTAGCCCGACAAGCCAGCGAGGCCGGCCAAGCGCTCGCGGTGGCGCAGGCCGGTGAGCAGCGTCATCGCGCAACCTTGCGAGAAGCCCATCAGCACGATGCGCGAGCTGGCAACGCCGCGGGCATTCTCGCGGGCGATCAAGGCTTCAATCTGGGTGGCCGACCGGCGCAGGCCGGGCTCGTCTTCGACGCGCGCGAGGTCGGTGCCGAGGACGTCGTACCAGGCGCGCATCACGTAGCCACCGTTGATCGTGACCGGCTGCTCGGGCGCGTGCGGCAGCACGAAGCGCACCGGGCCGAGGGCGCTCAGGTCCAGCTCTTCGGCCACGGGCGCGAAACCGTGGCCGCTGTCGCCCAAGCCATGCAGCACGATGACTGTGCGCGTGGGCGAAGGGCCGGTTTCGATTTCGATGGCTTCAAGTGACATGAGGGCTCCGCAGATTGGCTGTGAGGCCAATCGTAAGGGCTCAGCGTGTCGTCACGCCCGCCCCGCGGAAAGCCCCGGGCGTGTCACCCGTCCAACCGCGGAAGGCGCGGTGGAACGAGGCCGGGCTGTCGAAACCCAGCTGGGCGCTGATGCTGTTGATGGGGGCGTGGCCTTTGGTCAGCAGCTGCACCGCCAGGTCGCGGCGCAATTCATCTTTCACGCGCTGGAAACTGGTGCCTTCATCGGCCAGGCGGCGGTGCAGCGTGCGAGCGGACACGTGCAAGGTATCGGCTGCGCTCTCGGCGGTGGCCGGCAGCGGCAGGCGTTCGGCCAGGTAGCCGCGCAATCGCTGGCTCAGGCGCTCGTCGTGTTGCCCGGCGAACAGCCAGTCTTCCGGCGCGCGCAGCAGGAACTCGTCCAACTCGTGTTTGTTGCGGCGGATCGGCAGTTGCAGCCAGTCAGGATCGATGTGCAGCGCGGGCTGTACCTGGTTGAAGAACACCGGTCCGGGATACAGCGTCTGGTAGTCGGCAGCGAAGTCGGGCCGCGCGAACGGGAAGTCGACGCGCAGCAGCGGAATGCGCCGACCCACCAGCCACGAAGCCACGCCGTGGATGACCTTGAGCATCAGGTCGAGTGCGAAGGCTTGCGGCAAGGGCGCGCCCGGCACCGGCACGAGGGCGATGCGTGTCGACGCGGTGTCGGTCCCCACGTCGATGTGGAAATCGTCCTGCACCAGCCGCGACACACACGACCAGCGGTGCAGCGCCACCATCAGGTTCTTGGCGTCGAGCAGCGCGAGGCAGGTGAACTTGAGAGCGCCCGGCCGGAACGCGCGCGAGAAGAGCCGCAGCATCTCGTCGTCCATCGCGACGGCGAGCCCACGGTACAGCGTGGCGAACTGCTGCTCGGTGATGCGGGCGATCGGCTCGCCCGCGAGACCGGCCTGCTCGAACAGCGCCGCCGCATCGGTGCGTGACACGTCTGCCGCGTGCAACAGCGCGGCCACGTAGGCCATGGAGACGGTTGCGTGCGCAGATGCCATGGCGCGCAAGCTAGCACGCATACCTGCGCGACGCGAGTGGTGGAAGCCTGCATGCGCCGCAGGCTCACCACCGAAGGCCGGGCTAGAAGCGGTAGTTGAAGCCGATGGCGATCATCGGAATCGCCTTGATCTTGCCGACGTCATCGTGAACCTCGGCCAGCTCGGCGTCGATGTCAGCCTGGGAGGCTTGGCTGAAGTTGTTGCCCGAATGCGTCTCGCTGATCTTCGCCTTGCCGATGGAGGCACCCAGGTCGAACACGAACCCCCAGCCGGCACTGAGCTGATGGCCATAACCGATGCCGAGGTAGGGCGTGGTCTTCGGGAACTCGACCTTCACGTTGAGGCGGTCGGTCGAGTCGGTGGGGTAGGTGTTGTTGCCGATCGTGATCGGCTGGCCATTGCCCTTGGCGACCAGGTCGAGCTTCATGTTGTTGAAGGTCACGCCGCCGGTGAAGCGAAAGCCGTTGCCGAACGCAAACCAGTCGCCGAACAGGCCGACACGGTTGTAGGTGAGCTTGCCTTCGTAATCGATGCCGCCGTCGCGCTCGTTGCGGTTGCGCGTGCCGAAGGTTCCGAAGTCGCCGCGCAGCGTGAAGTCGGATGACAGAGGGTGCGCGTAGCCGAGCATCACGCCATGCGTGCCGATGCCGGTGTAGACCTCTTGGGCGTGAACGCCCGCGGTCAGGGTCAAAGCTGCCAGGGCCATCAGGGTGTGTTTCATCGCCGTCCTTGGAAATCGAACCCGCACGATGCAGGCGATTTTCATTCTAGGAACGGGACCCCGGGCCGTATCCGCCAAACAGACGAAGCGTGAGGGTCTTTATCGGCCGATCGGCCCGCGTCACAGATCGAAGTCGTAGTCGATGATCAAGGGCGCGTGGTCGGAGAAGCGCTGGTCGAGGTAGATGCGCTCGGTGCGCGCCAGCGCGGCGATGGCGGGCGTAGCGAGGTGGTAGTCGAGCCGCCAGCCGACGTTCTTGGCCCAGGCTTGGCCGCGGTTGCTCCACCAGGTGTATTGCTCGGCCTTCTGGTTCAGGGTGCGGAACACGTCGACCAGGCCCAGCTCATCGAGCGTGTGCGTCATCCATGCGCGCTCTTCAGGCAGGAAGCCGCTGTTCTTCTGGTTGCCGCGCCAGTTCTTGAGGTCGATCTCTTTGTGCGCGATGTTGATGTCGCCGACCAGAATGAACTCGCGCTCGGCCTTGAGCCGCTGCAGGTACGGCGTCATCAACGCGAGAAAGCGGAACTTGGCGAGTTGCCGTTCTTCGCCGCTGGAGCCGCTGGGAAAATAACAGCTGATGACGCTCAACTTTCGCGACGGCGTGTCGAAACGTACTTCGATGTAGCGGCCTTCGGCATCGAACTCCGGCGCGCCGATGCCCACCACCACATCGCTCGGTGTCTTGCGCGAATACACGCCCACGCCCGAGTAGCCCTTCTTCTCGGCGAAATGGAAATAGCCCGTCATGTCGTGCACAGTGTCGAAGCGATCGGCGATGTCGGCGGCCTGCGCCTTGATCTCTTGCACACCCATACAATCGGCGCCCAGGGCCTCGGCCCAGGGCAGCAAACCCTTGGTGGCGGCAGAGCGGATGCCGTTCAGATTCAAAGACACCAGTCGAAACACGAGACACCTCCGATGAGCCCCGACACGCAAAACCAGTCTCTGGATCAAGGGCGCCTGGCCCAGGACTTCGTGAAGTTCGCGGTCGATGCGAAGGTGTTGCGGTTCGGGGAGTTCAAGACCAAGGCCGGGCGGCTGTCGCCCTACTTCTTCAACGCCGGCCTGTTCGATGACGGCGCCAAGCTCGCGCGCCTCGCAGAATTCTATGCGTCGCGTCTGCTCGCCTCGGGCATTGCCTTCGACATGATCTTCGGGCCGGCCTACAAGGGCATCACGCTGGCGTCCGCGGTGGCTGTGGAGCTGGCGCGCCTGGGTCGCAACGTTCCCTACGCCTACAACCGCAAAGAGGCGAAAGATCACGGCGAGGGCGGCACGCTTGTCGGCGCACCGGTGGCCGGCCGCGTTCTCATCATCGACGACGTGATTTCAGCAGGAACTTCTGTGCGTGAATCCATTTCGATGATCCAGGCAGTGGGGGCGACGCCCTGTGCGGTGTCGATCGCGCTCGACCGCCAGGAGAAGGCCTCCGAGGGGGGTGTCGATGCCGACTGGTCGGCAGTGCAGTTCGTCGAGCGCCAGCTGAAGCTACCGGTTTGCGCCATTGCGACGCTTGCCGACTTGCTGCAGTATCTGAAAACAAACAAGGACGCGGCCTTGGGTGAGCACTTTGCTCGCGTATCTGCCTATCGAGAGCGCTATGGCGTGTGAATTGTTCTTCCGTCCGGGCCCTTTGAAGCTGGCATTGGCTTGCGCCTTGATGGGCATGGCGGGTGCAAGCTCCGCCGCTATCTACAGCTGCGTCGATGCCAACGGCCGCCGCCTCACGTCCGACCGCCCGATTGCCGAGTGCCTCACGCGTGAGCAACGCCTCTTGAATGCTGACGGGTCGATTCGCCAGGTCGTGCCGCCGACGATGACGGTCGACGAACAGGCCGAAGCCGAAGCCAAGAAACGCCAAGCCGAAGTGGAGCGTGTTGCGCAGCAGGACGCCGTGCGCCGTGACCGCAACCTGCTGGTGCGCTTTCCGAATGAGGCAGCGCACGCGAAAGCGCGTGAAGCTGCACTCGACGACGTGCGCAAGGGCGTTAAGTTCTCCGAAGAGCGTCTGGCCGAATTGCAGGCTGCACGCAAACCCTTGCTTGACGAAGTCGAGTTCTACAAAGGCAAGAAGCTGCCCGCCAAGCTCAAGCAGCAACTCGACGCCAACGACGCTTCTGCAGCGGCGCAGCGGTCGCTGGTGCAGAACCAGAAGGACGAGATCGACCGCATCAACTCGCTGTACGACGTGGAACTCGACCGGCTGAGGAAGCTGTGGAGCGGCACGCCGGTGGGTTCGATGGGAGTGCTGCCGTCAGCCTCGTCGCCGGCTTCTGCATCGGCCCGCAAGGCGGCGAGCAAGTAGCTCGCCGCGGTCTGGCTTCAGCCGAGCTTCTTCTTCAGCAGCTCGTTCACCGCGGTCGGGTTGGCCTTGCCCTTGGTGGCCTTCATGGCCTGGCCGATCAACGCGTTGAAGGCCTTGTCCTTGCCGGCGCGGTATTCCTCCACCGATTTCGCGTTCGCGGCCAGCACCTCGTCGAGGATGCGGTCGAGTTCGCCGGTGTCGCTCATCTGCTTGAGGCCCTTGGTCTCGATGATTTGGTCCGCGATGTTGTCATCAGTCGATTTCGAAGCCCACATCTCAGCGAATACCTCGCGGGCAGTCTTTGCATTGATAACTTCTTCGATCATGCGAGCAAGCAGAACTGCAAGCTGCGCGGACGAGACCGGAGTGTCCGCGATGTCTATGCCGTCCTTGTTTAGCTGCGAGGCAACCATGCCGCCAATCGAGTTCGCTGTAGTGCGATACATCGCTTCGGCGTCTGGACCATTCTTGTCCTGCCATTTGGCTGGATTTGCCGCAGCTAAAAGCACTCGAATCTGTTCGATAGCTTTCTCGAAGAAGTCGGCTTTTCCTTTCGACTGAACTAGCAGGGCCGCGTCATAAGGCGTCAATGCGTAGCTCTTCTGGAAACGTTCGGCCATCACGCGCGGCAGCTCAGGCATCTCGCTGCGCACGCGCTCGATCCACTCGGGGGCAATCACCAGCGGCGGCAGGTCGGGATCCGGGAAGTAGCGGTAATCGGCCGCGTCTTCCTTCGTCCGCATGGCCCGCGTCTCGCCGCTGTCGGGGTTGAACAGCACGGTGGCCTGCTGCACCTCGCCGCCGTCTTCGATCAGGTCGATCTGCCACTGGATCTCGTAGTCGATCGCCTGCTGCATGAACTTGAAGCTGTTCAGGTTCTTGATCTCGCGGCGCGTGCCGAAATCGGCGCCGGGCTTGCGCACCGACACGTTGGCGTCGCAGCGGAAGCTGCCTTCCTGCATGTTGCCGTCGCAGATGTCGAGCCACACGACCAGGGCGTGCAAGGCCTTCGCATACTCCACCGCTTCGATGCTCGAGCGCATGTCGGGTTCGGTGACGATCTCGAGTAGCGGCGTGCCGGCTCGGTTCAGGTCGATGCCGGTCTGGCCCGCGTAGTCTTCATGCAGCGATTTGCCGGCGTCTTCTTCGAGGTGGGCGCGCGTCAGGTTGACCTTGTGCTTCGTGTCGCCCACGAAGAATTCGACCACACCGCCCTGCACTACTGGCGTCTCGTACTGACTGATCTGGTAGCCCTTTGGCAGGTCGGGGTAGAAGTAGTTCTTGCGCGCGAAGATCGACAGCGGCGCCACCTTGGCGCCGACCGCGAGGCCGAGGCGGATGGCGCGTTCGACCGCGCCCTTGTTCATCACCGGCAACGTGCCGGGCAGAGCCAGGTCGACCGGCGAAGCCTGCGTGTTCGGCGCTGCGCCGAACTGCGTCGACGAGCCGCTGAAGATCTTGCTGCGGGTGGAGAGTTGCGCGTGGGTTTCGAGGCCGATGACGACCTCGTAGCCGCGGATCAGTTTGGGGGTGCTGGGCATGTTCTTCAGTAGCCGGCCGGCACGCGTGTGTGCCAATCGGTCGCTTGCTGGAAGGCGTGCGCTGCGTGCAGCAACTGTGCTTCCTGGAAATAATTGCCGATGAGCTGCAGGCCCACCGGCATCGAGGCCTCGCCGAAGCCTGCGGGCAGGCTCATGCCGGGTAGGCCTGCGAGGCTCGCGGGCAGCGTGAAGATGTCGGCCAGGTAGTTGGCCACCGGGTCGTCGCTCTTGTCGCCGAGCTTCCACGCGACGGTAGGTGCTACCGGGCCGGCGATCACGTCGCACTGGGTGAAGCAGGCCTGGAAGTCGTCGGCGATCATGCGGCGCAGCTTCTGCGCCTGCAGGTAGTAGGCGTCGTAGTAGCCTTCACTGAGCACGTAGGTGCCGATCATGATGCGGCGCTTGACCTCAGGGCCGAAGCCCTCGGCCCGTGTGTGGGAGTACATCTGGTCGAGTGCAGTCCGCTTTTTCTCGTCATTGGGATTGAACGGCACCTTAGTGCGGTGGCCGAACCTCACGCCATCGAAGCGCGACAGGTTCGACGAGGCTTCAGCCGGCGCGATGATGTAGTACACCGGGATCGACAACTCGGTTCGCGGCAGGCTCACGTCCACCAGCGTTGCGCCGAGCTTCTCGAACTCGGCGAGGGCCGCTCGCACAGCGCCGTTCACGTCGGCTGCGAGCGCTGCCGGGAAGAACTCGGCTGGCAGGCCAATGCGCAGTCCTTTCAATGGCTGTGCCACAGTCGCGCCCTCGCGCGGCTTGTTCAACGAGGCGGCGAAATCGGGCGTGGGTTCGGTGGCGCTGGTGGCATCGCGTTCGTCGAATCCGCTCATCGTGTTGAGCAGCAGCGCGCAGTCTTCAGCCGAACGCGCGAGCGGGCCGGCCTGGTCGAGGCTGGAGGCGAAGGCGATCATGCCGTAGCGCGAACAGCGGCCGTAGGTGGGCTTGATGCCGGTGATGCCGGTGAAGCTGGCAGGCTGGCGGATCGAGCCACCGGTATCGGTGCCGGTGGCGGCGGGCACCAGGCGCGCTGCCACGGCGGCGGCCGAACCGCCCGACGAGCCGCCAGGTACGCGGCTCGCGTCCCAGGGGTTCTTCACGGGTTTGAAGGCCGAGTTCTCGTTGCTCGACCCCATGGCGAACTCATCGCAGTTGAGCTTGCCAAGCGTCACCAGGCCAGCCTGCGAGAGCTTGCTCACCACCGTGGCGTCGAAGGGGCTGCGGTAGTCGGCCAACATCTTCGAGCCGGCCGTGGTGGGCAGGGCCTGGGTGACGAAGATGTCCTTGTGCGCGAGCGGCACGCCGAGCAAAGCACCCTGCTCGCCGGCTGCGCGGCGCTGGTCGGCTGCTTGCGCTTGTTGCAACGCAGCGGCTTCGTCGACGCAGAGGAATGCGCCGAGATGTTCGTGAGCGGCAACGCGTGCGAGCAGATGTTTCGTCAATTCGACGCTGGAGACGGCCTTGTCATCGAGTGCGCGGCCCATCTCGGCCGCGCTCAGTTGCTGCAGATCCTTCATTCGATGACCTTGGGAACGAGGAACAGGCCGTCTTCCACAGCCGGCGCGCTGCGCTGGTTGAGTTCGCGCTGGTTGGTCTCGGTGGGCACGTCGTCGCGCAGGCGCAATTGCACGTTCTGCACGGCAGACAGCGGCGTGTAGAGCGGCTCGACGCCGCTGGTGTCGACCGCGCTCATGCGCTCGACGATGGAGAAAAAGCCGTTCAGCTGTTGCAGCATGGCCGCCTGTTCCGGGGCCTGCAATTCGAGGCGGGCGAGGTGGGCGATGCGGCCGACGTCTTGAGGTGTCAGGGCCATAGGAAATGCAGTCTAGGAAAGGGTGTCCGAGGGGTCGGAAACCAGGGGTGATGCAGTATTATCCCCGGTTATCCACAAGCCTCTTGATGCCCATAAAACCCAGGGTTTGCCATGGGTTTGCAGTAATTTTCAAGCGGCTTGGACCACATTGCGCTCACGCGCTCGACTTTGATCGAGCGCGCGAGCAAGAAGCCCAGCCACTCACACCGGAATCACATCGCCCCGCGTGCCCCGCGCTTCACCAGCGCCCTGCACGCTCGCCGATCTGCCAAACAAAACATGTTCGCATCCCTGCGCCGCTACTTCTCCACCGACCTCGCCATCGACCTGGGCACCGCCAACACGCTGATCTATGTGCGTGGCAAGGGCATCGTGCTTGACGAACCCTCGGTCGTCGCCATCCGCCACGAAGGCGGCCCCAACGGCAAGAAGACCATCCAGGCGGTGGGCGCCGAGGCCAAGGCCATGCTGGGCAAGGTGCCCGGCAACATCGAAGCCATCCGCCCGATGAAAGACGGCGTGATCGCGGACTTCACGGTGACCGAGCAGATGCTCAAGCAGTTCATCAAGATGGTCCACGACTCAAAGATGTTCCGCCCGAGCCCGCGCATCATCATTTGCGTGCCTTGTGGCTCGACCCAGGTGGAACGTCGGGCCATCCGCGAATCGGCCCTCGGCGCTGGCGCGAGCGAGGTCTACCTGATCGAAGAACCCATGGCCGCGGCCATCGGTGCCGGTTTGCCGGTCAGCGAAGCCAGCGGCTCGATGGTGGTCGACATCGGCGGCGGCACCACTGAGGTCGGCGTGATCTCGTTGGGCGGCATGGTTTACAAAGGCAGCGTGCGCGTCGGTGGCGACAAGTTCGACGAGGCCATCATCAATTACATCCGCCGCAACTACGGCATGCTGATCGGTGAGCCCACCGCCGAAGCGATCAAGAAGAACATCGGCTCGGCCTTCCCCGGCTCCGAGGTGAAGGAAATGGAAGTGAAGGGCCGCAACCTGAGCGAAGGCGTGCCGCGCAGCTTCACCATCAGCAGCAACGAAATCCTGGAAGCGCTGACCGACCCGCTGAACCAGATCGTCTCCAGCGTGAAGAACGCGCTCGAACAAACGCCTCCCGAGCTGGGTGCCGACATCGCCGAGCGCGGCATGATGCTCACCGGCGGCGGCGCGTTGCTGCGTGACCTGGACCGCCTGCTGGCCGAAGAAACCGGGTTGCCGGTTCTTGTTGCCGAAGATCCTCTGACCTGCGTTGTCCGAGGTTGCGGCATGGCGCTCGAGCGCATGGAACGGCTCGGCTCGATCTTCACCTCCGAGTGACGGTCACGGCCCCCCAGTCGCTTTGCTCCTGCCCCCAAGGGGCGCCACCCATCGGCCCGGCGTAGCCGTATCCTCGGGTGTTGCTTGATGTGTCGCTCGCTGCGCTTGCTCTGACGCCATGCCACTAGGCACCCTCGATCGAACCCCGCCACCCTTTTTTCGACAAGGGCCGTCGGCGCTCACGCGGCTGATGTTCTTTGCGGCGCTGGCGCTGTTCATGATGGTGGCCGACACGCGCTTCAAGGTGACGCAGCCGCTGCGCGCGGTGGTGGCCACGGCGCTGAATCCGGTCGAACGGGTGCTGCGTGCGCCGGTCGACGTGTGGGGCACCTCGTCCGACTACCTGATGGGCTTGCAGCACGCCCTTGCCTCCGAGGGCCAAGCCCGGCGCGAACTGGCACAACAGGCCGAGCGTGCGGCCCGTGTCGAGCAGCTTCAGCAGGAAAACTCGCGCCTGCGCGCCCTGCTCGACTTGCGCAGCGCCCTCAAGGTGCGCTCGCAGACGGCCGAGGTGCTGTACGACGCGGCCGACCCCTATTCGCGCAAGGTCATCATCGACCGCGGCAACCGCGACGGGCTGGTCGTGTCGTCGCCGGTGATCAACGAGGTCGGCGTGCTGGGGCAGGTGACGCGCGTCTTCCCCTACAGCGCCGAAGTGACGCTGCTCACCGACAAGGAAGCTGCCATTCCCGTGCTCAACAGCCGCACGCAGGCCCGCAGCGCGGCCTTCGGCAACTCCCTCGGCGCCGGGCTGGAGTTGCGCTTCATGGCCGGCAATGCCGACGTGCAGGTGGGTGACGTGCTCTCGACCTCGGGTGTCGACGGCATCTACCCTGCGGGCGTGCCCGTGGCCAAGGTGATCAGCGTGGACCGCCGCGTCGACACCGGCTTTGCACGCATTGCGCTCGCACCGCTGGCCGAGCCCGACAGCGTGCGCCATGTGCTGGTGCTCGAGCCGGTGGGCATCCAGATGCCGGCGCGACCCGAGCCGGTCCCCGAGCCCACCAAGCCTCTGAAGAGGTCGGGGCGCAAATGACGACGCATCGCCTTGGAGGGTTCGCTTCATGATGCCGCGCGGCTCCGACCAGCTCCTGCTGCCGGTGAACCCGCTGTTCATGTGGGTCACGCTGCTGCTGGCTTTCGCCTTCAACCTCGTGCCGCTGGGACGCACCGCCTACCTGCCCGACCTGCTGGCGCTGGTGCTGGTGTTCTGGAACGTGCACCAGCCGCGCCGCGTCGGGCTCGGCGCGGCCTTCGTTTTCGGCCTGATGATGGACGTTCACGACAGCGCGGTGCTGGGCCAGCATGCGCTGGCCTACACGCTGCTGAGCTTCTTCGCGATCACCATCCACCGCCGCCTGCTGTGGTTCGGCGTGCTGTCGCAGGCGCTGCAGATCCTGCCGCTGTTCGTGGCGGCGCACGCGGTGTCGATGGTCGTGCGAATGCTGGTCGGTGGCATGTTGCCCGGCTGGCAGTTGATGCTCGCGCCGGTGATTGAGAGCTTGCTGTGGCCGGTGGTGTCGCTGCTGTTGCTGGCGCCGCAACGCCGCCCGCCCGACGCCGACAAGAACCGACCCTTGTGACATGACAGAACTTCGCAACGTCGAACAGGAGCTGGGCAAGTTCCGAACTCGGTTGCTGGCGGCCGCAGCCTTCGTGCTGATCGCCTTCAGCCTGCTGACGGCGCGCCTGCTGGTGCTGCAGGTGTCGCGCCACGATGAGCTGTCGACACAGGCCGAGAACAACCGCATTTCGGTCGTGCCCATCGTGCCCAACCGCGGGCTGATCGTCGACCGCAATGGCGTGGTGCTGGCCAACAACTACTCGGCTTATACGCTGGAGATCATGCCGTCGAAGGTGGAAGATCTTGACGCGACGATCACCGCGCTCGAATCGATCATCGACGTGACCCCGCGTGACCGCAAGCGCTTCAAACGGCTGATGGAAGAGAGCAAGAGCTTTGAGTCGCTGCCGATTCGCACCAAGCTCACCGACGAAGAGGTGGCGCGCTTCACCGCGCAGCGCTTCCGCTTTCCCGGGGTGGACATCAAGGCGCGGCTGTTCCGCAACTACCCGCTCGGAGACGTGGGCAGCCACCTGATCGGCTACATCGGCCGCATCAACGAGGCCGAGAAAGAGAAGATCGACGACTCGGAAGACGAAGCCAACTACCGCGGCACCGAGTACATCGGCAAGCTTGGCATCGAGCAGAGCTACGAGTCGAACCTGCATGGCGCCACCGGCTTCGAAGAGGTGGAGACCAGCGCCGGCGGCCGCGCGGTGCGGCGTCTCAAGAGCAACCCGGCGACGCCGGGCAACACGCTGATCCTGTCGATCGATATCCGCTTGCAGGCGATGGTGGAAGAGCTGTTCGGCGACCGCCGCGGTGCGCTGGTGGCCATCGACCCGCGCAGCGGCGAGGTGCTGGCCTTCGTCAGCAAACCCAACTTCGACCCCAACCTCTTCGTCGACGGCATCGACTCGGAGAGCTGGAAGGCGCTGAACGAGTCCGACGACAAGCCGCTGCTCAACCGTGCGCTGCGCGGCAGCTATCCGCCGGGCTCCACCTACAAGCCCTTCATGGCGATGGCGGCGCTGACGCTTGGCAAGCGCACGCCGCAGCAGACCATCTACGACCCGGGCTACTTCCAGTTCGGCAATCACCGCTTCCGCGACGACAAGGAAGGCGGCCACGGCACGGTCGACATGTACCGTTCGATCGTGCAGTCATGCGACACCTATTACTACGTCCTCGCCAACGACCTGGGCGTCGACGCAATCCACGACTTCATGGCTCCGCTGGGCCTGGGGCAGCTGACCGGCATCGACATGCAGGGCGAACTGCGTGGCACGCTGCCGTCCACTGAATGGAAGCGCACGTCGTACAAGCGGCCCGAGGCGCAGAAGTGGTACGCCGGCGAGACCATCTCGCTGGGCATCGGCCAGGGCTACAACGCGTTCACGATGTTGCAGCTGGCGCAGGCCGAGGCGACCATGGCCGCCGGCGGCAAGCGTTTCAAGCCGCACCTGGTGCGCGCCGTCGAGAACGTCGAGACCCGCGCGCAGCAGAAGCTCTCGGGTGACGCGCTCGACACCCTGCCGTGGAAGCCCGAACACGTCGAGACCATTCACCAGGCCTTGTACGGCGTGACGCAAGAAGGCACGGCGGCGCGCTCGTTCCTCAGCGCGCCCTACAAGTCCGGCGGCAAGACGGGTACGGCCCAGGTGATCCAGATCAAGCAGAACGAAAAGTACGACGCCGCCAAGCTCGACGAGCGGCACCGCGACCATGCGCTGTACACCGCGTTCGCGCCGCTCGACGAGCCGCGCATCGCGTTGGCGCTGGTGGTCGAGAACGCCGGCTTCGGTGCCGGCGCTGCCGCACCCATCGCGCGACGCGTGTTCGACTACTTGCTGCAGGGCGCGTACCCGAGCGAAGAAGACATCGCCGCGACCCAGGCCGGCCAGTCGACCGCGCCGATCGGCAAACCTCGCCCGGCTGCTTCGGTGCCGCTGCCGGGTGTGTCGGTCAACGGTGTTGCCGCAGCGGCCGCGGCGTCAGCGCCTGCTTCGTCGCCCAACGTGGTTGCGCGCGTGCCATGAGCATTGTTTTTGAGAAGCCGTCTTACTGGCAAAGGTTGAAACCGGTTTTCACCGGCTTCGACATCCCGCTCGCGCTCGTGGTGCTGATGCTGGCGGGCATGGGGCTGGTCACCATGTACTCGGCCGGCTACGACAACGGCACGCGCTTCGTCGACCATGGCCGCAACATGATCCTGGCGGTGGGCATCCTGTTCGTCGTGGCGCAGATTCCGCCGCAGAAGCTGATGCGTCTGGCCGTGCCTTTGTATGCGGCGGGCGTGGCCTTGCTGGTCGCCGTGGCCTTGTTCGGCGTCACCAAGAAGGGCGCCACGCGCTGGCTCAACATCGGCGTGGTGATCCAGCCGAGCGAGGTGCTCAAGATCGCGATGCCGCTGATGCTGGCCTGGTGGTTCCAGCGCCGCGAAGGGCAGCTGCGGGTGCTCGATTTCGTGGGGGCCTTGCTGCTGCTCGGCGTGCCAGTGGGTCTCATCGTCAAGCAGCCCGATCTGGGCACGGCCATCCTCGTGTTGTCGGCGGGCCTGTACGTGATCTTCTTCGCTGGCCTCTCGTGGAAGCTGATCCTGCCGGTGCTGGTGGTCGGCGCGGCGGCCGTCACCGCGATCGTGCTGACCGAAGACCGCATCTGCCAGCCCGACGTGGTGTGGCCGATGATGCGCGACTACCAGAAGAACCGCGTTTGCACCCTGCTCGACCCGACCACCGACCCGTTGGGCAAGGGCTTCCACATCATCCAGGGGATGATCGCCATCGGCTCCGGCGGCGTGTCGGGCAAGGGCTTCATGAAGGGCACGCAGACCCACCTCGAGTTCATCCCCGAGCGCACGACAGACTTCATCTTCGCGGCGTTCTCCGAAGAGTTTGGCCTGATGGGTTGCGCGCTGCTGATGATCGGTTTCATCTTCCTGATCTTTCGCGGCTTGATGATCGCGGCCGACGCGCCGACGCTGTTCTCGCGCCTGCTGGCCGGCTCCATCACGCTCAGCTTCTTCACCTATGCCTTCGTCAACATGGGCATGGTCAGCGGCATCCTGCCGGTGGTGGGCGTGCCGCTGCCGTTCATCAGTTATGGCGGCACCGCGATGGTCACGCTCGGGCTGGGGCTGGGCATCCTGATGTCGATCTCCAAGAGCCGACGGTACATGCAGCGCTAAGCTGCGCTTCATGGATATACCAAAAACTGCGATCCCCGCCGGCTGGCCGGTTCCACGCGTGGGCATCATCGGCGTCGGCAACATGGGTGGGGCGATGGCGGCGCGGCTGCTGACGCAGGGCTACCTGATCGCGGTGCACGACATCGACGCGCAGCGCGAGGCTCAGGCGGTGAGCCTGGGCGCCATGGCCTGCACCACGGCCACGGGGCTGGCGTCGTCGAGCGACGTGGTCATCGTCGCAGTGGTTGACGCGGTGCAGACCCATTCGGTGCTGTTCGGGCCGCACGGCGCGGTGGCGTCGATGGCGCCGGGTTCCGCAGTGATGCTGTGCCCGACGATCGCCCCGGCCGACACCGAGCGCCTGGTGGCGGGCCTGGCACAGCGCGGCATCGACTGGATCGACGCGCCCATGTCGGGCGGCCCGGAACGCGCACGCGACGGCAGCATGAGCCTGATGCTGGCCTGCCAGAACGCGGTGCTCGACCGCCATCGCGCCTTGATCGAGGCGTTGTCGTCGAAGATCTTCCACATCAGCGAACGGCCGGGCGACGGAGTGCGCACCAAGCTCGTCAACAACCTGCTGGCCGCCATCAACCTGGCGGGGGCCGCCGAGGCGCTGGCGCTCGCGGAGCGCTTGGGGCTCAGCGTGCCGCGAACGCTCGCGGTGATCGAGCAATCGAGCGGGCAGAGTTGGATCGGCAGCGACCGCATGCGCCGAGCCATGGTGGGCGACTACCTGCCCCGCGCCCACACCAGCCTGTTGAAGAAGGACAGCCAGCTCGTGATCGACGTGGCGAAGCAGGCTGGCTTCGACGCCCCGGTGGGTGAGCAGGCCGCAGCGCTGTTTGCGCGGGCCTGCGAGAACGGGCTCGCGACGCTGGACGATGCGAGCGTATTCGAGCTGATGCGCAAGCGCTGAGTCACGTCAGCCCCGCGACGGGGCATCAGGTTTTGCGCCGCGGATGGCGTTTTAGGAATTCGCGTTCCACATCGACGGTTGCACGCACGCCGATGTCGTCCTTGTGCTTGGCCAGCCACTTGTCGGCGGCTGTGCGGCCCATCTCGAACAGGCTTTCGAGGAAGGCGCGGTCGGTGTTGAACTTGGTGTTGGCGCCGAGCGGTGCCATCTCGGCGTCGTCGGCCACCATGTGCAGCCGCAGGTCCTTGTATTTGCCGGGGTCGAGCTTGCCTTCGCGCACCAGCCGCGAGACGAAGGCGACGGCGCGCATCTCGGCCATCAGGCTCGCATTGAAGGTGATCTCGCTTAGGCGGTCGATGATTTCTTCGCTGCGCGTCGGTGTGCCTTCGCGGATCAGTGGGTTGATGCGCACCAGCAGGATGTCGAGCGCCTCGGTGTTGTAGATCAGCGGGTAGATCGCCGGGTTGCCGGTGTAGCCGCCGTCCCAGTAGGGCTCACCATCGATGGTGACGGCCTGGAAGATGAAGGGCAGGCAGGCCGAGGCGAGCAGCGCGTCGATCGAGAGCTCCTTGCCGGTGAACACTCGCGCCTGGCCGCTGGTGACGCTGGTGGCGGTGACGAAGAGGGTGAGGTCGCCCTTGTGCAGTGCTTTCTCGTCGACATGGCGGCGCAGCACGTCGCGCAGCGGGTTCAGGTTCAAGGGGTTGAACTCGTAGGGGCTGAACGAGCGAAAGAAGGAACTGACCCACTGGTAACCCGGCATCTTGTCGAGCTGCAGGCCCTCGCTGATGGCGTGCGTCTGGCTGGCCGAGAAGGGCGAAAAGATCGAGCCCGAGCGGCTCACGTCGCGCCAGAACTCGGTGAGTGCTTCGCGGGCGCCTTCACGTTGGCCTTTGTGGAAGCCGGTCGCCATCACGGCAGCGTTCAGCGCACCGGCGCTGGTGCCCGAGATGCCGTTGAAGACGATGTGCTCGTCTTCGAGCAAGCGGTCCAGCACACCCCAGGTGAACGCGCCGTGCGAGCCGCCGCCCTGCAGCGCCAGGTCCAGCGGACGCGTCTCCTCCGGGTCGAACAGGGTTTCCTGGTGCTGGGCCATGCGCTTGCTTTTTCCTCGGGTTTACCCGAATCAGTCTATGCCCAATGCAGAGAAGCTGCGTCAGCCGGGGGGATTGAGCACGGGCACCGAGGCTTGCGCTGAAGCAGCCGGAAAGCGCACCGTGAAGCGAACCCCCGGCCCGAAGGCGACGCCGCCGTGTTCGACGAGCTGGCCGGGGCGCAGGCGCAGGTTGGCATCTTCCAGGGCGATCTCGGCGTGGTGCTGCTGGGCAATTTCTCGCACGATGGCCAGGCCCAGGCCGGAGCCGTCGACGTTGGTGCCCAGTGCCCGGTAGAACGGCAGGAAGACCTTGTCCCGCTCGGCCGCCGGAATGCCGGGGCCGGAGTCTTCCACCTGCAGCACCACCACCTGGCCGAACGGGTCGTCGACCACGCGCACGGTGACCGTGCCGCCTTCGGGCGTGTACTGCAGCGCGTTGTCGACCAGGTTGCGCACCAGCTCGCGCAGCAGCACCGGCTGGCCATGCACCATCAGGCCCAGCGGGTGGTGCGTGCCGGTGTTCGGGCCTTCGTAGCCGAGGTCGATGCGCTTTTCCAGCGCGCGCGGCACGAAATCGCGCACGGCTTCGGTGGCGATGCGGGCGAGGTTCACGTCCTGGTGGCTTTGCGCCTGCGACGCGTCGTCGGCGCGTGCCATCGACAGCAGCTGGTTCACCATGCGTGCGGCTCGCTGGCTGGCGCGAGCGATCTGCTGCAGAGATTTTTTCAGCGCCTGCGGGTCGCGTTGGCCGGCGTCGATCTCGCGCTGCGCCAGTTCCGCTTGCATGCGCAGGCCGGCCAGCGGTGTCTTGAGCTGATGAGCGGCATCGGCCAGAAAGTGCTTCTGGTTGCCGATGCTGCGATCGAGCCGCATCAGCAGGTCGTTGATGGCGCGCACCAAGGGCGAGACTTCTTCGGGCACCTCGCGTTCGTCGATCGGGCTCAGGTCGTGGCTCTCGCGGCGGCGAATGCGCTGCTGCAATTCGTTCAGCGGCTTGATGCCGCGCACCAGCGCCAGCCACACCAGCAGCACCGCCAGCGGCAGGATGACGAACTGCGGCAGCATCACGCCCTTGATGATCTCGGTGGCCAGGCGCGAGCGCTTGCCCAGCGTTTCGGCCACCTGCACCAACGCGGGCGGGCTGCTGGCTGGCGTGCCGGGCGCGTTGACCCAGAGATAGGCCACACGCACCGGCTCGCTGCCGATCTCGTCGTCGCGAAAGCGCAGCTGGCTTTGCCCGCTGCCGTCGTCGGCGGCGGGCACGGGCAGGGCTCGCTCGCCACTCAGAAATTCGCCGCGCAGCCCGAGCACCTGGTAGTACAGCGTGTCGGACTCATCGGTGCGCAGCAGTTCGGCCGTGCTGCGCGTCAGCGCGAAGGTGGCGCGTGGCGTTCCGTCGGTCTGCGCCTGCACATTGACCTGCTGCGACAGCAGGCGTGCCATCTCGCCGAGCTGGCGGTCAAAGGGTTTGTTGGCGATGCCCTGCGCCACCAGCCAGGTGAGCACCACGCTCATCGGCCACAGCAACAGCAAGGGCGCGAGCATCCAGTCGAGGATCTCGCCAAAAAGGGAACGCTGTTCGCGAGGGAACGCCATCAGCCCGGTATTTTTTCCAGGCAATAGCCCAGACCTCGCACGGTGGCAATGCGCACGGGGCCTTGCTCGATCTTCTTGCGCAGCCGGTGGATGTAGACCTCGATCGCGTTGTTGCTGACCTCTTCGCCCCATTCGCACAGGCGCTCGACGAGGTGGTCCTTGCTGACGAGGCGGCCGGCGCGCTGCAGCAGCGCTTCGAGCAGGCTCAGCTCGCGTGCCGACAGCTCGATCATCTGGTCGTTGATGTAGGCCACGCGGCCGGTGGCGTCGAAAGTCAGCGGGCCGTGCTTAATGACGCTCGATGCGGTGCCCAGTCCGCGCCGTGTCAGCGCACGCACGCGGGCTTCGAGCTCCTGCAGCGAGAAGGGCTTGGCCATGTAGTCATCGGCGCCCAGGTCCAAGCCCTTGACACGCTGCTCCACGCTGTCGGCCGCGGTGAGGATGAGCACCGGCACCGTCGCGCCGCGTGCGCGGAGCTTGCGCAGCACCTCGAGCCCGTGCAGCTTGGGCAGGCCCAGGTCGAGGATGAGGAGATCGAACTCGTGCGAGCCGAGCGCCGCATCGGCCTCCGTGCCGCTCGCGACGGCGTCCACGGCATAGCCGGAGTTGCGCAGCGTGCGCAGCAGTCCGTCGGCCAGGACCTGATCGTCTTCGGCAATCAGTATCCGCATGGCTGTCTCCTGGTTGTTCCGCGCCGAGTCACGTGCTGCGGGATGGAGTGGATTCTATTGAAGCGACAGTGCGGCCGGTGTGTCACGTTGCCGACCAGGCGCCGGCATAGGCCTCGAGCCCCAGCGCCACCACGGTTGCCACGTCGGCGCCGACCTCGGCACGAAACTCCTGCTCGGCCTGGGCGACGGCCTGTTCGAAGGCTGCCAGCCACGACAAGCCGACAGGGGTGAAGCGCACCACGCGTGCCCGGCGATCGCGGTCGTCCGGCGCGCGCATCACCAGGCCCCAAGCCTCGCACTGGTCGACCAGATCACCCATCGCCTGCTTGCTCATGCCGGCGCGGGTGGCGAGGTCGGTGAGGCGCGAGCCCTCCAGCGCGAGGTGGCGCGTAATGTGGATGTGGGCGGCGCTCACCTGCTCGCGCGCCGCCAGGTTCGACAGCGCGAGCGGCACTTCGACGTTGCGCGCCATGAGTGCCAACACGCGCTCGTCGAAGCGGCGCATGGACTGGCCGAGCAAACGCCCGAGGTGGGTCTCGCGCCAGGTGTCCGTGGCGGGTGAGTGGGTCATCGTCAAATAGTAAGGCAAACTGACCAAAAAAGAGGTTTACTTCAATCTATCGAGCTTGCAGAATGCTGTTCATTCATCCAGCCTGTTGTTAGAAACAGCTGCTTATCGATTCTCAACTCATTGATTCACAAGGGGAAATTCATGGACGCACCCGTCAAGGCATTGAACACCGAAAAGGCCAAGGCCTTGCAAGCTGCACTGGCCCAGATCGAAAAGCAGTTCGGCAAGGGCTCGATCATGAAGCTCGGCGAGGGTGAGGTGATCGAGGACATCGAGGTCGTTTCCACCGGCTCGCTGGGCCTGGACATCGCGCTCGGCGTCGGCGGCCTGCCCCGTGGCCGGGTGATCGAAATCTACGGTCCGGAATCGTCGGGCAAGACCACGCTCACGCTGCAGGTCATCGCTGAAATGCAGAAGCTGGCCGGTACCTGTGCCTTCATCGACGCCGAGCACGCGCTCGACACGGCCTATGCGCAGAAGCTGGGCGTCAATCTGCAAGAGCTGCTGATCAGCCAGCCCGACACCGGCGAGCAGGCGCTCGAAATCGTCGATGCGCTGGTGCGCTCGGGTTCGGTCGACCTGGTGGTCATCGACTCGGTGGCCGCACTCACGCCCAAGGCCGAAATCGAAGGCGAAATGGGCGATTCCCTGCCCGGCCTACAGGCCCGCCTGATGAGCCAGGCCTTGCGCAAGCTCACTGGCACTATCAAGAAGACCAACACCATGGTCATCTTCATCAACCAGATCCGCATGAAGATCGGCGTGATGTTCGGCTCGCCCGAAACCACCACCGGCGGCAATGCGCTCAAGTTCTACGCCTCGGTGCGGCTCGACATCCGCCGCATCGGCTCCATCAAGAAAGGCGAAGAAGTCATTGGCAACGAGACCAAGGTCAAGGTCGTGAAGAACAAGGTCTCGCCCCCGTTCAAGACGGCCGAGTTCGACATCCTCTACGGCCAGGGCATCAGCCGCGAAGGCGAGATCATCGACATGGGTGTCGAAGCCAAGGTGCTCGAGAAGTCGGGTTCCTGGTTTGCCTACAAGGGCGAAAAGATCGGCCAGGGGAAGGACAACGCCCGCGAGTTCCTGAAAGAGAACCCCGCTCTGTCGGTGGAGATCGAGAACAAGGTGCGCGACGCCATGGGCATTCCGCTGCTGCCGCTCGGTGAAGCTGCCGAGGCCGCGCCGGCCAAGAAGGGCAAGGCCGCCAAGGAACCGGTGCCGCAGGAGTAAGTCTGCGCATGAAGCCGCGGCTGTCGCTGAAGGGGCGCGGGCTGCAGATCCTTTCCCAGCGCGAGCACAGCCGCAGCGAACTGCGGCGCAAGCTGCTGGTTCATGCCCGCGCGACGCAGGCAGAAGGGGAAGGCGAGTCCGAGTCGGCGCCCCAGCCCATCGAGCAGGTGGAGGCGGTGCTCGACTGGCTGCAGGCCAACCGCTACCTGAGCGAGGAGCGGTTCGTCGAAAGCCGCGTTCATGTCCGCGCGTCGCGCTTCGGCAATCTGCGCATTCGCCGGGAGCTGGCCCAGCACGGGGTGGTGCTCACGGCAGATGCCGCGCAGCAACTCAAAGACAGCGAAGCGGCCCGCGCCCGAGACGTCTGGTCGCGCAAGTTCGGCCAGGTGGCAGCCGATGCCGCCGAACGCGCCCGCCAGGTTCGCTTTCTGGCTGGACGTGGCTTCTCCAGCGAGGTGATTCGGCGTGTCGTGCAAGGTGCGAGCGACGACTGAGCCGGAGCTGGCAAGCGCACACCCATCCCAAATTGCTGCATTGCAGAATGCTACATTTCGGGGGTTTGCCGTGAGGGCGCCCTGCCTCCAGGCTGCGTCAATCCCTACATTAACCTTCAGCTCCGATGGCCCTGCCCACCGCCGCGCCCGAGCGCCAGCTCAAGCACAGCCGCCATATCGATGTGCAAATCTTCGCGCGCGGCAATGGGTTGTGGGAGGTCGATGCGGTCATTACCGACGTCAAGACACGAGATGCTGACTTGGCCAACGGCGTGCGCAAGGCCGGCGATCCAATTCACGACATGCTGCTGCGCCTCGTCATCGACGAAGCCTTCAATGTCCTCGAAGCGGGCTCGCAGACGCGCGCCATGCCCTACCCCGGCGAGTGCGACAACCATGGCGATGCCTACGCCGGCCTGGTGGGGTTGAACCTGATGAAGGGGTTTCGCCGCTCGGTGCAAGAGCGCCTGGGTGGTGTGGCCGGCTGCACCCATCTCACCGAGCTGACCCAGGTGCTGCCGACGGCCGTGATCCAGGCGTTTGCTGGCGATGTCATCAACACCCGAGGCGACGGGCTCGACGCCAAGCAACCCTTTCAGCTCGACCGCTGCCATGCCCTTCGCACCGACGGCAACGCCGTTCGCACCTACTATCCGCGCTGGTACAAACCGGCGCCGCAAGAAATCCAACCGCCCGCCGTTAACCGTTCCCAGAAACTGAGTGAAGAGAGTCCGCGATGAAAATTCATGAATACCAAGGCAAGGAAATCCTGCGCCAAGCCGGCGTGCCGGTTCCCCGTGGCTACCCCGCGTTCAGCGTGCAGGAAGCCACCGAAGCCGCACAAAAACTCGGTGGCCCGGTGTGGGTGGTGAAGGCGCAGATCCACGCAGGCGGCCGCGGCAAGGGCGGCGGCGTGAAGCTGGCCCGCTCGCTGGATGAAGTGAAGAAGCTGTCGGGCGAGATCCTCGGTATGCAGCTCAAGACCCACCAGACCGGCCCCGAAGGCCAGAAGGTGCGCCGCCTGCTGATCGAAGAAGGCGCCGACATCAAGAAAGAGTATTACGTTGCGGCGGTGACCGACCGCGCGACGCAGAAGGTCGCGATCATGGCCAGCAGCGAAGGCGGCATGGACATCGAAGAGGTGGCGCACAGCACGCCCGAGAAAATCATCAAGGTGTTCGCCGACCCCTTGGTGGGCCTGACGGACGCACAGGGCCTGGAGCTGGCCAATGGCATTGGCGTGCCGGCAGCCTCGCAGGCGCAGGCTGTCGATGTGTTCAAGAAGCTGTACCAGGTCTACATGGACACCGATTCGTCGCTGGCCGAGATCAACCCGCTGATCCTCGAAGGCAACGGCAACATCAAGGCGCTGGATGCGAAGTTCAACTTTGACAGCAACGCGCTGTTCCGCCACCCCGAGATCGTGGCCTACCGCGATCTCGACGAAGAAGACCCGGCCGAGATTGAAGCCAGCAAGTTCGACTTGGCCTACATCCAGCTCGACGGCAACATCGGCTGCTTGGTGAACGGTGCCGGCCTCGCGATGGCGACCATGGACACCATCAAGCTCTTCGGCGGCGAGCCGGCGAACTTTCTCGATGTGGGCGGTGGCGCCACCGCCGAGAAGGTCACCGAGGCCTTCAAGATCATGCTGGGCAACCCGAAGGTCAAGGCCATCCTGGTCAACATCTTCGGCGGCATCATGCGCTGCGACACCATCGCCGAAGGCGTGATCGCCGCCTGCAAGGCCGTGAACCTGAACGTACCGCTGGTCGTGCGCATGAAGGGCACGAACGAAGACCTCGGCAAGAAGATGCTGAAGGAATCCGGCCTGCCCATCATCAGCGCCGACTCGATGGCCGAGGCCGCGCAAAAAGTGATGGCCGCCCTGAAGTAAACCTGCCTAGGACACGAACATGAGCATCCTCATCAACAAAGACACCAAGGTCATCACGCAGGGCATCACCGGCAAGACGGGCCAGTTCCACACCCGCATGTGCCGCGACTACGCGAACGGCAAGGCCGCTTTCGTGGCTGGCGTGAACCCCAAGAAAGCCGGCGAAGACTTCGAAGGCATCCCGATCTTCGCCAGCGTGAAAGAAGCCGCCAAGAACACCGGCGCCACCGTCAGCGTGATCTATGTGCCGCCCGCGGGCGCTGCGGCGGCCATCTGGGAAGCCGTCGAGGCCGACCTCGATCTGGCCATCTGCATCACCGAAGGCATCCCCGTGCGCGACATGCTGGAAGTGCGCAACAAGATGAAGCAGAAGGAAGCCAAGGGCGGCAAGAAGACGCTGCTGCTCGGCCCCAACTGCCCGGGCCTCATCACGCCGGATGAAATCAAGATCGGCATCATGCCGGGCCACATCCACCGCAAGGGCCGCATCGGGGTGGTCAGCCGCTCCGGCACGCTGACCTACGAAGCCGTGGCTCAATTGACCGAGATCGGCCTCGGCCAATCGAGCGCGGTCGGCATCGGCGGCGACCCGATCAACGGCCTGAAGCACATCGACGTGATGCAGCTCTTTAACGACGACCCGGAAACCGATGCCGTGATCATGATCGGCGAGATTGGCGGCCCGGACGAGGCCGACGCGGCCCGTTGGTGCAAGGCCAACATGAAGAAGCCCATTGTCGGCTTCATCGCCGGCGTGACGGCGCCGGCAGGCAAGCGTATGGGCCATGCCGGCGCGCTGATCTCCGGCGGTGCCGACACGGCCGATGCCAAGCTGGCCGTGATGGAAGAGTGTGGCTTCACCGTCACACGCAACCCGTCGGAGATGGCCAAGCTGCTCAAGGGTCTGCTCTGATCTGCGGTTAGCCCGCACGTGAAAAGCCGCCTCCGGGCGGCTTTTTTCTGGCCGCGGGTTGTGGAAACTACAGAAGGGGCCAGGCCCCAACGGCCCGACAATCCGCCATCCTCGTCAACCAGAAGAAGAGAGCCAGCATGGACTTCAGCTCAGGTGCCTTGTGGGGCGCGTTCGGCGCCATCATCGTTGCCAACATCCTGCTGTCGGGCGACAACGCGGTGGTGATCGCGATGGCCGCCCGCTCGCTGCCACCCGAGCAGCAGAAGAAGGCCATCTTCTGGGGCAGTGCCGCTGCCATCGTGATGCGGATCGTGCTGACGGTCGTGGCCGTGCAGTTGCTGCAACTGCCCTACCTGAAGATCATCGGCGGCCTGTTGCTGCTGTGGATCGGCGTCCAGTTGCTGGTGGACTCGGATGACGACGGCGAGGTCAAGGCCCACGGCACGATGTTTGCCGCGATTCGCACGATCCTGGTCGCCGACCTCGTGATGAGCGTGGACAACGTGCTTGCCGTGGCCGGAGCCGCAGATCGCGCCCCCGAAAATGCCCGGTTGCCCCTGCTCATCGTCGGCCTCGGCCTGTCGATCCCGCTCATCATCGCTGGCAGCACCTTGCTGATGAAGATCATGGATCGCTTCCCGATCATCATCACCCTGGGTGCGGCCTTGCTCGGCTTCCTGGCCGGCGAGATGTTCGTGACCGACCCTTTCAGCAGCGCCTGGTTCCATACCAACATTCCGGAGGCCGACTTCATCCTTGGTGCGGCCTGTGCCGTACTGGTGGTCGTCATTGGCACTTGGCTGCAAAGGCGCTCTCGCACCGCATCAACCAGCTGATTTCGGCCTTGCCTGTGATACTGTGCCGGCTCCAAACGGCATGTTGAGGCACAGGTCTTGGGCAACGCGGAGTACCTCTTCCGAACATCGGGAACCGGCTGGGGCCTGAGCGCCACGGCCCTGTTGCTGGTGCTCGGCGAATTGGTGTGGCTGCTGCCCCGATTGCGCCGCGAGGCGGCAGTCGCCGCTTCGGTGATCCTGGCCTGCAGCGTGATTGCCGTGGGACTCTTGCTGTGGTGGCAGCTGTCGGTCCCGATGGGCTGGATTTCCCCGGTCATCCTGGCGCTGGGTTTCGGGCACCTGGGATGGTCATTGGGTCGGCGGCCGGAGGTGCCGCGGCCCGCCTCACTCGCAGTCACTGTGCCCCCATCAACCCAGTCGCCGCGCATGGCCGCGCCGGGCCAGCCCGACCGACCCACCCTCGGGCGCTACCGTGTCGAACGCGAGCTGGGCCGTGGCGCGATGGGCGCGGTCTACCTGGGCCTTGATTCGAAAATCGGGAGGCAGGTGGCGATCAAGACCATGGCCTTGAGCCGCGAGTTCGCTGGCGACGAACTGGTCGAAGCGCGCCAGCGCTTCTTTCGCGAGGCCGAAACGGCGGGGCGCTTGCAACACCCCGACATCGTGACGATCTTCGATGCGGGCGAAGACCAGGAGCTGGCCTTCATCGCGATGGAGTACCTCAAGGGCGACGATCTCCAGGCCTACACCCAGGCGCCGAAGCTGCTGCCGGTGCTGACCGTGCTCGGCGTGGTGGCGCGGGTCGCGGATGCCCTCGGCTACGCGCACAGCCAGGGTGTGGTGCACCGGGACATCAAGCCCGCCAACGTGATGGTCGACCTGCCGAAGGATGTGGTGAAGGTCACCGACTTCGGCATTGCCCGCGTTTCCGATTCCAGCCGCACGCGGACGGGCATGGTGCTGGGCACGCCGTCGTACATGTCGCCCGAGCAGATGGCGGGCCGCCGCGTCGATGGGCGCAGCGACCTCTATTCGCTGGGTGTGATGTTGTTCCAACTGCTTGCCGGCCGCCTGCCGCACCGCTCGGATTCGATGGCCACGCTGATGCACCAGATCGCCAACGAAGCCGCGCCCGACATCCGCAGCGTGCGCCCGGACCTGCCAGAGAGCCTGGCGCGTGTCGTGGCGCTGACGCTCGAGAAGCGGCCCGAGGCGCGCTACGCGAGCGGCCAGCTCCTCGCAGCCGATCTGCGTGCGGTGGCTGCCCGGCTGCAGGCCTCCGGAGCAGAGCTGCGGCCCGTTGACGCCTCGTCCGTCCCCCCCGATTCCAGCGGATTCGCCGCAACCGTGAAATTGCAACGGGCGGATACAGGGCACAATTCCAACCTCTGATGGGTTTGAAAGCTCGATGAATCTCCCCGCGCTCGCCACCGCCATGTCGCTAGAGTTCTTCAGTGCCACGGACACCGGTCGCGCTCGCAACAACAACGAAGACTCCATCGCTGTTCAAGAAGCCGCCGGGCTCGTAGTGCTGGCCGATGGCATGGGTGGCTACAACGCCGGTGAAGTCGCCAGCGGCATGGCGACCTCGTTCATCAAGACCGAACTCGGGCGCTGGTTGCAAGAGGCCTCGGGCAACGCGTCAGACACCGACGTGCGCCGCGCGATGGATATCTGTGTCGACAACGCCAACCGCGCCATCTTCAACGCCGCCAATTCCAACCCCCAGTACGCTGGCATGGGCACCACCCTGGTGGTAGGTGCGTTCCGCGATGGCCGGCTGTTGATGGGTCATGTGGGCGATTCGCGTGGCTACCGGTTCCGCGGTGGCCGCCTGGTGCAGATCACCCATGATCACTCGCTGCTGCAGGAGCAGATCGACTCCGGCCTCATCACGCCGGAGCAAGCCGCATTCTCGACCAACAAGAACCTGGTGACGCGCGCAGTGGGTGTGGAAGACACGGTGCTGCTCGAAACGCATCTGCACGACATCATGCCGGGGGACATCTACTTGTTGTGCTCCGATGGCCTGTCCGACATGCTGGACGACGAGAGCATTGCCCAGGTGTTGCAGGGGCACGATTCGCTGGAAGAAGGCGGGGCGGCGTTGATCGACGCAGCCAATGATGCCGGTGGAAAGGATAATATCGCGGTGGTGTTGGTACGAGTGCGGGGGCAAAGCAACCCGCCTCGTTCATGGTGGCCATTCAGGCGCTGAGGCACTGATTCCGCAACACCACCATTTCGGTCCAGCTCGTGGGCCAAGTGACAAGAAAGAGACTGAGGTCAAGCATGGGCAAGCTGGTCGTATCGCTCGACGGAGTCGTGATCAAGGAAGTGCAGATCACCAAGGACAAGACGACCCTCGGCCGCAGGCCTTACAACGACATCGTGATCGACAACCTGGCAGTCAGCGGCGAGCACGCCGTGCTGCAGATGGTGGGCACCGACGTCTTCATCGAAGACCTCAACAGCACCAACGGCACCTACATCAACGGCAAGGCTGTGAAGAAGCAGCTGCTGACGCACAACGACACGGTCGAGATCGGCAAATACAAGATCAAGTACCTCGTGGACGATGGCACCGACTACGAGAAGACCATGATCATGAAGCAGGGTGCTGCGGCGCCTGCCAGCTACAGCCATGGCTTCGCGCACACGTCGGCGCAAGGCGGCCCGAATTCCGGCTTCGGCGGGCTCGGTCAGGCCGTGGCGCCGGGCACGATCAAGGTGTTGAATGGAGCAGCTGCCGGCCGTGAGGTCGCGCTCACCAAGGTTGTCACCACGGTCGGCAAACCCGGCGTGCAAGTCGCTTCCATCACCAAGCGGCCAGGTGGGTATGTGTTTGCTCACGTGGAAGGTGCGAGCCGCCCCACCATCAACGGCAACCCCCTGGTAGGTGACACCTTGCATCTGAAGAACGGCGATGTGATCGAACTCGCTGGCACACAGATGCAGTTCATCCAGGTCTGATCGATCATTTTGCTCGGCGTGATGCTTTTCACGCCGAGGCGCTGCCTGTAGCCAGGCTGCGGCCTATTCCCGGCCAAATGCGACATCGGCCCCTTGCAGCGCCGGGCGGGTGCATTCAGCATTCGGTTGCAGCGCTTTGCTTGCGCTGAACTGTGGCCCAGCCCGCTCTCCGACATGAAAATTCGCGTTCTCGGCTGCTCCGGCGCCATCGCCGAAGGCAGCCGAACCACTTCCTTTTTGGTCGACCACGATGTGCTGGTCGATGCAGGAACGGGGGTGGGTGATCTGCCGCTCGAAGCCTTGGCGCAGATCGATCACATTCTCGTCAGTCACTCCCACCTGGATCACGTGCTGGCCATCGGTTTGCTGGCGGACAGCGTGATGCGCATGCGTGTTGCACAAGGTCGCCCTCCAATTCAGGTGCATGCCCTGCCCGAGACGCTGGACGCTCTGCGCAAGCACATCTTCAATGGCGTTATCTGGCCTGATTTCACCCGCTTGCCTCACACAGACAGGCCCGTTTTGAAGTTGGTGCCTTTTGCAGTGGGCGAGCGGCTCCGTGTGGCTGGCAAGAACTTCGAAGTACTCAGCGCTGCTCACACCGTGCCCGCCGTTGGGTTTGGCCTACAAGGGCGCGATGGCTGGTGGGTTTTCACCGGAGACACCGGCCCCAACCCCGCGTTGTGGGAGCGTCTGTCCAGCATGAAGGTTTCTCACCTCATCATCGAGACGGCCTTCAGCGATGAAGAGAGTGTGTTGGCCAGCCTGAGTCAGCACCTGTGTCCGGAGAAACTGGGCCGCGAACTCGCTCACTTGGCAGGCGAGGTCCACGTGCACATCACCCACATCAAGCCTGGCGAAGTCAATGCCGTGATGGCTGAGGTGAGCGCGTTGGCAACGTCCCATTGCGTGAGCGCATTGCGGGCTGGTCAGGTCTTGGAGCTGGCTTGATCAGGTAGTGACGAATTCCGTCAACCTGTGTCAATGTGCAACGTGACTTCTTGCCGCCGGTGACCGTTTGTGTCGGAACAACGGGCGGATTCCACGGTTTTTCGAGCGATCCGCCTTGGCACGAGGGCTGCAACTAAGGCTTCGTGTCTTCCCCATCCATCCTTCCCAGGAGCTATACATGAAGCGTTCTATGCAAAAGGGTTTCACCCTGATCGAACTGATGATCGTTGTCGCGATCATCGGCATTTTGGCTGCCGTCGCCTTGCCGGCTTACCAGGACTACACCGTGCGCTCGCGAGTGACTGAAGGTTTGAGCCTTGCTGAGTCTGCGAAGACCCAGATTGCAACCGACGTTACGACCGTTGCTGAGTTGACCTCCTTTGCAACCACGTGGAACGCGCAGAACGGTGGCGCTGGTGGTACCGGCGTGAACAGCAAGTACGTCACCTCGGTCTTTGTGACCCCTGCCAGTGGTGCGATTGTCGTTACCTTCAAGGCTGCCTTGGGCACGACTGGCGCGCTGACGCTGGCGCCTTATCGCAGAACCCTTCCGTCGCCCGCGGCTGCTATTGCGCTCGCCACTGACCTGGCCGCCGTTCCGCCGGCTGGTGGTGTCTTGGACTGGGGTTGCGCGTCTATTACCCAAGTCAATTCCAATGCTTTGGGCCTGCCCGGCATTGCTCCTGCTGGTACTTTGCAAGCCAAGTACGCTCCTTCGCAGTGCCGTTGAGCTGTTCTTGTCTCTAGCAAAAAGGCGCTCCGGCGCCTTTTTTTGTTGTGATCAAAAACTACATTCCCTAGACTTGCCCAGATGTTCAGATTTGACTTTCGAGGTCGTGTCCGCGCCGCCGGCATTCACCTTCTGATTTCTACAGGCGTTGCAGCGCTTGCTGCCGGGCTGGTCTTCGGTGTCTGGTTTCCTGGCATCTATCGGCTTGTGGCTGGCGGGCGTGATCTCTTCTTGCTAGTGGTGAGCGTGGATATCGTGCTCGGACCACTCTTGACCTTCGCCGTCTTTAATCTGAAAAAGGGCTGGCCCCATTTGCGCCGCGACCTCGCAGTCATCGGATTGATCCAGCTGGCAGCGCTGGCTTACGGACTGCACACGGTTTACAGCGCAAGGCCTGTCGCCATGGTGTTTGAAACGGATCGGTTTCGTGTCATCACGGTGGCTCAGGTTGCGATGGAGGAGTTGCCCAAAGCCCGTCCGGAATACCGAGAGCTTCCGATCACCGGGCCATGGTTGCTGGGTACCCGACTCGCGGCACGCGGTGACGAGAGTAACGAAGCACTATTTAAATCACTCGATGGGGTAGATCGCGCGGAAAGACCGCAATTTTGGCAGCCTTACAGCGCCTCGAAGGCGGAAGCTCTGCTTCAGGCTCGCCCAGTTGCAACCTTGCTCTCGAAGTACCCGCAACTGGCCGATGCAGTGAGGGCCGAACTCATGCAGAAGAAGATCGATGAAGCTAGCGCAAAGTTTCTGCCGCTAATGGGGCGTGGTGGCGATTGGGTGGCGATTCTCGATGTGGATGGTCAGCCGGTGCACTATGTGCAGGCCGAAGGATTCTTCTGAATTGATCGTTGCTTCAGCGCAAACTGAGTGAACTGATGATCGTCCAGTTCGAACGCGTGGCAGCACCAACCCGTCCCGCCTCTGACCGGCGCTGAAGGCCCTCCTGACCGGCGACAATTTGCAGATGGACCGTACCACAGGCGATGCCACAACCGCTCATTCCTCCAGGTCGCAGCTTCCGTCTGTTTTGATTGCATTCGCCAGCCTTGCAATCTGCGGCCCTGCTTTGCTGGCGCGCAATCTCTCCCCTTCTGCCACCTTCTTCAACCAAGCGGTGGCGCTGATTGGTTGGGCTGCGCTGTTGTCTTTTACGGCGCGGGGCATGGGTTCAGCATCTATCGGGGTCTTGCGCAAACTAGGGCCGGCTCTGCTCGTGCTTGCCTTGCTCGCGGGCGGGGCCATCGCGTCATTACTATTTGAACGACTCCCTGCCGCCCTGGCCTTGTCGACCCTTGGCTTGCTCGCTGCTGCAGCGTTGGTGGCCCTAGGTGCAGCCACGGGTAGTGATGAGCGGGACCGAACCGCCTTCCGTGCCATGTGTCTGGCGACGGTCTTGGCCGGGGTGTTCAGCGTGGCGCTGGGTTTCATCCAGGTTTTCATGCCCACGTGGGCCGACGGAGACTGGATCGCGCGCACTGCCACCCAGGGGCGTACCGGTGGCAATCTCCGTCAACCGAATCACCTGAGCAGTCTGCTCTTGTGGGCCATGGCCGCGTTAATCTGGCTGCACGAAAGCCTGGCTGAGAGGCAACCCGAAAGGGCACTGAAGCCGCGGCGCGTACTCACCGTGACGTTGATGGTTCTGCTCATCTTCGGTGACGTATTGACGGTCTCACGCACGGGCACGGTTTGCATGGTTCTGTTGGCTCTATGGGGTGTTGTAGACAAGCACCTGTCCCGCTTCTCGCGCGTGTTGCTGTGGCTCACCCCGCTGGTCTATGTGCTGTGCTGGATTGGCATGAGCGAATGGATGCAGGTTGGATCGCAGGCCTTTGCCGGCGGCGTTCAATTGCACAAATCCGACCCCTCCAGCTCACGCTTCGGCATCTGGGCCAACACATTCGAGCTGATCAAGCAGAACCCGTGGTTCGGTGTGGGTTGGGGTGAGTTCAACTTTGCCTGGACGCTCACGCCCTTCCCTGGTCGGCCCACCGCGTTTTTTGATCACACGCACAACCTGCCGCTGCAGTTCCTGGTCGAACTCGGCATCCCGCTGGGAACGCTGGTGCTGGGGCTGTTGCTGTGGGCGCTGTGGAAGGCGTTTCGTGCTTGCGTCACGACCCCCGAACCTGACAGCCGCATGGTGCGCACGGCCTTCGTGATGGTTCTGATGATGGTCGTGCACAGCATGCTGGAGTACCCGCTCTGGTACGCCTACTTCCTGCTGCCGACGGCGTTCGCATTCGGGATCTGCCTGGGCCACTCTGGGCCGCCCGCGGTAGAGACTGATGTGAGCGTGGCGCCATCATCGACCTGGCTACGACGTACGCTGATTGGCGCATCGATTGCTTTGATGATCGGCACCATCGCTTCCGTGGTCGACTACATGCGCGTCGTTGCGATCTTCTCTGCTTCCGAAGATGACATGCCGCTGTCGTACCGCATTGCCGAGGGGCAGAAGAGCTGGTTCTTCGCGCACCACGCCGACTACGCCGCAGCGACCGTGGCGGAGCATCCATCCGAAGCCATGAAGGCCTTCCGGCGCGCACCGCACTTCCTGCTCGACACGCGTTTGATGATGGCCTGGGCCAAGGCCTACAACGAGCGTGGCGATGTCGAACGCGCCCGCTACATTGCTGATCGCCTCCGGGAGTTCCGTAACCCCGACGCGGCCGACTTCTTTGCCGAGTGCGACAAGCCGCTGAAGGCTGGCGACTCCAAGCCCTTCCAGTGCATGCCGGCCACGCGCCACTTCACCTACGAAGACTTCAAGATGCGCTCGAACTGAGCGAGCGCTGGGCTCAGATTGCAGCGACCCAGTCGCCCGACTTGCCGCCATGCTTTTCCAGCACGCGGATCTCGCCCATCACCATGCCGCGGTCGGCTGCCTTGCACATGTCGTAGATGGTGAGCAGGCCGACTTGCACGGCGGTCAGCGCTTCCATCTCCACGCCGGTGCGGCCCAGGGTTTCCACCTGCGCGATGCAGCGCACCAGGCTCGCTGCTTCTTCGACCTCGAACGACACCGCCACGCGGGTGATCGGCAGCGGGTGGCACAGCGGGATCAACTCGGCCGTGCGCTTGCTCGCCTGAATGGCTGCCACGCGCGCGATGCCGATCACGTCCCCCTTCTTCGCCGTCCCGCTCTGGATCAGTGCCAGCGTGGTCGGCAGCATGCGAATCACGCCACTGGCGCGGGCGATGCGGTGCGTCTCCTGCTTGGCCGATACGTCGACCATGTGGGCCTGCCCCTGCTCGTCGAAATGCGTGAGCGGCGACGGCGAAACAGGCGATGGCTCAGACGTGGACATGGTCGGGAAACATGGTGGCAACGTGACGCTGGCATCATAGCGACGCGGCCGGGCGCTGCGGGCTGAACCTTCATGCCCGTCCCGGCTCCAACCGGTTCGCCATGCTCACAGCTGCTTCGCCACCTTGAACGCCACCCTTCGACTCCCTCGCGCGAAGCGCCTGCTGACGAGCCTGTGTGCTGTGAGCCTGCTCGTGACATCGCTCGTGCCCCCGGCCGCGATGGCGCAAGACAGGCTGCCGGCGCTGGGCGACGCAGCCTCCGATGACCTGAGCGTGGGCAGCGAGCGCCGGCTCGGCGAACAGGTCATGCGCGAAATCCGCCGTGACCCCGACTACCTCGACGACCCGGTGCTGCTGGAGTACCTGCAGTCGGTCTGGCAGCCCTTGGTCAAGGCGTCACGCGACCGCGGCAACATCTCGCCCGACATCGACCAGGCCTTCGCGTGGGAACCCTTCCTCGTGCGCGACCGCAGCGTCAACGCCTTCGCGCTGCCGGGCGGCTTCGTCGGCGTGAACCTCGGCCTGATCGCGATGACCACCACGCGCGACGAACTGGCCTCGGTGCTCGCGCATGAGATGTCGCACGTCACCCAGCGCCACATCGCACGTGGCATCGCCAACAGCCAGCGGCAATCGTTGATCGGGCTGGCGTCGATGATCCTCGGCATTCTGGCGGCCTCGCGCAGCAACCGGGTCGACGGCGCCAATGCCATCTTCACCGGCGGCCAGGCGGTGGCTGCACAAGGCCAGCTCAACTTCTCGCGCGACGTCGAGCGCGAGGCCGACCGCATCGGCTTCGGCGTGCTCACGCAAGCCGGCTTCGCACCCGGTGGCATGGCCGCCATGTTCGAGAAGCTCGACCAGGCCTCGCGCCTGAACGACAGCGGCGGCTTCCCTTACCTGCGCACCCACCCGCTCACCGCCGAGCGCATCGGCGAAGCCCGCTCTCGCCTGGGCACCGCCCCACCCGTGGCGCCGGTGAGCGTGCTCGCGCACACGGTGGCGCAGGCCCGCGCCAAGGTGATGATGGATTCGCGGGTCGACGCCCTGCACCGCTGGGAATCGCTCGAAGCGCCTTCTTCCGCCAGCGTGGCAGACAAGCTGATGGCCGCTTACGCCAGCGCGCTGGCCGCCACGCTGTTGCGCGACTGGGCGCGTGCCGACACCTCGTTGCAGCTGGCGCTCGGCCTCGTGCGTGGTAGCCCCCGCAGCGATGCCTTCGCCGAGCGCGAAGTGGTGCTGCTGCAGGTGCAGTCGCTGATCGAGCGTGGTGACGCGCCCCGAGCGGCCGAAGCGCTCAAGCCCTACGCCAAGGCCGACGGCGCGCCGTCGTCGCGCGCGGTGATGCTGTTGTCGGCACAGGTCGCCTTGGCGCTCGACAAAGAAGCCATGCAGCGCAGCGTCGAAGAAATGCAGACCTGGACCGCGTTGCACCCGCAAGACGCCACCGTCTGGTCGCAGCTCAGCCGCTCGTGGGAGCAGATGGGCCACAGCCTGCGCGCCTTGCGTGCCGATGCCGAGTCGCGCATTGCCATCGGTGACCTCGTCGGCGGTGTCGACCGCCTGCGCGCCGGGCAGAAGCTCGCACGCAGCACACGCACCGTGGACTTCATCGAGGCCTCGGTGATCGAAGCCCGCCTGCACGAGATTGAAAGCCAGGTACGCCGCCGTGAAGCGGAAGAACGCCGAGAAGGCCGGGGCTGATCAGAGTCTGAAGTTCACCAAAGGCTCAGGCTCGAGATGAGCGGACGAGCGCGCTGAAGCGACACGTCGCTGCCGTATCCTTGCCGCCTACAAAAAGGCAGGGAGTTCGCATGCATCGCTCGATCAGACACGCCGCGCTGGTGGCCGCTTTCGCCATGTTCGGCGCCAGTGCGACGCTCGCCGCCACGGTGGCTTCCGTCACCCCGCAAGGCGAGGTGGCCCAGGTCCGGCAGGTCGTCGTCAAATTCTCAGAAGCCGTCGTGCCGTTTGGTGACTTGCGGCTGCCCGACCCCTTCAGCGTGAACTGCGAAGGCGCCGCGCCCAAGGGCAGCGGCCGCTGGTCTGATGCGCGCGTCTGGCTCTACGACTTTCGCGAAGCGCTGCCGCCCGGTACGCGCTGCACGCTCAAGCCACGTGCCGACTGGAAACCGCAGACAGGCGCGCTCACAGTCAACACCAACTTCAGCTTCAACACCGGTGGCCCAGCGGTGGTCTCGACGTACCCGCACGCCGGCAGCCAAATCGAGGAAGACCAGAACTTCCTGCTGGAGCTCAACGGTGCGGCGGTCGAGTCCACGGTGCTGGCGGGCGCGTCGTGCGAGATCGAAGGCATCGGCGAGCGCGTGCCGGTTCGTGTGGTCACCGGTGCCGTGCGAGACGAGGTGCTGAAAGCGCGCAAGCTGCAGAAGCAGGCCGACCGCATGCTGCTGCTCGCGTGCCAGCGCCCGCTGCCGAGTGACGCGTCGGTGCGCCTGGTCTGGGGTGCAGGCATTGCTGCGCAAGCCAACCCGAAGATCGCGACGCGCACCGAGCAACGCTTCACCTTCCGCACGCGCCAGGCTTTCACCGCCGAGTTCAGCTGCGAGCGTGAGCGGGCCGATGCGCCGTGCTTGCCGATCCGGCCGATGTCGCTGCGCTTCTCTTCGCCGATCCCGCGCGAGGTGGCGCAAGGTGTGCGGCTCAAGCCGGACTCGGGCTCTGCGCTCAAGGCGGTATTCGACAAGGACGATCAGGCCGCCGAAGTCACCGGGCTGCGCTTCCCGTCGCCGCTGCCCGAGAACACGTCGTTCACGATCGAGCTGCCGCGCGAGGTGAAAGACGCGTCGGGCCGCTCGCTGAGCAATGCCGACAGCTTCCCGCTCAAGGTGGCGACCGGCGACGCACCGCCCATCGCCAAGTTTGCCGCCGCGCCCTTCGGCGTGGTCGAGCTGAACGGCGAAGCGATGCTGCCGGTCACGCTGCGCCATGTGCAAGGCGACCTGCGGCCTGCTGCCACGGCGGGCGCGGTGCGCATCAAGACCTTGCGCAGCGACACCGAGATCTTCGAGTGGTACAGCAAGGTTGCGGCATTTCACGAGCGAAACCTGAGCGCACAAGACGCGGGGCTACCCGAATCGCAGTGGTACGAGATCGAGCGCGTGACCGACGGCAAAGGCCGCAGCAAGCAGGTGAAGCGCATGCGTTCCCTGCCGTCGCGCGAGCTGTCGCTGCTCAACAAGGGCAGCGACGTGCGCAAACTCGACCTGCCGCAACTGCAAGGCGGCGACCCGCGGCCCTTCGAGGTGGTGGGCATCCCGATCAGCGAGCCGGGCTACCACGTGGTCGAGATCGAATCGCGGCGCCTGGGCGAGTCGCTGCTCGACAAGAAAGCGCCGATGTTCGTGCGCACCGGCATGCTGGTCACCAACCTCGGCGTGCACTTCAAGCTGGGCCGCGAGAACAGCCTGGTCTGGGTCACCACGCTCGATCTTGGCAAGCCGGTGCCCGACGCCGAGGTGGCGGTGAACGACTGCACCGGCCAGCGCCTGTGGGCGGGTCGCACCGATGCACAGGGGCTCGCAAAAATCGACAAAGCGCTCGAGATGCGGATGGATGAATGCCCGGGTGAGCCGGGCTACTTCGTCACCGCGCGCAAGGCCGCCTCGTCAAAGGACGCCAAAGGCGTCACCGACATCGCCTTCGTGTTCAGCAGCTGGCAGAAGGGCGTGGAGTCGTGGCGCTTCAACCTGCCGACCAGCAGCGATTCGTCGCCTGACCTGCGCGCCCACACGGTGTTCGACCGCACGCTGCTGCGTGTCGGCGAGACGGTCTCGATGAAGCACTTCGTGCGGCGTGAAAGCTCAACCGGCCTGGCCAACGTGCCCGTCGCCGAGCTGCCCACGCGCATGAAGATCGTGCACCAGGGCAGCGGGCAGGAGTTCGTGATGCCGCTCGCCTGGAACGGTACGCGCACCGCGTCGTCCACCTGGAACATCCCGGCGGCGGCCAAGCTGGGCGTGTACGACGTGATCCTCGAGCGCGAGAACGTCGACGAAGAGAAACACCGCGCCAGCTGGAACAGCGGCAACTTCCGCGTCGAAGAGTTCCGCCTGCCGCTGGTCGACGCGATCGTCAGCGGCCCCAAGGCGGTGGCGGTGGCGCCTAAGGAGCTGCCGATCAATGTGCAGCTCAACTACTTCAGCGGTGGTGGCATGGCCCAGGCGCCAGCGCGCGTCACAGCCCTGCTGCGCAACCGCGGGAACGGCTTCGCCGGCTACGACGAATTCAGCTTCGAGCCGCCACGCAACGTGGGCGAGCGCGACACGAGCGGTGACGACGAAGAGCAGCGCAGCGACAGCAGCAAGCTCGTTGCCGACAAACAGGCGCTGACCACCGACCGCAACGGCGCTGCCAGCCTCACGCTGAAGAACCTGCCGAAGATCACACGTGCCAGCGAGCTCGTCACCGAAGTGACCTTCAACGATCCGAACGGCGAGGTGCAGACCGCCAGCAACCGCATCGCGCTGTGGCCGAGTGCGGTGGTGCTGGGCGTGAAGACCGGCTCGTGGGCCAGCAGCCGCGGCAAGGTGAAGTTCCAGGCGCTGGCGCTCGACACGGCTGGCAAGCCGCTCAAGGGCCAGAGCGTCGAGGTGCGCGGCCGGCTCTCGCAGGTCATCAGCACGCGCAAGCGCATGGTGGGCGGCTTCTATGCCTACGACAACCGCACCGAGATCAAGGACCTTGGCGCGCTGTGCAGCGGCAGCACCGACGACCGCGGCCTGCTGCTGTGCGAGGCTGCGCTGGAAACCGCAGGCCAGGTCGAGCTGATCGCGCAGGCGAAAGACGGTGACGGCAACGTGGCCCAGGCGGCATCCAGCGTGTGGGTCACCAAGCAGGGCGAACTCTGGTTCGCGCAAGACAACGACGACCGCATCGACGTGCTGCCCGAGAAGAAGAGCTACCAGCCCGGCGAGACGGCGCACCTGCAGGTGCGCATGCCGTTCCGCGAAGCGACGGCGCTGGTGAGCGTGGAGCGCGAAGGCATCATCAGCACGCAGGTGGTCACGCTGCGCGGCGACGACCCGACGGTCGACCTGAAGATCGACAAGACCTGGGGCCCGAACGTCTATGTGAGCGTGCTGGCCTTGCGCGGTCGCATCCGCGAGGTGCCGTGGTATTCGTTCTTCACCTGGGGCTGGAAGGAGCCGATGAACTGGGTGCGCTCGTTCTGGTACGAGGGGCGCGAATACCAGGCGCCAACGGCCATGGTCGACCTGTCCAAACCGGCCTTCAAGCTGGGCGTGGCGGCCATCAAGGTGGGCATCGCCGAGCACGAGTTGCAGGTGAGCGTGACGAGCGACAAGCCGCAGTACGCCGTCCGCCAGAAGGCCACGGCTCGCATCAAGGTGTTGCACGACGGCAAGCCGCTCGCCGGCACCGAGATCGCGTTTGCCGCGGTCGACGAAGGCCTGCTCGCGCTGCGTCCCAACGAGTCATGGAACCTGCTGGGCTCGATGATCCAGCAGCGCTCGTGGGGTGTGGAGACCAGCACCGGGCAGAGCGAGATCATCGGCAGGCGCCACTACGGCCGAAAGGCAATCGCCGCGGGCGGCGGCGGTGGCAAGAACTCGACGCGTGAACTGTTCGACACGCTGCTGCTCTGGAAAGACCGCGTGGTACTCGACGCCAACGGCGAAGCGGCCATCGAGGTGCCGCTCAACGATTCGCTGACGAGCTTCAAGCTGGTGGCAATCGCCGATGCCGGCGTGCAGCAGTTCGGCACCGGCAGCACCAGCATCCGCGTGACGCAAGATTTGCAGGTGCTCTCGGGCCTGCCGCCGCTGGTGCGCGAAGGTGACCAGTTCAGCGCCATGATGACGCTGCGCAACACCACCACGCACGAGATGAAGGTGCGCGCCACGCTGCAAGGCACTGCCAACAGCGGAAATGGCGACAAGGAAGAGATCATCCGCACGCCGCTGAGCTTCGCGCCGCAAGACGTGACCATCGCCGCCGGCGGCGCGAAAGAAGTGGTGTGGCCGGTCGATGTGCCTGTGGATGCCTTCAGCGTGGGCTGGGAAGCCGCGGCCGAAGAGCAGGGCGCTGGACAAGAGCGGGCGAAAGACCGGTTGAAGGTGATGCAGCTGGTGACCGCAGCCGTGCCCATCCGCGTGCTGCAAGCCACGCTGCAGCAGCTCGATGGTCCGTTCACGCTGCCCATTGCCGCGCCGGCCGACGCACTGCCCGAAAGCGGCGTGAAGCGTGGCGGCGTCAACGTCGCGGTGCAGCCCAAACTGAGTGGTGCCCTGCCCGGCATGCGCCGCTACTTCGAGACCTACCCGTTCGCCTGCCTGGAGCAAAAGACCTCGAAGTCGGTCGGTCTGAAGGATGCGAAGCTGTGGAGCGCGGTGGCGAACGCCCTGCCCACCTACCTCGACAGCGACGGCCTCGCGAGCTACTTCCCGCCGCGTGCCGAAGATGGCGCGCACGGCAGCGACCGCCTCACCGCCTACGTGCTGGCCGCGACCAACGAAGCCGGCTTCGAGCTGCCCGGCCCGGCGCAGGAGCAGATGCTCGACGGCCTGACCGCGTTCGTCGAAGGCCGCATCGAGCGCAAGTTCTGGTCGCCACGCGCGGACCTCGATGTGCGCAAGCTCGCCGCCATCGAGGCCTTGTCGCGCTACGGCCGCGCGACGCCGAAGATGCTGGGCTCGATCAACCTGATCCCCAACCAGTGGCCCACGGCGGCGGCGATCGACTGGTTCAACATCCTGAAGCGTGTGAAGAACGTGCCCGATCAGGCCAAGCGGCTCGATGAGGCTCAGCAGATCCTGCGCAGCCGCCTCACCTACGCCGGCACCACGCTGCGCTTCAGCAACGAGACCGACGACTTCTGGTGGTGGCTGATGGACAGCGCCGACGCCAATGCGGCGCGGTTGATCCTCGCGGTGCTCGACGAGCCGGGTTGGAAAGATGACATCCCGCGCATGGTGGTCGGCAGCCTCGCGCGGCAGCGCTCGGGCGCATGGCTCACCACCACCGCCAACCTGTGGGGTTCGCTCGCACTCGACAAGTTCTCGGCCAAGTTCGAATCGGTGAAGGTGGCTGGCAAGACGGTCGCCAACACCGGCGACAAGCCGATGGCCATCGACTGGAGCCGCTCGGTGGAGGGCGGCGCGGTGAAACTGCCGTGGCCCGAGAAAGCCGGCAACCTCAGCGTGATGCAAGAAGGCAGCGGCAAGCCCTGGCTCACCGTGCAAAGCCTCGCGGCCGTGCCCTTGAAGGCGCCGATCCGCGCCGGCTACAGCCTCACGCGCAGCGTCACTGCGGTGGAGCAAAAGGACAAGAGCAAGTGGTCGCGTGGCGACGTGCTGCGCGTGCGTGTCGAGATCGAAGCGCAGAGCGACATGACCTGGGTGGTGGTGAGCGACCCGGTGCCCGGCGGCGCGACCTTGCTCGGCTCCGGCCTGGGGCGCGATTCGGCCATCGCCACCGGCACCGAAAGGCGCGAAGGCAGCGCGTGGACGGCGTATGAGGAGCGCAGCTTCGAGGCCTTCCGCAGCTACTACGAGTATTTGCCGCGCGGCAAGCACGTCGTCGAGTACACGCTGCGGCTGAACAACCCCGGCAAGTTCGCGTTGCCGCCGACGCGCGTGGAGGCGATGTACGCGCCTGAGACGTTTGGCGAGCTGCCGAACGCCGCCCTGGAGGTCGGCCCATGACCAGTCGTCATACCGGCGAACGCCGGTATCCACCGTGGCTCAAGCGCGGCCTGTGGCAGTGGATCCCGGCGTTCGCCGGGATGACGGTGCTGGCAGCAAGTGCTCATGCCGTACCGAGCTTCACCGAAGTGAAGACCGCCTACCACCCGTCCGACGTGACGCTGCTCGATCGACAGGGCACGCCGCTGCAGACCGTGCGTGTCGACAAGACCGTTCGCCGCTTGCCCTGGGTGCCGCTGCGCGAGATGTCGCCGGCCTTGCTGCAGGCCATCGTGCTGAGCGAGGACAAGCGCTTCTACGAGCACAGCGGCGTCGACTGGAGCGCGGTGGCACAGAGCGCCTGGGCCAACATGTGGAACACGCGCACGCGCGGTGCATCGACGCTGACGATGCAGCTTGCCGGCCTGCTCGACGACGACCTTGCCCGCCCGGCCGGCGGCCGCAGCGTCGTGCAGAAGCTGGGCCAGGCCTACACCGCCCAGCGGCTCGATGCGTCGTGGAAGAAGAGCGAGGTGCTCGAGGCCTATCTCAACCGCGTGGCGTTTCGCGGTGAGCTGGTGGGCATCGGCGCCTTGTCGCAAACGCTGTTCGGCAAGTACCCGAGCGGGCTCGATGCGCAAGAGGCCGCGATCGCCGGGGCCTTGCTGCGCGGGCCGAACGCAAGCGCCGACGTGGTGGCGCAGCGGGCCTGCGGCATCCTGAAGCTGCAGAAGCAGGCCTGCGAAGGCGTCACCGCGCTGTCGCACAGCGCGCTCAACCGCCACGGTGGCATGCCGCTGGGCGAGCAGCTCGCACCGCACTTCGCGCGGCAACTCGCCTTGAGCGGGCAGGCGACGCAGCGCACCACGCTCGATGCGCGGCTGCAGCGCCTGGCCACCGCCACGCTGCGCCGCCAGCTTACCGAGCTGAACGGCCGCAACGTCGAAGATGGTGCCGTGCTGGTGCTCGACAACGCGAGCGGCGAGGTGCTCGCATGGGTCGGTTCCAGCGGCGACCTGTCGGATGCCGCACAAGTGGACGGTGTGACCGCACGACGCCAACCTGGATCCACGCTCAAACCCTTCGTCTACGAGCTGGCCTTCGAGCGCCGGCTCATCACGCCCGCCAGCCTGCTCGACGATTCGCCGGCGCAGCTGGCCACCACCAGTGGTTTGTATCTGCCGCAAAACTACGACAAGGAGTTCAAGGGCTGGATCAGCGCACGCACCGCGCTCGGCGCGAGCCTCAACGTGCCGGCCGTTCGTGTGGGCGCCATGCTCGGGCCCGATGCCTTGCTTGCGCGGCTCAACGCATTCGGATTGGCGCTGCCCGAGTCGGGCGGCTACTACGGCCACGCGCTCGCGCTGGGCGCGGCGGATGTCAGCTTGCTGGCGTTGACCAACGCGTACCGAAGCCTCGCCAACGGCGGCGTGTTCACTCCGGTGGCGGTGAAGCCCACGTCGACGAAACCGCAACGCGTGGCCGATGCCGCAGCGGTGTACCTGGTCACCGACATCTTGGCCGACAACGCGGCACGCGCACGCACCTTCGGGCTCGACAGTGCACTCGTCACGTCCGGCTTCGCGGCCGTGAAAACCGGCACCAGCAAGGACATGCGCGACAACTGGTGCATCGGCTTCACCGACCGCTACACCGTGGGCGTGTGGGTCGGCAACGCGAGTGGCGAGGCGATGCACAACGTGAGTGGCGTAAGTGGTGCGGCGCCGGTGTGGCAAGCACTGGTTCGCCATCTGCATCAAGGCCACCCGTCACGCCGACCGGCAATGCCGAGCGGTGTGGTGGCCGACCGTGTGCGCTTCGACGCCGATCGCGAGCCGGCACGCGACGAGCTGTTCCTCGCTGGCACCACGCAAACGCAGTGGAAGTCCACGGCGCAGGTGCAAGGCACGCAGCGCTTCGGCATCGCGAGCCCGCGCGATGGCAGCATCTTCGCGATCGACCCCGACATGCCGCCACGCGCGCAGCGCATCACCTTCGAAGGCGAGCGCGGCACCTGGCTGCTCGACGGCAAGCCGCTGGGCCAGGGCGAGCGCATCAGCTGGGCGCCGTGGCCGGGGCGGCACGAGCTCCGACTTGTCGGCCGCGACGCGCGCGTGCTGCAGACGGTGCGCTTCGAAGTGCGCGGTGCGGGTGTGAAGACCGCGATTCGATGATCAGACTGGCGGGGCCGAAGTTTTGCGCACCATCGCTTCACACGGACTTCACAGCTGACGCACACGGAGCCAAGAAACTCCGGTGATCCTTCGTCAACGCCGGCCCACATGAAGATCACCCTGATCAACCCGCCCCATACCGCCATCGGCAGCCGCATTCCAGACGATCACCTGCCTCCGCTCGGCCTCTTGAGCATAGGCGGCCCGCTTCTCGATGCTGGCTTTGTGGTGAGCCTCCTCGATGCGGAGTTCGGACCGATGGGCTTGCCCGACATCGTCGAAGAGGTGGTTCGCCGAGCGCCTGATGTGGTGATGCTCGGGCATTCCGGCTCGAGTTCCGCTCATGTGACCGTCGTCGCGTTGTGCGGTGCCCTGAAGTTGCGCCTGCCCGGCATCGTCACCGTGTACGGTGGCGTGCACCCGACCTACCACTGGGACGAGATACTGTCGGAGACCCCGCACATCGACATCATCGTGCGAGGGGAGGGAGAGCAGACCACGGTCGACCTCATGCGTGCATTGCGTGTGGGAAGCAGCTTGTCCGATGTGCGCGGCATCGCGTTCCGAGACCCTGCAGCCTCGGGTCGCATCGTCGTCACACCCGCGGCTCACATGATTCGAAACCTAGACGACTACCGTGTCGGTTGGGAACTCATCGACCACAGCCGCTACACCTACTGGGGCGGCAAGCGCGCGGTGGTGATGCAGTTTTCGCGAGGCTGCCCCTACCTTTGCAACTACTGCGGCCAGCGTGGCTACTGGACGCAGTGGCGCCATCGTGACCCGGTGAAGCTGGCGCGTGAACTGGCGCGCTTGCATCGCGAGCATGGCGTGGAGCTCATCAACTTCGCCGACGAACTGCCGACCGGATCGCGCAAGATGTGGCGTGCCTTCCTCGAGGCGCTGATCGCCGAGAACGTGCCCCTGCTGCTGGTCGGCTCGACACGCGCCGGCGACATCGTGCGCGACGCCGACTTCCTGCACCTGTACCGCAAAGCAGGCGTGATCCGCTTCCTGCTGGGCATCGAGAGCTACAACGAAGGCACACTCAAAAGCATCCGCAAAGGAGGCAGCGTGAGTGAAGACCAGTTGGCGATCCAGCTGATGCGGCAGCACGGCATCATTTCGATGGCCACCTATGTCGTCGGATTCGAGGAGGAGACCGATGCGGACCTGTGGCACTCACTGAAACACCTCCTGCGCTACGACCCCGACCAGATCCAGCTGCTCTATGTCACGCCGCACCGCTGGACGCCGTTCTACCGCACCGTCGAGCATCGCCAGGTCATCCAGACCGATACGCGACGCTGGGACTACAAGCACCAGGTGCTTGCCACGCGGCACATGCCGCCGTGGCGTGTGTTTCTCTGGTTCAAGTCCATCGAACTGATCTTGCAAGCTCGGCCGAAGGCCTTGCGTCGGCTGTTGTTCCACCCCGACGCCGACTTTCGTCAATCCATGCGCTGGTACTCGAAGATGGGCCGCCGCGTCTGGACGCACGAGGTGCTGGAGTTCATCTTTGATGGCGGCATGCAGAAGAACGGCATGACCCTGCGCGGGTTCATGGGGGCGTCACTCGACGAGCGCGAGTACGCATTGGAGAAGTCGCGCCCTGCCAGATCCAAGGTTATCCAAGTACACGCTGCTCAGCTCCCGCCGCGTCGCGGTGCCGACACGCTGTCTTCCACTTCCACCAGCTAACATCCGTGCCAGCCCCGCGCCTTGCGGGGTACGTCGCTCGGACGGTTTCGGGCGCTCACGTGAAAGTTCAACATGACCTCCTCTGCAGGCCAGCGCCGTTTCGCGCGCATCGACCGCCTTCCACCCTACGTCTTCAACATCACGGCCGAGCTCAAGCTGGCCGCGCGACGCCGGGGCGAAGACATCGTCGACATGAGCATGGGCAACCCCGATGGGGCCACGCCACCGCACATCGTCGCCAAGCTCACCGAGGTCGCCCAGCGGCCCGACACGCACGGCTACTCGGCGAGCAAAGGCATTCCGCGTCTGCGCCGTGCGATCTCGCATTGGTACCAGGACCGGTACCAGGTGGAGATCGACCCGGATGCCGAAGCCATCGTCACCATCGGCTCCAAGGAAGGCCTCGCGCACCTGATGCTTGCCACGCTCGACCGGGGCGACACCGTGCTCGTGCCCGACCCGAGCTACCCGATCCACATCTACGGCGCGGTGATCGCGGGCGCCGACATCCGCTCGGTGCCGCTGGTGCCGGGCGTCGATTTCTTTGGCGAGTTGGAGCGCGCCATCCGCGGCAGCTACCCCAAGCCGAAGATGATGGTGCTCGGCTTTCCGAGCAACCCGACGGCGCAGTGCGTGGAGCTCGATTTCTTCGAGCGCGTGATTGCGCTGGCCCGCAAGCACGACATCCTGGTCGTGCACGACCTGGCCTACGCCGACATTGTGTTCGACGGCTGGAAGGCACCGTCGATCATGCAAGTGCCGGGGGCGAAAGACATCGCGGTCGAGTTTTTCACGCTGAGCAAGAGCTACAACATGGCCGGCTGGCGTGTGGGCTTCATGGTTGGCAACCGCGATCTCGTGGCGGCGCTCGCGCGCATCAAGAGCTACCACGACTACGGCAGCTTCACGCCGCTGCAGGTGGCCGCGATCGCGGCGCTGGAAGGCGACCAGCAGTGCGTGAAAGACATCGCTGCGCAGTACCAGAGTCGGCGCGACGTGCTGGTGAAAGGTTTGCACGAGGCCGGCTGGATGGTCGAGTCCCCCAAGGCCTCGATGTACATCTGGGCGCAGATCCCCGAGCGCTATCGGTCACTGGGCTCGCTGGAATTCGCCAAGCTGCTGCTGGAAAAAGCCAAGGTCTCGGTGTCACCCGGCATCGGCTTTGGCGATCACGGTGACGACCACGTGCGCTTTGCCTTGATCGAGAACGAGAGCCGCATCCGCCAGGCTATCCGCGGCATCAAGGCAATGTTGAAGTAGCCACGAGCACGAGCAGAGCGAGTGCTTCATCAAGCCACGCCCGCGGAACCGGCTCTGCCGGGCCGCTGGGTGGGCCTTGCAGGCCGCGTCGGGCGAGGACGCCCGACGCGGCCTGCAAGGCTCATCTCGTCCTCAGGACGAGATGAGTCCGGGCTCAGCCCCTCGGGGGCAGGAGCGAAGCGACTGGGGGGCTAACTCTTAAACAGGCGTTCGAGCGCAGCGTCAATCACCATGCCGCACACGCTGTAGATCAGCGAGCCGATCAGTGCGGCACCGAAGCTCGCGACCGACAGGCCCTCGAGCATCGACGCAGCGAAATAGAACATCAGCGCATTGATGACGAAGAGGAAGAGGCCGAGCGTCAGCACCGTCACGGGCAGCGTTAGCAACACCAGCAGCGGACGCAGCAGGGCGTTGAGCAAACCCAGCACGAGCGCGGCAATCATGGCCGAGCCGAAGCTCTTGACCGTGACTCCGGGGTAGAGGTGAGCCACCAGCAGCAAGGCAGCGGCGAGCAATAACCAGCGGACAAATGTCTTCATCCCTCAAGCATAAGCCTTCGGTGCAAGAAGCCAGCAAGAGGGGGCCACCCCGGTGTACGCTTGGAGTCCGTTGGCTGTGCCGCGGGTTGTCCGCGCGGTGCATCCGGGTGTCCCACCTCTTGCTCGAAGGAAAGCCATGACTGTGTTCGCCGTCTCCAAAGTTAACCTCGACAAGGACGGGCGTGTGATCGCCGTTCTGTGGGGCCGCGTCGACACGCACAGCAACGACTGGGCGGAGCCCGAGAGCGTGGCCACGGTCGATGCGGTGGTGGCGGCGCTGCATGCCGGCAACCAGGTGTTCGCGCTCTTCCCCAGCACGCACGGCCACCTGCCCGAGCGGCGGTTCCGGGTCGTCGACTACGACAACGGCTGGGAGAGCATCTCGCTCGATGGCCCGCCGACGCACGAGCGCGAGATCCACGACATGGACCGCCTCGGCCCGAAAAACTGAGGCAGGCGCGTCAGGCGTCGGGCAGGGCAGAAGCCTCGTCAGAGGCCACGTCGCTCAAGGGCGCCGCATGGCGGCGAGCGTCGTGTTTCTCGAGCACCGTGGTGACGGCGCGCTTGAGTTTGCCGATGGCGCCGTGGATCGCCTGGTGCGCACTGGGCGCGTTGTCTTTCACGACCACCGGGTCCAGCCCGGTCAGCCGGGCTTCCAGCGTGCAGTGAACGTCATCGGGGCTGGTCTTGGCGTGGCTGTTGGAATCGGTGATGTGGGCTTCGACCCGCGTGATGCGTTCACCGAAATGGCCGAGCGCGTCTTTGACCACGGTGTCCAGGTGGCCGGTCAGTGGGTGATTGCCGTCGACGTGCGAGTCGGTGTGCAACAGGATTTGCATGGGCTTCTTTCTTCAGCAGGTGGCTCGGCTCCCCATGGTGGACCGCCGCCATGTGAAGCGAAGTCGGAAGGCAGGGCGTCTGCCTGTGGGCGGCGTCCTACCTGCGCTCGGCTAGCCGAAGTTCTGCACCCACTCGATGCCCTGCGTGTAAGCGGCGTCGATGGCGACTTCTTCGCTTTCGTAGTCGGCACGCTGCATCGCGATCACGCGCGGCCGGGTCGGCCAGGCCTGCTTGGAGACGATGAGTGTCGGCACGAACTTTCCGCTGTCGATGGCTTTCGCGCTGCAGATCAGTTCGTAATCCTGGTGGCGGAAAGTTTTGATGGCGGTCATGGCTTCTTGCTCGCACGAAAGGGACCAGTATGCACCTCCCGCGAGGCCCGGCCGGTTCGGGCGGCGGCGGGGTGCGCGAAGGGCCTTACGATGGACGGCTCACCACAGCTTCGAGGTAATGCATGAACTTCCATTTGAGCCTGACCCCCTTGATTTCGCTGCTCGCCGGCATCCTGATTCTGATCATGCCGAAGCTGCTCAACTTCATCGTGGCGATCTACCTGATCCTGGTGGGGTTGATCGGCATCTTCGGCTTGAGCGCGATGCACATCCGCTAGGAGGTTGTCGGGCTTGGGGCGTCGAAGCGAAATTGGGCCTCAGCGAGGACAGTTTTTGCCGGGTTTGCAGGCCCATAGCCGAAGCTATGGGACAAGAAGCTGGTGAAAAATGGACCGCTGCGGCCCAATTGCAGCCGACGCTCCCCAAGCCCGACAGCCTCCTAAGCACCGGGCAGGGCGTCGGCTGCGGTTGCGGCGCCGAGCTCGACCACATCGCTGCGGTCCTTCAACTGCACGCCGGTGAGTTGCAGGCGCTGCGCCTCGCGGCACAGCCACAGCAGCTTGTGCACGGCTCGCGCGTAGTTCAAGCCTTCGGGCCGCACGTTGGAGATGCAGTTGCGTTCGGCGTCGCTGCGGCCGCTGCGCGGCGCCCAAGTGAGGTACAGCCCCAGGCTGTCGGGCGAGCTGAGGCCGGGGCGCTCACCGATCAGCATCACGACCAGCTTGGCATGCAGGCGCTCGCCCACCACGTCGCCGAGCGCCACGCGGGCCTGTTGCGCGACGACGATGGGGCCAAAGCGCCAGGCCGCCGGCGCCTGCGCGCGAATCTGCTCGATCAACGGCACGGCATGGCGGCTGACGGCCAGCGACGACAGGCCGTCACCAATCACGAGTTGCACATCGCAGCCACCCGGCGAAGCGTGCTCGCTCAGCGTGGCCAATGAAGCTTCATCGAGGCGCCGCCCGAGGTCGGGGCGCAGCAGGTAGGTGGCGCGGTCGACCGCCGCGCTGTGCACCGCCACGGTCGGCCAGCCTTTGGCCTGCAACTGCTCGCACAGCAGCGGCACGTCGAGCGGCAGGTGCACCGCATCGCGCGCCAGCGCATGCGCATAGCCGAAGCCCAGCACCTCTTGCGTCGGCATGCTCACGCCGGAACGGCCGAGCGCCACGCGCGCCTGCGTGTGCACGCGCAACTCGCCCCAGGGGTCTGGCGTGACGAGGGTGTTGTCAGCCATGAGGTCGTGTGACGCTCACGCGGCCAGACGCGGGGCGCGCATCTGCTCGATCAGCTGGTGTGACGAGGGTGTTGTCAGCCATGAGGTCGTGTGACGCTCACGCGGCCAGACGCGGGGCGCGCATCTGCTCGATCAGCTGGTGGCCCGAGAGGATCGGCTTCACGCGGCCTGCGGGGTCGGTGATGTTCATCTTCTGCAGCCAGGCCTCGAACTCGGGCGCGCGCTGCAGGCCCAGCACCTCGCGCAGGTATAGCGCGTCGTGGAAGGAGGTGCTCTGGTAGTTGAGCATGATGTCGTCGGCACCCGGCACGCCCATGATGAAGCTCAGGCCGGCGGCGCCGAGCAGCGTCATCAGGTTGTCCATGTCGTCGGAGTCGGCCTCGGCGTGGTTGGTGTAGCAGACGTCGCAGCCCAGCGGCAGGCCGAGCAGCTTGCCGCAGAAGTGGTCTTCAAGCCCAGCGCGAATGATCTGCTTGCCGTCGTACAGGTACTCCGGCCCGATGAAGCCGACCACGGTGTTGCTGAGCAACGGCGCATACGCACGTGCCACCGCATAGGCGCGCACCTCGCAGGTCTGCTGGTCGACGCCGTGGTGGGCGTTGGCCGACAGCGCCGAGCCCTGGCCGGTCTCGAAGTACATGACGTTGGCGGTGGCCGGGTCACCCACGGTCGCGCGCTTGAGCGACAACGCGGCCTCGCGCGCTTCTTTCAGCACCGCGAGGTTGATGCCGAAGCTGGCGTTGGCCTGCTCGGTGCCGGCGATCGACTGGAACACCAGGTCGACCGGCGCGCCGGCCTCGATCGCCTGGATGGTGTTGGTCACGTGGGTCAGCACGCACGATTGCGTGGGGATCTCGAAGCGCGAGATCACCTCGTCCATCAGGTGCAGCAGGTCGACCAACGCCGGGATGCTGTCGGTGGCCGGGTTGATGCCGATCACCGCATCGCCGGCGCCATACAGCAAGCCGTCGAGCATGGACACCGCGATGCCCTGCGGGCTGTCGGTCGGGTGGTTGGGTTGCAGCCGCACCGACAGGCGCCCCGGCAGGCCGATGGTGTTGCGAAAGCGGGTGACGACGCGGCACTTGCGCGCAACGAGGATCAGATCCTGGTTGCGCATCAGCTTGCTCACCGCGGCCGCCATCTCGGGCGTGATGCCGGTGTGCACGCGGGCGAGTGCCGCGCTGTCAGCCGCGTCGGACAGCAGCCAGTCGCGAAAGCCGCCGACCGTGAGGTGCGCGATCTCGGCGAAGGCCGCTTTGTCGTGCGTGTCGATGATGAGGCGCGTGATCTCGTCGCTCTCGTACGGCACCAGCGCTTCGTCGAGAAAACGCTGCAGCGGCAGCTCGGCCAGGCACATGCGCGCGCCCATGCGCTCGGCGTAGCTCGTGGCCGCCACGCCAGCGAGCTGGTCACCCGAGCGCAGCGGCGTGGCCTTGGCCATCACCGCCTTCAGGTCGGCGAACTGCCAGGTCTGGGTGCCGATGCGGTGGTGGTAAGGCATGTGTTCGTTGCGTCGGTTGCGCGGCGTCGTCGCCGCCCGGTTCAGCCTGCGGTCGACGCGATGGCGGCGGCCTCGCGGCGCTTGCTGCCACCGAGCATGAACACAACATACGCCAGGATCATGATCCCGGCAAACACGCCCGCCAGCAGGGTGTTGTAGTACACCATCGCGGCCAGGCACAGCACCGCCAACGCGAGCGCAATGGCGGGGAACACCGGGTAGCCGATGGCAGGGAAGGGGCGCGCCAGATTCGGCTCCTTCTTGCGCAGCGCGAACAGGCTGAGCATCGACATGATGTACATCACGATGGCCCCGAACACCGACATCGTGACGATGTTGGCCGTGAGCGTCTGCCCGCCGAAGGAGAAGAGTTCGTCGCTGAAGATCGCGGCGATGCCGATCACGCCACCGGCCAGCACCGCGCGGTGCGGCGTGCCGAAGCGCGGGTGGATGGCGGCGAAGTAGCTCGGCAGGTAACCCGCCCGGCCGAGCGCGAAGATCTGCCGCGAGTAGCCGAGGATGATGCCGTGGAACGAGGCCACCAGCCCGAACAGGCCGATCCACACCAGCATGTGCAGCCAGTTGCTGTTGTCGCCCACCACCGCCTTCATGGCCTGCGGCAGCGGGTCGTTGATGTTGGACAGCTTGCGCCAGTCACCCACGCCGCCGGCGAACACCATCACGCCGATGGCGAGCAGCACCAGGGTGATGATGCCGGCGATGTAGGCCACCGGAATGGTGCGCTTCGGGTCCTTGGCTTCTTCGGCGGCCATGGCCACGCCTTCGATCGCGAGGAAGAACCAGATCGCGAACGGGATCGCGGCAAACATGCCCGAGAAGGCGACCGCGCTGAACGTGTCTTGCCCGGCCCAGCCGTGGGCGACGAAGTTGGCGACCGAGAAGCCCGGTGCGACCACACCCATGAACACCAGCAGCTCGAAGATCGCGAGCACGGTGACGATCAGCTCGAAGGTTGCGGCGGTCTTCACGCCCACGATGTTGAGCGCCATGAAGATCACGTAGGCACCGGTGGCCATGAGCTTCTGGTCGGCACCGGGAAACTGCACCTGCAGGTAGGAGCCGATGGCCATTGCGATGGCCGGTGGCGCGAAGACGAACTCGATCAGCGTGGCGAAGCCGGCGATGAAGCCGCCCACCGGGCCGAAGGCACGCGACGCATAGGCGAAGGGCCCGCCGGCATTCGGTATGGCGGTGGTCAGCTCGGTGAAGCTGAAGATGAAGGTGGTGTACATCGCCGCGACGACGATGGACGTGATCATGAAGCCCAGCGTGCCGGCGGTCGCCCAACCGTAGCTCCAGCCGAAGTACTCGCCCGAGATCACCAGCCCGACGGCCAGCCCCCACAGATGCCAAGCGTTCAACGTCGGTTTGAGGTGACCCGTTTGCATGAAGGCTCCAATCAGAAGACGGCGGTGGTGGGAACTGCGCGGCACGGAACTGGCAAGTTCCATGCCGGTGTAGCTCCCGCGCTCCGCGCGGATTGGAGGCCGTCAGAAGTCGGTCAGAGCTTGATCGGAGTCGGGGTCGTCAGTGGCGGCGGTCTTCTTCCTTGCCCGACACGGTCTGGGCATCGAGCCCGCGGGCGGGCGACTCGAACACCTGGCCTTCGTCGTCGCTGGACTCGATCAATTCCTCGATCAGGAAGTTGCCGTACTTCTGTGCGCGCTCGGCGTGGAAGGTCTTGGCGATGTCGGCCACCCGGCGCGTCTGCTCGTCCTTGGGTGCGTGCACCACGAGGAAGCTGTAGCCCTCGTCGGCCAGCGCCGCATGGGCACGCACGAGGTTGGCCTCCTGGCCCAGGTCGGCCAGCGGGCTGGCGCGGGCCAAGTCGATCTTGGTTTGGGCCTTCATCTGCTCGGGCGAGTAGCGGGTGACCTCGTCGCTCTGCCAGCCTTCGCGGCCCAGCGCGTCGGCTGCGCCTTCCATGTCCTGCACGGTGGGGAACGAGATGACCACGTGGTTCACCGGCGAGAACACGCCGAGCGTTTCGGGGCGGGATTGCTTTTGCATGGCGAGCCTCCTCTGGGCAGGGCTCGGCGAGCCCTTCGTCAGGCCATGCTGTGGCAGATGCCAGGTGCAGTCACCCGGACCGCTGCGCAAACCGGTGTCGGCAATCGCCTACGCCGGGACGGAACTCACTCGCCGGCGCGTAGCCCTTGTTGCCACAGCGGCCAGGCCTGGTCGAACGGCGTGTCGGCTGTCTTGAACGCAGTGGGTGCGGGGGCCAGCCGTATCCACGCCAGGGTGTCGTGGTGGCTGCCGGGGTAGCTCGGGTCGTTGCGGAATTCGACGAACCAGGCGTGCACCTCGGCATAGCGCTCCGGGTGGTGACGCTGCGTCCAGGCCAGGCCAACGAGGTCGGCGAAGCCTTCTTCGCGGCGGGTGTCTTGCATCTCGCGTAGCTTTTGGCCCAGCACCGGGTCGGCGGGAGCCGTTTCGCGCGACGCGGCAAAGCCAGCCGGCAGCGTGTGCCAGGCGCCACGCACATAGCGCCAGCAGTGGCCGAGTTCGTGTGCCGCCATGGCCTCGACCACCGGTTTCAGCAGTGCGGGCGGGATGGCGTCGAGCGTGGATTGCGCTTCGGGGTTGCCGCGCATCGACAGCACCAGCTTGCAGCGCCCGTCGATGAAGGCCATGGCCAGCGGGGCGTTGTCGGGCGTGGGCTGGGGTTGCACCACGATGTCCAGCGGCAGGCCCTGTTCGCGTGCATAGGCGACGGCGGGCCAGCTCAGCGTGATCCAGCGGGTTTCGGTGTCGGTCAGCGCGGACCCATCGGCCCAGGCCGCTGCCGCCAACCCGCATGCAAAGGACGCGATCAAATGCTTCCACATGCCGCCATTGAACCGGGACGCGGCCTTGGCCATCGGTCGATGTCTGCCGGGAAAGCACGACTTTTCCCGAAAACAGCGGCCACGGGTCGGCGGTGGCCGCGCTACGCTCGGGCGATCCAACTCTGTTCTCGCCATGAAGGGTTTCCCTGAACTGCTGAGCGACATCGGCACCGGGCTCGACAGCGGCACGCTCTCGCTGCCTGGCGCCTCCTTGCGCGTGGCGGAGCATATTCAGGGCCAGCTCGGGTGTTCGCGCGTCAGCCTGTGGGCGGTCGAGAGCCCGTCGGGTCAGCGCGTGATGCGCCGGCTCGCGGGGTTCGACGGCACGCCCATCACCGAGCCGCTGGTGCTCGGCGGCCCACGCCTCGACGATTACTTCGACACGCTGGCTGGCCAGGGCGTCTACGCCAGCCACGACGCCTGGGCCGACCCGCGCCTGCAGGCAATTCTTGCCAGCTACCTGGTGCCGAACGACATCCGCTCGTCGCTGTATGCCGCGATCGGCGTCAACGGCAGCACCTGGGGCGTGCTGTGCTGCACCGAGCACGGCCAGACGCGGCAATGGACGCCGAACGAGGTGCGGCTGCTGAAGCGCTTTGCCGATGCGATCTCGCTGCGGCGCGCACGGCGCCGGCGGCGCGAGGCCGAAGCGCAGTCGCTGATGCAGCGGCTGCTGCGTCCGCACCTGCAGGCGGCTTCGGACACACCCACGCCATAGCGCTCCGCTCGCTCAGGCCGGCCGCACCAGCTTGAAGGCGTGCGCCCATTCGTTGCGCAGCATGCCCGGGATGCACCACAGCATGCACAGCGGCTCGATCGCACGCGCGGCTTCGGCGCGGCCCATGTCGGCCACCTCCCAACCGGTTTCGCGCACCAGCGAGGCCACGCTCGCCTTGGCCGCGTCGTTGTTGCCGGCGATGAACATCGTGGGCGGGCCGCCCGCGAACTGCGGGTCAACCATGTGCGCAGCACCCACCGAGTTGAAGGCCTTCACGAAGTGAACGGCAGGGAATTCGCGCTGCAGCGATTCAAGCAGCGATTCGTTCGGACCGGTGAAGAACTGCAGCACGCCGTTGACCGGGGGTGCATCGGCAATGGGGTTGCAGGCGTCGATCACCGCCTTGCCGGCCAGCGCTTGCGAACCGGCAGCCTTGACGGCGGCCAGGGCGGCCGTGCCTTTGACTGCCAACACGGCCACTTGGGCGAAGGCCGCCGCGTCGGCAAAACTGCCCACGCGCACACCACCGCTGGTGCTGGCCCAAGACGCGAGCTTGGCTGGGTCAGAGGTGCCGAGCATCACCTCATGGCCTTTGCGGCGCAGCCCTGCGCCGAGTGATTGAGCGACGGTGCCGGAGCCGAGAATTCCGATTTTCATGGTGCTTCCTTGTGTGGAAATTGAGGGTTGATGAAGTGAATGTAGGCATGCGAGCTTTCGAATGGAAGTCACCGACGGTTGAATGATTCATGAGTTTCAGTTGAAAATCGCTGCATGAAGAACCTGCAAGGGCTGCTCGCCTTCGTCGAGACGGCCACCAGCGGCAGCCTCACCGCGGCGGCCGAGCGGCTAGAGGTCACACCAGCCGCCGTGAGTAAAAGCCTGGCGAAGCTGGAGCAGCAACTCGGTGTGCGCCTGCTCAACCGCAGTACGCGCAGGCTCGCACTCACGAACGAAGGCGAACGCTTTCTGGCCGAGGCACGCGCCGCGCTGCGCCTGCTCGACCAGGCCGTGGCTGGCGTGTCGCAGTCGGCCAGCGAGCCGGCGGGGCGGGTGCGCATTTCGGTGGGCATCGGTTTCGGCCGGCGCCACGTGTTGCCAGCCTTGCCGGCCATCACCGCGCAATACCCGCAACTCGCCATCGATGTCGACCTCGACAACCGCCCGGTCGATCTGGTGGCTGAAGGCTTCGACATCGGCATTCGGGGCGGCGTGATCGAAGACTCGAGCCTGATCGCGCGCCGGGTGTGCAAATTGCCGACGACGCTGGTGGCGAGCACCGCGTACCTGAAGCAAGCCGGTGTGCCCGCATCGCCTGAAGCGCTGAGCAGCCACCGCTGCGCTGCCGTGCGCCTGGCGAACGGGCTCGTGGCGCCGTGGTGCTTTGTGCGCCCGGGTGGGCGGCGCCTGGAGATCACGCCGCCGGCCGCCCTGAGCTCGAGCGACCCCGAAACACTGATCGACTTGATCCTGGCCGGTGCCGGCATCGCGCAGGCCGGCCTGTACCACGCCCTGCCGCATTTGCGCGCGGGCAGCCTGAAGCTTTTGATGCCGGGCGTGCACGACCCCGGCCAGCGCGAGGTGGTGGTGCACTACCCGCATCGCCAGTACCTCGCGCCGCGCGTGCGCGTGGTGGTGGATGCGCTGCTGGCCCACTTCGCGGCCGAGCCCGACCTGCACGTGAGCGTGGCACAGGTGGTGGCCGAGATGCCGCAGTGCGTGGCCGGTGCTGCGCCAGCCGTCAAGCGAACTCGCCGCAGCTGAGCGCCCTCAGGCCTTGGGTCGCGCCGGCCAGCGTGTCGCCAGCAGCGCCGCCGCCATCAGGCCCACACCGAACAGTTGCACGCCATTGAGCGCGCGGCCGTACACCACCCAGTCGACGATCACCGCGGTGATCGGGTAGACGAACTGCAGCACCGCGATGCGCCCTGCCGCCAGCCCCGACATGCCGGCGAACAGCAGCACATAGGCCAGGCCGGTGTGCACCACGCCCAGGCCGACCAGCCAGGCCCACGAGGTGCCCAGAGGTGGCAGCCCGTGCCACAGCAGCCACGGCAGCGTGAGCACCGTGCCGGCGAGGCACTGCCACCACGCCAAGGCGAGCGGACCGACTTGGCCGGCCGAGCGTGCGATCAATGTGACGACGGCATAACTCAGCGAGCCGCCCAGGCACATGGCCACGCCCCAGAGGTAGGACGGCTCGAGCACCAGCGCGCCGTGGCCGAAGATGCCCATCGCGAGCGTGAGGCCCACGAGCGCCACTGCGGTCGCCGCCCATTGCCGGCGCGACACGGGTTCGTGCAGCCACCACGCGGCCAGCGCCATCACCCAGAACGGCTGCACGTGGAAGACGACGGTGGCCACCGCGATCGACGTGCGCTCGATCGCGGCGAAGAACAGCGACCAGTTCAGCACCGTCAGGCTGCCGAAGCCGAGCGCGATCAGCAATCCACGCCTGCTCAGCCGGAACTCACCTAAGCGACCCGTCGCCGCGGCCCACACTGCCAGCGCGAGCGCACCGAAGGCGCAGCGAAACCACACCGTCGTCAACGGGTCCTGCGCAGCTTCCTGTACGAACACGCCCAGCGTGCCCAGTAGCACGCCGCCAGCCACCATGCGCCACGGGCTGCCCTGCGTTGCTGCGGTGGGTGAAGAGGATGCCTGGAGCCCAAGCGAGGCGGGTGGGGTCGTCATGCCGCGCAGTGTGGCCAGCGCGGTAGGTGCTGTAAAACGAATAGTGCTGCACATTTGCATTCGATAATCGGGCAGATGAACGCCTTGCCTCATGCCTGCTGCTGACCTTCAACTCGACTGGCTTCGCGCCTTCGTGGCGGTGGTCGACGCCGGTTCGCTTTCGGCAGCGGCGCCGCTGATCCACCGCTCGCAGTCGGCCGTCAGCATGCAGATCAAGAAGCTGGAAGACGCGGCCGGCCGGCCGGTGCTGTCGCGCGGGCCGCGCCACCTGGAACTCACGCCGTCCGGGTTGAAGCTGCTGGCGTATGCGCGGCGCCTGCTCGAGCTGCACGGCGAGACGCTCACCTCATTGCACGGCCCGCAGCTCTCGGGGCGCATCCGCGTGGGTGTGCCCGACGATTACGCGGCGACTTACTTCACGCCGGTGTTGCGCAGCTTCGTGAATCGGCATGCGGATGTGGAGATCGAGCTGAGCTGCGAGCAGTCGACCGCGCTCGTGCCACGCGTGCAGCGCGGCGAGATCGATCTGCCGCTGGTCTCGCAGCCACGTGCCGGGGTGGGCACGCGCCTGTTCCGCGAACCGCTGGTGTGGGTCGGTGCTACACAGCATGAAGCGTGGCGGCGCTCACCGCTGCCGGTCGCGGCTTACGAGCAGGGCAGCCTGGCCCGCAAAGGGGTGGTGGCTGCGCTGAACGCGAAGCGCATTGCGCACCGCGTGGTCTACAACAGCTCGAGCCTCGCGGGCCAGCTGGCCGCCGTGGAGAGCGGCCTGGCGGTGGCGGCGCTCACGCGCTGCAGCGTGCCGCCGGGTTTCCAGATCCTGCAAGAAAAGCACGGCCTGCCGCCGCTCCCGCCGATGGAGGTGGTGGTAATTCGCAGCAAGGCCTCGGCGCGTTCGCCGGTGGTCGATGCAATGTTTGCGCAGGTGCTGCTGACCTTGCAGCGCAAGGGCTAGTACATTGACACACAAGTAACGAGACATGAATACACTACTCGATAGTGCCAATCGGTGCAAAGGGGTGTTCTCATGCGTCAGACGGAACTGCACTTGACCGAAGAGGATCGCTCGGTCATCGACGAGATTCGCAGCAAGGGTGTTCATTCTTCGCGGGAAGTCAATCGAGCGCACGTGCTGTCGTGCCTGGACCGCGGCATTGCAGAGGCGCAGATCATGGCCGTTCTCGGGATGGGGCGCACAGCGGTGTGGCGCACCCGTGCGGCGTACCTGCAAGGGGGCCTTGATCTGGCGGTGTTCGACGTGGCGCGTACTGGCCGACCTCGCCAGTACGACACCGACGCCGAGGCGCGGGTGACGGCGCTGGCCTGCTCGGCACCTCCCGAGGGGCGACAGCGCTGGACGATGGTCGAACTCGAACGGGTTGCCCGCCAGGAGCCGGGGCTGGGTGGGGTGAGTCGGGAGACCGTGCGGCGCATGCTCAAAAAAACGACATCAAGCCCTGGCGCAAGCTGATGTGGTGCATCGGGGTGTTGACTGAGGAGTACCGCCATCGCATGTACGCCTTGCTTGAGCTGTACGCACGGCCGCTGTCGGCTGCCGAGCCGGTGATCTGCATCGACGAGAAGAGCCTGCAACTCATTGGCCACAGCCGCGAGCCGCTGCCCATGACCGAGCATGGCCCTGTCAAGCAAGACTACGAGTACACGCGTAACGGCACGACCAACCTGTTCGTCGCCGTTGAGCCCAAGGCGGGACAGCGCATCGTCTCGATCACCGCGCACCGGGGCAAGGTTGACTTCGTGGCTTTCGTCGGCGAACTGCTTACCGGCACATACGCCAAGGCGCGACGCGTTCACCTGGTGTTGGACAACCTGAACATCCACTTCAAGAAGTGCTTCGACGATGTGCTGGGAACGCGTGCCGCGGCAAAGCTCTTGCGCCGAGTGCAGTTCCACTACACGCCCAAGCACGCGAGCTGGCTGAACATGGCGGAGATCGAAATCGGCATCCTCAGCCGTCAGTGCCTGGACCGGCGCATCGACAGCCGCCAGTTCCTGCGCGCCGAGGTCGAGGCTTGGCAGCAAGCGCGAAACGCGCTGCAGCGAACCATCGAGTGGAAGTTCACTCGACAGGACGCAGATCACAAGCTCAGCCAACATTACGTTCCGAAACTTGCATGTTGATGTACTAGGCCCCTTTGGCAATTGCCGCCGTGACGCAAGGCCGCCTTTTAAGACAAGCTTCAGACTGCATCGATAGATTCGTGGCGACTCTGTCACTGTCGAGGACCCTGCGCATGTCAGTCTTGTTTTGTCGCCCTGCCTTGCGCGCTCTGTGCGGCGTGGGCTTTGTGGTGCTGTTGGGTGGTTGCTCGTCGCTCGGCGTGAAGCCGTGGGAGCACGAGTTGCTCGCCAAGCCTGCGATGCAGTTGAACAACTCGCCGCTGGAAGCCTCCGCCGACGACCACACCTATTTCAGCAAGGAAGCCGCCACCGGTGGCCGCAGCTTTGGCGGCGGAGGCTGTGGATGCAACTGACTTCTCCGAACCCGGGCCGCCCCACCGGCTCGCTGCACCTTGCGCTGGCCGCGGCCACCGCCAGCCTGCTGGGAACTGCTCACGCTGAAGGCTTGCGGGTCAGCGACTGGCAGGTCGACAGCGCGGTGCTTGTCTACAAGGAAGGCGAAGGCCGCGTGCAGGCCGTCGAGCCGATCATTTCCATCCGCCGCACCGATGGCAACGAGCGCAGCATGGGCCTGCGGCTGACCTTCGACACGCTGACCGGCGCGTCACCCAACGGCGCGGTCGCGCAACCCACGGCGCAGACCTTCACCAACCCCTCGGGCCGCGGCGGCGGCTACTCCACCGAGGCGGGCAAGGCCCCGCTGGACCCGCGCTTCCATGACCAGCGGATTGCCGTGCTCGGGAGTTATGAGCGGCCGTTGGGTGCAGGGCAGCGGCTGTCGCTCTCCGGCAATGTGTCGAACGAGCACGACTTCAATTCGATCTCGGTGAGCAGCAGCGTTGCGCAGGACTTCAACCAGAAGAACAGCACGCTGAGCCTGGGCTTGTCGTTCGAGTCTGACCGCATCCGCCCCGAAGGCGGTGTGCTCGCCGAGCTGAAGCCGGCCTTCGGCGCGTCGACGCGCGTGAGCGCCAGCGACAGCCGCCGCGTGGTCGATCTGCTGGCCGGTTTCACGCAGGTGATGTCGCGCAGCTGGCTGATGCAGGTGAGCTACAACCTCGGGAAGGGCACGGGTTATCACAGCGACCCGTACAAGGTGCTGTCGATCATCGATGGCACGAGCGGCCTGTTGACGGGCGACCAGTACGTGGTGGAGTCGCGGCCACGCAGCCGCACCCGCCACAGCGTCAACTGGCAGAACAAGTGGCACCTGACTCAGGACGTGGTCGACGTGTCGTACCGCTACTACCGCGATGACTGGGGCCTGCGCGCCCACACGCTGGACGCGCGCTACCGATTCGAGATGGGCGGCGGACTCTACCTGGAGCCGCACGCTCGCTACTACCGCCAGAACTCGGCCGACTTCTACCGCACCTGGCTCACCGAAGGCAGCGACTATTCGAGTGCAAGTTCGCAGAGCGCGCTACCCTATGCCTCGGCCGACACGCGCCTGGCTGCATTCACGGCCAACACTTTGGGCCTCAAGTTCGGCATGCCGCTGTCGGGAGGCCAGGAGCTCAGCCTGCGTGTGGAGGCCTATCGCCAGAAGCTCAAGGAGCCCGGGGCGGCGCCTGGCGCGTTGCAGGGCCTGGAGTTAATGCCCAACTTGCGCGCGACGACCTTGATGCTGGGCTACAGCCGACCATTCTGAAGCGATGCAGCTCGAACGTCTTCCCGAAGGCCTGTGGGCAGGGCGCTTCGAGGCGATGGCGAGCCCCTGCGAGCTGCTGGTCGACGGGGGCGACGCGGCTGGCGCAGAGCGCCTGCTCGTGCTGGCGCGCAGCGAGGTGCTGCGCATCGAGCGCAAGTACAGCCGCTATCGCACCGACAGCGAGCTGGCACGCTGGCATGCGCATGCCGGCAAGCCGCTCCATGTCGACGACGAGAGCGTTCGCCTGCTCGACCTGGCGAGCCTGTGCCATGTGCTCAGCAGTGGGCTCTTCGACATCACCTCGGGTGTGCTGCGCGAGGTCTGGCACTTCGATGGCAGCGACCGTGTGCCCGACGCCGAGTCGGTGGCGAAGGTGGTCGCGCGGGTGGGCTGGTCACGCGTGGGCTGGGAGGCGCCCACGCTGACGCTGCCGCCCGGCATGGAGCTGGACTTCGGTGGCCTGGGCAAGGAATACGCGGCCGACCGCGTGCTGGGCCTGTTGCGCGAGAAGACCGATCGCCCGCTGTTGGTGAACCTGGGCGGCGATCTGGTCGCTAGCGGCGCACGTGCCGATGGGCAACCCTGGTACGTGGGCATCGAAGGTGCGATCGGCAACGCGCCGGCCGCCGGCCTCATCGCCCTGCGCGGCGGGGCGCTCGCCACCAGCGGCGATGCGCGCCGCTACCTGCTGAAAGACGGGGTGCGCTACGGTCACATCCTCGACCCGCGCAGCGGTTGGCCGGTACGCGATGCGCCACGCTCGGTGACGGTGGCGGCTCCCACCTGCACCGAGGCCGGCCTGATGGCGACGCTTGCGATGCTGGACGGCCCGGGCGCGGAGGCGCTGCTGGCTGCGCAGGGCTTGCCGTACTGGATACAGCGAGAGGCCTAGAGGCCCAGCCGCTGCGGCGACAGGTACTGCTGGCGGTAGATCTCGAACGGCATGGTGTCGGCCGATTCGATGTTCTTTTGCGCTTCGATCGACTCGCGTGCCATCTCGCGGAAACGGGCTTCGATGTCGGCCGGAAAGGGCCGCGCCAGCAGCTCGGCCTGGGTCTGCTTGCTTTGCGCCTGCGTGAAGTGCTGGAACGAGTTGCCGAAGTCCTTCGCCATCGCGGCGAGCACGCGCGCCGACGGGGCGAGGCTGGCGTCGCTCAGCGTGGCCGACGCGGCTGCCACGGCCGCGCTGTAGAGCGTGTTGCCGTTTACCGCATCGAGCGCCGCGGCAATGGGTGCGCATTCTTCGACCAGCTGTGCGCCCCATTCGGCCAGCGTGACTTCGCGGCCACCGCGTTCCAGGCGCAGGCCGGGCTCGCGGCCGCGGGCGGCGGTGCGGTGCTGGTTGCGGCCGATGGCTGCGATCTCGTCGGGGGTGTCGGGTGGGCTGTCGCTGAGCAGGCAGTGCAGCAGGAACACGTCGAGGAAACGCATGGTCTCGGCACCGATGCCGATGGGCACGAAGGGGTTCAGGTCCATCAACCGAACCTCGACGTATTCGACGCCGCGCTCGCGCAGCGCGTGCAGCGGCCGTTCGCCGGGGAAGATCACGCGCTTGGGGCGGATGGTGCCGTAGAACTCGTTCTCGATCTGCAGCAGGCTGGTGGCGAGCTGGTTGTACTCGCCGCCGGGGTTGTGGATGCCGACGCGGGCGTAAGCGGGGTAGGGGTTCGTGAGCGCGTCTTGCAGCGATGCGCCGTAGCTTGCGAGGCTGTTGTAGCTGACCGCGAGCGTGGCCTGCGCGTCGCTTTGGTAACCCAGGCGCCCCATGCGCAGCGAGGTGCCGTGCGGCATGTACAGCGTCTGGTCGGCCAATGGCTGCAGCTCGTGCGGGCGGCCCGCCACGAAGCTCGCGCCCACCGCTGGCGAGGCGCCGAAGAGGTACAGCAGCAGGAAGGAATGGCGGCGGAAGTTGCGGATCAGGCCGAAGTAGGCTTCGTCGCGCTTTTGGCTATCCATGCCGGGCAACGACCAGTTGTAGTGGATGCCCGAGATGGTCTGCATGCGCCGGCCGTAGCGGTGGCCCAGGCCCATGCGGTAGACGCTCTTCGCGCGGCCCACGTTGCTCAGGCCGTAGCGGCCGATCGGAATGGTCTCGTCGGTCGGCAGCTCGCAAGGCATGCTCGACACCCACAGCATCTCGTCGCCCATGTCGCGCATCGCGCGGTAGCTGGCCTGGTGGATCTGCGTGAGTTCTTCGAGGCACGCCTCGATGCCGGCATGCACCCCGGTCACGAGCTCGATCTGCGATTCGCTGAAATCGGTGGTGATGTGCGGGTGGGTCAGCGCGGAACCGAGTGCCGCGGGGTGCGGCGTCAGCGCCAGTGCGCCGCTGGGTTGGGCGCGCAGGCTTTCCTTCTCGATGCCACGCCGGATGCCGGCCAGCAGGCCAGGCGACAGTGCGCGCAGGCGGTCTTGCAAATCGCTCATTGGGGCACCCTGCGCACTGCGTGCGTTCCCGCCGAGCGGGAATGAGCCTCTTCGGGCGGCCGTGTGAGGCTCATGCGTTTGTCTCCGAAGGTGTCGTCAGGGAGCGGAAGGTACCAGAGCTTGGCCGGTTTTGCTTGGCGTGAGGTTGCTCCGGTTTGTGGCAGGCGCTCAGCCCGGTAGCAGGGTCACGCGGTATCGGCCGCCGGCCTCGATGAGCGCCAGCAGGCGGTCGATGTTCGGGTGCTTGCCGGGGTGGGCACGCGCATCGGCGGTGTGCTCCGCGTACAGCATCAGACCCTCGTGCGCAGCCTGCACGGTGAGGGCACCGCCGTGGCGCTGCGCGAGCGCGGCATACACCGCGACCGAGCCCGCTTGGCCGGGCTTGTTCTCGAGGGTGGCGACAACGGCGCCTTGCTCGTCGAGCAGTTGCAGGCCGGTGAGGTGCGTGATGGGAGGCAGCTGCTTGAGCGTGTCGGCGAAGATCATGATGAAGCTTCAGGCGGCTGCGCGGAACAGCGCGAGGGTGCGCTCAAAAGCCACTGCCGCGGCGGCGTCCTGGTGGTTCGGGCCGTCGCCATTGAAGCCGTGGCCGGCTTCATAGATGTGGACCGGCACCGCAGGGTGGGCGGCTTTCACCTTGTCCACCCCGTCCATCGGAATGCTCTGGTCCTGGCGGCCGAAATGCAGGATGGTGGCGCACTTCGGGGTCTCGGACGCGAGGTTGGGGATGAGGCTGCCGTAGTAACCCGAGGCCGCCGCCAGCCCGTCGGTGCGGCAGGCCACGGCCCAGGTCACGCTGCCGCCGTAGCAGTAGCCGGTGATGAAAACGGGGCCACGCGGCCCGAGGTTCTGGATGCAGGTCTGCGCGTCGGCGACCGACTGCGCAAACGGGTGCAGTTCGCGCGCCAGCTTCATCGCTTGCTGCATGTCTTCAGCACTTCGGCCCAGCTGCAGACCCGGCGCTTCGCGGTCGAATAGGGCCGGTGCCCACACTTCGTAGCCTTGGTCTGCAAAGGCATCGGCCTGCTGCTGGATGTGCTCGGTGACGCCAAAGATTTCCTGGATCAGCACCAGCCCGCCACGGCGCGTGCCCTGGGCCTGGACCTGGTAGACGTCGATCGAGGCGCCGTCGCTCATGCTCATCTTGATCATCTGGCCGCGTGTGCTCATGAGGGGGTCTCCGGTGAGAGGCTGAAAAGTCGGGAGCTGCGCAATATACGCGGCCCGGCGCTCTGACGGCGGCGCGTGGTTTCATGCGTTTCACTGGCCGGCGGAGGGAAAGCAGAACGCGGTAAGGTGCGCCCTTCCCCAGCCATTTTTCGGAACACACCCCCATGAAAACCCGCGCCGCCGTTGCCTGGAAAGCAGGCCAGCCCCTGACCATCGAAACCGTCGACCTGGAAGGGCCCAAGGCCGGAGAGGTGTTGATCGAGGTGAAGGCGACCGGCATCTGCCACACCGACTACTACACGCTGTCGGGCGCCGATCCGGAAGGGCTGTTCCCGGCGATCCTCGGGCACGAAGGCGCGGGCGTGGTGGTCGACGTCGGCCCCGGCGTCACCACGCTGCGCAAAGACGACCACGTGATCCCGCTCTACACGCCCGAGTGCCGGCAGTGCAAGTTCTGCCTGTCGCGCAAGACCAACCTGTGCCAGCTGATCCGCGGCACCCAAGGCAAGGGGCTGATGCCCGATGCCACCTCGCGCTTCTCGCTCGACGGTAAGCCGCTGCTGCACTACATGGGCACCAGCACTTTCAGCAACTACATCGTCGTGCCCGAGATCGCTGTGGCCAAGGTGCGAAGCGACGCGCCGTTCGACAAGATCTGCTACATCGGCTGCGGTGTCACCACCGGCGTGGGCGCGGTCATCTTCACCGCCAAGGTCGAGGCGGGTGCCAACGTGGTGGTGTTCGGGCTGGGTGGCATCGGGCTCAACGTGATCCAGGGCGCCAAGATGGTCGGCGCCGACAAGATCATCGGCGTCGACCTCAACCCCGAGCGCGAAGCAATGGCGCGCAAGTTCGGCATGACGCACTTCGTCAATCCGAAGAATGTGGAGAACGTGGTCGACGCGATCGTGCAGCTCACCGACGGTGGTGCCGACTACAGCTTCGAGTGTGTGGGCAATACCAAGCTGATGCGTCAGGCGCTGGAGTGCACGCACAAGGGCTGGGGCCGCAGCATCATCATCGGCGTGGCCGAGGCCGGCGCCGAGATCAGCACGCGGCCGTTCCAGTTGGTGACGGGCCGCAAGTGGGAGGGCTCGGCCTTCGGCGGCGCACGTGGCCGCACCGATGTGCCCAAGATCGTCGACTGGTACATGGACGGCAAGATCAACATCGACGACCTGATCACCCACAAGCTCAAGCTGGAAGACATCAACAAGGGCTTCGAGTTGATGAAAAGCGGCGAGTCGATCCGCTCCGTGGTGATGTACTGAACCGGACGCACTGACATGCAAGGCACTCGTTCGATCACCACGCTCAGCGAGCACGCCTGCTTCGGCGGCGTGCAGGGCTTCTATCAACATGACTCCAACGAGACGGGCACGCCGATGAAGTTTGGCGTGTTCGTGCCGCCGCAGGCCAAGACGAGTTCGGTGCCGGTGTTGTTCTATCTGGCTGGCCTCACCTGCACTGAAGAGACCTTCGCCATCAAGGCTGGTGCGCAGCGCCTGGCAGCCGAGCACGGCCTGATGCTGGTCACGCCCGACACCAGCCCGCGCAACACCGGGGTTGAAGGTGCTGATGCAGCCTGGGACTTCGGCACCGCGGCCGGCTTCTATCTGGATGCGACCGAAGCCCCCTGGCGAAAGAACTGGCGCATGGGCAGCTACATCACGCAAGAGCTGCGCAAGCTGGTGCTTGAGCACTTCGCGGCGCGCGATGACAAGGTCGGCCTTTTCGGCCACTCGATGGGCGGCCACGGTGCGCTGACGCTGGCGCTGAACAACCCGGGCCTGTACCAGAGCGTCTCGGCGTTCGCGCCGATTGCCGCGCCGATGCAATGCCCGTGGGGTGTGAAGGCGTTCAGCGGCTACCTGGGTGATGACAAGGCTGCCTGGGCTCGCCACGACGCCACCGAGCTCATCAAGGCCGGTGCACGCCTGCCACCGCTGCTGATCGACCAGGGGCTGGCCGACAAGTTTCTGGCGGAGCAACTCAAGCCCGAATTGTTCGAAGCCGCGTGCCTCGCGGCCGGCCAGCCGCTCACGCTGCGCCGGCACGAGGGCCACGACCACGGCTACTACTTCATCGCCACCTTCATGGCCGACCACATCGCCCATCACGCCAAGGCGTTGGGGTGAGATCGGCCATCAGCACGGTCATCCCGGCGAAAGCCGGGATCCATCGGCGCTGGCACACCGACGGCGTTTCGATGAGACGCAGTGGATTCCGGCCTTCGCCGGAATGACACAGTTGTGCAGGCAATCTATAAGTTGCACAGTACATCTTGTGTGGCTATACTGAAGCCACACGAAGGAGAGAAGACCATGAAGCGTCAGATCCAGTTGTTGATCATCGACCCGCAGAACGACTTCTGCGACCTGCCCGAAAGCCACCGCCCCGCCGACCCGTTGACCGGCCAGCGCGTGTCGCCCACCCTGCCGGTGGCCGGTGCGCACACCGACATGCTGCGCCTCGCCGCCTTCATGCGCGAGACCGCGGCGAGCTGGAGCGACATCACCGTCACGCTCGACTCGCACAACCGCCTGCACATTGCCCACCCCACGTTCTGGAAGCGGGGCGATGGCAGCTCGGTGGCGCCCTTCACCGCCATCAAGGCGCAGCAGGTGCGCGATGGCGAGTTCCAGCCGCGCGACCCGGCTGCCTTGCCGCGCGCACTGGCCTACCTCGACGCGCTCGATGCGCGCGGCCGCTACACGCTGATGGTCTGGCCGGTGCACTGCGAGATCGGCAGCTGGGGCCACAACGTGCATGCCGACGTGCGCAACGCCTACAACGTCTGGGAGACGCAGCAGCTGAAGGTTGTGCGCAAGGTGGCCAAGGGCGCCAACACCTGGACCGAGCACTACAGCGCGATGCAGGCCGAGGTGCCCGACGAGACCGACCCCGACACCTTGCTCAACCGCCCGCTGCTCGCCGCGCTCGATCGCGCCGACCTGCTGGTGATCGCCGGCGAGGCCAGCAGCCACTGCGTGAAGGCGACCACCGAAGACATCGCCGATCACCTGCCCGGGGGCCGGCCGGAGCGCATCGTGCTGCTCACCGACTGCATGAGCCCGGTGAGCGGCTTCCAGACGCAGCATGAGGCGTTCTTCGCCGACATGAGCAAGCGCGGCGTGCAGCTGGCGACCACCGCCGACCTGCTGGCCGAGATACAGGGTAATGCGGCTTAGCTTGGTACCTAGCCAATCCCAGTTTCACGGAAGGGAAGCATGCCAAGCATCTACAAGTACTTGCCGTCAAAGTATGTCGACGACTTTGTTCGCACTGGCGCGGTTCTGTTCAGATCTTTGTCCTACTTCCGTGACTATGAAGAAGCGGAAGTACGCGGTGACGAGTTTGAAGGTACCAAGCTCTATCGACCGTCGGCAGGACTTGAGATAACGAACCTCACCACGCAGCAAAAGGGGCTCTTGCCGCATGCCTTTGAATCCACAGCGAACGAGAGAGACATCTTTGTCTTCTGCGCGAGCACCATCTTCAGCTCAGAGCTTGCTGCCAAGTTCCAAGCATCTGCGTGTGTTGAGATAACAGATCTGCCTCGTTTCATTGCGGGGATTCGTAGTGCGCTCCTGAGGCGGCCTTCAATCAAGAGCAAGACCCTTGTTCATCGTGAAGTTAAGTATTACGCGCCAGACCAACCACCACTCATCGATTGGGCGTTCCCTGACAGGATCGCCACATCTAAGCTTGATCGCTATTCTTTCCAGCGTGAATACCGGATAGCGTTTGGGACAAACGATGCATTCCGCTTGGAGAACACATCGATTCGCTTAGTCGCACCCGGCGAACGGAGATTCCCCAAATACAACTCTCACCCAGAGCGACTTCTGAAATTGGGCAACCTGACTCGCATTTGCAGAATTCATCGCTTTGAGTAAGCGCGCCTCAACCACTGAGCAACATATGGCTATCACCCCCGTCATCAATCACCTGCTCGAGACCGACCTCTACAAGTTCACCATGTGGCAGACGCTGCTGCACGGCCACCCGCAGGCGCAAACCGAATACCGCTTCGTCTGCCGCAACGAGACGGCGTATCCGCTGGCCGAGCTGCTGCTTGAAGTGAACGCGCAGCTCGACCACCTGTGCAGCCTGTCGTTCAGCGAAGACGAGCTGGCCTACTTGGGCGGTCTGCGCTTCATCAAGGCTGACTTCGTCGACTTCCTTCGCATCTTCCGTTTCCAGCGGCGCTTCATCCGCGCCAGCGTGAACGGCCCGCACCTGGAGATCGTGGCCGAAGGCCCGCAGGTGCATGTGATGGGCTTTGAGATCTACGTGCTCGCCATCGTCAACGAGCTGTACTTCCGCCGCCTCGGCAACCACGAGGCCGCGCTCGCCGAAGGCCGCAAGCGCCTGCAGGCCAAGGTGGCGCAGTTGAAGGCTTTTGGCCAGGAGCCCGCGCGCGCCAACCCCTTCGAGTTCTTCGACTTCGGCATTCGGCGCCGCTACAGCGGCGTCTGGCAAGAAGAGGTGGTGCGCACCTTGCGCGACGCCGTGCCCCAGTTCTTCAAGGGCACGTCGAACGTGCACCTGGCGCGCACGCTGGGCCTGGTGCCCATCGGCACCATGGCGCACGAGTACCTGCAGGCCTATCAAAGCTTCGGCGTGCGCCTGCGCGACTTTCAAAAGGCGGCGCTCGAAGACTGGGTGCAGGAGTACCGAGGCGACCTGGGCGTTGCGCTGACCGACGTGGTCGGCATGGACGCTTTCATCGCCGATTTCGATCTCTACTTCGCGAAGCTCTTCGACGGGCTGCGCCACGATTCCGGCGACCCCATCGTGTGGGGCGAGAAGGCGCTGGCCCACTACCAGAAGCTGCGCATCGACGCCCGCACCAAGCGCCTGGTTTTCTCCGACGGGCTGAACTTGCCAACGGCCTTCTCGATCTACCGCCACTTCGCCGACCGCACGCAGCTCGGCTTCGGCATCGGCACCTCGCTCAGCAACGACGTGGGTCTGAAGCCGCTCAACATCGTGATGAAGCTGACCCACTGCAACGGCCAGCCGGTGGCCAAGCTGTCCGATTCACCCGGCAAGACCATGTGCACGGACGAGACCTTTCTCGCCTACCTGCGGCAGGTCTTCCATGTGAAGGAGCTTGCGTAATGCTCAGGCTCACCGTAGCGCAGCTGAACTACTTCGTCGGCGACATCGAAGGCAATGCGCAGAAGATGATCGCCGCGGCGCAGCAGGCGGCCGTCGACGGCTCGGACCTGATCGTCTTCTCCGAGCTATCGCTGACCGGCTACTACCCCGGCGACCTGCTCGAAGAGCCGCTCTTCATGGACCGCGTGGCCGCTGGCATTGCGAGCCTGCAGAACGCGTCGCGCCAGCTACGCGGCCTGCACTGGGTGATCGGCGCGCCGGTGCCGCGCACCGGGCCGGGCAAGCAGCTGCACAACGCGCTGCTCGTCATCAAGGCCGGCGAGATCGTGCTGCGCTACGCCAAGCAGCTGCTGCCCACCTACAACATCTTTGACGAGCACCGCCACTTCGAACCCGGCCCCGACGTGGCACGCGTGCTGCGCATCGGCGACGCGCAAGTCGGCCTCTTGATCTGCGAAGACGGCTGGAACGACGAAGGCCTCGACTACCTCGTCAACCCCTTCCAGCGCATGGCCGACGCCGCGCCCGACTTGGTGGTAAGCATCAACGCCAGCCCCTCGAACATCGGCAAGCGCGAGCAGCGCCACCAGGTGTTCGGCGATGCGAGCAAGCGCCATGGCCTGCCGATCCTCTACGTCAACCAGATCGGTGGGCAAGACCAGATCGTGTTCGACGGCGCTTCGTTCGCGGTGGAGCCCGATCGGGGCGTGGTCTACGAAGCGCAGCGCTTTGTCGAAGACGTGACGACGCTGCGCTTCGAGAACGGCCACTTCCTCACGCGTGGTGGCGAGGCCTTGCCTGTGGTGCCGCCGCAAGGCCTGAGCACGCTCGCGTTCTACCAAGAACAGATCGTGCTGGGCCTGCGCGACTACGCACGCCGCTGCGGCTTCAAGCAAGTGGTGGTCGGTTCGTCCGGCGGCATCGACAGCGCGCTCACGCTGGCGCTGGCGGTGCAGGCGCTCGGTGCCGAGAACGTGGTCGCCGTGACCATGCCCTCGTCCTTCTCGTCCTCGGGGTCGGTGGACGACTCGGTCACGCTGTGCCGGAACCTTGGCATCGCGCTGCACACCCACCCGATCAAGGAAGCGGTCGACGTTTACGCGCGGCAGTTCGAGGCCAGCTTCGGCGCGCCGCTCAAGGGCCTGCCGCTCGAGAACCTGCAGGCGCGCATCCGCGGCACGGTGCTGATGGAATACAGCAACCACTTCGGCCACCTGCTGCTGACCACCGGCAACAAGTCGGAACTGTCCGTTGGGTACTGCACGCTGTACGGCGACACCAATGGCGGCCTTGGGCTGCTCGGCGACCTCTACAAGACCGAGGTGTTTGCACTGTCTGCTCATGTGAACGAGGCAGCTGGCCGCGAGTTGATCCCGCAGGTCGTGATCGACAAGCCACCGTCGGCCGAGCTCGCGCCCAATCAGAAAGACACCGACAGCCTGCCGCCGTATCCGGTGCTCGACGAGATCTTGAAAGTGCTGATCGAAGGCAAGCGCCTCGCGGCCTGGGAGTACGCGCAGGCCACCGCCTTCGTCGAGCGCCAGCGCGCCGACCCGACGGGCCACGCGCTGGTCGAACGCATCCGCGGAATGATCGCCCGCAACGAATACAAGCGCCGCCAGTCGCCGCCGATCATCCGCGTGCGCGCACGCTCCTTCGGCACCGGCCGGCAGATGCCGATCGCTGCCAAACACGTCTGAGAATGCCCATGACACCAAGCCACGATGTCGCCGTCTACGTCGGCCGTTTCCAACCCTTCCACAACGGCCACCTGGTCCTGCTGCGGCACGCGCTGTCGCTCGCGCCGAAGGTGATCCTGGTGATCGGCTCCGCGCACCAGGCGCGCACGCCGAAGAACCCGTTCAGCTGGCAGGAGCGCGCCGAGATGGTCCGCCTCACGCTTACGCCCGAAGAACGTGAGCGGGTGGGTTTTCTGCCGGTGCGCGACTACTACGACGAGTCACGTTGGGTCAAAGCCGTGCACGCAGGGGTGGATGCGATGGGGGGCGGCAACACGAAGAGCATCGCCCTCGTCGGCCACTACAAAGACGCGACCAGCGAATACCTGCGCGCCTTCAGCAGCTGGACGGTGATCTCGGTCGACCGCGTGGCCGGCGCCGACGGAACCCACCTGCGCGACGCCTTGTTCTCGTCAGCCGCCGATGCGCTTGAGCCCACGCTGGCGGCGCTGACCGACCAGGCGCCCGCCAGCACGCTGGCCTTCATCCGTGCCTGGGTGTCGCTGCCCTTCTTCGCGGCGCTCGCCGAGGAATGGCGCATGTTGCGCCAGTACCAGGCCGAGTGGGCGAGTGCGCCGTACCCACCGGTGTTCGTCACCGTCGATGCGGTCGTGAAATGCGCCGGCCGCGTGCTGCTGATCCAGCGCGGCCGCGCACCGGGCCGCGGCCTGTGGGCCGTGCCGGGCGGATTCATCGAACAGCGCGAGACGGCCTACCAGTCCTGCCTGCGCGAGCTGAAGGAAGAAACCCACCTCACGCTGCTCGACCTGACCATGCGCCGCAGCCTGGTCGAAGCCGCCGTGTTCGACCACCCCGACCGCAGCCTGCGTGGTCGCACCATCACCCATGCGCACTACTTCGACCTCGGTGACCGCGAGCTGCCCGAAGTGCAGGCCGACGACGATGCACAGGCGGTGGAGTGGGTGCCGATCGAGAAGCTGTCAGCGCTGGAAGATCAGTTCCATGACGATCATTTCCACATGCTGGATCACTTTCTGGGGTTGACCGGCGACTGACGTCGCAGCGTTGTGCAGTCGATGGGCATCAGATTGCGCGGCGCAGGTTCTCGGGCAATCGGTACATCACGTCGGTGCGCAGCACGTACTTGACGCCGCTCTGTACCACGGCTCCACGGTGACGCAGGTGGTGGGGAAAGACCAGCGCCTTGCCTCGAACCGGCTTCACGGATTCCCACCCGAAGTCGGTGCTGCCCCCGTCGAAGTCGTCGTTCAGGTAGATCATGAAGGTCAGACGGCTGCGATCGGCTTCGCCCACACGAACGCTGCCGTCGACGTGCCAGTCGAACTGCTGACCCACGTCGTAGCGGTAGTAGCGCAAACGTTCGTTGAACCCACACAAGGCCCGGTTGTCCAGCGTGGGCGGCAGCAGGGAGCGAGCGCGTTCATAGAACGTTTGAGCCAGTGCGGTGTCATCAAGGACGACACGATCGTTGTTCCGCACATCCTGCGCATGCCGCGGGCCGTCTTCCGTCTGGATGTCGGCAGTGGCATAGCCCAAGCCCTCGCCGTGGGCGATGTACGTCGCGCATTCGTCTGCGGACAGGAAGCCATCGATGGTGGAAACCCCGGCGCCGAGGTGCACGATGTTCACGATTGAGGATCCTTCACAGCAGCATCGTTGCGCAGCGCGCTTCGTACTTGCATCAACGCGAAGCCCAATAGGTTCAGACCCGGCCAGCGATCTGGACGTGACGCATCCGGGCTGTCGGTGGCCAGGCCAATGCCCCAGATGCTGTCGACAGGGCTTGCTTCCACGAGAACCCGGTCACCCGTTCCCAACAGAAACTCTGCCATGAGAGGGTTCTGCGAAAACTTGGCCATGTTGGCATTGACGACGATGCCGAAGCGCTCGGCAAGCCACAAGGAGTCTTGAAAGTTGCGCACGCCTCGCCCCAGCTTCTTGGCCTCGGCGGGCGTAGCAGCCACAAGCACTTGCTGTCGCGTCTCTTCATCCCGAAACAGCCGCGCTTTCTCGGCCATCATGAAGTGCTCTGCGGTCTGGTAACGATCACCGTCCACGATGAACGGCGCTTCGAACCACTGGCTGAAGCAAGTCTTGGTGATGGTGTCTTCGGCTGCGGGTCGATGTCCCCAGAAGAAGACGTACTTGGGATCAGCACCGCGTGCGATGGCGCTGATCAATTCCTGGGTCGAGATGATGGTGTCAAAGTGAAATTCGTTCATTGCATAACCTCTGTGTATTGCGCCGTAGGAGGCCAGTGGGTGGCCTTTTGCATCCGGGCCATCATCCCCATGCACGTCTGCGAGCCAACACGCTTTGTGGCTCGAACACGGTCTCGACCGGCGTCTGAAGTTCGGCGTAGTGGGCCGCGGAGTGAATGAACCTCCGCTGCTCCGCGATGAATGGCGAAACGTCGATCACCTCCAGAAGTTCATCACCCGCCATCGCCTTGAGCGCCGCCCCTCGCAGGCCCAGCTGAATGGCGCGGCGCTCCAGCTTGCTGCCATCGGGTGCGTGATCGGGATCCCATTGCATGCGAACGTCGGACGCGGCCACGTCTGCCTGCCATGCTTCCTCAGAGGGGTACATCGATGGCACGAAAGTGGATGGCACCGCCTTTTCCAGCAGCGATTCAAAGAAGCTGCGTGACAGGCGCAGCGCCAGTACCACCTCCTGGCCGGGCTTTGTTCCCCATCCCGATCGATACATCATCCACAGGAAGTTGGGCTTGATCCAACTCATCCGACTGAAGGAGAAGTCCGGACCGCCGAAACGTCCATGCTGGGCGGCATAACGCCCGATCGACTCGCGATAGGCCTGATAGACGATGACCGACTCCTGGTCATAGTGGGCCAGGATGTGTTTACCCTGCGAAGGCCATCGGGCAGCCTGGGCCTCATAGCTTTGAGTTTCCAGCTTGTTCATGCTTGTGTTCTTGTTGTTGTGTTTCATCATTTGGAGGTTCGGCACGAAAGGTTTTCACTACCTCTATGGCGCCCACGATGTGGTCGTTGAGCGCCTCCAACTCCTCGGCCGGTACCCACCATTCCGTATGGTGGGCGGCGCCGACCTGGTGGGTGGCATAGCGATCCATGAATGCCTTCTGCACTTCGAAGCGGGTGACGTAGCCAACGCCACTCGCCGGCACATTCCAGTCGCGGGCGATCTCGATGGCGTACTGCTCGTTGGTCACCGGGTAGAAGATTGGCTGCTCGGGCAGCCGCGGTGGCCAGCGGCGGAATCCGGAGGCGGCCACCAGGGTGAGCTCGTTGTCACCGGTCGGGCGAAACAGTGTGACGGTGTCTTTCATGGCAATACCTCGATGAACTCCGGTGGCACGGCATCGCACAGCCACACCTGGTTGGCTGTACAGAAGAACACATGCCCGGCCTGGTGCATGCGTCGTGCGTCGACACGCAGGATGGCTGGTGCGCCGTAGCGCTGTCCCACGGTCACCGCAGTGGTGGGCTGCTCAGTCAGGTGGACGTGGTGGCGAGCGCCACGGTGCAACCCGCCTTGGCGGATTGAATCGACAGAGCGGCTCGCGGTGCCGTGGTACAGCACGTCTGGTGGCACCTGCGGCGGCAGGCCCAGCTCGACCTCGACCGAGTGGCCCTGGTTGGCGCGGATGCGGGTGCCGTCTTCGCTGAGTGCAAAGCGTTGTTTCTCGCAGGTCGCGACGATGTGCAGAAGCGTATCCCGCGAGATCTGCTTGCTCGCCAGCGCGGCCTTGGCCAGCAACTCGTCGATGGCAACCCAGCCGGCCGCGTCCAATGACAGACCGATGCGTTGCGGTTCGTGGCGAAGCACCAGGCTCAGGAATTTGCTGGTGGAGGTGAGAGAGTTGGATGTCGTCATTTTGTTCTTCTTGTGAAGTTTGTTCTTGTGAATAGCTGGCTGGCCATTGAACAAGGTGCCTGGCACAGCCAATTAGTTGTTTAATGCACCTTGTATAAGGTGCACAGTACAACCTATACTGCCGCGACTGTCAAGAAGGGCTGCCCCCTGCCAATGCCGTGACCACCAAGAAGCCCCCTGCGCTCGACTTCCCTCGCCCCTACACCACCGTCGACGTGGTGATCTTCACCGTGCTCGACGAAGTGCTGAAGGCGTTGCTGGTGCGCCGGCCCGATGAACAGCCCCACCCCAGCGCGTGGGCTCTGCCCGGTGGCTTCGTCGACATTGACCGCGATGCCGATCTGGTGGGTTGCGCACGCCGCAAGCTGCAGGAAAAAACCAGCGTCAAGAGCCCGTATCTCGAACAGCTGGGCAGCTGGGGCAGTGCCGCCCGTGACCCGCGGGGTTGGTCAGCCACGCATGCGTATTTCGCGCTGATTCCGAGTGAGGGCGTCACGCTGAGCAAGGGCGCTAACGCGACCGACGTGGCCTGGTTCGAAGTGGATGGGTTGTTGAAAAAACCCAAGCTCGCTTTCGACCATGCCGAGATCCTGAAGGCGGCCGTCGAGCGGCTGCGCAGCAAGGTCGAATACACCTCGCTGCCGGCCTTCCTGCTGCCCGAGCCCTTCACGCTGCCGCAGTTGCAGCGCATGTACGAGGTGGTGCTGGGCCGCCCGGTGGACAAGAGCGGCTTTCGCACGCGGATGCTCGCTGCGGACTTTCTGGACGAGGTGGGTCTGGTCGAAAGTGACTCGAACCGCCCGCCGATGGGCTATCGATTGAAAGACCGCGCGAAGGCGGTGTTCTTCCCGCGCACATTCAGCCCCCGAGGCAGCGAATGACCACACTGCGTGCCCTGCGGGCCGACATCACGACACTGCAAGTGGATGCGATCGTCAATGCAGCCAACTCATCATTGCTGGGCGGCGGTGGGGTAGATGGCGCCATCCATCGCGCCGCCGGGCCGGAGCTGCTGGCCGCTTGCAGGCTTCTGCATGGTTGCAAGACGGGGCGGGCCAAGATCACGCCGGGCTTTCGCCTGCCGGCGCGTCACGTGATCCATACCGTGGGCCCGGTGTGGCAAGGCGGAACACGCGGCGAGGCGGAGTTGCTTGTCTCGTGCTACCGAGAGAGCCTGGCGCTGGCACGCGCGCAAGGCCTCTCGACGCTGGCCTTCCCGAGCATCAGCACCGGTGCCTACGGCTACCCGCTGGCCCAAGCGGCGGCCATCGCGGTGAACACGGTGCGCGCCGAGGCCTCGGGCCTTCGCGAAGTGGTGTTCTGCTGCTTCTCGGCGAGCGATCTGGTGGTCTACGAGCAATTGCGCACGACCTGATACCTCACGCCTGCCACACGCCCCAGCCTATCTCGCGCAAGCCGATCGCCAATTCCACCTCCATGTCACGCGCGCCGTCGTACGGCATCGGGTTGTAGACCTCGTACAGCTGCGGCAGCAGGCGCAGGCCGTGGTCGAAGACGAAGCGGTTCGACTGGATGCCGGCCTTGTGCTTGTCGAAGCGCACGTCCGGGTCCAGGCCGGTCATGCCGACGTAGACGAAGGGTTTGCCGAGTTGGTAGTCGGGGTTGGCCGCGCGAAAGCGCGCGTGGTTCCAGACCTGGTCGGCGAGCTCAATGATGTAGACGTGGTAGTGGTGAGAGCGCGGCGTGGCCGCGGCCTTGGTAGCAGGTTTGCGGCGTGGTTTGGCGCGGGCTTTCTTCGCAGGAGCGGCAGGCATGGCGGCTGCAATTCTCGCGTGTCAACGCTCGGGCATCGTCTAGCCGGTTCAGGGGCGCGGTGCGGGTCAAGCACAAGACCAAGGCCTTCTTTGCGCAGAAGGCAGGCTTTGGAGCCGTGGACGACAATCCGAAGCCTCTGATTCGCCTCTTCATGAACCCCACCCACGACCTCGCCACCGACCCGGCCTTTGCTCGCTTTTTCTCGCGCATCGAGAGCAGCCTCGACGACGCCAGCTTCGCCCGGCTGGTGCTCGCCAAGCCGCAGCGCGCGCCGGATGACCTTTTGCGCGTGACGGCGCGGCAGGTGGTGTTGCGCGGTGACGCGGCGCTGTCGCTGGTCTACACACACAAGACGCGCGACATCACCAAGAACTTCTCGCTCGCCGAGGGCGTGGCCACGCTGAGCGAGCTGCTGGGGGTGGTGTTTCGCAACGCGCACCTGCACACGCGCGACGAAGAGTGGCAGCTGTCGATCAGCAAGAAGGGCCAGTGCACCGTGCATGTGGGCAAGGCCGAGCAGGCCGTCGACGCGCCGGCCACGCACGACCGCGAGAAGCAGCGCTGGCTGGACATCGACCGCCCGTTCCTCACCGAACTTGGCGTGACCACGGCGCAGCATCAGCTGATCCCGGCTATGTCGCGTAAGTGGAAGCAGATCAACAAGTTTGTCGAGGTGTTTGCGCACGCGCTGGCCTCGTCGCGCCTGGCGGACGCGAAGCAGCTGAACGTGATCGACTTCGGCTCGGGCAAGGGCTATCTCACCTTCGCCATCCACGACTGGCTGCGCGAGGCCAAAGGTGTGGACGCGCAGGTCACCGGTGTGGAGTTGCGGCCCGACATGGTGCGGCTGTGCAACCAGGCCATCGCCAAGCTCGGCATCGACGGCCTGCGCATCGAAGAGGGCGATGTGCGCAGCTACCAGCCCGCGGCGCTGAACGTGATGATTGCGCTGCACGCCTGCGACGTGGCGACCGATTACGCGATTCACCTGGGAGTGCGCGCCGGGGCCGACATCATCATGTGCTCGCCCTGCTGCCACAAGCAGATCCGCCCGCAGCTGCTGAGCCCACACCCGTTGCGGCCCATCTTGCAGCACGGCGTGCACCTGGGGCAGGAGGCCGAGATGCTGACCGATGGCCTGCGCGCACTGCTGCTCGATGCGAGCGGCTACGAGACGCAGGTGTTCGAGTTCATCTCGCTGGAACACACCAACAAGAACAAGATGATCCTCGCGGTGAAGCGTGCGCAGCCCAAGCCACCCGGCGAGGTGCTGGCGCAGATCGCCGAGATCAAGCAGTTCTACGGTATTCGCGAGCAGTGCCTCGAGACCTTGTTGAAGGCCGATGGCGTGATGGCTTGAGGCTTTGCGGCGGCCCTTGCCGCATCGGTCACTTTTTCAGCAGCGATTGCAGGCGCTAGAGCATCACGCCGGTGTCATGACTCGGAACACGGATTGCCCGGTCTGGGGACGATCGGAAACTGTGCATGACGCCTTTGTCGTTTCTCTTCGGCCGTGAGTCGAACGGCCTGTTTGCGCCCGCCAAAAACTGTGTGATCACCAGCCTGACGGCGAGTGGTGTGCCGCGTTCGCGCAGGCTGCGGGTGGGCACGTGCTCTGAAGATGGCGCTCACGTCTGGTTCGTGATTCCCAAGGAGCGTGGCATTGCCAGCGACATCGCGCGCGACGCGAACGTGATGCTGACCGTCTTGAGCGCCACCAGCGGCCGGCTGGTGCATGTGTCGGGCGTGGCCAGTGTGTTGAGTGACCGCGCGAGCCCGCTGTATCTGGCGCCGGATTTCCAGCAGCCGCGCGCGCTGAGCGTGATGATCGGCGAGATGGACTTCGCGCTGCTGTGCGTCGAGGTGGACGAGCAAGACCTGGCCGACGAGCGCAGGGCACCGAACAGCCTCTTCGGGGTTTTCCAGAACAGCCTCGGCCTGGCGCCGGACCGGCAGCAGCACCGCTGAACCGGGGTAACCCAGGCGACACGGCGCAGCGCGGGGCCTCGCAATAATCCGCGGGCGATGCAGGGCGGCCCGCCCTGTCGAACCTGCTGGAGTCTGTCGATGAACCGCGTTTTAGCGCACACCGGTGCCAGGTACCCCATCGTGCAGGCGCCCATGGGCTGGATTGCGCGCACCGCGCTGGCCTCCGCCGTCTCGCGCGCGGGAGGGCTGGGCGTCATCGAAACGTCGTCGGGCGAGACCGAGAACTGCCAGGCCGAGATCACGACCATGAGGGCGACGGGATTGCCCTTCGGCGTGAACCTGCCGATCCGCTTCTTGCGCGACGACGCGATGCTGAAGTTCGTCTGCGCCTCGGGTGTCAAGTTCGTGACGACCTCGGCCGGCAGCCCGGCCAAGTTCATCGCACCGTTGAAAGATGCGGGCATCACCGTCTACCACGCGGTGCCCACGGTCGACACGGCGTTGAAGTGCGTGGACGCCGGCATCGACGGCCTGGTGGTCGAAGGTGGCGAGGGCGGCGGCTTCAAGAACCCGGAAGAAGTCTCGACGCTGGTGCTGCTGCAGGCCATTCGCGCGCGGGTTGACGTGCCGTTGATCGCGGCCGGCGGCATCTGCGATGGCCGCGGCATGGCGGCAGCGTTTGCGCTCGGTGCCGAAGGCATCCAGATGGGCACGCGCTTCGTCAGCTGCACCGAAAGCCCGGTGCACGCCAACTACAAGAACGCCATCATCGAGGCCAAGGACACCGGCACCCTGGTGCTGAACAAGAAGTCCACGCCATGCATCCGCGCGCTGAAGTCGCAGCGCACGCAAGCGATCTACGAAGAGGGGCTGATGCCGCCCGATGCGCTGAAAGGCATCCGCAGCCTCTACTTCGACGGCGACATGGAGGCCGCGCCCGCGCTGGCCGGCCAGACGGCGGGGCTGATCGATGCGGTGAAGACGGCGCAGCAGGTCATCGACGACACGGTGGCCGAGTTCTTCGCCATCACGGCACGGCTGGGTGGGCTGGCGGCATCTCGTTCGTTCGGCTGATCGTCTCTGGCTGAGGCCGCGCCTCGCCCTGGCGCGAGCCGTGGCGGTGCGCATAGACGCGGGTGAACTCGGCTCCCAGCAGGAAGATCTGCGCCGAGTAATAGACCCACACCAGCAGCACCGCCAGCGAACCCGCGGCGCCAAAGCCCGAGGTGATGCCGCTGCGCCCGATGTACAGGCCGATCAGCGACTTGCCGACGCTGAAGAGCAGGGCCGTCACCGCGGCGCCGATCCATACGTCGCGCCACTCGACGCGGGCACGCGGCATGACCTTGTAGATCAGCGCGAAGATGACGGTGATGAGCACGAAGCTCACCAGCAGGTTGACGCCTTGCAGCAGCAGCTCCCAGCCGCCGAAGACGGGTGCCCACCAGTTGCCCAGGGCCGATAGCGCCGCGCTCACCACCAGCGAGACCATCAGCAGGAAGCCGATGCCGAGGATCATGCCGAAGGACAGCACGCGGGCGCGGATCAGCGTCCACAGGCTGCTGCTGCGCGTGCGCGCCGGTGCGCGCCAGATGCGGTCAAGCGCGTCTTGCAGCTCCGCAAACACGGTGGTCGCGCCGACCAGCAGCACGGCCACGCCGACGATCGTCGCCAGCACGCCGTCTTTGGGTTTGGCCACGCTTTGCAGCAGGCCCTCGACCGCCACCGCACCTTGCTCGCCGATCATGCCGCGCAGCTGGGCGAAGATCTCGCCGCGCGCGGCCTCTTGGCCGAACACCAGGCCGGCCACCGACACCACGATCAGGATCAGCGGCGCCGCCGAGAAGGTGGTGTAGTAGGCGAGTGCGGCGCCCATGCTGGGCGCGTAATCGTCGCGCCACGAGAGCGCGGCGTCTTTTGCCAGCCGCCAGACCGTCGCGATGCTCATCACCTCGGCCCTCTGTGCATCAAGTGTGGGCGGAGACGATCACGTTGCGCCTGATGACATCGGAGATTCGAGGCATGCTGGGCTCCTGGAATGCGCGAGGACCACGCCGGCCCAGCATAGGAGGGCATCTGAGGCGAGTCAGTCGGCGCCGGCCCTTGTGCACTGTGGGAGCCGTCTGACAGTGCGCGTTCGAAGCCGGCTCAGTTTGCGGCGCGGCGCGACACGGCCACCACCTTGTCGAGCTCCTGCAGGAACTCGCGGTAGCGGATGGGCTTGGTGACGTAGCCGTCGCAGCCGGCGGCGCGCATCGCTTCCTCGTCGCCTTTCATCGCGAAGGCTGTCAACGCGATGATGGGGATGGCTTGCAGCTCGGTGTCGGCCTTGATCAGGCGCGTGGCGGCCAGGCCGTCCATGTCGGGCAGCTGGATGTCCATCAGGATCGCATCGGGCCGCTCCTCGCGAGCGAGCGCGATGCCCCGGGCGGCGGTCTCGGCCTCAATAGGCTGATGCCCCGCGCGCTCCAGGATCGCGACCGTCAACAACATGTTGACGGGTAGGTCTTCAATGATGAGTACGCGCATGCGGGACCCCGGCCTTGAATGAAAGTGAATCACCCTCGGCGCATGGGTACTGCAAGCGCGCCTCCCGTCCTCGTTATGGAAGCTATTAGGCCTTGCGCCTGCACTCTGCCGCAGCTGTCATGTCTTACAGGTCGAGCGAGCGTCTGCGAAGATCCGCCATCCAAAAAAATGGGAGACGCCTTGGACCATCGCCTTGCACTTCCCGCGCCGGCCGGGGCGGCGCACTGGTTGCCGCGCGGCCTGGCGGTGCTGGCCGCCGCACTGCTGGGTTTCGGCGTGGTGATGTGGATTGCCGCCAACTGGGAGAGCCTGGGCCGCTTCGGCCGCTTTGCGCTGCTGATGGGTTTTGTCGGCGTGATGGGTGCGGGTGCCGCGCTGCGCCCGGCGCTGCGTGCGCCGCTGGGTCTGTTGACCCTGCTGGGCATCGGCGCCTTGTTCGCCTACTTCGGCCAGACCTACCAGACCGGGGCCGACCCCTGGCAGCTGTTTGCGCTGTGGGCGCTGCTGGGTTTGCCACTGTGCCTGGGCGCACGCAGCGACGTGCTGTGGGCGCCGTGGTCGCTGGTTGTGGTGACGGCGATCTCGCTGTGGACACATGCCCGCCTGGGCCACCGCTGGCGGGTCGAGCCCGAAGACCTGGCCACGCACGGGCTGGCCTGGCTGGCCGCGGCCCTGCTGGTGGCGTGGCTCAGCCGCGCGCTGCAGCGCTACACCGGTGCCGGCCCCTGGGGCTTGCGCACGGCGGCCACGCTGGCAGTGGTGATGACCACGGCGGCCGCGCTGGGCGGCTTGTTTCATAGCCCGGTGGCGCCGCACTATGCGCTGGGCTTGCTGCTGCTGGTGGGCGCGGCCGCGCTGCTGTGCCTGCGGCAGGGTTTCGACGTGTTCGTGCTGAGCGCGGTGGCGCTGAGCCTCAACACCCTGGTCACCGCCGGGCTGGTGCGTGTGCTGTTCGACGACCACCGTGGCGACACCATCGGCTCGCTGATGCTGATCGGTCTGGTGGCGGCGGGTTTGCTGGCTGGTTCGGTGAGCGTCATCCTCAGCCTGGCCAAGCGCCATGGCGCGGTGGCAGGAGGCTCCGATGAGTGACGTAACGAGTGACGTCACGAGTGACATAACAGAAGCGCCACGCCCCTGGCCGGTGGTGCTGCTGACGGCGCTGGGTGCGTGGCTGGCGGCCATTCCGCTGTTGATCGTCGTCGGCATGCTGTTGGACGAATTCATGACGCGCGGCGCCGGGGCTTACCTGGTGGGCCTGCTGATGCTGGCCGCTGCGGTGGTGGTGCTGCGCTCGCGCTCGGTGCCGCTCTTCATCGAGCAGCTGGCCGTGCCTGCTTTGCTGGTGGGCGGTGGCAGTCTCGCCTTCGGGGTGTTTCGCGACCTGCCCGAGCGGGCCGGCGCGCTGCTGCTGGCCGCGGTGGCGCTGGGTTTGGCGCTTGCGGTGGCGCGCGCCTGGTTACGGGTGCTGCTGGGTGCGCTGATGGCGGGCCTGGTGGGCTTTGCGTTGCTCGGGTCGCAGTCGATCTTCTTTGGCAGCCAGGGGCTGGACGAAGCCTGGCTGGCTTGCCATGGGCTGTTGTTGCTGTGGTTGGCTGCGATGTGGACACAAGGCCGCATGCAGCAGGCCGTGGCGGCCGTGCTGGAGCCGCTGGCCGCGGGCTGGCTGCTCGTCACCCTGGCGGGCTTGGCCTGGCTCTCGGGCGTGACCTTTCTGGTGGGAGGTGCCGTGGGCGGTGGCGTGCTGGGTGACGTGGCACGCGAGGTGGCCGCCGATACAGGGCGCGCGAGCTTCATGCAAGGCGCCATGCGCGGGGCGAGCCTGGTTTTTGCCGCAGGCGCTGCGGCCTGGAGTGCAGGCGCCTGGCCGCTGCTGCGGCAGCCTGCGCTTGCGGCTGTGGCGTTGATCGCCCTGGGCGGGGCCTGGCTGTTGCCCACGCTGGGTGGCGTGCTGCTGGCCCTGGCGGTCACGCTGACCCGGCACCGCTGGCGCCTGGCTGCGGCCGCGGGCGTGGCGGCGGCCTGGGTGGTGGGCAGCTTCTATTACCAGCTGGCCTGGCCGTTGGCGAGCAAGGCGCTGGTGCTGGTCGCGGCCGGCGCGGTGCTGGGGGCGCTGGCCTGGTGGCTGCTGCGCCGTGAGGCCCATGTGCGTGTCGCGGCGGCACCGCTGCGGCTGGACCGCGCGGCGCTGTGGCTGGCCGGTGCCACCGTCGCCACACTCGGCGTGGCCGGCGCGGCCATCTGGCAGAAGCAGGACCTGATCGCCCACGGCCAGCCGGTGTTCGTGGCGCTGGCGCCGGTGGACCCGCGCTCCCTGATGCAGGGCGACTACATGCGGCTGAACTTTCGCGTGCCCGATGGCACCTGGAAGCTGGCCCCACCTGGCGTGGCGGCAGGCCGCCCGCATGTGGTGGCGCAGCGCGACGCAAGCGGCGTGGCCACGCTGCTGCGCCATGCCGATGCGGGCGCGGCGCTGGCACCCGGCGAATTCCTCATCGAACTCACACCCGGGAACGGCGGCTGGATGCTGGTGACCGACGCCTGGTTCTTTCGCGAAGGCGATGGCGAGCGCTGGTCGCACGCCAGGTTCGGCGAGTTCCGCGTGGCGCCCGATGGCCGGGCCTTGCTGGTCGGCATGGCCGATAGCGACTTGAAACCCATTCTTCCGTAGGACAACTCCATGACCATCGATGCTGTGATCGACGCCCTGCTGAACGCCCGCCGCACCCTGGGTGCCATTGACGACACGCCGCTGGCGCATGCCGTGCCCACGGCCGACGACGCCTACCTCGTCCAGACGGCGGTTGCCAACGAGCTGGGCTGGTTCGACGCGGGCGTGCCGGTTCACTGGAAGTCGGGCGGTGCCTCGCGCACCGCGGTGATGACGCATGCGCCCTTGCCGCCGGCCGGCGTGTGGGCCAGCCCGGCGGATGCGCGGGCCTGGCCGTTCAACTGGCGTGTCATCGAGGCCGAGATCGCGTTGCGCCTGGGCCGCCCGGTCGACGCGGCGCTGGCCGCCACGCTGGACATGGAGAGCGCTGCCGCGCTGATCGATGCGATGACGGTGTCGATCGAGGTGGTGGACTCGCGCTGGAAGCAGAGTTTCAAGGCGCCCGCGCTGCTGCGCCTGGCCGACCTGCAATCGCACGGCGCGCTGGTGCTGGGTGAGTGGGTGCCCTTTGCCGCACGAGACTGGCTGGCCCAGCTCTGCCGCGTGCAGATCGGCGAGCGGGTCAGCGAATTCCGCGGTACGCATTCGTGCGGCGACCCAGCCTGGGTGCTGCCGGCCTGGCTGCGCCACGCGACCCGCGACGGCGACACGCTGCCCGCGGGCACGGTGGTGACGACGGGCACCTGGTGCGGCGCGCTGGAGGCGCGAGCCGGTGACCACGTCAGCGTGGTGTTCGACGGCGTGGGCCGCGCCGAGATTCAGCTCTGAGCGATGAAGGTAGGCCGGCCCTGGGCTGCCTGCGCCGCCGCGAGCCTGGTGGGTGTTCGTGAAGACTCAGTGCAAGGTGACATTCACGTCGACGAGGCCCTTGGCCCCCAACGCCGAATGCCTTGCCGCCCAGCCGCCGGCCCAATGCGCAAACTCGTGCGCCGGGATCGGCCGGCTCATGTGAAACCCCTGCGCTTCGTCGCATGACAGGTCGCGCAGCAGGTTCCACACCTGGGCGCTCTCCACGCCCTCGGCTACCACGGTGAGCCCGAGGCCGTGGGCCAGGTCGATGGTGGAGCGCACGATGCGGGCGTCATCGGTGTCCTTGGCCATGTTGAGCACGAAAGACTTGTCGATCTTCAGCTCGTCGACCGGCAGGCGCTTCAGGTAGGCGAGCGACGAGTAGCCGGTGCCGAAATCGTCGATCGACAGGCGGAAGCCCAGGCCGCTCAGGCGTTCGAGCGTGGCCAGTGCGCGTTGCGGGTCGTCCATGATCGCGCTCTCGGTGATCTCGAGGCAGAAGGCCTCGGCGGGCACGATGTGCTTGATCAGCAGGGCTTCGAATTTCTGCGGCAGCTCGACGTCGAGCAGGTCGCGCATCGACAGGTTGACCGACACGACGATGCGAACACCGCCTTCGTTGAGCACCCGCCACATGCGCGCGGATTCTTCGAACACCCACATCGTCAGCATGCGGATGAAGCCGGTCTGCTCGGCGAAGGGGATGAACTCCATCGGCGGCAGCAGGCCGCGCACCGGGTGCTGCCAGCGCAGCAAGGCCTCGGCCCCGACCAGGCGCGCGCTGTCGAGTGCGAGCTTGGGCTGCAGGTAGAGGCGCAATTCGTGGTGGTCGAGCGCGTGGCGCAACTCGCTCAGCAGCGACAGGGTCTGCGAGCTGGCTGCGTCGATCGACGGGTCGTACAGCATCGGGCCTTCGCCGCGGCGTTTGGCGCTGTACATCGCCACTTCGGCGTGGCTGAGTAGCGTGTCGACATCGCTGCCGTGGTGCGGAAACACGGCCATGCCGAAGCTCGCGCTCATGTCGACGGTTTGGTCTTCGAGCACCATCACGTCGCTGAAGGCCTGGTGCAAGCGCTGCGCCACCGAGTGGGCGTGCGGCAGGTCGCTGGCGGGGTCGATGTCGGCCAGCAACACGGCAAACTCGTCGCCGCCGAGACGTGCGACCAGGTCGCCGTTGCGCACGGCCTGTTGCGACAGGCGCTCGCCCACGCCCTTGAGCATCAGGTCGCCAAAGCGGTAGCCCAGCACGTCGTTGACGTGCTTGAAGCGGTCGAGGTCCAGCATGATCACGGCCACCGAGCGGTGGTCGGCCTTGCCGATGGCAATCGCCTCGAGCACGGCGTTGCGGAACTGCACGCGGTTGGGCAGGCCGGTGAGGCTGTCCCAGTAAGCGAGCTTCAGAATCTCTTCTTGCTGGCCGGCCACGCTGACGCGCATGTGCTCGAAGGCGTTTGCCAGCTCGCCGATCTCGTCGGTGCGGCGTTGCCCGCCGAGCGGCGTGGCGTAGTCGCCCGCACCCAAGCGTTCGGCCGCCGCGGCGAGCTTGCGCAAGGGCGTGGTCACGTGGCGTGCCGTCAGCACGCTGCCCAGGCCGAACACCAGCACGCTCAGCAGCGTGAGCGCCGCGAGGCCGAGCTGCAGCTGGCGATACGGCGCCACCGCCTCATCGACCGAGCGCATCAGCAGCGCCGAGACGGCCGAGCCATCGGGCTCGGTGGTGAGCGACACGCCGCGGGCGCTGTACTCGCCATCGGGCAGCACCAGGGCGAGGCTGCTGTTGCCGGCGATGGTGTTCTGGTGTTCGAGGGCCTTGCGGGCTTCGCTTGGCAGGGTCGAAGCGGTGGTCTTCCAGGGGGACTGTGCGTTGCGGCGCGTCTCCAGGCTCAGGTGCAGCGGAGAGAGGCTGCGCATCTGGTCGAGCAGCGGCTGGTCGACCGGAAAGCCCATCAGCACCCAGCCCGTCAGCACCGGCGCGCGCATCGGCACCAGCACGAACTGGAACGCCTTGTCGTCGACCATCATCACCTCGCCAGCATGCTTGGCATTGCCCGCATGGCTGGAGAGGTGGGCGAGCACGGGTTGCAGCGACGCCGCGTCGGTGCGGGCCGAGGCGCGCAGCCGGAAATTGGTGTCGAGCAGTGCCGCTATGCCGGCACCGATGCGCTCGCCGTGGTTGGCGAGCACCGAGCTGATGGTGGCCTCGTCACGGCTGGCCACCGCGGAGCGGAAGCCGTAGTCGGCCGTCAGCAGCGTCGCCCCTTCCGTGAGTTGCCGTGCGTTCTGTTCCAGCACGTGCCGGAGCACGCGTTCGCCGACTTCCAGGTCGGCGCCGATGGCGGTGCGTGCATTGCGGTCGATGGTGGCGCGAATGGCGACGAAGCTCGCCGCCTGCACGGCCAGCAGCAGGCCGAGGAACAGCAGCACGATGCGTGCGCTGAGCGACTTGGCGAGCCAGGCGCGCAACGCAGCCACCCGGCCGTGACGTGGCAGCCAGCTCACGGCAGGCTCGCGGGCAGCTTGATCTGCGCGCTCATGTCAGCACTGGCCACGGTCAAGGTTTCGGCGGCGGGTTCCCTGCCGGCCGGCACGCCGGCATGCCAGGCACGCAGGCGGTAGCTGCCGGCGGGGACGTTGTCGAGTCGCACCTGGCCGCCCGCGGGGGTGCGGGCGTAGTGGGGCGTGTCGACGACCACGACCCAGGCCGCCATCCGGTCATGGATGTTGCAGCCCAGCACGGCGGTGCCGGGCTTGTCGAACACGATGGGTGCGGTAGGCACCCCGGCGTAGAGCTTCAGTTCGAAGGGCTTGATCGGCGAGAACGAGTACACGTGGTGGCGCACCGTGTCGAAGTTGGGAAAGTTCACCGGCGTGCCCACGGTCACCACGGTGATCTGCGGTGTGAATTGGCGCTTGGACTGGCCGATGTCCACCTGCGCCATCGGCTTGACCGGCAGCTTGCCGCTGGCGGGTTCGAGCATCACCACCGCGTCGGGCAGCGGCTTGCCGGCGTCGTCGATCACCGTCACCGTCAGCGAAGCCGCGTCAGCGCAGACAGCGGCGCTGAGGAAGGCGAAGGCGACGAGGGGGGAACGCATGGGGAGGTGATGAGGAGGCGGTGGATTCACACACGACGGTTCGTCTGGTGATTTCGACAGCTCGCCGGCGGACTTTAGGTGGCTGCCCGCCCTCCTGGGCGCTCACGAAGGACATGAGCCGCGTCGGCGTGATGGACATCACGGCAAGAGTCCACGCCGCTGTGCACTTGCGTTTAGCCTGCGCGCATGCCTTCGTTCTCTACTCTGCGTGCACTGAGCGCGGCCAGTGCGGTGCTGGCCTGCGCCGCGGCCTGTGCTGGCGATGCCTCACCGACGAATGCCGTGGCTGCTGGCACCTGCGGTTTCGCACGCTTCGAGCCCGCGCTGCTGCAGAGCGTCAACGAGTTTCGTGCCTCGGCTCGCCGCTGCGGCGCCAGTGGAAGTTTCAGCCCGGCCGCGCCGCTGCGCTGGAACGACACGCTGGCGCGCCTGGCCTCGACCCACGCGCAAGGCATGGCCGCGCGCAACGAGGTCGAACACACCGACGCCAAAGGCCGCGGGCCGGCCGATCGCGCCACGGCAGCCGGCTATCCATGGCAGGTGTTCGCGGAGAACGTGGCGGGCAACTACCCCGGCACGGCCGAGGTGATGGCGGGCTGGCAGGCGAGCCCCGGCCATTGCGCCAACTTGATGAACCCGGCCGTGCGTGAGCTTGGCGTGGCTTGCGCACCGGGCGTGCGCGGCAGCGCGTTCAAGACCTATTGGGCGATGGAGCTGGCCAAGCCGCGTTGAGCACGCGGCGCTGCGGGCTCGGCTGCGGCCGAGGCGGCGATCACCCCACCACCCAGGCACACCTCGCCGTCGTACACCACCGCCGACTGGCCCGGCGTGACGGCCCATTGCGGCTGGGCAAACTGCAACGTGATGCGCTCGGGCGACGACGAGAGAGTGCAGGCCGCGTCGGCCTGGCGGTAGCGCGTCTTCGCCGCCACGTTGCCCGCTGCGGGTGCGTGGCCCGAGACCCAGCTCAGGTCATCGGCATCCAGCGCGTTCGAGAGCAGCCACGAGTGGTCGTGGCCTTGCACGATATAGAGCGTGTTGGCCGCCATGTCCTTGCGCGCGACGAACCATGGCGCGTGCTCGTTGCCGCCCTTGGCCGCACCGCGCTCCTTCAGCCCGCCGATGCCGATGCCCTTGCGCTGGCCCAGCGTGTAGAAGCTCAGGCCCACGTGTTCGCCCACCGTGCGCCCGCGGTCGTCCTTGATCGGGCCGGGTTGGTTCGCCAGGTAGCGGTTCAGGAACTCGCGGAACGGCCGCTCGCCGATGAAGCAGATGCCGGTCGAGTCCTTCTTCTTCGCGTTCGGCAGGCCGATCTCGGCAGCGATGCGGCGCACCTCGGTCTTGGGCAATTCGCCCACGGGGAACAGCGTCTTGCTGAGCTGCGATTGCGTGAGGCGGTGCAGGAAGTAGCTCTGGTCCTTGAGCGGGTCCAGGCCCTTCAGCAGTTGGAAGGATGAAGCCCCCACGTCGCTTTGCTTCTGCCCCCCAAGGGGGCGCGAGCCGCCTTGGGACGGCCCGGCGGCAGCTCGGCCATTCACTTCGCGAACTCGGGCGTAGTGGCCGGTCGCGATCTTCTCGGCCCCGAGGCGCATCGCGTGGTCGAGAAACGCCTTGAACTTGATCTCGGCATTGCACAGCACGTCAGGGTTCGGCGTTCGGCCGGCCTGGTACTCGCGCAGGAATTCGGCGAACACGCGGTCCTTGTAGTCGGCGGCGAAGTTCACGTGCTCGATCTCGATGCCGAGCACGTCGGCCACGCTGGCGGCGTCGATGAAATCTTGCCGCGACGAGCAGTACTCGTCGTCGTCATCGTCTTCCCAGTTCTTCATGAAGATGCCGATGACCTCGTGGCCCTGCTGCTTGAGCAGGTGTGCGCTGACCGCGGAATCGACTCCGCCAGACAGACCCACGACGACGCGCTGTTTGCTCATGGGCCGAATTTTAGGTGGCCGGCCCATTCGCTGCGCGCGCAAGGATTTGGGTGCCGCCGAACTGACGATCGGCTCGGCGCGCCGAGCCTTCAGCGGGCCGCAGGCAGCGCTTCCAGGATCTGCGAGGTGCTGCGCACCCGGCCCAGCCTCGGCATGATGTACTTCATCGACAGGCGGTGCGGCTCTTCGAGCGGCGCCGCGCACAGGTCTTCGGCGATCACCAGCGCGTAACCCTGCTCCCAGCCGGCGCGCGCCGTCGACTCCACGCCGATGCCGGTGACGATGCCGCCGAGCACCAGCGTCATGATGCCGCGGCGGCGCAATTGCAGGTCCAGCTCGGTGCCGTAGAACGCATTCCACTGCCGTTTGAGGATGTGGATGTCGCCCGGCTGCGATGGCAGCTCTGCCGGGTCGTCGAACCAGTGCGGCGGCAGGCCGCCCGGCGGCAATGGCGCGGGTTCGTCGGTGGGCTGCTTCAGCAGGTCCGGGAAACCAGGCGACCAGCCGACCTTCACCCGAACCACCGGCGCACCCAGTGTGCGAAAGCGCTGGGCCAGCATCGCTGCGTTGGAGAGCACCGTGTCGGCGCCTCTGGGCGCACGGCCGAAACCGAGAATGCCTTGTTGCAAGTCGATCAGCACCAGGGCGCTGTGGCGGGGGTCGAGATCAAGGTCGAGCATGATGTTCAGTCCAAAGTTTCAATTTATGAGGATATCCTCATGAAAGTAATTGTATGAGGGAGCCCTCACAAATCAAGGCTGAGGCCCTTCCGCGCGCGCGGAGGCGGCGTGGTCATCAGCGAGTCGAGACCTTGCTCGCTGCGGCTGCATCGGTTTTTGCCGCGAAGGGCTACGACGCTGCCACGATGACCGAGATTGCTGCAGCGGCCGAGTCGTCCATCGGATCGCTCTACCAGTTCTTCCCGACCAAGGACGAGCTGGCCGCTGCGTTGATGCGCAGCCAAGCCGAAGCGTTGTGGACTGGGCTGGCCGTGTTGCAGGCCGACAGCGCCACCCTCCCGCTCGAGGCCTTGAGCGACCGGCTCTGCGGAACGCTGGTGGATTTCCGTGCGGCGCATCCGTCGTTTGCCGGCCTCATCGATGCGCCGGGTGCACCTGCGGTGCTGGCGCAGGAAGTTCGCCAGCAGATGCGACGGCAGTTGGCCGCCATCCTTGTGCCGCATGCAGCCGGCGTGCGCAAGCCCCGCCTGCTGGCGATCGCCGCCGTGGTTCAGCAGGTGATGAAGTCGGCCGTCATGCTGAATGCGGAGGCGCCGCCCATGCGCAACGCGGCGTTGGCGGAATTGCGCCTGATGCTGCGCAGTTACCTCGCCACCGCGCTCGGCTAAGCGGCGCTCGCCTGTCACGTCGGCGACGCCTCGTGGCCTTGCCGATGCTGACCGTCGCCGACATCGTCGCGTGGCGCGAAGTAGAGCAGGCCGAGAGCGGCATCACACTCGGGGATGCGCGATGACAAGCGATGGCCGTGAGGCGCTTGTCAAGCGGCAGCCCGGGTGTCGATGTTGCGCGCCGTGCCCAGCAGCGTGGCGCACAGTGTCTCCACGCCGCCGTCCACCGCGTACACATCGGCCGCACACACCGTGAGCAGGCGCGACGCGCTGACCACCCGGCCGCGCGCGACCAGGTGACTGCCGCGCGCCGGGGCCACCAGCTTCAGCGTGGCATCGATGGTGGCGTTGATGAAGCCGGGCGGCAGGGTCGTACCGGCGGCCGCCACGGCCGCAAAGTCGGCCACAGCGAAAACGGCGGTGGCCTGCAGCTGGCCGGGACGAAAGCACCAAGCCTCTTGCACCGGAATCTCGAGCTCCACCAGACCGGGTTCGATGCGGCGAAACGCGAGCTTCAGCGTCTGCGCCATCGGCATCGCGAGCACGGCCTGGCGCATCTGTTCGAGCGTGGAGGCGTTCATCTCGTTGCCTTTCGTGAGCGTGGCCAGGAAGCTGACTTTGTCGATGGTTTGTGTTGACTGGCCTCGGGCCGGCGTTTTTCCAACCAGCCGATGTGCGACACCAGCTTCTTGCGCAGCGCGCGGTGTTCGGCGATCACGGCGTCGACCTCGGCGATGCGCTCGCGCATGCTGTGCACCATTTCGTCGACCGTGAGCGTGCCGCTGCGATAGCGCGGCAGAGCGTCGGCGATCTGCTGCAGCGAGAAGCCGAGATCGCGGCTCATCGAGATGAAGACGACTTCGCGCACCGTGCGTTCGCCGAACTCGCGGTAGCCCGAACCGCTGCGCTCGGCACGGATCAGGCCCTGGTCTTCATAGCGGCGCAGGCGGTGGGCCGACACGCCGGTGCGCTGAGCGAGTTCAGACACTTTCATGCGGGCCAGCTTAGCGAGCTTCGCACTGTGCGAAGGTCACTGCCGGGACAAGAAACTAGCGCTTGATTTCGGGCGAGTAGAGCGTCGCGTCGGCCGTCACCAGCGACAGCGGGTAGCGCTTGCCGGCCAGATAGTCCTTGATGCAGGTCAACACCAGCGCGCTGCGGTGGCGTTCGCGGCTGGCGTGCAACTCGTCGAGCGTCATCCACAGCGTGCGGACGATGCCGTCATCGAGGCTGCGTGCCGGGTCGGGTTCACCCGCGATGCCGGCGTAGGCGATGCGCAGGTAGGTCACGTCTTCGCCGGTGCTCGGCCGCTGGAACCGCGACAGATAGAGGCCGACGACGCACTGCGGTGTGAATGTGCAGGTGGTTTCTTCCAGTGCTTCCCGCGCTACGCCCTGCTCGGGCGACTCGCCCGGGTCCAGGTGGCCGGCGGGGTTGTTGAGCTTCAGGCCTTCGGAGGTGTGTTCTTCAACCAACAGAAAACGGCTCACGCCATCGGTGATGCGCTCGACGATCGCCGCCACGGTGACACTGGGTTTCCAACGGTCCGACATGGATTCGGATGGTAGCGGCCTGTCTCGACAAGGCGCATTCGAATCAACGACGAAACGCGCGCGATGCGTTAGGCTCTCGTGTTTTTGTAAGCTCGGCGCAAGTTGATCATCCCGTGCCGACGACTGAGGAGGCAGATCCATGTTGATTGGGGTACCGCTCGAGACGGTTGCCGGCGAAACACGCGTGGCCGTGACGCCTGAAACGGTCAAGAAACTCAAGGCGCAAGGCCATACGCTGCGCATCCAGTCGGGTGCCGGCGTGACCGCCAGCGCCACCGACGAAGCCTATGTGGCGGCAGGCGCCGAGATCACCGACCAGGCGGGCGCGTTTGCCGCCGATCTGGTGCTTAAGGTGCGTTCGCCGCTCGATTCGGAGCTGAGCCTCATGACCACGGGCGCGGCGCTCGTCGGCATGCTCAACCCCTTCGACCGCGACGGCCTGCAGCGCCTAGCCGGTGCCGGCATCACGAGCTTTGCGCTCGAGGCCGCGCCCCGCACCACGCGTGCCCAGAGCATGGACGTGCTGAGTTCGCAAGCCAACATCGCCGGCTACAAGGCCGTGATGATCGCGGCCGACAAGTACCAGCGCTTCTTCCCGATGCTGATGACCGCCGCCGGCACCGTGAAGGCCGCGCGGGTGGTGATCCTCGGCGTCGGCGTGGCGGGCTTGCAAGCCATCGCGACCGCCAAGCGCCTCGGCGCCGTGATCGAGGCGAGCGATGTGCGGCCCTCCGTCAAGGAGCAGGTCGAATCGCTGGGCGCCAAGTTCATCGACGTCTCGTACGACACGCCTGAAGAGAAAGAGGCCGCTGTCGGCGTCGGCGGCTACGCCAAGCCCATGCCGCAGAGCTGGCTCGACCGCCAGAAGGTCGAGGTGGCCAAGCGCGTGGCGGCAGCCGACATCGTGATCACCACCGCGCTGATCCCGGGCCGCGCGGCTCCGGTACTGGTGACCGAAGACATGGTCAAGGCCATGAAGCCGGGCTCGGTGATCGTCGATCTGGCTGCGGCCCAAGGCGGCAACTGCCCGCTGACCGAAGCCAACAAGACCGTCGTGAAGCACGGCGTCACGCTGGTCGGCGAGACCAACCTCGCGGCCCTGGTGGCAGCAGACGCCAGCGCGCTCTATGCGCGCAACGTGCTCGACTTCCTGAAGCTCGTCATCACCAAGGAAGGCACGTTCAACGTGCCGATGGACGATGACATCGTGGCGGCCTGCCTGATGACGCAGGGCGGCGAAGTGAAGAGAAAGTGACGAGGAAAAGACCATGGACATCATCTCGCCGACCATTACCAATCTCATCATCTTCGTGCTTGCCATCTATGTGGGTTACCACGTGGTCTGGACGGTGACACCGGCCTTGCACACGCCGCTGATGGCTGTCACCAACGCCATCTCTGCGATCGTGATCGTGGGTGCCATGCTGGCTGCTGCCGGGACTGAAACGCCACTGGGCAAGACCATGGGCGTGCTCGCCGTGGCGCTCGCGGCCGTCAACGTGTTCGGTGGCTTCCTCGTGACGCGCCGCATGCTCGAGATGTTCCGCAAGAAGGAGAAGAAGGTCGTGAAGGAGGAGCCGAAATGAGCATGAATCTGGTCACGCTGCTCTATCTGATCGCCAGCGTCTGCTTCATCCAGGCCTTGAAGGGCTTGAGCCATCCGACAACCTCGATCCGCGGCAACCTGTTCGGCATGGTCGGCATGGCGATCGCCGTGGTCACGACGGCTGCGTTGATCGTCAAACTCGCTCATGGCAACCCGCTCGGCCTGGGCTGGGTGCTGCTGGGCCTGTTGGCCGGTGCCGCGTATGGCGCCTACCGTGCCAAGACGGTCGAGATGACCAAGATGCCGGAGCTGGTGGCCTTCTTCCACAGCATGATTGGCCTCGCTGCTGTGTTCATCGCCGTGGCGGCGGTGGCCGAGCCGTCGGCGCTGCTGCATGGGGTCGACAAAGGCGCACCCATTCCGGTGGGCAACCGCCTCGAACTCTTCCTCGGCGCGGCCATCGGGGCCATCACCTTCAGCGGCTCGGTGATCGCCTTCGGCAAACTGAGCGGTACCTACAAGTTTCGCCTTTTCAAAGGCGCACCGGTCGTGTTCCCCGGCCAGCATCTGTTGAACCTGGCGCTCGGCTTGCTGACCATCGGGTTGGGCATTGGCTTCATGCTCACCGGCGCCTGGTCCGCGTTCTTCGCGATGCTGGCCCTGAGCTTCGTGATGGGCGTGCTGATCATCATCCCGATCGGCGGCGCCGACATGCCGGTGGTGGTGTCCATGCTCAACAGCTACTCGGGCTGGGCGGCGGCAGGCATCGGCTTCTCGCTCGACAACAGCATGCTGATCATCGCCGGCTCGCTGGTGGGCTCGTCAGGCGCGATCCTGAGCTACATCATGTGCAAGGCGATGAACCGCTCGTTCTTCAACGTGATCCTCGGTGGCTTCGGCGGCGATGCCACCGCGGCCACCGCCGGCACCACCGAGCAGCGCCCGGTCAAGAGCGGCAGCGCGGACGACGCCGCCTTCGTGCTCGGCAACGCCGAGACCGTGGTCATCGTGCCGGGCTACGGCCTGGCGGTGGCGCGCGCGCAGCACGCGGTGAAGGAGCTCGCGGCCAAGCTCACCGAAAAGGGCATCACCGTCAAGTACGCCATCCACCCGGTGGCTGGGCGCATGCCGGGCCACATGAACGTGCTGCTCGCCGAGGCCGAGGTGCCCTACGACCAGGTGTTCGAGATGGAAGACATCAACGGCGAGTTCGGCCAGGCCGACGTGGCCATCATCCTGGGTGCCAACGACGTGGTGAATCCTGCTGCGCACATCAAGGGCAGCGCGATCTACGGCATGCCCATCCTCGAGGCCTATAAGGCCAAAACCATCATCGTCAACAAGCGTTCGATGGCGGCGGGCTACGCCGGCCTCGACAACGAACTTTTCTACATGGACAAGACCATGATGGTGTTCGGCGATGCCAAGAAGGTGGTCGAGGACATGGTCAAAGCTATTGAATAGAGCCCCTAGGGTGCGCCACCCATCGGGCCGGGAGACCCGTCCCTGGGGCGTTGCTTGATGGGGCGCGGCTTGCAGCTTGCTTGATTCGACACGCGGCAGCTATCGATGAAAAATGCCACGCTGCGTCAGTTGAAGGTATTCGAAGCAGTGGCGCGCCTGCTGAGCTATTCGCGTGCTGCGGAAGAACTTCATCTGACTCAGCCTGCCGTGTCGACGCAGGTGCGCAAGCTGGAAGAGCATGCCGGCAACGTGCTGTTCGAGCAGTTCGGCAAGAAGATCTACCTGACGCCGGCGGGCATCGAGCTGCTGAAGATCAGCCGCACGATCATCCAGCAGTTCGAGGTGGCGGAAAACGCCATGGCGCAGTTCAAGGGCGTTTCGGGCGGCAAGCTCAACGTCGGGGTGATCAGCGCCGGCGACTACTTCTTTCCTCGGTTGCTGGTCGAGTTTGCGAGCCGGCACCGTGGCGTGACGTTGAACTTCACGGTTCACAACCGGGAGGAGCTGCTGGCCCACATCGCCGAGAACCTGGTCGACCTGGCGATCATGGTGCGGCCGCCTTCGGACCCCGACATCGTCCACGAAGACTTCGCTCCGCACCCTTATGTGATCCTGGCTGCGCCCGGCCACCCCCTGGTCGGCAAGAAGAACATCTCGATCGAATCGATACTGTGCGAGCCCTTCGTCGTTCGCGAAAAGGGCTCGGACACCTGGCACTCGATGGAAGAGGGGTTCGGCCGCAGTCTCGTCGACATCAACATCGCGATGGAGATTCGCAGCACCGAGACGATCAAGCAGGCCGTGATCGCGGGCATGGGGGTGAGCTTTTTGTCAGCCCACACCATCAGCCAGGAGCTGAAGGCCGGCAGCTTGTGCGTGCTCGACGTGCAAGGCTTTCCGTTGATGCTGCACTGGTACGTCTTGCATCGACGCAACAAGCGCCTGCCGCCGGTGGCTCAGGCGTTCAAGGACTTTCTGCTCAGCGATGGCGCATCGCTGATCTCGCAGATCGTCCCGTTCAATCCTTCAAGCTGACAGGTCAGCGTTGAGGTGTCTGGCAGAGAGCGCTTGCCTCTCTGGTCATCCGAAATCAGTTGGCTGCAGAGCCTTGAACCGACGCGCGAACGCTGGTGTTTTGCTGAAACATCGAGCCGATGGCCTTGGCCAGCAGCACGATCGGCATCGCGGCGATCATGTCGCGCAGCGGGTCGCCGGTTTCGACTTGCGAGGTGGGCAGTTGGGTCTGAGCAGCGGTGTTCGACATGATGGCGTTCCAGTTGAAATTCAGTGTTTACCATTATAGGGAAACTACCTAGTTTTTCAACTGGCGCCGGGCGTGCCGGCGGCCTATGTCGAGACAGAAATCACTGAATCAGTTGGCGGTGCTGCAAGAGAGCCTGCTTCACCATCACATTCAATTCGCCGTCGCCTTCCCGGTCGACGTGTCCAAGCAGGGCTTGCCGCATGCGAGGGGCCCAGAACTTCTTGATGTGCTGCGCCACGTCCATCGTGGCCTCGGCTCGATCGGGCATGGCTTCGAAGAAACCACCGATCTGGTTGGCCATGCGGATGAGGTGATCAGGTTGCATTGAAAGGTCTTGTTGAGAGGCACAAGCCTGGCCCGACACGCGGCCGATGAGGCCGCGTGCGGAGCGAGGAGCTGGGTTTACTTGGCAGGGACGGCGACCGCCGGCGTCGCGCCGGCCTTGTGGCGCTCGGCCAGCAGACGTTCCTGCACTTCCGTGAAGCGGCTGTACTCCTTCTGCCAACCGGAAGGCTGCATCACCGGCATCACCTGCACCGCCGTCACCTTGTACTCGGGGCAATTGGTCGCCCAGTCCGAGTTCTCGGTGGTGATGACGTTGGCGCCCGACTCCGGGAAGTGGAAGGTCGTGTAGACCACCCCCGGCTGCATGCGCTCGCTGACGATGGCCCGCAACACGGTCTCGCCTGCACGGCTCTGGATGCCCACCCAGTCACCGTCCTTCACGCCACGTTCTTCGGCGTCGTGCGGGTGGATCTCCAGCCGGTCTTCGCTGTGCCACTGGTTGTTCTCGGTGCGCCGTGTCTGCGCACCCACGTTGTATTGCGACAGGATGCGCCCGGTCGTCAGCAGCAACGGGAACTTGCGCGTGACCTTCTCGTCGGTGGCCACGTACTGCGTGATGATGAACTTGCCCTTGCCACGCACGAACTTGTCGATGTGCATCGTGGGCGTGCCCTCGGGCGCCGCATCGTTGCAAGGCCACTGCACGCTGCCCAGTTCGTCGAGCTTCTTGTAGCTCACGCCTGTGAACGACGGCGTGAGCGCTGCGATCTCGGCCATGATCTGCTCGGGGTGCGTGTAATTCATCGGGTAGCCGAGCGCGTTCGACAGCGCAACCGTTACTTCCCAGTCGCCCAGGCCCGCCTTCGGCGGCATCACCTTGCGAACGCGCGAGATGCGGCGTTCGGCGTTGGTGAAGGTGCCGTCCTTCTCGAGGAACGACGAACCCGGCAGGAACACGTGGGCGTACTTCGCCGTTTCGTTCAAGAACAGGTCTTGAACCACGATGCACTCCATCGACGACAGCGCGTGAGCCACGTGTTGCGTGTTCGGGTCTGACTGGACGATGTCTTCGCCTTCGCAGTACAGGCCCATGAAGGTGCCGGCCAATGCAGCGTCGAACATGTTCGGGATGCGCAGGCCCGGCTCGGCTTGCAACTCCACGTTCCAGGCCGCTTCGAACTGGTTGCGCGTGGTGGTGTCCGACACGTGGCGATAGCCCGGTAGCTCGTGCGGGAACGAACCGATGTCGCACGAGCCCTGCACGTTGTTCTGGCCGCGCAGCGGGTTCACGCCCACGCCTTCGCGGCCGACGTTGGCGGTGGCCATCGCGAGGTTGGCGATGCCCATCACCGTGGTCGAACCCTGGCTGTGCTCGGTGACGCCCAGGCCGTAGTAGATGGCGCCGTTCGGCCGCTTGCCGGTCAGCTTGCCTTCGATGTTGCCGGTGGCGTAGAGGCGAGCAGCACTGCGCATGTCGGCCGCCGGCACACCGGTGATCTCTTCCACCATCTCGGGCGAATTGGCGGGGCGGGAAACGAACTCTAGCCACTCGCGGAAGGCTTTGTCTTCGCAACGCTCGGCGATGAACTCGTTCGCCAGCAAGCCTTCGGTGGCGATCACGTGCGCCAGCGCGGTGACCACGGCCACGTTGGTGCCCGGGCGCAGCGGCAGGTGCAGGTCGGCCTGCACGTGCGGTGACCTCACCAGGTCGATCTTGCGCGGGTCGATGACGATCAGCTTCGCACCCTGGCGCAGGCGCTTCTTCATGCGCGATGCGAACACCGGGTGGCCGTCGGTCGGGTTGGCGCCGATGACGACGATCACATCCGCCTTCTCGACCGACTTGAAGGTCTGCGTGCCGGCGGATTCGCCCAGCGTCTGCTTCAGGCCATAGCCGGTGGGCGAGTGACACACGCGGGCACAGGTGTCGACGTTGTTGTTGCCGAAGGCTGCACGCACCAGCTTCTGGACCAGGTAGCCCTCTTCGTTGGTGCAGCGTGACGAGACGATGCCGCCGATCGAGTCGCGGCCGTGCTTCGCCTGGATGCGCTTGAACTCGCTGGCGGCGTAGCCGATGGCTTCGTCCCAGCTCACTTCTTGCCACGGGTCGCTGATGTTCTTGCGGATCATCGGCGTGGTGATGCGGTCTTTGTGCGTGGCGTAGCCCCATGCGAAGCGGCCCTTCACGCACGAATGGCCTTCGTTGGCCTTGCCGTCTTTCCACGGCACCATGCGCACGACCTCGTTGCCCTTCATCTCGGCCTTGAAGCCGCAGCCGACGCCGCAGTAGGCGCAGGTGGTGGTCACGCTGTGCTCGCCTTGGCCCATCCAGATGACCGACTTCTCTTGCAGCGTAGCGGTGGGGCAGGCTTCGACGCAGGCGCCGCAGCTCACGCACTCCGATTCCATGAACGATTCATTCTGCCCGGCCGACACGCGCGATTCGAAGCCGCGGCCGCTGATGGTCAGCGCGAACGTGCCTTGCGTCTCTTCGCAAGCCCGCACGCAGCGGTTGCAGACGATGCACTTGCTCGGGTCGTAGGTGAAGTACGGGTTGGACTCGTCCTTCTGGTCCTTCAGGTGGTTGGCACCGTCGAAGCCGTAGCGCACATTGCGCAGGCCAGTCACGCCGGCCATGTCCTGCAGCTCGCAGTTGCCGTTGGCGCTGCAGGTCAGGCAATCGAGCGGGTGGTCGCTGATGTACAGCTCCATCACGCCCTTGCGTAGCTCTTGCAGTTTGGGCGTCTGCGTGCGGACCTTCATGCCGGCCTCGGCGGGCGTGGTGCACGAGGCCGGGAAGCCCTTGCGGCCGTCAATCTCGACTAAGCACAAGCGGCAGGAGCCGAAGGGCTCCAGGCTGTCGGTGGCGCACAGCTTGGGCACTTGAATGCCGGCGTCCACGGCAGCACGCATCAGCGAGGTGCCCTTGGGCACCGTCACCTGATTGCCGTCGATCTCGAGCGTGACTTCCTGTTCCGATTCGCGACGCGGTGTGCCGTAGTCGGTTTCTTTCAGATGATCCAGCATGGTGTTTCCTTCAGGCCGCTTTTTCGGCAGGCGTCTCAAGACCGAAGTCTTGCGGGTAGTAATTGAGCGCCGACAACACCGGGTACGGCGTCATGCTGCCCATCGCGCACAGCGAGCCATTGGTCATGGTGTCGCACAGGTCGCGCAGCAGCTTCTCGTGTTGCGGGCGGTTCTTGTTGAGCGTGATCTTGTCGATGACTTCGACACCGCGTGTCGAGCCGATGCGGCAAGGTGTGCACTTGCCGCAGCTTTCGATGGCGCAGAACTCCATCGCATACCGCGCAAGCTTGGACATGTCGGCCGAGTCGTCGTGCACCACCAGCCCACCGTGGCCGACCACGGCACCGACTGCTGCGTAGGCTTCGTAGTCGAGCGGGATGTCCCATTGCGATTCGGGCACGTAGGCGCCGAGCGGCCCGCCGACCTGCACGGTCTTGATCGGCCGGCCCGATGCGCTGCCGCCACCGAAGTCGTACAGCAACTCGCGCAGCGTGAGGCCGAAGGCCTTCTCGACCAGGCCGCCTTGTTTGATGTTGCCGGCGAGCTGGAACGGCAGCGTGCCACGCGAGCGGCCCATGCCGAAGTTCTTGTAGAAGTCGGCACCGCGCGCCAGGATGATGGGCACGGTGGCCAGCGTGATCACGTTGTTGATGACGGTTGGCTTGCCGAACAGGCCCTCGATGGCCGGCAGCGGCGGCTTGGCGCGCACGATGCCGCGGCGGCCTTCCAGGCTTTCGAGCAAAGCAGTCTCTTCGCCGCACACGTAGGAGCCGGCGGCCTTGCGCACTTCGAGGCTGAAGCTCTTGCCGGAGCCGAGCACATCCGCACCCAGGAAGCCGGCTGCTTCGGCCTGGCCGATTGCTGCGTTCAGTGCGGCGATGGCGTGCGGGTACTCCGAGCGAACGTAGATGTAGCCTTTCGTGGCACCGGTGGCGATGCCGGCGATCGTCATGCCTTCGATCAGCATGTACGGGTCGCCTTCCATCGTCATGCGATCAGAGAAGGTGCCCGAGTCCCCTTCGTCGGCATTGCAGACGATGTACTTCTGCTCGGCGGGCGTGGCGGCCACGGTCTTCCACTTGATGCCTGCGGGAAAGGCGGCACCGCCGCGGCCACGCAGGCCGGCGTCGAGCACCTGCTGCACGACTTCCGTCGGGGCGAGCGTCAGCGCGCGGCGCAGGCCGGCGAAGCCTTCGTGTGCTTGATAGTCGGCGAGCGACAGCGGGTCGGTGATGCCCATGCGCGCGAAGGTCAGGCGCTCCTGCTTCTTCAGGTACGGAATCTCGTCGGTGAGACCGAGGTGCAAGGCATGTGCGCTGCCTTGCAGGAAGCCGGTGTCGAACAGGGCGGGCACGTCTTTCGTCGTGACCGGGCCATAGGCCACGCGGCCAGAAGGCGTTAGCACTTCAACCAAGGGCTCCAGCCAGAACATGCCTCGCGATCCGTTGCGAACGAGGTTCACGGATAGGCCGCGTGCAGTGGCCTCCGCAGCAATGGCGCGTGCAACGCGATCGGCGCCGACGGCCAACGCCGCGGAGTCGCGTGGCACATAGACGGTGATGCTGTCGCTCATGTTGCGCTCCGGGCTTGCGCCACCAGTTCGTCGAAGGATTGCGGTGTCAGGCGCGCATGGAGTTCATCGTCGATGAGTGCGGCGGGTGACGATGCGCACATGCCCAGGCAGTAGGCCGGTTCCAAGGTGAACACACCGTCGGCCGAAGTGCCGTGCACGCCACAGCCCAGCGTTTTGCTGGCGTGCGCGAGGAGCGCATCCGCGCCCATCGACTGACACGCTTCGGCACGACAAATATGTACTACATGTTTACCCGCGGGCTCGCTGCGGAAGTGGTGGTAGTAGGTGATAACCCCATGCACTTCGGCACGCGACAGATTGAATTCGCTCGCGATGGCCGCGACCGAATCTTTTGGGATATGGCCCAACGCGTCCTGGATTCCATGCAGGGCCGGCAGCAGCCCACCGGGGACATTCTTATGGGTGGCGGCTATGGAGCGCGCGATCTCGGTGCTGTCATTCATAGGCTGTTGTCGGCATGTCTCGGTTGAGCCTCTGGGGGCAAGTTCGGCGCAGTCTATGGACCGGCTCCCAGCGCCGCAATATGGCGCAGAGGGTCGTTGTAATATGCTGCGGCGGACATATGAAGCCCGATTCATGCACGAAGTCACGATCAAGCAGCAATGGACCATCCGCCAGGCCGGCGGCACCGCCCTGGCCCCCCGCGCCATCAGCCTCTTGGTCGGCGTGCACGAGCAGGGCAGCCTCGCCAGCGCCTGCACCAGCCTCGGTGTGTCGTACCGCCACGCGTGGGAGCTGATCCGCCAGGGCGAGGTCATGTTCGGCGAACCGCTGATGGTGATGGAGCGCGGCAAAGGCTCGAAGCTGACGCCGCTGGGCGAGCGGCTCGTGTGGGCCGACAAGCGCATCACGGCGCGTCTGTCGCCGGTGCTCGATTCGCTGGCGTCGGAGCTGGGCGCTGAAATCCAGAAGGTGCTGGCGCGCGTGCCCGCGCTGCTGCGCATTCATGCGAGCCACGGCTTTGCGGTGCAGACGCTGCACCACGCGCTGGTCGCGGCCGAAGTTCCGAACGATCTCAAGTACTGCAGCAGCGTCGAGGCGCTGGCCTCGCTGCATAACGCCACCTGCGACGCCGCCGGCTTCCATGTGCCGCAGGGCGAGTTCGAAACGCCGGTGGTCGAGTTCTATCGCCAGTGGCTGAGTGTGGGCTCGCAGAAGCTGATCAACATCGCCTGGCGACACCAAGGACTGATGGTCGCGCCGGGCAACCCCAAGAAGATCTACGGGCTGAAGGATCTGCTGCGGCCCGGCGTGCGCTTCATCAACCGGCAGGCTGGCTCCGGCACCCGGCTGTTGCTCGACATGCTGCTGCGCAAGGAGGGCATCGACCCGGCGCGAATCAAGGGCTACGAGCAGTGCGAGTTCACGCACGCCGCCGTGGCCGCCTTTGTGGCCAGCGGCATGGCCGATGTGGGCTATGGCGTCGAGACGCCTGCACGCCAGTTCAAGCTCGACTTCGTGCCGAGCCAGAGCGAACGCTACTTCCTTCTGTGCGACGAGCGCTCGCTCGAGGCACCGGTGATGCAGCAGATGCTCGAGATCCTTCGCGGCGACGCGTTCAAGGAGGCCGTCGACCGGCTGCCCGGATACGAGGCGCGCGACTGCGGGCAGGTCATCGAGCTGGACGAAGCCTTCGAGGTGCTGCGAACGCCCGCCGCAAAGAAGCGGCGCGGCTGAGTCGCGTGCCGCGCCGCGTCAGGCGGGCAGCGGGCTCAACTCGGTCTGGATCTCGGTCGTCACCGTGGTCATCAACCGGTGCACCGGGCACTTCGACGCGACGTTGAGCAGCTCCTGGCGCTGCGCCTCGGTGAGCGAACCGGTCAGCGTCATCACTGCCTTCAATCGGTACGTGCCCTGGCGCTCTTCGCTGTCGTCGCGCTCGATGCTGACCTCGATGCCTTCGACCGGAATGTTCTTGCGCTTGGCGTACCAGAGCGTGGTCAGCGCCTTGCAGGCACCGAGCGCGCTGTCGTACAACTCGTGCGGCGTCGGCCCGAAGTCTTCGCCGCCGTTCGATTCGGGTTCGTCGACGACGAACGCGTGCTGGCGTATCGCCACCGTGTGCTTCATCTTCGCGCTCGTGTCGCGCGTCACCGTGATCGTCATGCAAAGCTCCTTCGGGTTCGGGATGTCGACTGTGCCACTCGGCTCTTCAATGCGCGCGGCTCCACCATGATTCGGGGAACTGCCCTTCGAGCCACTTCACGAAGCCGCTGACCTTGGTGGGCACCAGGCGCGGCGAGGGGTACACGGCATGGATCTCCTGCGCCGGCAAAGCCCAGTCGGTCAACACCGGCACCACCACGCCTTCTCGCACCGAGTCGTGCGCCACGTACCAGGGCAGCGTGGCCAGGCCCAGGTCCGCGCGCGTGGCGGCTAGCAGCGCCGAGAGGTTGTTCGAGCGCAGCGGGCCTTTCACCGGGATGGGCATCGGCTGGCCGTCGGCACCGGTGAAGTGCCAGCGTTCGTCGCCTTGCACGGTGCTGTAGATCAGTGCGTCGTGCTGCGCGAGTTCCTGCGGTGTCTTCGGCGTGCCGCGTTTCGCGAGGTAGGCCGGTGTCGCGACCATCACCCAGGGGTTCGCACCGAGGTAGCGCGCACCCAGCGATGAATCGGCCAGGCGGCCCATGCGCAGCGCGACGTCGATGCCCTGCTCGATCAGGTTGACGTAGCGGTCGTCGAAGCTCAGGTCCACCTGGATGTCGGGGTGCTCGCGCATGAAGCGCAGCACCAGCGGCACCATCACGCGGCGGCCGAAGGCCACCGAGGTGCTGATGCGCAAGGTGCCGCGCACGCGCGATTGCAGCAGCGCAGCCAGGTTGTCCGCTTCTTCGAGCTCGCGTGCGATCACGCAGCACTTCTCGTAATACAGCGTGCCGATCTCGGTGGGCGTGACGCCTCGCGTGCTGCGGTGAAAGAGGCGCGAACCGAGCCGCTGCTCGAGTTCAGCCACGTGCTTGGTGGCGGTGGGCTGCGTGAGCCCGAGGTCCGTTGCAGCCTTGCTGAACGAGCCCGTTTCGACAACGCGGATGAAGAGGCGAATGCCTTGAACACGGTCCATGCGCGCAATGTAGGCGCAAACGCGAAGGCCATTCCAGCACGGAATATCAGATATCCCCTGACTTGGATTCACAGAGTCGAGTGCAGCGCCGACCATGGCCTCGACGATTTCAAGACAAGTCGCCACCGACTTTTCGGTGGTCAAAAAGGAGACCGATATGGCCCGAATGAAAGCCGTGATGGCTGCTGTGCTCGTGATGGAAAAGGAAGGCATTTCGCAGGCCTTCGGCATCCCCGGCGCCGCGATCAACCCGCTCTACTCCGCCCTGCGCGAACGTGAATCCATCGCCCATGTTCTGGCCCGCCACGTCGAAGGCGCGTCGCACATGGCCGAGGGCTACACCCGCGCCAAGGCCGGCAACATCGGCGTGTGCATCGGCACCTCGGGGCCCGCGGGCACCGACATGATCACGGGCCTGTACTCAGCGCAGGCCGACTCGATTCCTATCTTGTGCATCACCGGCCAGGCGCCGCGTGCGCGCATGCACAAGGAAGACTTCCAGGCGGTCGACATCCAGTCGATCGCCAAGCCCGTCACCAAGTGGGCCACCACCGTGCTCGAGCCGGCGCAGGTGCCGCGCGCGTTCCAGCAGGCCTTCCATCTGATGCGCTCCGGCCGGCCTGGCCCGGTGCTGATCGACTTGCCGTTCGACGTGCAGATGGCCGAGATCGAATTCGACATCGACACCTACGAGCCGCTGCCGGTCTACAAGCCGGCGGCTTCGCGCCGGCAGGTCGAGAAGGCGCTTGAGATGCTCAACGCTTCGGACAAGCCCCTGCTCGTGGCCGGTGGCGGCATCATCAATGCCGACGCTTCAGAGCTGCTGGTGCAGTTCGCCGAGATTCTTGGCGTGCCGGTGATCCCCACGCTGATGGGTTGGGGCGCCATCCCCGACAACCACCCGCTGATGGCTGGCATGTGTGGGCTGCAGACGAGCCACCGCTATGGCAATGCCACCATGCTTGCGAGCGACTTCGTGCTTGGCATCGGCAACCGCTGGGCCAACCGCCACACCGGTTCGGTGGAGGTCTACACCAAGGGCCGCAAGTTCGTGCACGTCGACATCGAGCCTACGCAGATCGGCCGCGTGTTCGCGCCCGACTTCGGCATCGTGTCGGATGCGAAGCTGGCGTTGCAGCTCTTCGTCGACGTGGCGAACGAATGGCTCAAGGCCGGCAAGCTGCGCGACCGCAGCGAGTGGGCCGCCGAGTGCTTGGCGCGCAAAGGCTCCATCGACTACCAGCGCAAGACGAACTTCGACAACGTGCCGATGAAGCCGCAGCGTGTCTACCAGTGCATGAACCGCGCGTTCGGCGAAGACACCTGCTACGTGAGCACCATCGGCCTGAGCCAGATCGCCGGTGCGCAGTTCCTGCACGTCTACAAGCCGCGCAACTGGATCAACTGCGGCCAGGCCGGCCCGCTCGGCTGGACGGGCTCGGCCGCGCTCGGCGTGCGCGCCGCCGACCCGAACCGCGAGATCGTCGCGCTGTCGGGCGACTACGACTTCCAGTTCATGATCGAAGAGCTGGCCGTGGGTGCGCAATTCAAGCTGCCGTACATCCACATCGTCGTCAACAACAGCTACCTCGGCCTCATCCGCCAGGCGCAGCGCGGCTTCAGCATGGACTACTGCGTCCAGCTCGGCTTCGACAACATCAACACGCCCGAGAGCGACGTGTCGGTGAAGGGCTACGGCGTCGATCACCTGAAGGTGGCCGAAGGCCTGGGCTGCAAGGCCGTGCGCGTCGAGCGCGCCGAAGACATGGGCCCGGCCATCGACCAGGCTCGTGCCTGGATGGCCGAGCACCGTGTGCCGGTGGTCATCGAGGTGATTCTCGAGCGCGTGACCAACATCGCCATGGGCACCGAGATCGACAACATCAACGAGTTCGAAGAGCTCGCGAAGACGCGTGCCGACGTGCCGACCGCGCTCGCTTTGATCGACTGACCTTCTCGACTGACCCGAACCGAACCCGGAGACATCGCCATGCCGAAATTTGCCGCCAACCTGACCATGCTGTTCAACGAGGTAGCGTTCCTCGAACGCTTCGAACGCTCAGCGAAGGCTGGTTTCCAGGCCGTGGAGTTCCTGTTCCCGTACGACTTCGCGCCGGACACCATCAAGCTGCTGCTCGATCGCCACAAGCTGAAGCTGGTGCTGCACAACTTGCCGGCCGGCAACTGGGCCGCGGGTGAACGCGGCATCGCCTGCCTGCCCGAGCGGGTGGACGAATTTCGAACCGGCGTGGCGCGCGCCGTCGAGTACGCGAAGGTGCTCGGCGTTGACCAGCTCAATTGCCTGGCCGGCAAGGCGCCACAGGGCGCCGACGACGCGGCGCTGCGAAACACCTTCGTGGCCAACCTGCGCTACGCCGCGCGTGAGCTGGGCAACGCGGGCCTCAAGCTGCTGATCGAGCCGATCAACACCTACGACATTCCGGGCTTCTACCTCAGCCGCACGCAGCAGGCGATCGACATCCTCGACGAGGTGGGTGCCGACAACGCCTTCGTGCAGTACGACCTGTACCACGCGCAGCGCATGGAAGGCGAGCTGGCGGCCACGGTGCAGAAGCACCTCGCGCGCATCGGCCACATCCAGCTGGCCGACAACCCGGGGCGCAACGAGCCGGGCACCGGCGAGATGAACTACCCCTTCCTGTTCGCGCACCTCGACCGCATCGGCTATGCGGGTTGGATCGGTTGCGAATACAAGCCCGCCACGACGACCGAAGCGGGCCTGGGCTGGCGCCAGCGCCTCGCGCAATGAACACATCCAAGCAGTCACGGAGACACGAATGACATCGCAACCTCTCAAGCTCGGCTTCGTCGGCCTAGGCATCATGGGCGGCCCCATGGCCGGCCATCTGGTCCGCGCCGGGCACCAGCTCTTCGTCCACACGCTCGGCAAGATTCCGCCCGGCGTGGCCGACACCAGCGCGACCGTGTGCACCAGCGCGCGCGGCGTGGCCGAGCGTGCCGACATCGTCTTCCTGATGGTGCCCGACACGCCCGACGTGGAACTGGCGCTGTTCGGCGAGACCGGCGTGGCGGCAGGCCTGTCCAAGGGCAAGACCGTGGTCGACATGAGCTCCATCTCGCCGATCGCCACCAAATCCTTCGCAAAGAAGATCAACCTGATCGGCTGCGACTACCTCGATGCGCCCGTCTCCGGCGGCGAAGTGGGCGCGAAGAACGCGACGCTTTCCATCATGGTTGGCGGCCCGCCGGAGACCTTCGACAAGGTGAAGCCGCTGTTCGAGCTGATGGGCAAGAACATCACGCTGGTGGGTGGCAACGGCGACGGGCAGACCGCCAAGGTGGCCAACCAGATCATCGTGGCGCTCAACATCGAAGCGGTGGCCGAAGCGCTGCTGTTCGCATCCCGCGCGGGCGCCGACCCGGCCCGTGTTCGGCAGGCGCTGATGGGCGGCTTCGCGTCGTCGAAGATCCTCGAGGTGCACGGCGAACGCATGATCAAGCGAACCTTCGACCCAGGCTTTCGCATCGAGCTGCATCAGAAAGACCTGAACCTTGCGCTCAGCAGTGCCCGCGCGCTCGGCGTCTCGCTGCCCAACACCGCGACCGCGCAGGAGTTGTTCAACTCATGTGCGGCCCACGGCGGCAAGGGTTGGGACCACTCGGCGATGGTGCGCGCGCTCGAGAAGCTCGCGAACTTCGAAGTCGGCCAACAGCCCGACTGAGCCCGCCCCAAGGTCGTCCGTGGTGGCGACCGCACCGAGGAAAGCCATGGCTCCGCCCGAAGACGCGCGGCAGTCGCTGCTGCGCCGCATGTTCGATGCGGCCGTCGCTTCGGCGCAGCCGGCGTTGTGCGTGCCGCCCCATTTGCCGCCGTTGCCGCGCGGCCGCTTGATCGTGATCGGCGCCGGCAAGGCCACGGCCGCGATGGCGCGCGCCGTCGAAGACCACTACGGCACCGCCGTGTTGAGCGGCCTCGTGGTCACTCGCTATGGCTACGGCGTGCCGTGCTCGGCGATCGAAGTGGCCGAGGCCGCGCATCCGGTGCCCGACGAGGCTGGCCTTTCCGCAGCACGCCGCATGCTCGAGACGGTGCAAGGCCTGAGCGCCGATGACCTGGTGCTGTGCCTCATCTCGGGTGGTGGCTCGGCGCTGCTGCCTTTGCCTGCCGAAGGGCTGACGCTCGACGACAAGCAGTCGCTCAGCCGTGCCCTGCTGAAATCGGGTGCCACCATCACCGAGATGAACTGCGTTCGCAGGCACCTGTCGGCCATCAAGGGCGGGCGCCTCGCGGCGGCATGCCATCCTGCGAGGGTGTTGACGCTGCTCATCTCCGATGTGCCTGGCGACGACCCCATCGATATCGCGTCCGGCCCGACGACGTGCGACCCGACGACGTGCGCCGATGCGCTCGCCATCCTGCAGCGCTATCGGATCGAGGTGCCACCGCGCGTGCTGAGCCTGCTCGAGAGCGGCGCGGGCGAATCGGTGAAGCCCGGCGATGCGCGGCTGGCCCGCGCCGAACTGCGCATGATCGCCACGCCGCAGATGGCGCTCGAAGCCGCCGCGCACGTCGCGCGCGATGCGGGCTACGCAGCGCACGTGCTCGGCGATGCCATCGAAGGCGAAGCCCGCGAGGTCGCCAAGGTGATTGCCGGCATCTCGTTGCAGATCGCCGAGCGCGACCAACCGCTGGCGGCGCCCTGCGTGCTGCTCTCGGGTGGCGAGACCACGGTGACGGTGCGTGGTGGCGGGCGCGGGGGCCGCAATGTCGAGTTCCTGCTGTCGCTCGCGATCGCGCTCAACGGCCACCCGCGCATCCACGCCATCGCCGGCGACACCGATGGCGTGGACGGGCTCGAAGAGATCGCAGGCGCGAGCCTGCGGCCCGACACGCCGCTGCGTGCGAAAGCGCTCGGGCTCAAGCCGCGGCAGAGTCTTGATGACAACGACGCGCACAGTTTTTTCGAAGCGCTCGGCGACTCGGTCGTCACCGGGCCGACACGCACGAACGTCAACGATTTCCGCGCGATTCTGGTCGACGCACGTGAGCGTTCGATAACAGATCGCGTCCACAACGACGACAGGTATTAGGGACAACGAGCATGCCGTTTTTTTCAAAGTTGACCCGCGTCAAGAGTTTTTGAGCTCAACACTCCGACAGTGAAATTTGTTTCGAATGCGCGCGTGGAAACACGTTTCCGAGAGAGTCCGCCGAAGAGCGGAATGACCGGTTCTCAGCGCTTCGACCATCGTCCACCCGACCACACAGAGACAAAGGACAGCTTCGCCATGAGTCACTCATCTGCCACCATTTCAGCGCCCGGCAGCGCCAGCGGATCACTCGCCACGGTCCGAAGTCCCGCCTACCGATGGGGTCAACTTCTGTTGGGCATCGTGTGCATGGCGATGATCGCTAACTTGCAATACGGGTGGACTTTGTTTGTCAACCCGATTTCCGACAAGCATGGCTGGAGCCGCGCTGCGATTCAGGTTGCGTTCACGATCTTCGTGTTGACCGAAACCTGGCTGGTGCCGATCGAGGGCTACCTGGTCGACCGTTTCGGCCCGCGCCCTGTCGTGATGGTCGGCGGCATCTTGTGCGGCCTCGGCTGGGCACTGAACTCGGTTGCCGACTCGCTGACGATGCTCTACATCGCCGCCGCAGTCGGTGGTGTCGGTGCCGGTGCGGTGTACGGAACGTGCGTCGGCAACGCGCTGAAGTGGTTCCCGGATCGACGAGGGCTCGCGGCGGGCTTGACGGCCGCCGGCTTCGGCGCCGGCTCGGCATTGACCATCGTTCCGATCTCGGCCTTCATCAAGTCGAGCGGCTACGAAGCGGCCTTCCTCTACTTCGGCATCGGCCAGGGCCTGATCGTGTTCCTGATCTCCTGGGTGCTGACGCGTGCCCCCGAGCATCCGAAGAAATCGGCCGAGATCTCCGTTCAGCAGACCAAGCGCGACTACAGCCCGACCGAGATCGTGCGCAAGCCGGTGTTCTGGGTCATGTACGCCATGTTCGTGATGGTGGCGGCCGGTGGCCTGATGGCCACGGCCCAGCTCGGCCCGATCGCCAAGGACTTCAAGATCGGCGACGTGCCGGTGAACATCATGGGCCTGGTGCTGCCGGCGTTGACTTTCGCGCTGGCGATCGACCGTGTGCTCAATGGCTTGACGCGACCGTTCTTCGGCTGGGTGTCGGACCAGATCGGTCGCGAGCAGACCATGTTCATCGCCTTCGCGCTCGAAGCGGTTGGCATTCTGCTGCTGTACAAGTTCGGCCAGAACCCGATTGCCTTTGTGATCCTCACCGGCCTGGTGTTCTTTGCCTGGGGCGAGATCTACAGCCTGTTCCCGTCGACCTGCGCTGACACCTTCGGCTCCAAGTACGCAGCGGCCAATGCCGGCATGCTGTACACGGCCAAGGGCACAGCCTCGCTGCTGGTCCCCTTGTCGAGCGTGCTCGCCACGGCGACAGGAGGTTGGGAGACGGTGTTCATCGTCGCCAGCCTGATGAATGCGGCGGCCGCGCTGATGGCGTGGTTCGTCCTGAAGCCGATGCGGCGCGCTCACATGAACAAGGTCTGACGAAGACCAGAACCCGCTCTCCCGCGCCGGCCCGCTGGCGTGCACCTGATCCAGGTGTGCGCCAGCGGGCCGGCGCACTTGCGTCTGGCGTTTGCTCAGTGCACGCTCCGGGTCTGGCAGACCCTGGCTGCATCCGGTTAGCGAAGTTATTTTCGGTTTAGATTCGTATCAACCCTGATATGGCATTCCCGAAAAGTTGACCGCGATCAAGCCGAATCCTGGAGACTCGGCCGCAGCATCCAACTTCAGATTCCGTACAGCTTTCAAAGCAACGTGCATCACAGACACATACAGGAGACAAGCATGATCAAGAGCCTCTTTTCGCGCTCGCAGCCACGACCGGTCCGCTCTTGCCTCGGCGCCTTGCTGGCGCTGATGGTCTCGGCACCGGTGCTGGCCTGGGAACCCACCAAACCGGTTGAATTCGTCGTGCCGGCGGGTACGGGCGGCGGGGCCGACCAGATGGCGCGCCTGGTTCAAGGCATCGTCATCAAGCACAAGCTGATGAAGGAGCCGCTGATCGTCGTCAACAAGTCGGGCGGTGCCGGGGCCGAAGGCTTCCTGTCGGTCAAGGAAGCGAAAGGCGATCCGCACAAGATCATCATCACGCTGTCGAACCTGTTCACGACGCCGCTCGCCACCGGCGTGCCCTTCAACTGGAAAGACATGACGCCCGTCGCGATGCTGGCGCTCGACCAGTTCGTGCTGTGGACCAACGCCGACCAGCCCTACAAGTCGGCCAAGGACTACATCGCTGCCGTGAAGGCCGCCGGCCCGAACAAGTTCAAGATGGCCGGCACCGGCTCCAAGCAGGAAGACCAGATCATCACCGTGGCGATCGAGAAAGCCACCGGCACCAAGTTCATCTACGTGCCTTTCAAGGGCGGCGGCGAGGTGGCGGTGCAGCTGGTGGGCGGCCATGTGGATTCGACCGTCAACAACCCGATCGAGGCGGTGGCCCAGTGGCGCGCCGGCAAGCTGCGCGCGCTCTGCGTGTTCGACCATGAGCGCATGCCGTTCAAGGCCAAGGTGACCGACACGCAGTCGTGGAACGACATCCCCACCTGCAAGGAGGCCGGCGTGCCGACCGACTACACCATGCTGCGCGGCATCTTCATGGCACCGGGCGTGACGGCCGAGCAGACGGCGTTCTATGTCGACCTGCTGACCAAGGTGCGCGCCACGCCCGACTGGGCCGAGTACCTCGAGAAGGGTGCCTTCAACCCGACCTTCATGACCGGCGCCCCCTTCACCAAATGGCTTGAAGGGGCCGAGGCGGCTCACCGCACCTTGATGACCGAAGCCGGCTTCCTCGCCGCCAAGTAACCGGGAATCGCCGGCGCAGAACAGCCAGCCCATCGCAACGCGTACGGGCTGGTCATGGCGCCGCGCGCGTGTGACCTCACCGTCTTCACAGGAGTCGCATGAACAACGAAGAAAACACCGAGGGAACCGGCCCCGGCATCGCCACCTGCTACGTCGAGGCCGTGGTGGCGGCGCTGTTGCTGCTGGTCGGCATCGTGGTGATCGTCGAGAGCCGCCGGCTCGGCGCCGGGTGGACGACCGACGGGCCCGGCTCGGGCTACTTCCCCTTCATCATCGGCGTGATCATCACCGTTTCGAGCGCCGGCATGCTGTACCAGTCGCTGCTCAGCAAGAACAAGAACACCAAGGTGTTCGTCGACACCGTGCAGATCAAGCGCGTGATGTCGGTGCTACTGCCGGCCACGGTCTACGTGCTGGCCGTGAGCTTCCTCGGTTTGTACGTGGCCTCGGCGATCTACATCGCCTTGTTCATGATCATCCTCGGCAAGTACTCATGGGTGAAGAGCATCGTGGCGGCGCTGGCCGTCAACACGCTGTTCTTCTTCATGTTCGAAGTGTGGTTCAAGGTGCCTTTGTTCAAGGGCTCGCTCGACCCCCTGCGCTTCCTCGGCTACTGACTGACACTCCCGGAGCACACGCGACATGGAAGAAATCAGCGCCCTGCTGCAGGGCTTTTCGGTGATCCTGACCCCGATGAACATCGGCTTGATGTTCGTGGGGATCATCCTGGGCGTGCTGATCGGCGTGCTGCCCGGGCTGGGCGGCGCCAACGGCGTGGCTATCTTGCTGCCGCTCACGTTCACGATGTCGCCCACCTCGGCCATCATCATGCTGTCGTGCATCTACTGGGGTGCGTTGTTCGGTGGGGCGATCACCTCGATCCTGTTCAACATCCCCGGCGAACCGTGGTCGGTGGCGACCACCTTCGACGGCTACCCAATGGCGCAGAAGGGCCAGGCCGGCGCGGCGCTGACGACAGCGTTCACCTCGTCCTTCGTCGGCGCGTTGGTCGCGGTGATCATGATCACCTTCCTCGCGCCGCTGGTGGCCAAGTTCGCGCTCAAGTTCGGTTCGCCCGAGTTCTTCGCGGTGTACCTGCTGACCTTCTGCAGCTTCGTTGGCATGGGCAAGGGGTCTCCGTTCAAGATATTGGTGTCGATGGCGTTCGGATTTGCGCTGGCTTCCGTCGGCATGGACACCGTGACCGGCCAGTTGCGCCTGACCTTCGGCCAGCCTGAGTTGATGCGGGGCTTCGACTTCCTGATCGCGGTGATCGGACTCTTCGGCATCGGCGAGATTCTGCTGTCGATGGAAGAGGGGCTCAACTTCTCGGGCAAGAGCGCCAAGATCGACCCGAAGGTGGTGCTGCAGACCTGGAAGAAGCTGCCGCAGTACTGGGTCACCTCGCTGCGCAGCTCGCTGATCGGCATCTGGATGGGCATCACGCCCGGTGGTGCCACGCCAGCCTCGTTCATGAGCTATGGCCTGGCGAAGAAGATGTCGCGCAACGGGCCGAAGTTCGGTACCGGTGAGATGGAAGGCGTGATTGCCCCCGAGACTGCGGCCCACGCGGCCGGGACCAGTGCGCTGCTGCCGATGCTGGCGCTGGGCATCCCCGGTTCGCCGACTGCGGCGGTGCTGCTGGGCGGCCTGCTGATCTGGGGCCTGCAACCGGGGCCCTTGCTGTTCGTCGAACAGAAAGACTTCGTGTGGGGCCTGATCGCCAGCATGTACCTCGGCAACGTGGTGGGCCTCATCGTGGTGCTGAGCACGGTGCCGCTGTTCGCGTCGATCCTGCGCATTCCGTTCTCGATCATCGCGCCGGTGATCATCGTCATCTGCGCGATCGGTGCCTACACCGTGCACAACGCGATGCTCGACATCTGGTTCATGCTGGGCTTCGGTGTCGCGGGCTATCTCTTCAAGAAGCTCGACATCCCGTTGGCACCGCTCGTTCTCGCGCTGGTGCTGGGCGACAAGGCCGAAGACTCATTCCGACAGGCGATGCTGGTGTCGCAAGGTGACGTGGGGATCATGTTCTCCAACCCGCTGGTGGGGAGCATCACGACCCTGGCCCTGACTCTCTTGTTCTGGCCGCTGATCTCCAAGGCCATTGCGCTGATCAAGCCGGCCAAACCCGATGAGTTCGCTGCCGAGCGCCCGGTGGATTGAAGAAGGAGCTGCCATGCCCGTGATCGCCATGACCCAGGAGATGGGTTCGCTCGCGAAAGACGTTGCGCTGCAACTTGCGCAGACCTTGAATTTGGCGGTCATGCGCCACGAGGTCGTCGACCGTGTGGCCGAGAAGATGAATGTGCCCAAGAGCCTGATCAACCGCTTGCGTGGCGGCAAGGCGGGGATGGTGGAGCGCTTGACCACGGATCAGAGCAGTGTGGCGCTCTACACCGCCGAAGAGCTGTTCGCGCTGGCCGATCGCGGCAATGTGGTCTTGCGTGGTTGGGGCGCGACCTGCCTGCTGCGCCCGGTGCCGCACGTGGTATGCGTCCGCGTCACGCGATCGTTGAACAAGCGGGTCGAGTGGTTGATGGGCCACCTGGAGACCGACGACGCCGAATTCGCCGAAGCCGAGATCCGACGCAGCGACCAGGCGCACAGCTCGCGCATGCACGACTTGTACGGCGTGACCTGGGGCGACCCGCGGCTCTACGACCTGGTACTCAACACCGACCGCATTTCGGTCGACAGCTGCGTCGAACAGATCGCGGCGCTGGTGCGTCGCCCGGAATTTGCCGAGACGCCGGAATCCAAGGCTCTGCTGGCCAACATGGCGCTCGAAGCCCGGGTTCGGGTGGCCTTCAAGGACCATGCCGCCACGAACGACATCAGCATCACCGTGGCAGCGGATGAAGGCAAGCTCACGCTGCAAGGCATCGTTCTCAATACAGAAGAGCGCTCGCACGCGGAAAGTGTGGCCGCCGGGGTGGCCGGCGTGGTGAGCGTGGACAACCAGTTGCGCCTGATGGCGAGCTCAAGACGCTTCGCTTCGGCGAAGTACACCTGAGCGCAAACTAAACGACACATGGCGACACGCCGGTGACGCGATGAGATCAGACCTTGCTGCGCTTCTTCAGCCGACTCAGGGTTTCTGCCGAGAGGTTCAGGTAGGACGCCAGTTCCTTGCTCGGAATGCGATCGATCAACTCGGGGTGTTTGCGCATGAATCGCTCGAGGCGGCCCGGTGCGTCGAGCAGGTGCAAGGTGATGGTGTGGGCCATGATCTCGCTCATGCCGCGCATCACGTAGTACTCGAACAGTTCCTTGGTCGGGGCATGGCGGTTCAGGAAGGCAATCCACTCCTTCAGTGGCAGGCTCGCCACGCGCGCCTTCGTCACGCAGACGATGCCGTAGGGCGTGGGCGTGCCCAGGCGCATGGCGGCATAACTCGTCTCCATGTCACGCTCGTCCGCGAAACGCAAGATCATTTCCTTGCCTTCCTTGTTGGAGACGACGCGCTTCAAGATGCCGTCAAGGATGAAGTACTGCTCCATCTCGCGCACGCCCTGGTGCAGCAGGAAGTCTCCCTTGTTGCAGTCGACGATGACGAGGTGCGGCTCCAGCTCCGCGCGATCCTGTTCGTTCAATCCCTCCAGCGCCACGTTCTGCTTGAGCTGCAGGTTGATGACGTTCCTTTCGGGATGATTCGCGAGCAAGGTCATTGGGTTGCCGTCATTCCGGATCGAGCCGTGTGCCGCGCTGAAGAAACACGAATGACGTTTTTCTCAGGATGGGTATCGAACAGCGAAGCTGCTGCAGCGAGAAGAAACATGGCGCAGAAACGGTTGTTCAGCGGTCCATTTTTCGAAAATTGACCGCGGTCAATTGGTAGAGCGGGGTCGATTTCTATGATACCCCGACGATGCAAAGGCCCGTGCCCGGCACACACGCGGGGCGACCCTTGTAGAAGTTAAAACGAAGAGACGCACACCATGACCATCGACACACAAGCCAGCGAGCAGACCGACGGGTTCCACCTGCTCATCGACGCCTTGAAGCTCAACGGCATCGACACGATCTTTGCGCTGCCGGGCATTCCCATCACCGACCTCACGCGCATGTCGCAGGCCGAAGGCCTTCGCGTGATCTCGTTCCGCCACGAGCAGCATGCGGGCAACGCGGCCGCCGCCGCTGGCTTCCTCACGCAGAAGCCCGGCATCTGCATGACGGTGTCGGCGCCCGGCTTCCTGAACGGCCTGACCGCGCTGGCGAATGCCACGACCAACTGCTTCCCGATGATCCTGATCAGCGGCTCCAGCGAGCGCGAAATCGTCGACCTGCAGCAGGGCGACTACGAAGAAATGGACCAGCTCGCGATCGCCAAGCCGCTGTGCAAGGCGGCCTATCGCGTGCTCCATGCCGCAGACATCGGCGTGGGTGTGGCGCGTGCCATCCGCTCGGCACTCTCCGGCCGCCCGGGCGGCGTGTACCTCGACCTGCCGGCCAAGCTGTTCGCGCAGACCATGGATGCCGCAGCCGGCAAGAAGTCGCTGATCAAGGTGGTCGACCCGGCGCCGCGCCAGATCCCGGCGCCCGATTCCGTTCAGCGTGCACTCACGCTGCTCAAGAGTGCCAAGCGCCCGCTGATCGTGCTGGGCAAGGGTGCGGCATACGCCCAGGCCGATGCCGATGTTCGCGCGCTGGTCGAGAAGAGCGGCATTCCCTACCTGCCGATGTCGATGGCCAAGGGCTTGCTGCCCGACACGCACAACCAGTCGGCCTCGGCCGCCCGTTCGTATGCGCTGGCCGAAGCCGATGTGGTGCTGCTGGTTGGCGCGCGCCTGAACTGGCTGCTGTCGCACGGCAAGGGCAAGACCTGGGGCGAGCCCAGCTCGAAGCAATTCATCCAGATCGATATCTCGCCCACCGAGATGGACAGCAACGTGCCGATCGCCGCGCCGCTGGTCGGCGACATCGGCTCGTGCGTGGCAGCGCTCGTGGCCGGCATGGGCTCCAACTGGGCCAAGCCGCCGACCGAGTGGACGCAGGGGCTGGCCGAGCGCAAGGACAAGAATCTGTCGAAGATGGCCGCCACGCTGGCGCTGACGCCTTCGCCGATGAACTTCCACAGCGCGCTGAATGTCATCCGCAATGCGGTGAAGGCACGCCCGGATGCGATCGTCGTCAACGAAGGTGCGAACACGCTCGACTTCGCGCGCAGCATCGTCGACATGTACGAGCCGCGCAAGCGCCTCGACGTGGGCACTTGGGGGATCATGGGCATCGGCATGGGTTTCGCCGTGGCCGCCGCGGTGACCACCGGCAAGCCGGTGATCGCGATCGAGGGCGACAGCGCCTTCGGCTTCAGCGGCATGGAAGTCGAAACCATCTGCCGCTACAACCTGCCGGTCTGCGTGATCGTCTTCAACAACAACGGCATCTACAAAGGCACCGACGTGAACCCGCGTGGCGGCGACGTCGCGCCGACCGTGTTCGTGAAGAACGCGCGCTACGAAATGATGATGCAGGCCTTCGGCGGCGTGGGCGTTCTCGCCAACACCACCGAAGAACTGGCGAAGGCGTTGGAGGAGGCGGTTTCGTCCGGCAAGCCGACGCTGATCAACGCCATCATCGATGAAACCGCAGGCACCGAGAGCGGTCGCATCACCAGCCTGAATCCGCAGGCCGCCAAGAAGAAGTAACCCAGTCCACACTTAGGAGCATTCACATGAGCGACCTGCCACTCAAGGGCATCAAGATCATCGACTTCACGCACGTGCAGGCCGGCCCGGCCTGCACTCAAATGCTGGCCTGGTTCGGCGCCGACGTCATCAAGCTCGAGCGCCCCGGCGCTGGCGACGTGACGCGTAGCCAGCTGCGCGACATCCCGAACGCCGACGCGCTGTATTTCACGATGTTGAACAGCAACAAGCGCTCGCTGACGCTGAACACCAAGGCGGCCGAGGGCAAGGAGGTGCTGGAGAAGCTGATCAAGGAATCCGACGTGATGGTCGAGAACTTTGGCCCCGGCGCGCTCGACCGCATGGGCTTCACCTGGGAGCGCATCCAGGAACTGAACCCCGGCATGATCCTGGCCTCGGTCAAGGGCTTCTCCGACGGCCACCACTACGAAGACCTGAAGGTCTACGAGAACGTGGCGCAATGCGCTGGTGGCGCCGCATCCACCACCGGCTGGTGGAAGGGCGAGAACTCGCAGCCGACGATCAGCGCTGCTGCGCTGGGCGACAGCAACACCGGCATGCACCTGGCCATCGGCATCCTGACGGCCATCATCGGCCGCCAGAAGACCGGCAAAGGCCAGAAGGTCGCCTGCTCGATGCAAGACGCCGTGCTGAACCTGTGCCGCGTGAAGATGCGCGACCAGCAGCGACTCGAGAAGGTCGGCTACCTGGAGGAGTACCCGCAGTACCCCCACGAGATGGACGCGTTCAAGGACAAGGTGACGCCGCGCGGCGGCAATGCCGGCGGTGGCGGCCAGCCGGGCTGGATCCTGAAGTGCAAGGGCTGGGAGACCGACCCCAACGCCTACATCTACTTCACGGTGCAGGGCCATGCGTGGGAGCCGATTTGCGACGCGCTCGGCAAACCGGAATGGAAGACGGACGCGGCCTACACCACGGCCAAGGCCCGCCAGCCGCACATCGAAAAGATCTTCGCCACCATCGAAGACTTCATCAAGGACAAGACCAAGTTCGAAGCGGTCGACATCTTCCGCAAGTTCGACATCCCCTGCGCGCCCGTGCTGTCGATGAAGGAACTGCTGCGCGACGAGTCGCTGCGCGCGAGCGGCTCGATCGTCGAGGTCGACCACAAGGAGCGCGGCAAGTACTTCACGATCGGCAGCCCGATCAAGTTCTCGGGCTTCAAGCCCGAGGTCATCGGCTCACCCTTGCTGGGCGAGCACAGCGATGAAGTGCTTGCCGAACTCGGCTACAGCAAGGAAAAGATCGCCGCGCTGCACAAGTCCGAAGTAATTTGACGAGAGCAGGAGCCGCCTTTGCAATCGAATGTCGATCTGACACAGCTCGTCGCCGGGGCCGGCGACGCGATCATGGTTTGCGATGCGAAGGGGGCTATCACGTTGTGGAATCAGGCGGCCGAGCGCATCTTCGGTTTCACCGAAGCCGAAGCGCTTGGCCAGTCGCTGGACCTGATCATTCCGCAGCGCCAGCGCCAACGGCACTGGGACGGTTATCACAAGACGATGGAAACGGCGGTCACCAAATACGGCGCCGACGTTTTGCGCGTGCCTGCCCTGCATAAAGACGGGCATACCTTGTCGATCGCCTTCACGGTGTCGATGGTTTTCTCGGCCGACAAAAAAGTCAGTGGCATCGTGGCGATCGTTCGCGACGAGACGGCCCGATTCGCCGAGGAACGCGAGCTGCGCAAACGTCTGGTAGAAATGGAGGCCAAGACAACTGGAAGCAAGCAATGAGCAAGGCACTCGACGGCGTTCGCATTCTCGATTTCACTCACGTCCAATCCGGCCCCACCTGTACCCAGCTGCTGGCTTGGTTCGGTGCTGACGTGATCAAGGTCGAGCGAGCCGGCGAAGGCGATGCCACCCGCGGCCAGTTGCGCGACATCCCCGGCGCGGACAGCCTCTACTTCACGATGCTGAACCACAACAAGCGCTCGATCACGCTGGACACCAAGAAGCCGAAAGGCAAGGAGGTGCTCGACACGCTGATCAAGACCTGCGACGTGCTGGTCGAGAACTTTGCTCCCGGAGCCCTCGACCGCATGGGCATCACCTGGGAACACATCCAGAAGCTCAACCCCCGCATGATCGTGGCCTCGGTCAAGGGGTTCGGGCCGGGCAAGTACGAAGAGTGCAAGGTCTACGAGAACGTGGCGCAATGTGCCGGCGGTTCGGCCTCGACCACGGGCTTCGATGACGGCCCGCCCATGGTGACCGGCGCCCAGATCGGCGACAGCGGCACCGGCCTTCACCTGGCGCTCGGCATCGTGGCGGCGCTCTATCAACGCAACTCCACCGGGCGCGGCCAGAAGGTGCTCGCGCCCATGCAAGACGCCGTGCTCAACCTCTGCCGCGTGAAGCTTCGCGACCAGCAGCGGCTGGAGCGCACTGGCACCATGCACGAGTACCCGCAGTACCCCGACGGCACCTTCGGCGAAGCCGTCCCCCGCGCAGGCAATGCATCGGGCGGCGGCCAGCCCGGGTCCATCCTGAAGTGCAAGGGCTGGGAGACCGACCCGAACGCCTACATCTACTTCATCACGCAGGGTGCCGTGTGGCCGGCGGTGTGCAAGGTGATCGGCGAAGAAGGCTGGATCGACGACGAAGCCTATGCCACGCCGGCAGCGCGACTGCTTCACCTGAAGCCCATCTTCGCGCGCATCGAAAAGTGGACCATGACCAAGACCAAGTTCGAGGCCATGGAGATCCTGAACAAGTACGACATTCCTTGCGGGCCGATTCTGTCGATGAAAGAGATCGCGGAAGACGAGTCCTTGCGCAAGACCGGCACGATCGTCGAGGTGGAGCACCCTACGCGGGGCAAGTACCTGACGGTCGGCAACCCGATCAAGATGTCGGACAGCGCCACCGAGGTGACGCGCTCACCGCTGCTGGGAGAGCACACGGAAGAAGTGCTCACGCAGCTGGGTTACAGCGCAGATGACCTCGCCATGCTGCGCGCTGAGCGCGTGATCTGAAACTGACCCCGGGCGGCGATGGCCGCCCCACCCAAGTTCGACCACAATCAATTCATAACCTTCAGAGAATGGTCTGGATAAAATAGTTTAACTATCAATTATGGGTCAACGATCCTACATTTTGAACCTGCCCGCCAACTTTGATTTATCAACTGCGGCAGCCAAGTTCAAAGGAGAAAATCGTGGCCCATGGTTTGCAAGCTCATTTCGCCCAAGACGAGGAATTGAATGCCTATAACGCGGCATTCTATGAATTGGGTTTTCGGTGGCATTGGGACAGTGATACTTATAGCGAGCTGTTAAACCACAGTTCGAATACAACCGACTGCGTTCGTCATTATCTGCAGAGCCGCCAAGCACACCTTTTGAGAGCTTATGACGCGGATTTTCTGGTCGATGCCATTCAAGCCAAAAAGGCCTTGTTGATCAGGAACTGGACGGCCCAGGGGCCGGGGTGCCGCGCTCAGTTCGATTGGTCCGAAACGCTGGGCAGCGAGTTGGGTGTGTGAATTGCAAGGGATGGATCGACCCCATCCGCTCGCCGAGAATGTTCAATGCTGCCAGCCTTGGCTCTCTCGGGGCCGGCTGTTCCACCAGAGAAAAACCGCACCATGCACCTCCGCTGGATCCGCTTCGAACACGCCGGTCAGATCAGTTTCGGGACACTCGAGGGCGACAGAGTGCACCAGCGCCAGGGTGACATGTACGGCACATCCGAGCCGACGGGAGCCGTCTTCGCACTGAGCGACCTGAAGTTGCTCACGCCGTCCGAGCCGACCAAGGTCATCGCGATGTGGAACAACTTCCACGCGCTGGGCGCCAAGCTGAACCTGCCGGTGCCGGCCGAGCCGCTGTATCTGCTGAAGTCGCCGAACTCCTTTCTCGCGGCCAACGAGACCATTCGCAAACCGCTGTGCGACGGCAAGGTGGTGTTCGAAGGGGAACTCGGCATTGTGATCGGCAAGACCTGCACGGCGGTGGCCGAGTCGGACGCGCTCTCGCATGTGTTCGGCTACACCTGTGCCAACGATGTGACGGTGGCCGACATCCTCAACCGCGATGCATCGTTCGCGCAGTGGTCTCGCGCCAAGGGCTTCGATACCTTCTGCCCGATGGGTCCGGTGGTGGCAAGCGGGCTCGACCCGTCGACGCTCACCGTGACCACCGTGCTCAACGGCGAAGTCCGCCAGAACTACCCGATCAGCGACATGCGCTTCTCGGTACAACAGTTGGTCAGCCTGATCTCCTTCGACATGACGCTCTACCCGGGCGATGTCATCCTGTGCGGCACGTCAATCGGTGTCGGCTCGATGAAACCCGGCAGCGTGGTCGAGGTCGAGATCGGCGGCGTCGGCAAGCTCAGCAACCGCTTCGGTTAGGGCTTGCACCAGAATTCAACAACTGGAGTTCGACATGAAGATTGCAGTCATAGGGGCCGGCGCCATCGGCGGCCTGGTGGGAGCGAAGCTCGCACTGGCCGGCGAAGACGTCACGTTTCTCGTGCGCGGAGCCAACCTCGAAGCCATCCGTGACAACGGCATCAAGCTGATCTCGGCCGAAGGCGACGAGCAGGTGGCCCGCAACGTGAAGGCCACGAACGACTATGCCGCAGCGGGGCCGCAAGACATGGTCGTCCTCGCGATGAAGGCCCACCAGGTCGAGGCGGTTGCGAACGACGTGCCCAAGCTGTTCGGTCCCGACACCCTGGTCGTGACGATGCAGAACGGCATCCCCTACTGGTACTTCCACAAGCACGGCGGAGTGCTCGCGGGCACCACCGTGCGCAGCGTCGACCCGAAGGGCATCGTCGGCGAGAAGATTCCGGCGAACCGCGTGATCGGCTGCGTGGTCTATCCCGCATCCGAACTCATTGCGCCGGGTGTTGTGAAGCACATCGAAGGCGACCGCTTCCCGGTCGGCGAACTCGACGGATCCACAAGCGAGCGCGTGAGTCGTGTTTCCGCCTGCATGACCCAGGCGGGCTTCAAGTCACCGGTGCTCGACAACATCCGCGCCGAGATCTGGCTCAAGCTCTGGGGCAACCTGACCTTCAACCCGATCAGCAGCCTGACCCATTCGACGCTGGTCGACATCTGCCAGTACCCCCTCACGCGCGAGCTGGCCTCGGCCATGATGCGCGAGGCGCAGGCTGTCGCCAACAAGCTTGGCATCGAGTTCCGCGTGACGCTGGACAAGCGCATCGCCGGTGCCGAGAAGGTCGGCAAGCACAAGACCTCGATGCTGCAGGACGTCGAAGCTGGCCGCGCCCCGGAGATCGACGCGCTGGTTGGTGCCGTGGTCGAACTGGCACGCCTGACGGAAACACCGACACCACACATCGACACGGTGTACGCGCTGGTCAAGCTGCTGGCGCAAACCATGGACGCACAGAGTGGGCAGGTTCGTCTGACTGCCGCGAGTTGAGACGCGGCGCTCGCATCACGCCCCTTCGCCGAGGCGTGATGCGTTCTTGCCTGGCAGTCTTGTATCCGACGCTGACTTCCGCAGCAAACCTGCGACGCAAGACAGCATAGGCGCGGTCGGTTTTCACGGTCGATGGAAACGCACGACCGTTCGACGCTCGAAACCCCTGATGTGGGGCATGTCAGGCATGCGTCAGAATCTCGGCTTCATGCAAGAGTTGCATTCGGAGCAGAAGATGGAAAAGACATGGCTCAAGCAATACCCCGCGGGCGTGCCTGAGCAGATCGACCCCGATCAATACAAGTCGCTCACAGCGCTGATCGAGGAGGCCTTCAAGAAGCACGCAAGCTTGCCGGCTTACAAGTTCATGGGCAAGAGCTTCAGCTTTGCCCTCGTCGACGAGCAGTCGCGGGCCTTCGCGGCCTACCTGCAATCGCAGGGCCTGGAGAAGGGCGACCGCGTGGCCATCATGATGCCCAACGTGCCCCAGTACCCCATTGCCGTTGCAGGCATCCTGCGCGCCGGCCTGGTGGTGGTGAACGTGAACCCGTTGTACACGCCACGCGAACTCGAGCACCAGCTCAAGGACTCGGGTTCGAAGGCCATCGTCATCGTCGAGAACTTCGCCGCCACGCTGCAGGCCTGTTATGCCGCCGTGCCCACCAAGAAGATCATCCTGGCCAGCATGGGTGAAATGCTCGGCTTCCCGAAGGGGCTGATCGTCAACTACGTGGTGCGCAAGGTGAAGAAACTGGTGCCGGCCTTCACGCTGCCCGGCGTCGTGCACTTCAACGATGCGGTGGCGGCCGGCCGCAAGGCGGCCTACCGCGCGCCCGACCTCAAGCCGACCGACATCGCCGTGCTGCAGTACACCGGCGGCACCACGGGCGTGAGCAAGGGCGCGGTGCTCCTGCATCGCAACCTGGTGGCCAATACCTTGCAGAGCGAGGCCTGGTACCAGCCGGCCCTGAAGAAGGTGCCTGCGGGCGAACAGCTGACGACGGTGTGCGCCTTGCCGCTGTATCACATCTTCGGTTTCACCTCGAACATGATGCTGTCGATGCGCACCGGCGGCTGCAACATCCTGATCCCGAACCCGCGCGACATCCCGGCGGTGTTCAAGGATTTGTCGCGCGAGCGCATCCACAGCTTTCCGGCGGTCAACACGCTGTTCAACGCCATGGCCAACCACCCGGGCCTGAGCACTGTCGACTGGAGCCACCTGAAGATCTCGGTCGGCGGCGGCATGGCCGTTCAGCAAGCCACCGCCAAGCTGTGGCTCGAGAAGACGGGCTGCCCGATCTGCGAGGGCTACGGCCTGTCGGAAACCTCGCCGTCTGCCACCTGCAACCCGCTCGACAGCGACGCCTTCACCGGCACCATCGGCCTGCCCTTGCCCAGTACCGAGCTGACCCTGCTCGACGACGACGGCAAGGAAGTGGCCGCCGGCATGCCGGGCGAGATCGCCATCCGCGGCCCGCAGGTCATGGCCGGCTACTGGCAGCGCCCGGACGAGACGGCGAAGTCGATGACGGCCGACGGCTACTTCCGCACCGGCGACATCGGCACGGTGGACGCGCGTGGCTACTTCAAGATCGTCGACCGCAAGAAAGACATGATCCTGGTCAGCGGCTTCAACGTCTACCCGAACGAAATCGAAGACGTGGTGACGCAGATGCCCGGCATCCGGGAATGCGCTGCGGTGGGCGTGCCCGACGCCAAGGCCGGCGAGGCGGTGAAGCTGGTGATCGTGCGCAGCAACCCCGCCGTCACCGAGGCCGATGTGCGAGCCTATTGCGAAGCCAACATGACGGGCTACAAGCGACCCAAGGTCATCGAGTTCCGTAACGACCTGCCGAAGTCGCCGGTCGGCAAGATTCTTCGTCGCGAGCTCCGTGACAAAGCCTGATTCCGCGTGCCCGGCGTCGAAATTGCTTCGGTGCCCAGTGGAAATCGTGAAAACTTGGCGCGGCGGCGGTTCTAATGCGGAACGGTGCTGCACAGGGAGCGCCGAAGTAAGTGCTGGGGTGCGTAAACGACGCACACTTGCAAGCGCGACGACGTTGTCCACGGGAGCTCGCCGGTGATTTGGTCCAAGACTGACGCAGGAAGAACTGAAATGCAGACGCGTGCGCTGGTCAAAGAGCGCAGCCAACGCAATCTCTTGCTTCTGATCGACGGCGCCAAGACCGAAGAAATGCTGTTGGCCAACGTGACCGGCATCAAGCCCGAGGATTTCAAGGTTCTCGAGTCACTGGGGTTGATCGCTCCCGCCGTGGGCTCGTCGTCGAGCCGTTCCCACTCCTCATCATCTTCTTCCTCCAGCAGCGCCCCGGCTCCCGCGGCAGCCCCGGCGGCCCCGGCGGCGGACAGTGAAGAGCATTTCCTCGACTACTCCGAATTCACCACCGCTCTCACGCAGCTGATTTCCAGCGAGCTTGGTTTGCGCGGCTTCACGCTCACACTGGCGGTCGACAAGGCCAGCAGCATCGAGGAACTGCGCGACGTGGCCACCCGTGTGATCGATCAGATCCGCGATCGCAAGGGCCTGCCTGCTGCCGAAAAAGCCCGGCGCGCGCTGTTTGGTGCCTGAGCTGCCGCCGCTGCGGTTGGCTCATCCTTGATGACGTTTCTGCGCAGCCTGCTGCATGGTTTGCGGCGTGTCCTTCGCGGCGTGCTGCTGGTGTTGGCGGCGGCGATTCTCTTCATCGAGGAATGGGGCTGGCGGCCGCTCACCGCGTGCATGGCCTGGTTGGCGAAGTGGCCGCCGCTCGCGCGTATGGAAACTGCCATTCGCGGGGTGTCGCCGAGGTGGGCCCTGGTGTTGTTCATCGTGCCGGCCACGCTGTTGTTCCCGATCAAGCTGGTGGCGCTGTGGCTGATCCACCGCGGGCACGCGGCGCTGGGGCTGGGGGTGATCGTCGCCGCCAAGCTCGTGGGCACGGCAGTCGTCGGCCGCCTGTTCGTGCTGACCGAATCGCAGCTGATGCAATTCGCGTGGTTCGTGCGGGCGCTGACGTGGTGGCGCGCGACCAAGGAGCGCGTGAAGGCGGCCGTCAAACGCTCCGCGAGCTGGCGCGTCGCTCAGGTGCTGAAGCGGCGCGTGCGCATCTTGTTCAGGCGCTTCTCGCGCTAGCGCCTGAAACCCGGCAGTCGTTGGCGGCGGCCTTCGAACCAGTCGGTCAGGCCGGCGTCACCGAACTTCGCGGCCAGTGCCTCGGCGCGAGACAGAGCATCCATTCCCTCGTCCATCATGCCCAGCCAGACACAGGCATTCCAGCGCTCCAACTCGAAGAATGCGCGGTCCACGTCTTCGCTGTGCTCGCTGTCGTGCGCATCGAGCAGCGCCAGACCGGCGAGCGCATGGCGCAGCGCGAGATGCGGTTCGCCGAGCGCCGTGCAAGCGACCGCGCGGGTGTAGAGCGCCCGTTCGTGCTGTACCCAGGTGCCGGCGTGTTGCCACAAGCGCTGGGCCTGTTCGGCGCTGCGTGTCAGGGCGGTGCGCAAGGCGCCATGCTGCAGATCGGCTTCAGGCCGCTCCAGTAAGCCATTGGCGATGTTGTTGACGCAGGCGGCGGCTTGAGCATCGAGCAGGGTCTGTGTGGGCCACGCACTGTCGGTCACCACGGCCAGCGCACGCAATGCGGTCTGCGCTGCCTCGGCGCTGGTCTGGGCGGGTACCAGGTACATCGCGGCAGTCAGCGTCAACAGTTCGCGCGCGCGATCGACCGAGGCGCCACTGGCTGTGGCGAGTTCGGTCGCGGCGCGTGCCGTCTGCTCGGCCGCATCGACGACGAGCGCTGCAGCGCCAAGCTGTCGCCACAGCACGGGCTGCGGCGTGGGCAGGGCAAGCGCGATCAGTTGCTGCTGCCGCGTCAACGCCTCGTCCCAAGCCGACAGCTTCTCGCCCAATACATGGTTGATCAGAAAGGCGTAGTTCGGCCGGCGCTCGACCGGCAGTTGGGCTGTATCCAGCTGGCGCAGCAGCTCGGCACCGCGGGCCGGTTCGGCGTCGTGGCAGGCGTTGGCTTCGTCCAGGCGTTCGGTGGCTGTGCTCATGGCGACAACTCTAGCTGAGGCACACTCGCCGCATGCCCGTTCGCCTCTATCTGGAGCAGCCGCTTCTGGCCGACTCCCTCATCAGCTTGCCGCCCGGTCCGGCGCGCCATGTGCAGGTGCTGCGCTTGCAACCCGGCGCCGAAATCACGCTCTTCAATGGCCAAGGCGGCGAGTGGCAAGCCACGGTCAAGCAGATGGGTCGCAGCGAGGTGCAGGTGCAGGTCGGCCAACACGACCCCGTGGACCGCGAGCTGCCGCACCGCATCACCCTCGCCATCGGCATGCCGGCCAACGAGCGCATGGATGCGTTGGTCGAAAAGGCCACCGAACTGGGTGTCGCTGCGATCCAGCCACTGCTCACTGAACGCTCGGTGCTGCGGCTGAGCGGTGAGCGCGCCGAGAAGCGCCTCGCGCATTGGCACGGCGTGGCGGTGGCGGCGTGCGAGCAGAGCGGGCGCACGAGCTTGCCGCAGATTTCACCGGTGCGGTCGCTGGCCGAGTGGTTGCGTGGATTGCCGGCGCTCGCGAGTGAGCGCCGGTGCCTGTTGAGTCCGCGCGCCACCGAGGCACTCACGCCGGCCACAGGTCCGGTGGTTTTTCTGAGCGGCCCGGAAGGCGGGCTCAGTGAAGCGGAAGAAGCACTTGCCGCTTCAGCAGGGTTTGCTGCTGTGAGCCTCGGCCCGCGTGTGCTGCGCGCCGACACGGCACCGCTGGCGGTGCTCGCGCACTTGGCGCTGTCGGCTCGCTAAGCCGGACGGCTGCGGGCCGAGCCCGCCACGAGGTCGAAGCGGAACAGCCGGCATTCAATGGGCCCGTTCCACATTGGCACGCGACGCGATTCCTTCAGGCGCATGGCGCTGGGTAGCTTCATGTCGGGGCTGAGCACCCAGGCCGTCCACCCGGCGGGGTGCTGCGTGTAGGCGCGCTTCCAGTGTGAGGCGAGGCGCGGGAAGAAGTCGTCGGGTGTGTCCCGGTCTTGCGCCGACGGACGCGCGGCTTTGCCGGCCACGTCGATGCGTTCGCCATACGGTGGGTTGATCATCAAGGTGCCGTGCAAGATGTCGGGCAGCTGAGGCGCAGGCCGCTCCAGCGCATCACCGCCGTTGAACTGGATGGCGTGTTCGACCCCTGCGCGCTGCGCATTGCGGCGCGCGAAGTCGACCATGCGAAAGGCCACGTCGCTGGCGTAAATGGGCACGGCGCTCGCGTGGATGCGCGACTGCGCATGGCTCTTCAGGCGCTGCCATTGCGCGCGCATCTCGGCGTCCGCAAACGGCAGCAGGCGCTCGAAGGCAAAGCGACGCTTCAGGCCGGGTGCGATGCCGCAGGCGATCTGCGCAGCTTCGATGGCGATGGTGCCCGAGCCGCAGCAGGGGTCGTGCAATGCGCCACCGGCGTCCGCGGTGCCTTGCCAACCGGCAGCCGCCAGCATCGCGGCGGCCAGTGTTTCTTTCAATGGCGCGTCGCCCTTGTCTTCACGCCAGCCGCGTTTGAACAGCGACTCGCCCGAGGTGTCGACGTACAGCGAGGCGTGCGTCTCGCCGAGGTGCAGCACCAGTTGCAGGTCGGGGTGCTGCGTGTCGACGTTCGGGCGCTCGCCGGTGGCTTCGCGCAGCATGTCGCACACGGCATCCTTCACGCGCAGCGCGGCGAAGTTGAGGCTGCGCAACGGGCTGCGCTGCGCGGTGGTGTCCACGCGCAGCGTGTGCTGGGGCGTGATCCATTGCATCCAGTCGACGCTGCGTGCCAGCGCGTACAGATCGTCTTCGCTCTCGTACGGGCCGGCCGCCACTTCGGCGAGCACGCGCTGGGCCAGCCGGCTTTCTAGATTGAGTGCCATCACCTCGAGCGGCGTGCCGTCCACGCCGACGCCGCCGCGGCCGGTGTGCACCTGGGCGTCGGGCAGCACGCGTTGAACCTCTTCGGCGAGCCAGGCTTCGACGCCGGCTGCGCAAGGCAAGAACAGGGGCAGGGCCATTACATCGTGCGCCGCAGATTCGCCGGCGCAATGCGCAAGGCTTCGCGGTACTTCGCCACCGTGCGCCGCGCGACCTGGATGCCCTGCTCTTCGAGCATCTTGGACAGCTGGCTGTCCGACAGCGGCTTGGCCAGGTCTTCGGCGGCCACGAGCTGCTTGATGAGCGCGCGCACCGCGGTGCTCGAGGCATTGCCCCCGGCTTCGGTGTTGAGCGAGGAGCCGAAGAAGTACTTCAACTCGAAGGTGCCGAACATCGTGGCCATGTACTTGGCCGTGGTCACGCGCGAGATGGTCGACTCGTGCAGGCCCAGCTCGTCGGCGATCTCGCGCAGCACCAGCGGCTTCATCGCGATCTCGCCGTGGGTGAAGAAGCTCTTCTGCCGCTCGACGATAGCCTGCGAGACGCGCTGGATGGTGTCGAAGCGCTGCTGAATGTTCTTCATGAACCAGCGGGCCTCTTGCAGGCGCGAGCTGAGCGCCGCGCCCGATCCGGTGTTGGGCGAGCCGCGGCTGTGGCGTATGGCCTGTGCATACAGGTCGTTGATGCGCAGCTTGGGCATCACGTCGGGGTTGAGCACGACCTTCCAGTTGCGGCCAGACTTCTGCACGATCACGTCGGGCACGATGATGTTGGCCTCGGCGCGCGCGAAGGGGCGGCCGGGTTTGGGCTCGGTCGCGACGATCAGCGTCTGCGCCTGCTTGATGAGCTCTTCATCGGCGCCGGTGGCCGCCATCAGCTTCTTCATGTCGCGCCGGGCCAGCAGCTCCAGGTGCTGCTTGCAGATCATGATGGCGATCATCTGCGCCTCGCTGCGCGGCTGCGCACGCAGCTGCAGGATCAGGCACTCGCCCAGGTCGCGCGCGCCCACGCCCAGCGGCTCCATGTTCTGCAGCCACTTGAGCGCGCATTGCAGGCGCTCGAGCAGTTCTTCGCGCTGGTCTTCGTCGTCGGCGAGCTTGGAGGCGATCTCTTCCAGCGGGTCGTCGAGGTAGCCGTCGTCGTTCAGCGATTCGATCAGCACCGTCACGGCCGCTGCATCTTCGGCGCTGAGGCGCATGCCCATCAGTTGCTGGCGCAGGTGGCTTTGCAGGCTCTCGCCGACGCTGTTGCGCTCGTGGGGATCGAAGTCGTCGCTGTCGTTGCTGGTGCTGCTGCCACTGGTGGGCAGTTCACGGATGCCGTCGAAGTCGTCGCGCTCGGTGCCGTTTTCCCAGTCTTCGCGTTCGGTGGTGCCGAACTCCGCGCTGTCGACGCCGGGAGTGACCTCATCCGGTGCGGAGTCGGCATTCGGCTCGGCCACACGCTCGGCCTCGCGTTCTGCAACGTGTTCCGAGGGCGAAATGCGCTCGGTCATCGGCTCGAAAGCCGCGGCGGCCTCTTCCTCGGCTTCGAGGAAGGGGTTCTGCTCCAGCATCTGCTCGACTTCCTGGTGAAGCTCGAGCGTGGAAAGTTGCAGCAATCGGATGGACTGCTGAAGCTGCGGTGTCAGCGCCAGGTGCTGCGACAGGCGTACCTGCAATGACGGCTTCATACTGCGTGGTCCGTCAAAAAATTACATTCGGAAGTGTTCGCCGAGGTAGACCTTTCGAACGTCGGCGTTCTCCACGATCTCACCCGGTGTGCCTTCGGCCAGCACCCGGCCCTCGCTGATGATGTAGGCGCGGTCGCAGATGCCCAGCGTCTCGCGCACGTTGTGGTCGGTGATCAGCACACCGATGCCACGCGCCTTCAGGAATCCGATGATGCGCTGGATCTCGAGCACCGCGATCGGGTCGACGCCGGCAAACGGCTCGTCGAGCAGGATGAAGCGCGGTTGTGTGGCCAGAGCGCGCGCGATCTCGACGCGCCGACGTTCGCCGCCTGAAAGCGACGGCGCCGGGTTCGCCCGGAGTTTCTCGATGCTCAGGTCATTCAGCAGGCCGTTGAGCAGCTTGTCGATCGTGGGCTTGGGCAGCGCGCGATCATCAGGGCCATGCTGAAGCTCGAGCACCGCGCGGATGTTCTCTTCGACCGTGAGCTTGCGAAAGATCGACGCCTCTTGCGGGAGGTAGCTCAGGCCCAGGCGCGAGCGCCGATGAATGGGCAGGCGCTCGACGCGTTGTCCGTCGATGCTGATCTCGCCCGCATCGGCACGTACCAGGCCGACGATCATGTAGAAGCTGGTGGTCTTGCCGGCGCCGTTCGGGCCCAGCAAACCGACGACTTCGCCACTGTTGACCGCCAAGCGAACGTCTTTCACCACCTTGCGCGCGCCGTAGCTCTTTTGCAGCCCCACGGCCACCAGCCGGCTGGTGGTCACTTCGGGTGGGGCCGGCGCGTTCAACGCTTGGACTCCGAAGCGGCGGCCGAAGCAGCTTCAGCGGCGGCGGGCGAATCCGACCGCGGCGTGAGCACCGCGCGCACGCGGCCGGTGGGGTTGGCCGGCGTGGCGGCCGAGGTGCCGCCCGAGACTGTGAACAGCTCGGCTGTATTGTCGTAGGTGATCAGCGCACCGGTGACCTCATCGGCCACCGTGCTGCCGCGCAGGCGCTTCACCGCTGCCTTGTTGATGAATCGGATGGTGTCGGCCTTGCTGTCGTATTCCAGGCGTTCGGCCTCGCCTTCGATGAACTCGTTGACGCCTTCACGCTTCTGCCGGAAGCCGGCGGGCTGGCTCGTGCTGCCGATGGCGGTGGCGTACTGGTAGCCATCGGGGCTCTCGCGCACCTCGATGCGGCTCGCACGGATGACCATCGTGCCCTTGGTGACCACCACATTGCCGTTGAAGACGACGATCTGGTTCTGCAGGTCGACCTTGCCCGGCTGGTCGGACTCGACCTCCATCTTTTTCAGACGGTCGGCTTTCTCGGCCTGAACGGGAGTCGCCATGGCGCCCAGCAGCAGGGCGCAGAGGGGAAGCAGGCGGAAGAGGGAGAAGCGGAGTGTGCTCATTGCGGCATGAAACTTGCAGGCCATTCTAGCCGACAGTTTCATGCAGCCGGGGTGCTTCGTACGGTCTCGCCGCTCCCGCGGCGTGAGTTAAAGCGTCTTTCCAGCGCCTGACTTTAACGCGTCAAGCCTTGCGCAGCGTTTGCACCAGGTACTCGGTGACCGCGAGGGCCTTTTCCGGCGAGCCAGCGAGTGTGCCCGAGGTGAAGAAGCGGCCGTGAATGCCTATGGCCGGCACGCCGTCGATCTTGTAGCCCTCGGCCAGGCGGGTGGCCTGCTTGGCCTTGGTCTGCACCGAGAACGAGTTGAAAACTTCCAAGAACTTGGCCTTGTCGATGCCGTTCTTTTCCATGAAGGCGGCGATCTCGTCGACCTTTTCCAGGCGCTGGCGGTCGTTGTGGATGGCGTAGAACACGCGGCGGTGCATGGCGTCGACCTTGCCCATGGCTTCCAGCGCATAAAAGATCTGCTGCTGCGGCGCGTAGATCTCGCGGAAGGCGACCGGCACGCGGCGGAATGCGATGTCGGCCGGCAGCTTCTTCTGCCAGGCATCAAGCGTGGGCTCGAAGGCGTTGCAGTGCGGGCAGCCGTACCAGAAGAACTCGATGACCTCGATCTTGCCGGGAGGCGCACTCACGGGTACTTGCGTGCCGAGGCGAACGTAGTGAGTGCCCTCCACCGGCCCACCCTGCGCCTGTGCGGGCAGGCCCGCCGACAGTGCGGCCGTTCCCAAGCCCAGGCTCACCAGTTGTGCTGAAAAATCGCGACGGTTCATGTTGTATCTATTCAAGGTCAATGACGGATGTGGAGTACGGCAGCGCCAGATAAGTTCAGAGCTTCACTTCTGGACCTGGACCAGCGCAGACTCCACACCCACGCCTTCCAGCTTTTCTTTCATCTGCGTGGCTTCGTCTTTCTTGTCGAACGGCCCCAGGCGCACGCGGTAGACGGTACGCCCGGCCTGTTCACGCTCGGTAACCTTGGCGGCCCAGCCCGACATCGCCAGCTTGGCGCGTTGGGCCTCGGCGTCTTCGACACGGCCAAAAGCACCTGCCTGCACGAAGTAACTCAACGCATCATTGCCGGGTTTCGTGGACACGGTGTTCTCGGCGGGTGGCTTGGTCGGCGGAATTGCCGGCGGGATGGCCGGCATGTCGAACTTGGCACCGCTGGCTGCCGGCGGGAAGACCGACGCAGGTGCCGTGGCCACGACGCCGCTGGCCGAGCTGCCGGGCTTCACCGGCGTCTTGCCGTAGAGCGCGCTGTTCGGATCCCAGTTCTTGTTCTTCTCGGTTTCGGCGGCGTCTTGCTCGGCGGTGCGCTGCGGCACCTTGTTGATGAATGGCACCGGCACCTTGGCAATATAGAGCGCCACGCCAAGGGCGAGCGCGAGACCGACCAGCAGGCCGATGATCAGGCCCAGCACGAAATTGCCGCGCTGGTGAATCCGGCGGTGGGGGCTGGCAGGGCGTTGCATCTTCATTCCATCTCCATCACATCTTGTCAGGGGCGCTCACGCCCAGCACGGCCAGCGCATTGCGCAGCACTTGTCGGGTGGCGGCCAGCAGGGCCAGCCGGGCTCGGGTGAGCTCGGCGTTGTCGTCCACCAGAAAGCGCTCGGCGGCATAGTAGCTGTGGAATGCCGCGGCCACATCGCGCAGGTAGAACGCAACGTCGTGCGGTGCCAGGTCGGCAGCGGCCGAGGCGAGCATCTCGGGGTAGTCGGCCAGCCGCTGCATCAGCGCGATTTCGCTCGGGGCGCTCAGCAACGAAACGTCGGCTTGCGACAAACCGGCCAGATCGCCGCCACGCTCGCTCGCCCAGTCGCGCAGCACCTTGCTCATGCGAGCGTGGGCATATTGAACGTAGTAGACCGGGTTCTCGTCGTTCTGCTTCACGGCCACGTCGACATCGAAGGTGAACTCGGTGTCGGCCTTGCGGCTGATCAGGAAGAAGCGCACCGCGTCCTTGCTGGTCCAGTCGATGAGGTCGCGCAGCGTCACATAGCCGCCGGTGCGCTTGGAAATCTTCACCTCGGCGCCGTCTTTCACCACGCGCACCATGGTGTTCAGCACGTAGTCGGGGAAGCCAACGGGCACGCCCATGTTCGCGGCCTGCAGGCCGGCGCGCACGCGGGCGATGGTGCCGTGGTGGTCGGTGCCCTGGCAGTTGATCGCCTTGGTGAAGCCGCGCTCGAACTTGTTCAAGTGGTAGGCAACATCGGGCACGAAATAGGTGAACGTGCCGTCGGACTTGCGCATCACGCGGTCTTTGTCGTCCCCGTATTCGGTGGTGCGCAGCCACAGCGCGCCGTCTTCTTCGTAGGTCTTGCCCGAAGCCACGAGCTTGGCCACCGTCTGCTCGACGCGGCCGCTGGTGTACAGGCTGGACTCGAGAAAGTAATGGTCGAAGCGCACGCTGAAGGCCTGCAGGTCCAGGTCTTGTTCGTGGCGCAGGTAGGCCACGGCGAATTGGCGGATGCTGTCCAGGTCGTCGGCGTCGCCTGAAGCCGTGAATTCGCGGTCGTCGGCCTTCACGGCCTTCTTCGCCATGAAGTCGGCGGCAATGTCGGCGATGTAGTCGCCGTTGTAGGCCGACTCGGGCCAGCCGGCATCACCGGGCTTCAAGCCCTTGATGCGCGCCTGGGTCGAGCTCGCCAGTGTGGCGATCTGCACGCCGGCGTCGTTGTAATAGAACTCGCGCTGGACCTTCCAGCCCTGCGTTTCGAAGAGATTGCAGATTGCATCGCCCAAGGCTGCCTGGCGTGCGTGGCCCACGTGCAGCGGGCCGGTCGGGTTGGCCGAGACGAACTCGACCATCACTTGCTTCGCCTGCTGCGGCCCGCGGCCGAATGCGTCGGCAGCCTTCAGCACGGCCGGCACCACGGCCTGCTTGGCCGCGGCTTTCAGTCGCAGGTTGATGAAGCCCGGGCCGGCGATCTCCATCGATTCGACCCATTGCTGCACGGCCGCACGGCGCGACAGTGCGTCGATCAATGCCTGCGCCAGCTCGCGCGGGTTCTTCTTCAACGGCTTGGCCAGCTGCATGGCGGCCGTGCAGGCCAGGTCGCCATGGGACGCCTGCTTGGGCGACTCGAAGGCGGCGGGAACGGTGCTGCCGGGGTTCAGTTCGGCAAGGGATTCTTGCAATGCGAGCAGCAATTCCTGTTTGGCTTGGATCATCGGCAGATTCTAAGTGGCGCCTGCGCAGGGCCGCCGCCCACGCAGAGGCCCTGATAAGCGCAACGTTTTGTGTCCAATTTGACATGCAGGCCGGGCGTGACAGTGCCAAGATGCCAATCCCGATGTCCTCGCTCACACCTCACCCCAACAGCTCGTTTGGTGGCCTGCCACTGCCACTGCAGATCGGCAAGTACCCCGTGCTGCGCCGTCTTGGCGAAGGTGCGACCAGCGAGGTCTTCCTGGCCCGCGACGACTTCCATCAGCGCGACGTGGCCATCAAGCGCGTGCGCGCCGGTGCCACCAACGACCCGACCGACGGGCGTTACTTCGAGCGCTTCTTCGCGGCCGAGGCGGCCCTGGTCGGCCGGCTCAAGCACCCGAACGTGGTGCAGATCTACGACGCGGTGGTCGACCCGGTCGAGTCGTATCTGGTGATGGAACACGTGCCGGGCAGCACGCTGCGCCCCTACTGCCGGGCAGACCAGCTGCTGCCGCTGGAGCTGATCGTCGAAATCGGCTTCAAGTGCGCGATGGCGCTGGGCTACGTGTACCGCCAGGGCCTGATCCACCGCGACGTGAAGCCGGCCAACCTGCTGGCCGTGATCAACAACGGCAACATCACCGACGTGAAGATCAGCGACTTCGGCAGCGCGCTCAACATGGCGTCGGAGACCACCCAGGTCTACCGCGTCGGCTCGCTGGCCTACATGTCGCCCGAGCAGCTCGATGGCAGCACGCTCGATTGCCGTGCTGACATGTACTCGCTCGGCGCTGTGCTCTACCACCTGATCGCCGGCCGGCCGATGTTCGACTCGACCTCGCAGTCGGCCATGATGAACCAGATCTACACCGCCGAACCCACGCCGCTCAGCGCCCTGCGCTCGGGCGTGGCCACCGGGGTCGACAACGTGATCCTCAGCGCCGTGGCCAAGCGGCCCAACGACCGCTACACCACCTGGGACGACTTTGCCCAGGCCCTCTCCGGCCTCATCACCAACCAGCAGGTGCCGCGCGGCCACCTGCAGGGTGTGCTCGATTCCGAGCGCTTCAACTTGCTGCGCTCGCTCGATTTCTTCTCCAACTTCGGTGATGTCGAGCTGTGGGAGGTCGTGCACCGTGCCCGCTGGCAGCGCTTTGATTTTGGCCACGCGCTGTACAGCAAGGGCGAAGAGGGCAACAGCTTCCACATCATTGCGCAGGGCGAAGTCGAGGTGTACCGCGACGGCGACAAGGTGGCTCAACTCGGGGCCGGCACCTCGGTGGGCGAGATGGCCTATCTCGCGCCCAGCCCGGAGTTGCGCCGCCACAGCACCAACGTGGTGGTGACCGACCCGGCCACCACCATCTCGTTCACGCCCGAGACGCTGGCGCAGGTCAGCCCGAACTGCCGTCACCTGTTCGACGAGGCTTTCATCCGCGTGCTGGTGCGCCGCCTGCACGCCGCCCACGAGGCCATCGCCCACCCGCGGCGAATCATGTAGTCGCAAAGTACCGCTCATGCGTTGATCCCCTTGCTGGGCGCGTGCGGCAGTGATTCAATCCGACCCGGCGAACTCCTCGTCAATCAAACCCCCGGGAAGGAAGCTCCATGAAACATCTGATCAGCGTGTTGGCCGTCGCCGTGTCCGCCTTTGCAGTCTCGGCACATGCAGCCGATGCCGCTTCAGCCCCCACCAAGCAACAGTCCAAGATGACCACTTGCAACGCCGACGCCGGCGACAAGAAGGGTGATGAGCGCAAGGCCTTCATGAAGACCTGCCTCTCCAACAAGCCTGCGGCTGCCGCGAGCGGCAAGACTGCGCAGCAAGAAAAGATGAAGACCTGCAACGCCGACGCCAAGGACAAGAAGGGCGACGAGCGCAAGACCTTCATGAAGACTTGCCTTTCAGCGTGACTTAGCCCCCCAGTCGCTGGCGCTCCTGCCCCCGAGGGGCGCCAACTCTACGCTCGGGAAACCCGTG